>LNFM01001234.1_pt1 | contig 59338 bp, 62 predicted proteins | sample 596031 | NCBI WGS metagenome assembly LNFM01 (sample SAMN04254537, study PRJNA301005) | activated carbon metagenome | isolation source: dual media filters at the Ann Arbor, Michigan drinking water treatment plant | place: USA: Ann Arbor | reverse complement strand
AGTGCAAGCGCCTCGCCAGACTCCAGTCAGCTCGCGCCAACCTTCATCTCAACAGCGCCCACACCTCTCGGCTGTTCTCGAATTTTTAAAGAGCGTTCCCGCGTTGGGAGAGCCGCGCATTATACGGCTCTGTTTCGATCGGTCAATACTCTTTCGAAACTTTCTGGGCACCGTGAGTTATGGCGCTGATGCGCCAGCAATCGACAGGGTTACGCGGGCGATTTTTCGCTTTCCGACCTGAACAATTCGCGCGCCGCCGGGCAACAAGACAAGTCCCTTGTCGTCCACTCGATCTCCGTCCACCCTGACTGCACCTTGCGACAGAAGGCGCAAACCTTCAGAGGTGCTCGTCACGAGACCAGCTTCCTTTAAGACGTTCGCAATCGGAAGACCACTCGACGAACACGCCACAAACACTTCTGGCGCATTCTCTGGAACCGCATTGAGTCGGAATCTGGCATCGAATGCCGCCATTGCGGCGTCCGCGGAAGCCGAACCATGGAACCGCTCAACCATTTCTCTTGCGAACGCCACCTTGATATCTTTCGGATTCCTGCCGTTCTCAACATCATCACGCCAACGCGATATCTCTGCCGGGAGTGCGGCAGACAATAGCGTTATGTACCGCCACATTAACGTGTCTGATATCGACATCAGTTTGCCGAACATCTCTTCAGGGGCGTCATCCACCGCGACGTAGTTGCCCAGCGACTTCGACATTTTGGCTACCCCGTCCAGCCCCTCCAGGAGTGGCAAGGTCATGACAACTTGTGGGCGCTGGCCAAAGGTACGCTGCAGCTCACGGCCGACCAGAAGGTTGAACTTCTGATCTGTGCCCCCAAGCTCCAAGTCGGAACGAAGCGCGACGGAGTCATACCCTTGAACAAGGGGATAGAGGAACTCGTGAAGCGCTATCGGCTTTCCTTCCGCGTAGCGCTTCGCGAAGTCATCGCGCTCCAACATTCTAGCCACCGTATGGGTGCTCGCCAGTCGCACGAGTCCAGCGGTGCCCAGTTCATCCATCCAAATCGAATTGAAACGCACCTCCGTCAAATCGGGATCGAGCACCTTGAAGACCTGTTGCCGATAAGTTTTTGAATTAGCTTCGATTACATCGCGGCTGAGAGAAGGCCGTGTAGTATTCTTTCCGCTTGGATCGCCGATCATTGCTGTGAAGTCTCCGATCAGGAAGATCACCTGATGGCCACACGCCTGAAACTGGCGAAGCTTGTTCAAAAGGACGGTGTGACCTAGGTGCAGGTCGGGCGATGTTGGATCAAACCCTGCCTTGATCCGCATCGGCTTGCCGCCACGAAGTCTCTCTCCCAGTTCCGACTCCACGAGAATCTCTTCAGATCCGAGCCGCAACAGTTCCAGCTGATCGCTAGCACTCAACAATGCCGTCATGGTTTCCTAAACAATTGTTTCTTCTGACCGATATTGCATCTGTTAGGCAATGCCGTCTCGCAACCAAACAGTTGCATCGACGCAGTTAGGACGTCTCTGCGTGCTAAAATGTCCACCAAATGGAAAAGCATCCGTAGCAAACGCAAAGTTTGCTCGAGTTCTCTCTAAATATCAATGCCTTAGGAAAAAGCGTTTGAAGAGTTCGCAACACAGTCGCCGCTGGATGTGGATACTGCTTGGCGCCTCCTTGGTCCCGCTGGGCGGGGTGGTCGCGGCCATCCGTGCCACCACATTTCCCGAGGTGGATCTCCGAGCCGCGGTTCAGACCGTAGTGGAAGAGTTGCCCGGTTCGTCAGCCGTGGTGACCAATCTCGGGGAAAATCAACTTTTCTCTACAACCGAGCGGGTGACGCGAGGCGATACGCTTTCAAGCGTGTTCACTCGTCTTCGGATTGAAGATGCGGACGGCCAACGAACTCTCGCCCGGTCAGCCATTGCAAGAAGCGGTATCGTGCTTTCGCCTGGAAGCACGCTAACCGCACTGGTTAGTGCCACCGGATCTCTGAAGAGCCTAATTTTCCGAGGAGACAGCGCCCGTCTCCGGTGGGATCGAACCAGTAGCGGATTCTCCCAAGTCACGGTCGCAAGCGATGTTCAGCGCCGCGTTGTAATGAAATCTGGAACCATCGTAAGTTCTCTCTTCGCCGCCACCGACAATGCAGATGTTCCTGATGCAATCGCGTCGTCGTTCGCGGACATCTTCTCAGAACAAGTGGATCTTCAGCGTGGCATCAAGCCGGGAGATCGATTCTCGGTCGTATACGAAGTGCTGCACATTGAAGGAGAGGAAGAGCGTCCAAGTCGTATTCTCGCCGCCGAGTTCCTGAATCAAGGACGATTGCTCCAGGCTTTTCACTTCGACAGCGCCGAGAAGGACAAGGCTGAGTACTTCTCGCCTGATGGCAGGAATTTGAAGCGTGTTTTCTTGACGTCTCCGATAGAGTTTTCGCGGGTGACCTCTGGCTTCTCGTCGGTACGACTTCACCCAGTGCTGCAAGTCTGGCGGGCGCACAAGGGTATCGATTTTGGAGCCCCGATAGGCTCTCGGGTACGAGCCACCGGGGATGGATATGTGAAGTCTATCGGCTGGCAGAATGGCTACGGAAAGACCGTGGTTATCCAGCATGCTCGAGGGTTTAGCACGCTATATGGGCATTTATCGGCATTCCCCCCGTCCCTTGCGGAAGGCTCTCGAGTTCATCAGGGGGACGTTATTGGATTTGTCGGGATGACCGGCATGTCAACCGGCCCCCATTTGCACTATGAGTTCCACGTCAACGGATCCCATGTCGATCCGGCGCGCTATGCCGCAGAACAACGTCAGGATGTCCCGGCGTCGCGGCGAGCTCTTTTCCGTGACTCGGTTCTAGCCGCTCAGACTGCGCTTAACGCGCTCCGAACTGTTGACGTCGCCGCGACGGAGTGAACCCGTCGTCTTTCAGGAAATTGGACTGGCTCAGAACTCATCTGACCACCTGAAACCAATACGCGTTACCCTCAGGCGGAAAAGGATGATCCGCACCCGCAGGTCGAGGTCGCGTTTGGATTCCTGATGACAAACTGAGATCCCTCAACGCCGTCCTGAAAATCAATTTCCGCACCGGTAAGGTATTGGAAGCTCATCGGATCCACCAAGAGGAGCACGCCATCAGTCTCGATCGCCGTATCGTCCTCTTCTACGGTCTCCTCGAACGAAAATCCGTACTGAAAGCCTGAGCATCCTCCACCTGATACAAACACTCGAAGCTTTAGATCTGGATTTCCCTCGTCCTCCAACAGCGCTCGAACCTTGGCGGCGGCCGTGTGAGTAAAGAGGATCGCCGACGTTGTGTTTACTTCAGTTTCGACTGACATAGACTCTCCACATTCAACAAACTCAGGGATTGTGATCGCTGACGTCAGAAGGCCCGAAAACCGCTGACACCTGTTTCAGCGAAACCACGTTTGCCGCCGCGCTTTCCTCGTGTACCAGTTGACCGCCTACAGAAGCCCCAAGTTGAATTTCCAGGTGCGAGTAATACACATTACCTAGGATGCGAGCGTTCGGGCCGAGTTCCAGAAAACCCAGACTACGAACTGACCCAAGAACCAAACCGTCAATGTACGCCTGATCTACGCGGACATCCCCTTCAATGCTCGCGTCATCTTCGATCCACAGCCGAGTCACGCCCGGGCCCGCTCCCCACACCCCTCCAACCACTTTCCCTTCGACTCTGAGCACCCCCGAAAACTCCACGTCTCCTCGGAAAATCGTGCCAGAACCCACCAAACTCTCAAGTGGCGCGGAGAGGTCGCTGCCTGTCGTCATCGTTGTGGCACCATTCGCTGCAAAACACTGAAATCAATCACTGCACCGCTTTAGCCAGTTCGCGCCAAAGTCGGCATGCCGCGCGTACGCTAAGCACTGCCCGCGTCGGAACATCTCCAGACGCATTCTTGCGCGACGTACTGCACGAAGAGTTCGTATAGTGACACAAAAAACAAAGCCGCCAGATTGGCGGCTTTGTTTCAACAAGGACTGGACGTTATCGCTTAGAGAACTGCTTACGACGACGTGCCTTGTGCAGACCGACTTTCTTACGCTCCACCTCTCGAGCATCTCGAGTAATCAAGCCCGCCTTCCGCAGAGCAGGCTTGAGCGACGCATCGTAATCCACTAGCGCCCTCGCAATTCCGTGACGAACCGCACCAGCTTGGCCGGACTCGCCCCCTCCAGCGACGTTCACATGGATATCAAACGTCCCGAGATGGTTGGTCAACTCAAGCGGCTGACGAACGACCATTCTTCCGGTCTGGCGCGAGAAAAACTCGTCGACATGCTTGCCGTTAACGCGAAACTCACCTTTTCCGGGCCGGATAAACACCCTCGCGACAGCGCTTTTGCGACGACCGGTTCCGAGGTTCTGCTGAGATGCCAAAACCGTCTCCTTAGATTAAGCGGCCAGCGCCTTGGGCTGCTGCGCCGAATGAGGGTGCGACGCGCCCGCGTAGACCTTGAGCTTCTTGGCCATTGCGTAACCCAATGGGCCTTTTGGAAGCATTCCCTTAACGGCCAGCTCAAGCGCGCGATTGGGGAAGCGGTTCTGCATCTTCTCGAACGAAGTGCTCCGAATACCCCCAGGATAGCCACTGTGGCGATGATAGATCTTTTGCGTTGCTTTCTGGCCGGTGACGCGGATCTTGTCGACGTTCACGACGACGATAAAGTCACCCGTATCGACATGAGGCGTGAAGATCGCCTTATGTTTTCCACGCAACCTGTGCGCGATCAATGACGCCAAGCGTCCCAGTACCTGATCCGTCGCGTCAATGACGAACCATTCCCGCTCTACAGTCTCTGCTTTTGCCGAAAACGTCTTCATGGTGAAGATCGGTGCCGATGAAGGGTAAGATTTGGATGGTACGATATCGCGGAATGCGATGTCAATCGAGAACATGCCGTCGTCTCACCCCCCACCCACTTCCGAAACGTCGCTTCGAACTCCGGATGAAGAGAGTCTGGCTGATATTCTCACAAGCTGTCACGGTGTCGCTCGCCGTGCTTTTCGTCTTGTCCTCATTGCGTCCCGAGTTGCTGGGACGACCGGCACCGGCGCCAAATTTCGCAAACGATAGCCGCCCGCAGCCGCCCGACCCTGCCGCAAAAGTCACGACTCAGTCTGACCTTCCGGGGTTCCGTACTGCCGCGACCAAGGCCGCGAGCGCAGTGGTAAACGTCTACACGACGCAGGAGACCAAGCGGGCTCGTCATCCTCTGATGAACGACCCGTTCTTTCGGCGATTCTTTGGCGATCCTTCGGAGGATGATGGGTCAAGAGTTTCCAGTCTCGGGTCAGGCGTTCTCGTAACAGCTGACGGGATGATTCTGACCAATCATCACGTTGTAGAGGCTGCAGACGGTATCGAGGTTGCGTTGAGCGATGGGCGGAAACTACCTGCGCGAATCGTGGGAACTGACCCTGATACGGATCTGGCAGTCCTGCAGGCGAGCGGCCCGAATTTGGGCGCGATTACGTTCGGGGACTCGGATAGCCTCCGAGTCGGAGATCTTGTGCTCGCGATTGGCAACCCATTCGGTGTTGGGCAAACCGTCACCATGGGAATCGTCAGTGCCCTGGGGCGCAGCCACTTGGGCCTCAGCACATTCGAGAACTTCATTCAGACGGATGCCGCAATCAACCCCGGGAACTCAGGCGGCGCGTTGATCGACACGTCCGGAAATCTGGTCGGCATCAATAGCGCCATCTACTCACGCAGCGGCGGCAGCATGGGGATCGGTTTTGCGATTCCCTCAAGCGTTGCGAGGCAGGTAATGGAGCAGATAATCACTTCAGGAACGGTTACGCGAGGTTGGATCGGTGTGGAGGTTCAGGAACTGAGCGCGGAGCTCGCGGAGTCGTTCAAGATGAGTCGGCCAGAGGGAACGATCATCGCCGGCGTGCTACGCGGTGGACCGGCGGATCGGGCGGGAATCCGACTAGGAGACATTCTGACGCACGTCGATGGCGGGAAGGTCGCAGACACCGCGTCAATGCTGAACCTCATCGCGGGGCTCAAACCAGGTCAAGCTGCGGTGCTCACGATCTATCGGGACGGGGAGCCCAAGCAAGTACCGATCGTTGTAGGCAAACGTCCGCACCCGCGCGACAAGTAGGACCGCGGGCCAAATGTGGCCGCGCGCAAAGGCGTCGACGATCAGCCGGATGTCTCCGCTTGTTGCTGAGCAGGCTTTTCGATGAACATGGAAACGATGATTCCCGCCTCGTACAAGAGCCACAAAGGGATGGCCAACATGATCTGAGATATCACATCCGGGGGGGTTACGACAGCAGCAACCACGAATGCCCCGACCACGACATAGGGCCTGATTTCCTTCAGTTTTGCCACTGTCACCATTCGCATCTTGACCAAGAGCACAACGGCGATCGGCACTTCGAACGTCACCCCGAATGCGAAGAACATTCCGAGCACGAAACTGAAGTAATTCTCGATATCGGGAGCGACCTCAATGCTTTTGGGCGCGATCGAGTAAACAAACTTGAACACAACGCCAAACACGAAGAAGTAACAGAACGCCACACCCGCAAAAAACAGTGCAGTACTCGCTACAACAAGCGGAAGCACGAAACGCTTCTCGTGCGCATACAGCCCTGGCGCCACGAAGGCCCAAGCCTGGTAAAGAATGATGGGCAGCGTGACGCAAATCGAAACCATCATCGCCACCTTCACCGGCACCAGGAACGGAGTCACGACGCCAGTGGCAATCATGTGAGCTCCCTCGGGCAACGCACTCATCAACGGCGTGGCAAGGATGTCGTATAACTGCGGCGCAAAATAAAAGCAGGGCAGAAACACGATGATCACTGCAATCAAGGCTCTCAGGAGCCGATCTCGCAGTTCGATCAAATGGGAAAGGAAAGAGTCTGGCTCGCTCATGACTCGTGCACCGCGGTTAATCGCCTTCGAGAGTGGACTGGCGGAGCGCTCAAGCGCTCAGACCGTCTGACTGGACGCGGAAGCAGGAGTGTTGCTCGATGAACCGGAACCACCTTGACTCGGGGCAGGGAGTTCAAGGTCCATCTGCGTACCGTTGGCTTCGGAAGCCGCCTCGGCTGACGATGCCCCAGACCCAGCGCCTCCAGCCAAGCCAAAATGCATCATCGGATTGGAAAGGCGACTGAACTCTTCTTCCGTCTTCTTGATCTCGCGTGACAACTCGCCCACATGCGAATTCATCGCGTCGTTCATCGTGGACGCAGCATCGTCCATTGTCTTCTTCAGGTCCTTCAGCTCCGACATCTCGACTTCGCGGTTGATATCAGCCTTTACGTCCGCGACATACCGCTGCATCCGCCCCATGAGATGCCCGGCGGTGCGGGCAACCTTAGGAAGACGCTCGGGCCCGATCACCACGAGCGCCACGACCCCGATCACCATGAGTTCAGACAAGCCGATATCGAACACTTAAGTTGTCCCCGGCAATGAAGACGGATCAGGCCTTGGACTTTTCCTTCACTTCGCCATCGATGGTGTGTCCAGGGGCGGCACCTTCCAGCTTTCCCGATGCCCCGGGTGCTTCATCACCCTTCATGCCTTCCTTGAAGCCCTTCACTGCACCACCGAGATCCTGCCCGAGGTTGCGGAGCTTCTTCGTGCCGAAAATCAAGACGACCACCAGAAGAACGATCAACCAATGCCAAATGCTGAAACTGCCCATGATTCCTGCCTCCGAGTCCCGGGGAATGCACCCCTGTGAGCTAAGACCTTGTGATCATACCCGGGAGCGGACGATCACTCCCAAGCAGATGGAAATGTAGATGATAAACGTCCTGGCGACCGACGGTCCCTGTATTGGCAATTACCCTGAAACCGTCCGGCGACCCGTTTTCCCTCGCCAGCCGCTGGGCCAACACCATCATCGCGCCAACCAACCCAGCGTCACCTTCCGCAAGCGCAGCCATCGACGCAATATGGCGCTTCGGAATCATCAGAAGGTGCAGAGGTGCCATCGGCTGGATATCGTGGAACACCAGTATCTGGTCATCCTCGTAGACCTTCTTGCTGGGGATCTCGGACCGGACGATCCTGCAGAACACGCAAGTCGCGTCCTCACTCATGGCACCCTCACCCTGCCTCAACATGTTCACCGCGGCCGCGACGCCTTCTCGTCAAGCCCCGAGATTCCTTCGCGTCGGCGCAATTCAGCCAAAACGTCATCTGGGCCCAAGCCAGCGTGGGCCAGCATGATCAGGCAATGGAACCACAGATCAGCAGTTTCCCGGACGAGATGCAGTTTATCACCGCCCTTTGCCGCAAGAATGGCCTCCGTCGCTTCCTCTCCGATTTTCTTGAGGATTGCGTCTTCGCCTTTCGCGTAGAGACCAGCAACGTAAGAACTGCCGGGATCAGCCCCTTTTCGGGCCTCCAGCGTTTCAGCCAGACGGTGCAGCACCTGCAGGTCCATCACTTTCCGCTCCTGTCAGCTGTCCGATAGATTTCTTCGGGATCCTTCAGCACGTCGTCTCGCGTTAACCATGCATCCCCGGAAAGCCTTCGGAAAAAGCAGCTCTGCCTACCAGTGTGGCAAGCGACTCCCCCCTGCTGGACGATATGCAGCAGGACAACATCGCCATCACAATCCAGATCGATATGCCTGACCTGTTGCGTGTGCCCGGACTCTTCTCCCTTCCGCCAAAGACGAGATCGTGAACGCGACCAGTAATGCGCGAAGCCGGTTTCCGCCGTCAGCCGCGCCGCATCGCGGTTCATGTGGGCGACCATCAGTACCCTTCCCGTCTCGGCGTCCTGGGCCACGGCCGGTACCAGGCCGTCCGCACCCCATCGGATTTCTTCGAGCCAGGCCTCACGCATGTCGCTCATGTCAGGCACGAACCTCTATGCCGCGTTCCGCCATCACCCGCTTGGCCTGACCGACGGTGAACTCGCCGTAGTGGAAGATGCTCGCCGCCAGTACAGCGTCTGCCTTCCCGACCAGCACCCCATCCGAGAGATGTTCCAGCGACCCCACGCCACCGCTGGCGATTACCGGAATAGCGAGTTCATCAGAAAAGGCACGCACCAGTTCAAGATCGAAACCGAGCTTGGTTCCGTCTCGGTCCATTGAGGTCAGGAGTATCTCGCCCGCCCCGGCGTCCTGCATCCGTCTCCCCCACACCAAAGCGTCCAGACCGGTCGCGCGCCGGCCGCCGTGCGTAAACACTTCCCACTTTGCAGGCCCGTCTACCGGCACTCGCCTGGCGTCTATCGCGACGACGATGCACTGGGAGCCAAAACGTCCCGCCGCGTCACGAACCAGATCCGGATTCTGAACGGCAGCAGTGTTGATACTGACCTTGTCCGCGCCGGCGTTGAGCAGTCGCCGAATGTCGTCGATAGACCGCACGCCGCCGCCGACGGTCAAGGGGATGAAGACCTGGGCCGCCACCTGCTCGACGACCTGGACCATCGTATCCCGGCCGTCGGAACTCGCCGTGATATCGAGAAAAGTGAGTTCGTCGGCCCCCTGGTCGTCATAGCGCTTGGCCACTTCGACCGGATCGCCGGCATCCCGAAGGCCGACGAAATTGACACCCTTCACTACGCGCCCGCCAGTCACATCGAGGCAAGGAATGATTCTCGTGGCAAGCGACATCAAGCGCTCCGAGCCCGTGTGGTCGCGACTCGCCCCTGGTTCACGGGGATTCCGAGAGTTTGTCGGCCAGCGCCTGGGCCTGGGTGAAATCGAGCGTACCTTCGTAGAGGGCCCGACCGGAGATCGCTCCGGTAATGCCTTCATGCGCGACCGCACAGAGATTTCGAACATCGTCGAGCGCGGCGATTCCTCCGCTCGCGATTACGGGTACGGACAGTGCCTTCGCCAGCGCCACAGTCGCCTCGACATTCACGCCGGACAACATCCCGTCTCGGCCGATGTCGGTGTAGATGATCGCCTCGACACCATAGTCCTGGAACTTCAGGGCCAGATCCACGACATCGTGGCCAGTCATCTTCGACCACCCGTCGACTGCGACCTTGCCGCCCTTCGCATCGAGCGCAACCATGATGTGCCCGGGAAAGGCATAGCACGCATCATGCAGAAAACCGGGAGTCTTCACCGCCGCAGTCCCGATGATGACGTAACTCAAACCGTCATCCAGGTACCGCTCGATGGTGTCCAGATCTCGAATGCCGCCCCCCAGCTGCACCGGGATCTGGTCACCGACGGCTGCGACAACCGCCTTGATGGCCTCCTCGTTCTTCGGCTTGCCGGCAAAGGCACCGTTGAGGTCCACAAGATGGAGACGCCGGGCGCCCTGAGCCACCCAATGGGCGGCCATGGCACCAGGATCCTCCGAGAAGACCGTCGCCTGGTCCATCTCGCCCTGCTTCAAGCGCACGCAATGACCGTCTTTCAGGTCGATGGCGGGAATGATCAACATGGTGTCCTCGGCAGGCGGCGGGCCCCAGATGACTCACAGGGCGATGCGGGGGTGGCGGTCGTTCAGCGCTTTTCGGAAGGCCGGTCCGACAGCGACGGATCACCGACGGACCAAGGGTTCCAGTTAACGAAGTTGGCAAGCAGCTTCAAGCCAGCGGTGTGGCTCTTTTCCGGATGAAACTGTACCGCGAAAATGTTGCCAGTGCTAACGGCACTGACGAAAGGACGGGGGTAGTCCGTCATGCCAGCTGCCGAACCGGGATCGGCGGGAACCACGTAGTAACTGTGAACGAAGTAGAAGCGCGCCAGATTCTCTATGCCCTGCCACAGGGGATGAGCGAGGGACTGCCGGACCTGGTTCCAACCCATGTGGGGAACCTTCAGGCGACGCCCGGCATCTTCCATGAGGCCCTCGGAGCCGAAACGGCGGACCTCACCTCCCAGTACGCCCAGACCCGGGGTATCCCCCTCGTCGCTGTGATCGAAAAGCATCTGAAGACCGATGCAGATCCCCAGGAACGGTTTGGTACGGGCCACCTCGAGGACTGCAGGCCGCAGAGCCCGCGCGTCCAGTTCCCTCATGCAATCGGGCATGGCGCCCTGTCCGGGGAAGACCACTCGCTCTGCCGAAAGCACCTCGGCGGCAGAACTGGTGACGAGCACCTCGGCGCCGGGGGCGACGTGCTCGACCGCCTTCGCCACCGAACGCAGGTTTCCCATGCCGTAGTCGATCACTGCAATGCGCATGATGCCGGGCTTCCGTCGAAGGGGTTCTAGAGCAGGCCTTTCGTGGAGGGCATCTGGCCGGCGCTGCGCGGATCCCGCGACGTCGCCATCCGCAAAGCGCGACCAAAAGCCTTGAACACCGTCTCGGCCTGGTGGTGCGCGTTGACTCCGCGCAGATTGTCGACATGCAAGGTCACGTTCGCGTGGTTCACGAACCCCTGGAAGAACTCGTGCGCGAGGTCCACATCGAAGCCGCCGATCATCGCTCTCGTAAACGGCACATGGAATTCGAGGCCGGGTCGGCCCGAGAGGTCCACGACCACCCGGGACAGCGCCTCGTCGAGGGGAACGTAGGCATGCCCGTACCGGACTAGCCCGCGCTTGTCCCCAAGCGCCTGCGAAAAAGCCTGGCCCATCGTGATACCGACGTCCTCCACCGTGTGGTGGCCATCGATATGCAAATCCCCTTTGGCATGGACGTCCAGATCAATCAGGCCATGTCTCGCGATCTGATCGAGCATATGGTCGAAGAAACCGATGCCGGTCTGTATGGCGGACCGGCCAGTGCCATCCAGGTTGAGAGCAACCCGGATTTGAGTTTCCAGGGTGTCGCGCTTCACCTCGGCTCGGCGGGACACATCCTGTGCGGGGATCTCATCCGCCATGTCGGGACACCTCCAGACTCGTGATTCTTCGCAGTGCATCGAGGAACATCAAGTTTTCGTCGGCAGACCCGACGGTGACGCGCAGGCAATCCGCAAGAAGGGGGTGCGCGCCATGCAGGCACTTGATCAGGATGCGATTCTCGCGCAGCGCCTCGAACACAGCCACGGCACCCGAAACCCGGAACGTCACGAAGTTGGCCTCTGACGGAAACACGTGAACACCGGGAATGCTGCTCAGCGCCGTCATCAGTTCACCCCGCTGCTGGACGATCCTGCTCGCCTGGCCCAGCAGAACGCCCAGATTTTCCAGGCTCACTTTGGCGGCAAGCTGCGTCAACACATTGATATTGTAGGGAAGCCGCACCTTGTCCAACTGGTCGATCCATTCCGGCCTGCCGACCAGATAGCCGAGCCGCAACCCGGCAAGCCCGAGCTTGGACAGAGTGCGCATGACAAGCAGATTCGGCCACGCGCATACCTGCGGCATCCAGCTCTTTCCGGCAAACGCGTGGTAGGCCTCGTCCACGACCACCAGACCAGGCGCCCGCTCGACGACTCGCCTGATGAGGTCGTCGTCGAACAGATTGCCCGTCGGATTGTTCGGATACGCGATGAAAATCAGCGCTGGTCTGTGTTCTTCGATGGCCTGGAACAGCGCGCTCTCGTCGATCGCGAAGTTCGCGCTGAGGGGTACCCCGACATAGTGAGCGCCCGCGATGGCGGCCGAAATCCGGTACATCACGAACGAGGGTTCCACGCCGAGCACGACCGCACCCGGCCTCGCCACGGCCTGGCACAGGATCTGGATCAGTTCGTCCGAGCCGTTGCCGAGCAGGATCTCGGCACTCTCGGGGATCTCCAGCGTTCGTTTCATCAACGACCGGAGTACGTCAGCCCCTGCGTCCGGATATCGGTTGATGGGCGCGTTGCTCAGTACGTCCGCCAGGATCTGCCTGACGGAAGCCTCCATGCCGAAGGGGTTCTCCATGGCATCGAGCTTGAGCATGCCGGCGCTGTCCGGTACGTGGTAGGCCTTCCAGCCAAGCACTTCCGGACGAAGAACGCTCTCCGGGGAAGCCTGTCCGTGGTTGCGGACGTCGACAGACACCGGGCGGCGATCACCCATCGATGCGCATCCGTGCAGAAGCCGCGTGGGCAAACAGCCCTTCGCCATCGGCAATCTCACCCGCAACCAGCCCGAGCACACGGGCGCCGGCTTCGGACACCTCGACGAGGCTCGTACGTTTCTGAAAGTCGTAGACCCCGAGCGGCGACGAGAATCGGGCTGTTCCCGACGTGGGCAGGACATGATTCGGCCCAGCGCAATAGTCGCCGAGCGCCTCAGACGAGAATCGGCCCACGAACACAGCCCCGGCATGGCGGATCGCCGGCAGCCACTCATTCGGATTCGCGACGGACAGTTCCAGATGCTCAGGCGCCACGCGATTCGCGACCGTGCACGCCTCTGCAAGATCCTTGACGAGAACGAACGCCCCGCGCCCCTCGAGAGACGCGGTGATCACATCCCGCCGGGGCATGGTCGGAAGCAGTCTCGCCATCGCCGCACCAACCTCGTCGAGGTAGGACGCACTGGGGCAGAGCAGGATCGACTGAGCCAGTTCGTCGTGCTCCGCCTGGGAAAACAGGTCCATCGCGACCCAATCAGGCGGCGAGGTACCATCGGCGATCACGAGGATCTCCGAGGGCCCGGCCACCATGTCGATCCCGACCCGGCCGAACACCTGGCGTTTCGCGGCCGCCACGAACCGATTCCCCGGGCCCACGATCTTGTCCACACGAGGAACCGACCGGGTTCCGAACGTCAGCGCGCCGACGGCCTGGGCGCCGCCGATGGCGAACACCCGGTCAACGCCAGCCACGGCGGCGGCCGCGAGGACCACCGGATTTCGCACTCCGTCCGGAGTCGGCACGACCATCACGATCTCGGACACCCCCGCGACCTTCGCAGGAATGGCATTCATCAGGACCGTCGACGGATAGGCGGCCTTGCCGCCGGGGACGTAGATGCCCACCCGCTCGAGAGGCGTGATCAACTGGCCGAGCCGGGTACCGTCTTCTTCCCGGTACTCCCAGGACGTGGCCCGCTGCCGTTCGTGATAGCGGCGAATTCTTTCCGCGGCGGTCTCGAGCGCAGTGCGCCGATTGGCGGGGAGGGACTCGAGAGCGGCCCGGAGGTCGGCGACGGGGATGGTCAGTTCGGCCATGGAATCGGCGGTCAGCCGATCGAAACGCCGCGTGTACTCAAGGAGAGCCTCATCGCCACGGGAGCGCACGTCCCCAAGAATCGCTTCCACACGGGACTCCACGTCCCGATCGATGGCGGACTCGAACGCCAGCAACTGATCGAATTCTGACCCGAACGACGGCGCTCTCGTATCGAGACGGCGAATCTTCAAGTCGCCACCGCCGAAGCACGCGCAAACGCGTCCATGATGGGTCGAAGGCTCGTCCCCGCCAACTTGAGCGAGGCCTGATTCACGACCAGGCGAGCAGAAATGGAGGCAATCTCTTCGACGGCGACTAGACGATTCGCCTTGAGCGTGTTCCCGCTGGAAACGACATCCACGATGGCGTCGGCCAGCCCCACCAGAGGCGCCAGTTCCATCGAGCCGTAGAGCTTGATGAGGTCCACATGCACGCCCTTGGCCGCGAAGTGCTCGCGAGATACCTGCAGATACTTGGTCGCGACACGCAGCCTCGCGCCCTGTTGCACGGCGAGCGCGTAATCGAAGCCCTCGCGCACGGCGACCATCAGCCGGCAACGCGCAATTCCAAGGTCGAGCGGCTGGTAGAGCCCTTCTCCGCCGTGCTCCATCAGCACGTCCTTCCCGGCGATCCCCAGGTCGGCGCCGCCATGCTGGACGTACGTCGGCACATCCGAAGCCCGGACGATGATGATCCGGACGTCGGGACGGTTGGTCTCGATGATGAGCTTCCGGGAGGTTTCGGGATCCTCCGCCGCCCTGATCCCCGCAGCCTCGAGGAGAGGCCGGGTTTCCTCGAAGATGCGCCCTTTCGATAGCGCTATGGTGATGCCTTGCACTGCAGCTCCTGCTCCACGCCTGGCGGCCGGTCGGTCGACCTCTGCAACCATGCAGTCGGATTTCGTCGACCCCGCACCGGGGCGCGAGGACCGGATTGCCGACCAGTCAAAGGAAGTCGATTGTAACCGCTACCGGCTGAAATCTTCGCCTCGAAACACCACGTTAGCCGACACGACGGACCCGCCCGCCCAGCTGGGAGAGCTTTTCCTCGATCCGTTCGTACCCGCGATCGAGATGGTAGATGCGGTCGATGATGGTCTCGCCGCGGGCGACGAGACCGGCGATCACCAGACTGGCAGAGGCTCTGAGATCGGTCGCCATGACCGTGGCGCCTTCCAGCGCCGGCACGCCCTTCACCACGGCAGTGTGGCCGTCGACGTCGATGCTGGCGCCCAGCCGACGCAGTTCCTGCACGTGCATGTAGCGATTCTCGAAGATGGTCTCGGTGACCATCGCAGTGCCTTCCGCAACGCAGTTCAGGGTCATGAATTGCGCCTGCATGTCGGTCGGGAATCCGGGGTATGGCGCCGTCCGCAGGCTGACAGCCCGCGGGCGCCCCTCCATGACGAGACGGATGGTGTCGGCATCGGACGTGAGCACAGCCCCGGCTTCCGTAAGCTTCGCCAGGACGGAGTCGAGGGTGTCCGGCCGAGCCCCCAGGAGCTGCACGTCGCCCCGCGTTGCCGCTGCTGCCACCAGGAAAGTGCCGGTTTCGATCCGGTCCGGCATCACCGTGTAGGACGCACCATGGAGAGTCTCCCGGCCACGCACCGTAATCACATCCGTGCCCGCGCCGGAGATGTCGGCGCCCATGGCGATCAGGCAACGCGCAAGATCGACGACCTCCGGCTCCCGCGCAGCGTTCTCGAGTACGGTCGTCCCTTCCGCCAGGCACGCGGCCATCATGAGGTTCTCGGTCCCGGTGACAGTGACCAGATCCATGACGATCCTCGCGCCACGCAGCCGTTTCGCCTTCGCATGGATGTAACCATGCTCGATCGCGATCTCGGCACCGAGTGCCTCCAGCCCCTTGATGTGCTGATCCACGGGGCGCATGCCGATGGCGCACCCGCCGGGAAGGGAAACCTTTGCCTCACCGAACCGGGCCACGAGGGGGCCGAGCGCAAGAATCGACGCCCTCATGGTCTTCACCAGGTCATACGGCGCTACGCACTGATGGATGCCCGCGGCACAAAGACCGACTTCCAGCTTCTCGTGGAGCGACACCTCGACGCCCATCTGTCCCAGCAGGGTGAGCATCGTCGTCACATCCTTGAGGTGCGGGACGTTGGCGACCTGAAGCGGTTCCGCCGTGAGAATCGCCGCGCACAAGACGGGAAGCGCCGCGTTCTTGGCGCCCGATATGCGGACTTCCCCGATCAGGGGGACACCACCGTCAATGGAGAGTCTGTCCATGGTGCGTCTTGTCTTGGGCTACCGGCACCGCGGGTACTCGCGGCCGGTAACCGGGGAAATGGGGAAAAGGGCATTCAGGCGGCGGAGCGCCCCGGCGATGCCGAAAACCGGTGGGAAGCCGCCTCAACCGGGGAGGGCAAGGGCGGCCAGACCCGCTACTGCCTAGCGTGTCGCCCACTCCTTCGGCGTGAAGGTCTTCATCGACAGTGCGTGAATCTCCTCGCGCATCCGGTCACCCAGGGCCGAATAGACGGCCTTGTGCTGCTGGATACGGCTTTTGCCCTCGAAGACCGGGCTGACGATCACCGCCTCGAAATGGTGTCCGTCTCCCGCGACTTCCACGTGCTCGCACGCGAGGTTGTCCCGGATGTACTGCTTGACCTGTTCTGGAGTGACCATGGTGGATTCCGAAAGTCTGGGCTGGAAAGTGGCTGGGTCGGTCGCCCGATGTCTTCGGGCATCGTGCGTTGCGCGCGAACGGACGGGAGACGCAGCCCCGGAAGTCAGTGGCCTAGCGGCGCAATTTGTAGCCCGCCTTGATCAACTGAAGGCAGCCCAATGATAAGCCAGCGAAGCAGGCGCCAACAATCGACAGACTGAGCCACGGGCTCACGTCAGATACGCCAAAGAACGAGAACCGGAAGCCATCGATCATGTAGAAGAAGGGGTTGAGGTGGGACACCCCCTGCCAGAACGGCGGAAGGGAATGCACCGAATAGAAGACGCCCGAGAGGAACGTCAGCGGCATGATGATGAAGTTCTGGAATGCCGCCATCTGATCGAACTTGTCGGCCCAGATGCCTGCAATAAGCCCCATGACGCCGAGAATGCCGCCGCCCAGGAGGGCGAACGTCAACGCCCACAACGGACTGGGCCAGGGTACAGCCGAGGTGAAAAGTGTGACGGCAAACACGCCGGCCCCCACGACCAATCCGCGAATGGCCGCCGCGATCACATAGGCCCAGAAGAACTCCCCATGCGACAGCGGCGGGAGCAGGATGAAGATGATGTTGCCGGTGACCTTGGACTGGATCACGCTCGACGAACTGTTGGCGAACGCGTTCTGGAGCAAGGACATCATCGCAAGGCCCGGAATGAGAAAGGCCGTGTACGAAACCCCCGGATACACCTCGACCCGGCCTTCAAGAACATGGCCGAACACGAGCAGGTAAAGCATCGCGGTCAGGATCGGCGCCGCAATCGTCTGGAAGCTCACCTTCCAGAAACGCAGCAACTCCTTGTACAACAGCGTCTGGAACCCCGTCATTGTCGACTCATGATCCGCATGAACGCTTCTTCGAGATCGGGCTCGAGAATACGCATGGCCGACACTTCCAGGCCGGAACTTCGCAGGGCCACCACCGCATCCGCAACGTCGGCGTGCCGCGCCAATGGAATCGTGAAGGATCCGTCAGCGCCCTTGACGGCACCGCTCTCGAGCGACGACGGGAGCCTGTCGGGCGTGACCCACACCTGAAGGCGCAACGCAGCGACGCTCCTCATCAGGTTCCTCGTGGTGTCCAGCGCGACCACCCGCCCCTGCTTCAGCATCGCGACTCTCGCACAGAGCGCCTCCGCCTCCTCGAGGTAGTGGGTGGTGAGGACGACTGTATGGCCGTCCTTGTTCAGTTGGGTCACGAACTGCCAAAGACCCTGCCGCAGTTCCACGTCCACGCCCGCAGTGGGCTCGTCCAGAATGATGACGGGCGGTTTGTGTACCAGGGCCTGGGCGACGAGCACGCGACGCTTCATGCCTCCCGACAGCGCCCGCATGTTCGCATCCGCCTTGGAGGCCAGATCGAGGCGGGTCATGATTTCATCGATCCAGTCGTCGTTCTTCGAAAGCCCGAAGTAACCCGACTGGATGCGCAGGGTCTCGCGGACCGTGAAGAACGGATCGAACACAAGTTCCTGAGGCACGACGCCCAGCGCCCGGCGTGCCTCGCGATAGGATCGCCGCACGCAATGCCCCATCACATGTGCCTCGCCATCGTCCGCCAGGGCAAGGCCGGCGAGAATGCTGATGAGCGTTGTCTTGCCAGCGCCGTTCGGCCCCAGCAACGCGAAGAATTCCCCGCGCTCGATGCGCAGGTCGACCTTGTCCAGGGCCTGGAGCTTGCCGTACCGCTTGCTCAGGCCTCGTATCTCTACCGCTGGGCTCACGTCTCAGGCTGCCGCGGCATTCAGCGGGAGCAGAACTTCGACACCGTACAGGTCTGCGAGACTGATGAGGTCCGGCCCGACCCCTTCGAACACGAGATCTGCCTTGCTGGCAACGGCGGTGCGACGCCAGGCGAGCAACATCGCCAGCGCCCCGGAATCGAGCTCTGAGATGCCCGCCAGATTCACCCGCCGAGCGCCGGAAAGCACCTCACGCGACCCGGCATCGATCAACTGCATCACGTTCGCGAGCGTGACCGAACCCTCGACGACCAGTTGATCCCCCTCGCGCCGGATCATTTCTTGGCCGCGGCAGGCTGCAGTGCCTTCGCGTTGCGATCCTGCAGATTCTTGATCAGCCCGTCGATGCCCCCCTGCTCGATCTGCGCGGCAAAGTCATTGCGATACGTAGTCACAAGGCTCACACCCTCAACGACCACGTTGTAGACCTTCCACCCCGTGTCGGTTGAGTTCATCGCGTAGTCCACCGAGACCGGCGGCGCGCCTCCCGGCAGGAGGATCTTGGACTTCACGGTGACGTCGGTTTCGCCACCGGCCAGCTTGAGCGGCGAGACTTCCACCTTCACCTGGCGATAGGCGCTGTAGGCCGCCCCGTAGGACCGCACCAGAAGCGTCTGGAACTGCTTGACAAGCTCGCGCTGCTGCTCGGAAGTGGCACGGGGCCAGTTCTTGCCGACCGCAAGACGCGTCATCTTCGCCACATCAAAATGGGGGAGGATCTTGGTCTCGATGAGCTCGACCAGCTTCGTCGTGTTGCCGGACCGCAGTTCCTTGTCATCAGCAACCTGACGCAGCACATCCTCGCTGGTCCCCCGGACCACCGCATCCGGGGAGGGAAGATCCGCGCGGGCCAGGCCCGAGATCGAGAGCAGGGCCGCGAACGCCAGGCCGAGCATGCCATTCCAGGTGTTCCAGGACTTCCGAAGCATCGTGTTCTCCTTGGATTGCATCGTCAGGGACTCATTCCTGCGACGACGGCCCTTCGGCCGCCTTGGAGGCGAAGAATCGCCCGATCAGTTTCTCGAGAACCATGGCCGACTGTGTCAGCTTCATCTGTTCCCCATCCTTGAGCATCACTTCCTCTCCGCCGCCGTCCAGACCGATGTACTGCTCGCCGAGCAGACCTGCAGTGAGGATGGACGCCGAGGAATCCGTCGGGAACTGGTACTTCTTGTCGACCAGCAGTGTCACCCGGGCGAGGAACTTCTTGTTGTCGAACCCTATGCTCTCTACCCGTCCGACCACGACTCCGGCACTCTTCACGGGCGCACGCGGCTTCAGGCCGCCGATGTTGTCGAACTCCGCGAAAACGCGATAGCCATCGGTTGCGCTGACGGACGAAGCGTTCCCCACCTTGAGTGCAAGGATCAGCAGCGCGATCAGGCCGCCGGTGACGAAGACCCCGACCCACAGATCCACGGTAGTACGTTTCATTTCAAACCCCTGTGAACATGAACGAGGTCAATACGAAATCGAGCGCCAGAATGGCAAGCGCCGACGTGACCACCGTCCGAGTGACCGCGTAGGACACACCTTCCGCGGTGGGTGGTGCGTCGAATCCTTCGAACAAGGCGATCAGAGTGACGGCCACACCGAACACCGCACTCTTGATGACGCCGTTCATCACATCGTTCCAGAGGTCGACGCTGGCCTGCATCTGGGACCAGAATGCGCCCGAATCGACCCCGATGATCACCACCCCGATCAGGTAGCCTCCGAACACACCAAAAGCGCTGAAGATGGCTGCAAGGAGCGGCATCGAGATCGTCCCGCCCCAGAAGATGGGAGCCAGGACCCTCGCGTAAGGATCCACCGCCATCATCTCCATCGCGGACAACTGTTCCGTCGACTTCATGATGCCGATCTTCGCCGTGATCGCCGAACCCGCGCGGCTGGCAAACAGAAGCGCTGCGACCACCGGACCGAGTTCTCTGACAAGGGACAACGCCACCAGCGTTCCCAGCGCCTCCGCAGAACCGTATCGCTTCAGCGTCTCATACCCCTGAAGACCCAGGACCAGACCCACGAACAGCCCGCTCACGACGATGATCACCAGGGACAGCACGCCGGTGAAATAGACTTCGTCGAGGGTGAGCTGCAGACGCCGGAAGCTCATGCCCGATCGCAGCAGGATCGTGCCCGCGAAACGGCTGGCGGCACCGATCTTCCAGATGCCGTCCACGACGCGAGACCCGATCAGCCGCAGTCCATGGTCGATCGCACCGATCATTTCGGAACTCCAGGAAGGCCGAAATCCTCCGGATAGGAGGTCCCCGGGTAATGGAAACCGACAGGCCCGTCGGCCTCCCCGCGGACGAACTGCTTCACCAGGGGCTCGCTCGAATCGCGGATCTCGTCCGGCGTTCCTTCCGCCACGATCACCCCGGCTGCTACCAGATAGACGTAGTCGACGATTTTGAAGGAGGCCTCCACGTCGTGAGTGACCAGAACCGACGTGGCGCCCAGCGCGTCGTTGAGGCGGCGGATCAGGTTGGCGATGATGCCGAGCGAGATGGGATCGAGCCCGGTGAATGGCTCGTCGTACATCATCAGCATCGGATCGAGCGAGATGGCTCGCGCAAGCGCCACCCGGCGCGCCATGCCGCCCGACAACTCCGAGGGCTTGAGCGCCGCGGCGCCGCGGAGACCGACGGCATGGAGCTTCATGAGGACCAGATCCCGCACGACCGACTCCGGCAGCTTGGTGTGCTCCCGAAGCGGGAACGCTACGTTCTCGAACACCGTCAGGTCGGTGAACAACGCGCCAAACTGGAACAGCATGCCCATTCGTCGGCGCATGGCGTACAGATCGGCGTGGGACAGGGCGTCCACGGACTCGCCGGCAACCGTGACCCGACCGCGCGTCGCCTTGATCTGGCCGCCGATGAGGCGAAGGATCGTGGTCTTGCCACAGCCGCTGCCACCCATGATCGCCACGACCTTCCCCTTGGGAAAGCGCATGTTGATGCCCTTCAGAATCGGCCGGGCGGCATAGGAGAACTCGACGTCCGCGAGTTCCACAAGAGGGGAGGAAGTCACTGGGTCCCTGGCGGTTGAGGAGCGGGGATTGTAAAGGATGCTCCCCGCATCGGCTTGTTGTGGCCTTTCGATTCGTTTACCGTCCCGCTGGTTCCCCTCCGCCTGAACCACCGGATGACGCAGACCGCCTCGAATCCTGCCGCACCGGCGATTCGTTTCCGCGCAGTGACGAAGCGCTTCGGAACGGCAGTGTCGCTGGACGGCGTCGACTTCGATGTGCCGTCCGGGTCGCTGTTCGGGCTGGTCGGGGCCAACGGAGCCGGCAAGACGACACTGCTGCGCTGTCTGCTGGATGCCACCCGCCCGGACGCCGGCGAGATCCTCGTGCTGGACGTCCGCAGCACGCTGTCGTCGGCGCGCCGGTCGGTCGCCTATCTGCCGGAGCGCTTCAACGCGCCGTTCTATGCGACGGGCGCCGACTACCTGTCGCTGATGGCCAGACTCTACGGCCATTCTCTGGATGCCGAAGCCATCGCGACGGCACTTGGCAGCCTGGAACTCGACCGCAGCGCGCTCAAGAAACCCGTCAGGGCATTCTCGAAGGGCATGACCCAAAAACTCGGGCTCGCCGCCTGTCTGCTTTCGAAGCGTCCGATTCTCGTGCTCGACGAACCGGCAAGCGGTCTGGATCCGCAGGCACGCGCGAGACTGAAGGCCGTGCTGACGGAGCGCCATCATGCCGGCCGCACCATCTTTCTCACTTCGCACGCCCTCGCTGATGTGGATGAAATGTGCTCAGACATGGCGATCCTTCATGCAGGGACGCTGAGATTCGCCGGTTCGCCTGCGGCTCTGAGGGAAGCCGAGAACGAGGCGTCTCTCGAAAAGGCTTTTCTCCGCAGGATCGAACCCGCCGCTGCGCAGGGATGAACTCCGGGGAGGGACTCCCCGCGCTATCGAGGGTTGGCCGCCCCTTTCTGGCACAATCGAAAGCCGCCTTGATTCCCACTTCGGAGATGCCCGGTGCCTGCCGACGCGACCAACAAGCCGGCGCTGCTTCTTGTCGACGATGATCCGCTGATCACTGAAACGCTGGCGTTCGTCCTGGGCAGGGATTTTTCCGTCCACGCGGCGGAATCCCGAGGCGCCGCCCGGGCCCTCATCGCCCGGCTCGGTTTCGTGCCCGGCCTCGCTCTGGTGGATCTCGGATTGCCCCCCACTCCCCATCGGCCCGACGAGGGCCTCAGACTCATCTCCGAACTGCTCGCTGCAGCGCCTGCCATCAAGATCGTGGTGCTGTCCGGCCAGAACGACGAAGTGAATGCGCGCCACGCGCGGGCGCTGGGCGCGGTCGATTTCGTCCCGAAGCCCTGCGAACCGGCAGTCCTCAAGGAACTGCTGCTCCGCGCGCGGAACATCGGCGATGCGGAGATCGCCGATGTTCGGGACACGGTCGGCATCATGGGGCGAAGCTCGGCGATCGAGAAGTTGCGTCAGCAGATCCGTCAGTACGCTGCCGCACCCTTCCCCGTGCTGGTCGAGGGCGAATCGGGGAGCGGCAAGGAACTCGTTGCGCGCGCTCTGCACACCGGATCGACGAGGAGCCATGGGCCCTATCTGGCCCTCAACTGCGCCGCGATATCGCCCACACTCGTGGAGCCGACGCTTTTCGGCTATGCCAAAGGCGCCTTTACGGGTGCCTCTACCGCGCGCTCGGGCTACTTCGAAGATGCCAGCGAGGGGACGCTGTTTCTCGATGAAATCGGGGAACTGCCGCTCGAACTACAGGCAAAGCTGCTGCGCGTACTGGAAAACGGCGAGTATCAGCGAGTCGGCGAAACACTCTCGCGCGTCAGTCGGGCGCGCGTGATCGCGGCTACCAATCGAGACCTTCGTCAGGAGATTCTCGCCGGCCGATTCCGGGTCGATCTGTACCACCGGTTGTCCGTATTCACTGTGCAGGTGCCGCCGCTCCGGGACCTCGGCGAAGACAAGCTCTTGCTCTTCTCCCATTTCGCCACCTTCTACGCCAACCAGGCAGGCGTGAAGCCGTGCGAACTCGCCTCCGACGCGCAGCGCGCATGGCTCGACTACCCGTTCCCCGGGAACGTGCGCGAACTGAGGAATATCGTCATCCGGCTCGTGACCAAACACCACGGCACCGTGGTGGACCATCAGGCGCTCGTCGCGGAACTCGACCTCTCGGTGATGGCACGTGCGACGCCGGATTCGATCGAACTGCCCGCGACGCTGGAGGCAGCGATGCGCATTCTGGAAGGAAAGCGCATCATTGACCTCGACGGCTATCTGGCGCAGTGGGAACGGTGCTTCATCCAGGCCGCACTCGCGCTATCGCAGGGGAATCTGACGCGGGCTGCGCGGATTCTCGGCATGCACCGGACGACGCTGTACAGCCGAGTCCAGACTCACGGGTTGACCTCTGAAGCGGACGCCCGCGGTCACCGAACCGGTCCCTGAAGAGTTCTCTCACAACGCATCCGGAAATCGGCGACTTGTACTACGAGTTCTTCGGCCTGAATCGGCCCCCCTTCAAGATCACACCGGATACCGACTTCTTTTTCGAGGGCGGAAACCGCGGCGCGACGCTCGACGCCCTTCTCTATGCGGTCTCGGAGGGCGAAGGGATCATCAAGGTCACAGGAGAGGTCGGTAGCGGCAAGACGATGCTCTGCCGCGTCCTGCTTCAGCGTCTGCCTGACAACGTGGATATCGTCTATCTCACGAATCCGAACGTGTCCCCGGACGAGATCCTTCATGCGATCGCGATCGAACTGCAGTTGAAGGTCCCTCGAGACGCCAAGCGGGTCGAGACGCTGCACGCCCTGCACACCTATCTTGTGGGGCGCCACGCCAAGGGACGACAGGTGGTGCTCTTCGTCGAGGAGTCCCAGGGGATGCCGATCGCGACGCTGGAGGAGATCCGGCTGCTCACGAACCTGGAGACCGCCCAGCACAAGCTCTTGCAGATCATCCTGTTCGGTCAGCCGGAACTGGACGAAACGCTGACGCGGCCCGAGATTCGCCAGCTCCGGGAGCGGATCACTCACAGCTTCGGGCTGAACCCCCTGTCGCGGGACGAAGTTGCGGAGTACCTCGCCTTCCGACTGCGTGCGGCCGGGTATCGCGGTCCCTCGCTGTTCTCACGCCCCCTTGTGGATGCCATTGCGAAGGCAAGCGGCGGGCTCACCCGCCGGGTAAACATCATCGCCGACAAGTCGTTGCTGGCCGCGTACTCGGAAGGGACCCACACGCTGACGCCAGACCACGTCCGCAACGCCATCGCCGACGCCGAATTCAGTCGCCGCAACGGAGCCGCCTCAAGCAGAGCCTCCGCGCGGTTGCCACGCTGGGTGCCCCTGGCGGCCGCGCTGTGCGCCGCGGTTGCCGCGGTCGCGTGGTTCCTGCTGCTTCGCTGAGGCGATCGGGCTTCAGCGGCTAGCGATCGCTCACATCCTCACGTCTTCCGTCGGGAACGTTGACACCGGATCGGCCTGCACCGTCTGGGGGCACGATCAGCGTGAGACTGCCGGTAGTCCTTGCTGAGACCGGGTTGTGCGGGTCCGAAGCGCCGAGGCCATGGATCGGGGCTCTGCGGCGATCGCCCCCCGCCCCGGGACACCAGCAGCGGGAAAGCTGCACAATCTTCTTAGAAGAATTCAAAAGTCTATTGATCTGAAAGCTTTTCATCGGTACCGTACTTAGCCCGGTCACGCTGGGCGTCATGCGTGCGTCACGGCCTGCCGCGGTATCCGGAGAGACCGATGACGGCGAAGCAAAAGGCCTCGGGCGGGCATCGGACCAGCCGATCGGGTGCGGCAACCGTTTCTGTTTGGAATAGTCTTTGCCAGCAGTAGGGCAGTCAGGGCAGAGCACTCTCGGCTCGCCGAAGCAACAGCAGCCAACCGGTCGAAGGAGCGCAGCGCGTCGATGATCTTCAGCAACCCTACAGAGTTCGGCTCGACACCCAGGGGCGGCGAGATTCTCCGATGCAGCCGGGTCTGGGGCGCACGACTCGGCACGCTGATGCTGGTGTCAGTCGTCGCCGCCTGTTCCTATCCGTCCCCGCGCCTGCCCGTCTCGTCGGCCCATATCTTCGACCAGAATGCCAAGCCCGGACTGGATGAAGTCCCGGCGCCGGTCACGACGCCGGGCGTTCCCCCTCCTCGCAGCCAGGCGCGTCTGCCCACCTACAGCGTCGTGGTGAACGAGGTTCCCCTCAAGGAACTCCTCTTCGCTCTGGCCCGCGATACCAAACAGAATATCGACGTCCATCCCGCGCTGTCCGGGCTCGTGAGCCTCAACGCGATCGACGAGACGCTGCCCGCGATTCTCGATCGAGTCGCGCGCCAGGTGAATCTTCGGTGGAAGCAGGAAGGTCGCACGATCTACGTGATACCGGACACTCCATACACCCGCACCTACCGCGTCAACTACGTTAACGTCACGCGCGAGACGGATTCCACCGTTGCCGTATCCGGACAGATCGGGACCGTAACTACCGGGGGCGCGGGAGGGGCGACCGGGGGAGCCGGCGGTGCAGGCGGGGGGAGCAACTCTTCCTCCGCCACCGTGACGACGAAGTCGAAGAACGACTTCTGGGAAACGCTCGAAAAGAACATCAAGGGAATTGTCTCCGCGACCCGGGCGCAGGCCATGTCAGCGGACGAAAAGGCGAATCGGGCAGAAGCAGTGAAAGCGCAGCGTGAGGAGCGCATCGCCCAGGCCGAAGCGGTAGCCCGCGCGGGCGCCAACGCCAAGGACCTCTTCGCGAGTGCGTTCGACGGTCAGGCCCCCGTCCCGTTGCCGGGAGACGTCACCAACGAAGTGATCGTCAACTCCGTGGCCGGCACGGTGACCGTACTCGCCTCGGAACGCCAGCACGCCCTCGTGCAGGAATACCTCGACAACGTCATGTCGGCCGCCCAGCGCCAGGTGCTGATCGAGGCGACAATCGTGGAAGTCGAACTCTCCCGCGCCTACCAGGCGGGAGTCGACTGGGGCCGGATCGCACGGTCCCGTGGCGCTGGAATAGAGTTCAAACAGGAGCTTCTGGGCGCAAACCGGCTCGACAGCACACCCGTGACGCAACTCACGTTCGGCGGCGGGACCATCGCTGGCGTATTCGCCGCAATCAAGATGCTGGAGCAGTTTGGCAATACCCGGGTGCTGTCGAGCCCGAAAGTGATGGCCATCAACAACCAGACGGCCTTGCTCAAGGTCGTTCGCAACGAGGTCTACTTCCAGGTTCAGCAGCAGATTTCCCAGGCGGTGAACACCCCAAGTCTGCAGGCCACGACGACCATCGCGCGAACGGTCCCCATCGGGTTGGTTATGTCTCTCACACCTCAGATCAATGAATCGGGCAGTGTGACCCTGACTGTCAGGCCGACCGTGACGAGCCAGGTCGGCATCGCGAAAGACCCTAACCCTAATCTCAGTATCGAAAACTTCATTCCCATCGTCGAAATCCGCGAGATCGAGTCGGTTCTGCAGTTGTTGAGCGGGCAGACGGCCATTCTCGGCGGTCTCATCAAGGATGAGGTACGGCGGAACCGCGATCAGGTACCCGGCATCGGCAACACCCGAGCGGGCGATTTGTTCGCGTACCGCAACGAGTCGGCGAGGAAGACCGAACTGGTGATTTTCCTCCGGCCCACGGTCATCAAGAATCCGTCCACCGAGTCCGGGGATCTTCGCTTCCTGCGTCCGCAGCTCCCCAGACCCGACTCCCTCGAAACGGCAGCGCCGGGGCGCAACGTCCAATGAGCCTGCTCCTCAAAGCCCTGCAGCGGGCCTCCAAGACTCGGGAGGAACTCGCTCTGGTGGATGACGGGGCGGGTGCCCAGTCATCGCGACCGGGACGTTCCGGGGCGGCGACGGGTTCGGTCGATGCGTCGTTCGGCCCTCGCGCCCGATCCGCGCCATCCGCACGGACGAGCGCCGGGGATGACTTGTCGGAGGCGATCTCCTCAGCATCGGCCGACGCGGCTCTGAGCAGGGACAGTCGACCCGCCGTGATGGACTGGGCGCGTGACAACCCGGTTCTCGCCGTAGGCCTTCTGGCCATCGTCATCCTGGTCTTCTACTTCGCCTATGTTTTCCTGGTGATCAACTACCCCGGGCTATTCTCCAGATCGACCTTCCTGTCTGGCCCGCCGCCGGCCCAGTCGCCGGCAGTTGCCAACACGCCGCCGCCTCCCGTCCCGGTCGCGAAACCCGAGCCTGCCCCGTCCGCCCCAATGCCGACGCTGGAACTGCCGGCGCAGAGCGCCTTGAGCCCGGACCGGAATGTCCCCCAGGACGCGGTATCCGAACCGGCGCAACCCGCGCCCGCTGCCGAAACCAGGGATGCCCCGCTCCAGCTCAAACCCGCCGCCCAGTTGACTCCCGAGATCGTGACGCCTTCCGCACGAACCCCGCGTCCTGAGTTGGGTGCAAGACCGGCCCGAAGTGACCGGGCGCCTGCTCCGGTCCGGGCAAGGACCGCGGCGGGGACCAACTCCGCTGCCACGGCCCAACCTCCGAGTGCTCCGGTCAGCGGCGTCCAGGTTCGCGCCACCGACGCCGGGAATCGGACCGGAATGCAGCTCGACGAGGCGTACTCCGCCCTGCAGTCGGGAGATGTACCAAAGGCACGGTCCATCTACGCGGATGTGCTCGCCCGGGACGACCGGAACATCGACGCGCTGCTCGGTGCCGGCGCAGCGTCATGGCGGGCGGGCGATACGAACAAAGCGAGTGACTACTACTACCGCGTGCTCGAACTCGACCCGCAGAACGCCGCTGCTCAGGCCGGGCTCATCGGCATGATCGGCCGGGTAGACCCGATCGCGAGCGAATCCCGACTGAAGCAGCTCATCGCCCGCGAGCCGTCCGGTTTTCTCTACGCGGCTCTCGGTCACGTCCATGCGGACCAAGGCCAGTGGTCTGCAGCTCAACAAGCCTACTTCCAGGCTTTCCAGTCCGAGCCGGCGAATCCGGACTACGCCTACAACCTGGCGGTCGGACTGGAAAGGGTCGGCCAGCCGAAGATTGCTGCCACGTACTACCGTCAGGCGATGGAACTGGCGCGAACCAGGGGTCACGGCGGGTTCGATCGGAAACTCGCAATCCAGAGGATCGAACGCCTCGGAGGGACCGTAGAATGAGCGCCATGGCTGCTCCTACGCTCGTCAAGTCCGCTCCGCCCGCCGCCGAGACCCGTCGCAAGACGCGTCTGGGCGAGGTGCTCGTGCAGCAGGGACTCATCACCCCCGACCAGCTGCGGATCGCGCTGACCGAGCAGCGGACCCAGCGCATGCCGTTGGGTCGTCTGCTGGTGCGTCTCGGGTTCGTCACCGAAGGCGTCATCCGCGACATCATGGCGCAGACGATCGGGCAGGAATCGATCGATCTCGCGCAGGTAGTCGTCGACGCCGAGGCCCTGAAGCTGGTGCCCCAGGAGTTCGCCCGCCGCCATCACGTCCTCCCGATTGCCTTCGACTCCCATACCGGCGTACTGCTGGTCGCCATCACCGAGCTGTTCAACGTCGTGGTGACCGACCAGCTGCGCGCGATGCTCCCCGCGGAGGTGCAGCTTCGCACCATGCTCGCGGGCGAAGCGCAACTCGAGGAGTACATCGACCAGTTCTACGGGTTCGAGCTGTCCGTGGACGGCATCCTCCGCGAAATCGAAACGGGGGAACTCGACTGGCAAAGTCTCCAGATCGGCGGTGACGAGTACACGCAACCGATCGTCCGACTGGTCGGTGCGTTGCTGGTGGACGCCGTGAAGCGCGGCGCGTCGGATATTCACTTCGAGCCCGAAGCCGCCTTCCTGCGGATCCGCTACCGCATCGACGGCGTGCTCGAACAGGTTCGGAGCCTGCACAAGACCTACTGGCCCGGTGTGGCGGTACGTCTCAAGGTCATCAGCGGGATGAACATTGCGGAGGTCCGGGCGCCGCAGGACGGACGCCTGTCCCTGAACCTCAGCGGGCGTCCGGTGGATTTCCGGGTCTCGAGCCACCCCACCATCTACGGCGAGAACATCGTTCTGCGGGTGCTGGATCGCGAGAAGTCGATCATCAGTCTGGATCAGATGCGCCTCCCACGATCGACAGTCGCGCGCCTCAACCTGATGCTCGCCCGGCCCGAAGGCATCCTCATCATCACCGGCCCGACGGGCAGCGGCAAGACAACGACTCTCTATTCCCTTCTGTCCCAGGTGAACGTCGAGGGCGTCAACATCATGACGCTGGAAGACCCGGTCGAGTATCCGGTGGCGCTCATGCGTCAGACGTCCGTCGGCGAGGCAGTCAAACTCGACTTCGCGAACGGCATCCGGTCGATCATGCGGCAGGATCCCGACATCATCCTGGTGGGCGAGATCCGGGACAAGGACACGGCCGACATGGCGTTCCGTGCGGCGATGACCGGTCACCAGGTGTTCTCGACACTGCACACCAACTCGGCACTCGGGGCATTTCCCCGGCTTCTGGACATCGGCATCCTCCCCGACATCATCGCGGGCAACGTCATCGGCGTCATTGCCCAGCGTCTTGTGCGGGTGCTGTGCCAGAACTGCAAGGTCGAGTACCGCCCTTCGCTGGAAGAGAAACACATTCTGGGCGTCCCGCCGGAGAGCAACGTCACGCTGTTCCGTCAGCACGAAGGCGGCTGCCGGCAATGCAACCATCGAGGATTCAAGGGCCGCACGGCGGTGATGGAACTGCTGCCGATGGATGCCGACATGGATGAACTGGTGGCTCGACGGGCCACGGCGCGCGAAATGCGCCGGGTCGCCGTGGAGAAGGGCTTCCGGTCTCTCGCCGACGAAGGTATCGAACGGGTCATCGAGGGCGTGACGAGCATCGCCGAGCTGTCGCGCGCCGTGGACCTGACCGGCAGGCTGCTCTAGGTCAGACCAGAGCACACGCCCGGATCGGCTCTCAACTTCCCCCGCCCGGCACGAGTCCGACGTCCCCATGCCATCGTTCCGCTACAAGGCCGTCGACGCTGAAGGACAGCGGTCCCAGGGCAAGATGGACGCCATTAACGACGTCGACCTGGAACTTCGTCTCCGGAGGATGGGACTCGATCTCATCACGTTCCGCGAAGTCCGCAGTGCGACAGGTGCGCGCGGCGGCAGTGCGGGAGTCGATCGGAAGGACCTCATCAATTTCTGTTTCGACCTCGAGCAGATCAGCCGTGCCGGCATTCCGCTGATCGACGGTTTGCGCGATCTTCGCGACAGCCTCGACCGTCCCCGATTCAAGCAGGTGGTCACGGCCCTCGTGGAAGACATCGAAGGCGGAAAGATGCTCTCGCAGGCGATGAGCCAGTTCCCGCGGGTGTTCGACTCTGTGTTCGTGAGCCTCGTGAAGGCAGGCGAGCAGACCGGCAGGCTCACCGACGTCTTCGAAAACCTGTCGAAATCCCTGCGCTGGCAGGACGAGCTTGCCGCGGAAACCAAGAAGCTCCTGATCTATCCGGTGATGCTCCTGGTACTGGTGGTGGCCGTCTCGCTGTTCCTGCTGACGTATCTGGTCCCTCAACTGGTGGGAGTGCTGCGCACGATGCGAGTCGATCTCCCGCTGCAGACTCGCATCCTGATCGCCGCGTCCGAATTCGCGGTGCACTACTGGTGGATCATCATCGGCCTGCCCATTGCCGCGATCACGACCCTCGCCGTGATGATGCGAACGGACCCTCGCATACGCCGCACACTCGACGCGCTGAAACTCAGGATCCCCGTGATCGGTCCGCTGCTGCAAAAAATCATCATGGCCCGCTTCGCCAACTTCTTCGGGATCATGTACCAGTCCGGTATCTCCATCCTGGACGCCATCCGGACCAGCGAAGGAATCGTCGGCAACGTGGTGATCGCCGAAGGTCTGCGGGGCGCATGGCAGCAGATCAATGCCGGGGAGCCGCTGTCCGATACGTTCCAGCGGCTTGGCCTGTTCCCACCCCTGGTGATCCGGATGCTGCGCGTGGGCGAGAGCACGGGCGCCCTGGACGCCGCGTTGTTCAACGTCTACTACTTCTACAGCCGAGACGTCCGGGAAGGTGTCGAACGCGCCCTCAAGGTGATGGGGCCCGCGCTGAACGTGCTGCTCGGCGTGCTAATGGCGCTGATCCTCTTTTCCATCCTCACGCCGATCTACGAAATGATCGGGAAGCTCAAGTTCTGACATGAACGCGAAGCTTCTCGTCTGCATCTCCCGCAACAGCGTCTCGGTCGCCGTATGGCGGGGCAAGCTCGCCTCCACGTATCGCTACCCCCAAACCGAAGACGGCGAGGCAGACTTCGCCGACCTCCTCGACGTAAGCGGACGCATTCCGGTCCACGTCATGGTCGATGCAGTCGAGGAAGACTACCGGTTCGAGACCATGCCCCACGCGGTCGGACGCGACCGGCGGGAGATGATAGAGCGCAAACTCAAGCAGCTATATCGGACCAGCCCGTTCGCGACCGCGTCGGTCCAGGAGCGGGACAAGAACGCCCGCAAGGACGACCGCTACCTGTTCTCCGCGATCACCGACACGGATTTCGTCGACCCCTGGCTCGCCATAATCCAGTCCAGAGCGATGCCGGTCGCCGGGCTGTATCCGCTGCCTACGGTGATGCCGGCGGCGATCGCACCGCTGAAGCTGCGCTCTCAGGACTTGCTGGTCGTCTCGCGCACGAGCGCGGGTCTGCGCCAGACGTTTCTGAAGAACGGCCTGTTCCGGTTCTCGCGGCTCACGCCGTTCAGGGGACACGCGGACGACACCCAGACCACGTCCTTCGCGACCGAGATCGTCAACACGCGTCTCTACCTGAACGCGCTCCAGGTCACCTTGGGCGACGACATCGTGGATGTCGTGCTGCTGGATCCGGACGATTCACTCGCGGAACTGCAGCGAACACTCTCGACGAACCCGGGCGCCATGCGGGTACAGCGGATATCGCACACGGCTCTCGTGTCCCGACTGAAGGTGTCCGAGGACGCATTGAGCACGACGCCCGACGCGCTCGCGCTGCACCTCCTCGGCCTCAAGGCGCCGATCGAGAATCTCGCCCCGCGCACGCTGCGCGAAGGGTATGTGATGCATCAGAGTGCCCGCTGGCTGCTGCTCGCCAGCGGGGCTTCTGCCATCGTTGCGGCGGTCTGGTTCATGGTCGACCTGCATCGGATCCGCGACGTCGACGCGGAGGCGGCAAAGCTCGCGCAGGAAACTACGCGCTATCAGTCCCTCTACTCGGAACTGACGCGCCAGTTCCCGAAGGCCCCTGTCAGTTCGGGCGTACTGAAGCAGACCGTGGATGCCTTCGAACGCCTGCGTGCGACCGCCAGGACCCCTGAAACGGCTTTCGCGGTCGTGAGCGCCGGGCTGGAGGCGCACCCCAATGTCCGCCTGAACGGCCTTTCGTGGAAGCACATCCGATACACCGATATCGGGACAGTCTTTGCAGGCGGCTCGCCGCTCGTGCCTGCCGGAACGCCCATGCGGCAAGCGGCACGCATCTCGGGCGAGATTCTCCCCTTCAATGGTGACTATCGGGTGGCTGTCGGGACCATCCGCGAGTTTTCCGAATCGCTGCGGCGCCAGCCTGCCGTGGCCGAAGTCAGGATCCTCAAGCTGCCGCTCGACGACAGCTCGAAGCAGAACCTCTCCGGTTCGACGGCAGCACGCTCGGAGGAGTCCGTCGGCGCCCGCTTCGAACTGGTTATCGCCCTGCGCGAGTCGGGGGCCCGGTGAACCAGAACCGATTCGCTCCTCTTTATCTGCCAGGCGCGCTGCTGCTGTTCGTTCTGCTCGCCGGCGGGATCGCCGTCTTCTACGCGGACAAGATGGCGGGAGAGGCGGAGTCCGTGCTTCGTGCCAAGACGCAAGCGCTCTCGGCTGCACGACAGAAGCACGCGAACGCCGGTCTGGAGAAGGACATTCTCCTGCGCTTCCGGGAAACCTACGCCGCGCTCGAGAAGGTCGGTTTCGTCGGCGCCGAGCAGCGGATCAACTGGGTGGACAATCTGCGCATGGCGAATCGGGAGAGCAGACTGTTCGGTGTCGAGTACCAGATCGGCCAGCAGGAACCTTTTTCCGGCGGCACGGACCTCGGGGTCGGTGACCTCCCGATGAAGCAGTCGACGATGAAGGTGAAACTGCCTTTGCTGCACGAAGGCGACCTGATGCCATTCTTCCGGACCCTGGCAGGTCAGAAGAGCGGGGTGTTCATGATGAATTCGTGCGAACTGTGGCGCGTATCGACGGGCAGCAGCCTGCAGGCACAGCCCAACCTGAGCGCCGAATGCGAACTGTCGTGGATCACGGTCAGCGAGCGTTCAGAGGAAGGAGGCAAGGAGTGAGACGCCGCTTCGCGATGACTCTCGGCATCCTCTGCGCGCTGCATGCGCACGGTCAGGATTCCCTGGGCCGCCTCTTCCATACACCGGCGGAGAGGATCCGACTCGACGCCATGCGCACGGAGGCGATCGCCAGGGCCAACCGACCGGTGACGGCGGTCACCGAAGAGACGCCGGCGGCCCCCGCTCCCCGCACGCTCACACTCAACGGCATCGTGCGTCGAAGTGACGGGGAAGCCACCGTGTGGGTGAACGGGAAGGCCATGGACGCAGCCCCGGGGACGCGCGACGTCATGCCCGGCAGTCTCGGGAGAGATGCTGCGGGCTTTCATCTTCCCGAGTCGGGGCGCAGGGTACGCCTGAAGGTGGGCCAGAGCGTCGAGGCCACTTCGGGCGTGATCGAGGAAAGTTACTCGCGACGCAGGACGCTTCCCGTGGCCGCAGCGCCGGCAGCGGCACCCATCGAGCGCGCCGCGGAGACCGCCGACGACACGCGGTCGCCCCGTCCTTCGCGCAGAGGAGGCCAGAATGAACGGGACGGCGATTCGGAAGCGGGCAGGTAGATCTGAGCATCGCCGGGGCCAATCCGGCATCGCGCTGTTCGTGCTGATTGCGCTGACCGGATTGCTCGCGTTTGTTGCGGTCCTCAATCTGGTGCCCAAGACGAACATCGACCAGGCAAGAGAGCAGGTGACCGATGCTGCACTCGCGAGGGCGAAGCAGGCTCTGATCGCGTATGCCATTTCGAGAATGGACGAGTTCGCCGATCAAAGGGGCATCCCCGGACGACTGCCCTGCCCGTCCACGCGTGCGCCAGCCACTGCCGAGGAAGAAGGCTCGAACTCCATTCTTCATCCGGATTGCCTGGGTCAGTACGAAACCGTGGCAGGCCGACTGCCGTGGAAGACATTGGGGATCGAACCCCTCCGGGACGGCTACGGGGAATGTCTCTGGTACGTGGTTGCCGGCAACTACAAGGGCGGCCCTCAGGCAGGTGCGGTGTTGAATTGGGATGCCCTGGGCCAACTGGTTATCTTTGCCTCGGATGGCGTTACCCGGTTGGCGGGTAGCACTACGCTCAATCAGGCCGTCGCCGCGGTGATCGCACCGGGCCCGGCGATCGAAGGTTCGGTGTCACAAGTCCGCGATCGAGTCGCCAACACTCAGAACTGTCCCGGCAACTATGTCCCATCGAACTATCTGGACGCGGGCGGCGGCTACGACAATTCATCGCCTTCGACGGTCCCGGGGGGCATCACGCAGATGATCAACGGATATGTCAATCCGGTGAACCGCGCGATCGAAGTCAACGACAGAATCGTATTCATCACCCCGCAGGACATCTTCGACGCCGTGAAGGCACGAAAGGATCTCGTCGGGACGGCGGGTTCCCCGGGACGCTTGCGACAACTCACGCAGATGGTCGCCGATTGCGTCAGGCAGTACACGGCGCATCTGAATACGAACCTGACCGACCGCCGGATGATTTTCGCCGGGGAACAGGTAGTCTCCGACTACCGCAGCAGGCTCGCGTACGTGGACTATCCGCAGAACTCGGGTGCGCGTCTTCGCGGCAGAGTGCCTTACACCGTGCTCAACACCAAGGACGAACTGAATCCGCGGGGACTGACCGAACTGCTCACCACCTGTAGCCACTGGACGGCATCGCCAGCATTTGTACCGTGGTACGAGAACTGGAAAGATCATCTTTACTTGGCCGTGGCTCCTGATTTCGACCCCAAGGATGGCGCGGAGACGAACACCGTCTGCGCGGGGGCCTGTCTCACTGTGGGAGTCACCACGAATGTGGCCGCGGTGGTCTACTTTGCGGGCTCCCGTCTCCAGTCTCCCCTCCAGGCGGTCACGACGAACTCTCAAAGAAACACCATCTCGAACTACCTTGATGGCCAGAATGCCACCAGATTCACCGACGCGAATTCCGGAAACAATCTCCTGAGCGCAGACGCGAATCCCTCACTTACCAATGACATCGCCTACTGCGTTCGTGTACCGACGCCCGGCAATGTGGAGGTCGTCCCATGCTGACCCATCCAAGATCGCAATCCGGCTTCTCGCTGATCGAACTTGCCCTCGGCCTGGTCATCGTCGCGACGCTGATGTCCGCATTGCTCGTCCCGCTGGCCACGCAGATCGACCAGCGGCGCACCACCGAGACCGACCGGCTGTTGGAGCAGGCCCGGGAAGCGGTGCTGGGCTTCGCGGTGGGTCGCGGCCGCCTCCCATGTCCCGCGACCGCAACGAGCAACGGTCAGGAGTCATTCTCCGATGCCGCCACTGGCGTCTGCACAACACACCGCGGCTTTCTGCCTGCCGTCACCCTAGGTCTTTCTCCCGTGGACGGGGCGGGCTTCCAGACCGATGCGTTCGGCGGCGACATCAACCGGTTTCGATACGCGGTGTCCGAAGCCATCAAGCCGTCGACCGGAAACCGGCTCTACACGGTCAACAACGGCATCCGCGGCACGGACGCCACCATACAGATTGCTACGTCGGGAACGGGCAACCTCCGCGTCTGTTCGCTCGAATCTGACCAACCGAACACATGCAACGGCACCGGCAACGTCACCCTGGCGAACGACAACGTCGTTGCGGTGATCTTCTCTGTCGGCAAGACTGCGTCCATTCGAAACCCAAGCATTGCCGAAGCGGAAAACACCGATACCGCGCTGCCTGCGAACGCAGACAACCGAGTCTTCGTAAGCCAGCCATATAACGAGCGCGCCGGGTTTGAATTCGACGACCAGCTCATCTGGATATCGACGAACGTGCTGATCAGTCGCCTCGCCTCGGCCGGTCAGCTCTGACCGTCAGGCGTCGCCGCTTTCGCCGACTGGGCGCCGTCCGGCTCGCAGACGAATCGCACCGCACCGGTCTCGTTTCGATCCAGCGAGAGCGTGTAGCCAGCATCGGCCGCCTGCTTGTGACACTGAAACAGGCCGACACCGAGCCCCGTTTCCGATGACACGGGTACCGAGAACAGGCTGGACACCAGCTCCTCCGATAGCGGCTCGCCAGCATCCTCGACCGTGAGTCGACACCGCCCGTCCCGAGTCCGCTCCAGCCACACCGCAATGCGATCCACCGGACTCCGACGCCGCTTTTCCAGGGCATTCTGAATCAGGTTGTCCGCAACACTGTCGAAGAGTTCGCCGTTGAGTCGCTCCGTCCCCTCGATAGTCGATTCGAATTCCACTTTTTCGTGGGCGTACCGCTGGACCAGCGACGACCACCACTCGGCTGACGGCACAGTCTCGGAAGGACAAGCCCGCGGCGTGTCGAGCTTGTCGAGCGTGGTCTGGAGACGCTGCGTGATCTGGGGCAGCTGCCGCTGGATCAGGCGCAGCAGGGCATCCGGATCGGCATCGGAACCGACAGCGGCTGCGGAGCACAGCGAACGGAGCGACTGCAGCAGATTCTTGACGTCATGGGTGACCCGGGAACCCGTCTCGTAGATCGCTTGCAGATAGGCCGTGTTGCGTTGCGCCTGCTCACGACGCTTCGCTTCGTAGTAATCGCCGAGCAGGCGCGCCAGCAATCGCATGTGTACGAGCATCCCGGGACTGGGTCGCCAACGGCTGTAGAGCGTCAGATCCACGCCTCCGAACTCGAACTGCGTCGAGTAGCGGCTGCGCTCCCCGCGGTCGCCACTGCGCACATCGGTCTTCCAGCCGGCGCCGGCGATCCAGGGCAAAGTCAGCAGTTCCTCAGCCGCCCGCGAAATGAACGTCTCCGGGTCGGTCTCGCGCTCGGCAATCGCCGCCAGACTCAGCATCCAGCGCTCGAACGGCATTCCGAGACTGAGGAAGTATCGGGACAGCAGTTGACCGACGCCGTCGAAGCCGCCGCGCGGATCCCACAACCAGGACAGCACGAGCATCAGTGCTGCAATGCCGATGACCGTCTGAAGCAGCGACACGGCGTAGTCGCGCTGCGTGATCTGCTGGACGAACATCGCGCCGAGGACGAGAACGATCACGAGCAGGAACAGCATGACGCTGTAGACGAGGTCCACCGGATAGCGCGGCGACTGGTTGCGCGATCCGGGCGGGACCACCAGCACCGCCAGTAGCGGGATGGGCAGCACGTAGCGGACGAACACCACGAGCAAGGTCTGCGGATCGAACGCCCGGGTGATGTGCGGAACGACCCAGACCAGCAGTACGGTCAGCAGGTAGACCGCCGCAAGGACTGGAGCAAGGCGCGGTCGCAAGGCACGCATCCCCGGCACGTTGCCGCCGATGAGCGAGAACAGGACGGCGATCCAGAGTGCCATCAGCCACCACGAGCTCCACCACGCCAAGGCTGCACCGCCCAGCACGATGAGCATCGCCCGACCGGCGACCAGCTTGTCCGCGCCCTGCCACAGGGGTTGCCAGAGAAGAAAGAGTCCGAAGTGCGCGAGCAGGAACGCCCTCGACGGTCCGGACCCGATACCGACCATCAGCCCCATGTGCAGGACGAGCAGCATGAGGCCCAGAGCGAGATTCGGCCCCAGCCATCGATCGTCCGCTCCCGGATTGCCGGGATAAGTCACCTCCGGCGAGGACCCGGGTGAATTGGAGCTTGAGCGCGGTACCGTCATGCCGCTACGCTATCACCCTCATGGCCGATGCGACTACAGCAGCCCGATTCCGCCGCGTGCGCGCGATCGCAGCGTTCACGCTGATCGAGGCACGCCGTACCCGGCTGGTCTGGGCGGCGCTGCTTCTGTCCGCAGTCCTCCTGGCGTTCAGCCTCTTCGCCCGATCGCTGGCCTTGACGGAAAGTGATCGGCTGCAGGTGGCGTTTCTCGCGCCGGCCATTCGCATCTGCGCCGTCTTCGTCACCTGTCTTCACGCGCTGTCCAGCATGCTCCGGGAATCGCAGGACAAGGTGACGGACCTGCTCCTGTCCGTCGACCTCGAACGCGGTGAGTATCTGCTGGGCAAGTTGCTCGGGTACATGTCGGTGGCGTCTGTGTTCGCCCTGGTGCTGGCCGTGCCGCTGCTCGCATGGACCGCTCCCGGTCCGTGGCTGACGTGGATCGCCTCGCTGGTGCTCGAGTGCTGGATGGTGTCCGCGGCGGCCGTGTTCTGTGCGGTCACCTGGAGCCACCTGATGGTCGGGACGGCTTTCGTCCTCGGACTGTATCTCCTGAGCCGGTCCATGGCGGCCATCGTGCTGATCGCCACCGCCAGTCCGTTTCGGACGGACGACTGGTCCATGACGCTGTTGGCCGATGCACTTCGCGCGATGTCCTGGCTCCTTCCCGATCTTTCCATGGCAACGCGGACGGCATGGCTCGTCGGGCAGGCTCCAGGCGCCCAGGAACTGTGGGTCGTCGTCGGTCAGACTCTCGTCGCGATCGTCGTGTTCGCGGCCGCCGGGCTGACGGACCTCTATCGGCGGAACGCGTGATGGCGCTGCTCCGCCGCCGGGAGCGGTCGTGGAGGGAGGTCCCGCCGGGAATCACCGCCCTTCTTGCCGCAAGCATTGCCTTCATGGTCACCGTGCGTGCGCTCGGACCTCAGCCCACTGCCGAGCCCGAGGCACTGTCCGCCCCCCCGGACGCCGCAATGCTCAGGGTGCTCGGTTCGGGCGATGAAGTCTCGATGGCGTACGGACTGGCCTTGCGCCTTCAGGCCTTCGACAACCAGCCCGGGGTGAGCATCCCCTTCGCAAGGCTCGATTACGCCGCCGTGCGCGCCTGGCTCGACACCATGCTGAAGCTCGACCCCGCGACCCAGTACCCCCTGCTGATGGCGACCCATCTGTACGGACAGGTGCTGACCCGCCCGGACAAACAGCGCGAGATGGCGGAGTTCGTCTATCAGCGGTTTCTGGAACAGCCGGAGACGCGCTGGCCCTGGGTGGCCCACATGGCGATCATGGCGAAGCATCGCCTCCGGGACCCGCAGCTCGCCATCCGATACGCCGACGGAATTCGCGATCACGCCCGCGGCAGTGCCGTCCCTTCTTGGGCCCGCCAGATGCACATCTTTCTGCGCGAGGACGTGGGGGAGATCGAGAGCGCGCGGGCACTGCTCGGGGGCCTGCTGGAAAGCGGCGCCGTGACCGACCCCCAGGAGTTCGCATTTCTCGAAAGCCGGCTGCGCACCATGGAGAGTGTCGGGAAATCGTCAACGCCGACGAAATGACCACGCCCGCCTGGCACCGACGCCGCCGAACCTCAGGCCCACCTTTTGGCGCCGGGAAAACAACTCCAGCCAAAACAGTCGGATAGAGCACTCACTGCGGGAATGCGAAAACCCGGTGAGCACCCGGCAGGCATCCAAACCTTTCAGTCGACAGACTTTGGTCCATGGCATGGAACTCGCGTCGAGTACAAGGTCTTCACCCTACCAAAACCCAGACGGAGACCTCAATCCATGTCACATCGAAGCAGGCAACAGGGCTTCACGCTCATCGAAATCGCGATCGTGCTCGTCATCATCGGACTGCTCCTTGGCGGCATCCTCAAGGGCCAGGAACTGATCACGAGCGCCCGTGTGCGCAACCTCATCTCCCAGCAGGACGGCATCAAGGCCGCCTTCTACGGCTTCCAGGACCGGTATCGTGCCCTGCCAGGCGACTACCAGCTCGCCAGCCAGAACCTCGGCGGAACCGGAACCATCACCAACGGCAACGGCAACGGACGGATCCAGGATGCGGCGGGCGGCGGCACGGGTGCCGCGGACGAGCAGAATCTGGTTTGGGATCACATGACGCGCGCGGGCTTCCTCAACGGCAACTTCGCCTACGCGGCCGGCGCTCCCACGGACGCCAGCACCCCGAAGAATCCCTACGGGCAGTTCATTCAGCTGATTTACGACGGCGTCTACTTCTCGACGGCCAACCCGACGCCGCCCCAGCGACACAACCTCAAGACCGGGCCGCAGATCCCCGTGGAGATCTCGGCGGAAGTCGACCGAAAGACCGATGACGGCAACGGGGGTTCAGGCTCTTTCGTCTTCTCTGCGTTCGCCGGAACCGGAACGGCGCCCACTCGGGCGAACTGCGCGACCGATCTCGGTGTCTGGGTGCTGCAGGGCTCGACCGACGTTAACTGCGGCGGTGCGACGCTGCTCTGACGTTCAGACGTCCGTCGACTTCCAGGAAACGGGGAGCTCTGCTCCCCGTTGTCGTTTCTGGGGCTGGTGGGGCTCGGCGTGCAGAGAGTGGCGCTTCCCCTGCCCGGAGAGTGGCGATCTCACCCGTGTCAAAGACCCCGCCAAGGACCTTGAAAATCTAACGTTTTGGCACATTCTCTGCTCCCCGTCTTGGTGAAAGTCCGGGGATTCAGCGATGCGGTTGTCAAAGCAGCACCAGCGCGGCTTCACGTTCGTGGAAGTGGCGTTGGTCATGATGTTGTTCGTGCTGTTGGCGGGCGTGGTGCTCGCAGCGAACGAATTGATTCTTTCCGCTCGGGCGAGGGCCTTGAGTACGGAACTCGATGCCTATCGCACGGCCTACTTCGGGTTCCTGGACCGCTATCGCTCGGCCCCCGGGGACTTCGCCTCGGCCTCCCGCGACATCCGCGGCGTTGTCACCAGCGGCGATGGCAACGGCCGCATCGAGCTGAGCGCTCCTCTCGATGAGCCTGCCCTCGCGTGGGACCACCTCGGGAAGGCAGGGTACCTTCAGGGTCAACTTCGGCCCGGCAGCTCAGGCGCCGTACCAGTCAACGTGTTCGGCGCGCCGGCCCGGATCGAGTTCGGCAACCGCTTCGCAGGCGCGGCAGGTCAGCGGCACAGCATCAACACCGGCAATCTGGTGCCGGCCTCCATCCTCGCGGAGATCGACCGCAAGCTGGATGACGGTCGCGCAGCCACGGGGTCCCTGCGGTTCTCGTCTGTCGACACAGCAGGCTTTCCGACTACCGACTCCCGCTGTTACGACACGCTCGGCACCAGCGGCGGCGCGTGGCGGGTCGGGGATGGCGGCGACAGCAATTGCGGCGCGGCCTGGTTGCTTCCGTAGGGAAACCTCAACCCTGCAGCAGAAGCATCTCGGCGACCGCCAGGTCCGATTCCCGGCCGCGCAGGACGACCACATCGCCCTCCGACAATAGCGTTTCCGGGGTGGGATCGAGGCTGCGGATGTTCCGTCGACGGATAGCGGTGACTTCGACGTGCGCACTTTCCAGTTTCACCTGATCCAGGGTACGGCCGATCGCGGCCGCGCCCGGCGGAAGCATGACGGAGTGCAGGCGCACCGGCTCCGCGTCGTCGCCATCCGAAGCCCCGCGGAAAAAGCCCCTGAAGAGGCTGTAGCGCTGTTCCCTGGTAAGCCGGATCCGCTTGAGTACCCGGTGAAGCGGCGTTCCCAATAGCATGAGGGCATGGGACGCGAGCATCAGACTGCCTTCCATGACCTCCGCCACGACCTCCGCCGCACCGGCCGCCTGCAGCGTCTCGATATCGGAGTCGTCCACCGTGCGCACGATGACCGGCAGTTCCGGACGGACTTCCCTCGCATGCGTCAGGATGCGAAGCGCGGAGGGCGTGTCCGTGTAGGTGATCACCAGCGCCGCCGCCCGCATCAGACCCGCTGCCATGAGAACCTCCTTTCTTGCTGCATCGCCGAACACCACCGACTCGCCCGCGATCGCCGCCTCGCGAATCCGCTGAGGATCGAGATCGAGCGCGATGAACTGCTGCGTCTCCTGCTCCAGCACGCGCGCGAGGTTCTGGCCGGTCCGTCCGTAGCCGCAGATGATCACGTGACCCTGGACTCCCATGGACCGGACCGCGATCTCGTGCAGCGCGATGGCCCGCTGCATCCATTCCGAGCGGACCCAGCGGTGCACGAGGCGATCGCTGTGCTGAACGATGAATGGCGAGAGGAGCATCGACACCAGCAGTGCGGCCAGCACCAGCTGCAACGTCGCGTCCGGCACGACTCCCAGCTCGCCGGTTCGTGACACGAGAACGAATCCGAACTCGCCGGCGCCGGCAAGAGCAAGCCCGACTCGAATCGCCGTTCCGGTATCGGCGCCGAAAGCGCGCGACAACAGCGTCGCAATCACGGCCTTCGCAACTAGGAACGCGACGACCAGCGCCATCACGACCAGCAGATGCTCCCAGACGACACGAAGATCGAGCAGGGCGCCGACGGTGACGAAGAACAGCCCGAGCAGAATGTCGCGGAACGGCTTGATGTCCTCTTCCACCTGGATACGGTACTCGGTCTCGGAGATCAGCATGCCGGCCACGAATGCGCCGAGCGCCAGCGACAGTCCGGCCAGATCCGTGAGCCAGGACAGGAGCAGAGTGAACAGCAGGACGTTGAGAACGAAGAGTTCGGAGGACTTGCGCGCCGCCACCAGATGGAACCACGGACGGACGATCCGCTGACCCAGTCCCAGCAGCAGCGTGAGAGCAACGGTGACCTTGACTGCCGCGAGCCCCAGTTCGCCCCACAGATTGGACGACGGCGCGGCGAAGGTCGGCAGCAGGATCAGCAGTGGCACGACCGCCAGATCCTGGAACAGCAGCACACCCATGATCTGGCGCCCGTGGACCGAGCCGAGCTCGAGGCGCTCCGCTAGCATCTTGCCCAGGATCGCGGTGGATGACATGGCGATGGCGCCGCCAAGCGCCACACCGACCTGCCAGCCGAACCCGGACATCATGGCCACTGCCAGGACGAGACCGAGAGTGAGCAGAACCTGGGCGCCCCCCAGCCCGAACACGAGAGCGCGCATCGTCATGAACTTGGGCAGACTGAACTCGAGCCCGATGGAGAACATCAGGAACACCACGCCGAATTCCGCGAGGTGGCGCGTGCTCTCCTGGTCGGACAGCCAGCCCAGCGCATTGGGGCCGATGCTGATGCCGACGATGAGGTAGCCCACGAGTGCCGGCAGATTCAACCGGCGGCAGATCACGACGACGACTACGGCCGTGGCAAGCAATAGGACGGCGGTACTGAGCGCGGTATCCACGTTCTCGAAAGCTTTCCTGGGCAAATAACGAATGGCGACACAGGATCGCACCAGAGAACCGCCCGGCTGCTCCGGTCCCGATCGACGCCACGCCGCGACGTCTCCAGTCTGAGGCTAACACGGCGAAAGGCGGTCGTCGCGGCCCTTCCGGAACCCTGCGGCGAACGCCTGCGTGTTCGCCCCCACGGTTATACTTCACTCATGCAAAGCTCATTGGGAAAACTCTCGCCACAGGATGCGATCGCCCTCGGCAGACGGGTGCTCGACATTGAGTCGCGGGCAGTGGCGGCGCTGTCGGAGCGGCTCGATGAGTCGTTCGCGGATGCCGTGCGAATCGTCCTCGCGTGCACCGGTCGCGTAGTGGTGAGCGGGATCGGCAAGTCCGGCCATGTCGCAAGCAAGCTGGCATCGACCCTCGCCAGCACGGGGACCCCCGCCTTCTTCGTGCATCCGGCCGAGGCAAGCCATGGGGATCTGGGCATGATCACCGAGCAGGACGTGATGATTGCCCTCTCCAACTCCGGCGAGAGCGCCGAGCTTCTCACGATCGTCCCTCTCGCCAAGAGGCGAGGCGCGAAACTGGTGACGATCACCGGCAATCCCGCCTCCACCCTGGCGCTCGAAGCCGACGTGCATCTCAACGCCGCGGTCGACGAGGAAGCCTGCCCACTGGGTCTTGCGCCAACTGCAAGCACGACTGCGGCCCTCGCGCTCGGCGACGCGCTTGCGGTCGCCCTCCTGGAGGCACGCGGCTTCAGCGCCGAGGACTTTGCACGGTCCCATCCGGGAGGCGCGCTCGGACGACGGCTTCTGACACGCGTTCGCGACGTGATGCGGACGGGAAGCGCCGTTCCCCAGGTGCCGTCCACAGCCACCCTTTCTGCGGCCCTCTTCGAGATGACCGGCAAGGGACTTGGCATGACGGCCGTGGTCGACCCGGGCTCCGATCAGCTCGGCGTGTTCACCGACGGCGATCTGCGTCGCGCCCTGGAGCGCAACGTGGATCTCTCGCAAGTTCGGGTTGGCGAAGTCATGACGCGTTCGCCACGGACCATCCGGGAAGATCGCCTCGCAGCGGAAGCCGTGGAAGACATGGAGCGCCACCGCATCAACGGATTGCTGGTGGTGAATGATCGTGGCCGGCTGGTGGGAGCCCTGAACATGCACGATATGTTCAAGGCCAGGGTCGTCTGACATGGAAACGGCTCGGGCGACGGAGAAGGCCCGGCACGTCCGCGTCGCCGTGTTCGACGTCGACGGCATCCTCACCGACGGCACGCTCTATCTCTCCGACTCCGGTGAGGAGATGAAGGCGTTCAACAGCCGCGACGGTCATGGCCTTCGCATGCTTCAGGACGCCGGCGTGACGCTCGCGATCCTGACCGGCAGGCGATCGCGTTGCGTCGAGCACCGCTGCCGGGACCTCGGCATCTCACACGTGCTCCAGGGCGTGAAGGACAAGCGGGCCGGGCTGGAAGAACTCCAGGCACTTCTCGGCGTGACAGCGGATGCGATGGCCTACATGGGAGATGACGTCATCGATCTGCCGGTATTGCGCCGGTGCCGATTCGCGATCACGGTTCCGGAAGCGCCGGCCATCGTGCAGGCCAACGTCGACTACATCACGACCGCCGGGGGTGGGCGCGGCGCCGTCCGGGAAGTCTGCGAGTTCATCCTGCAGGCTCAGGGCCTCCTCTCAGCCCAACTCGCCCGCCATCTCGCATGAGCTTAGGCGAATGAACGCGAGCGACCACCTTCTGCGCTGGTACCCCGCTTTCCTCCTGCTCGCGCTCGTCGGGCTCACGTTCTGGCTCGACCAGAAAGTGCAGCCTCCGCCGGTACCACGCGACGGCAGCACCCGCCACGATCCCGACTTCATCATCGACAACTTCACGGCCATGCGCATGAATCCGGACGGGACTCAGCGCTACGCCATTCGCGGCACGACGATGACCCACTATCCGGACGACAGCGCGACTCATCTGGTTCAGCCGCGATTCATCCATTACGATGCCAAGACGGCGCCGGTTCGGGTCGCGTCGGACCGTGCGCTCGTATCCCGTGACGGCGAGGATGTGTACTTCACCGGAAACGTAGACATCGTGCGGGAGGCGTACTCCGATCAACCGTCGATGAACCTGCAGACCGAGTATCTTCATCTCACGCCGGAGCAGGACCTTGCCCGGACGGACAAGAAAGTCACCATGACCCGCGGCCCCACCGTCGTCGAGGGCGTGGGCATGCTCTATGACCACAAAGCGCGAACGCTCCAGCTACTGTCGAAGGTAAAGGTGACGTATGGCTCCCCGACCCTCAATTTGCCGTCATTCGGCCGTAAATAGGCGTGTACCCGGCGCGCTTGCCTTGGCAGCGTTGCTCACGTGGACAAGCGCCTGGGCCGAGAAGGCCGATCGGGAGAAGCCGGTCCAGATCGAGGCCGACAAGATGCTCGCGGACGACAGCAAGAGGGAATCCGTCTTCGAGGGCAACGTCGTGGTGACACAGGGCACCCTGCAGTTGAAGGGTGACCGGGTAATCGTCCGGCAGGACGCCGAGGGTTTCCAGTACGGCATTGCGTATGGCAAGCCGGCGACCTTCCGTCAGAAACGTGACGGCGTGGACGAATACATAGACGGATTTGCGGAGCGGCTCGAATACGATGGCAAGAAGGACTTCTTGCAGATGTTCAGTTCCGCTCGACTGACCAAGGGAACGGACGAGGTTCGTGGCGACTACATCTCGTACAACGCGAAGACTGAATTCTTTCAGGTTGTCGGCGGGGGCAAGCCAGCCGCCACGCCCGGGAATCCGGACGGACGCGTGCGCGCGGTCATTCAGCCCAAACCCCGGCAACCTGCAGGCGGGGACAAGACTCCCGCGGCGGCCACGCCGCTCAAGTCAGTCAACGGCCTGGATCGCTGACCCGCCCGCCATGAACGCCCCACTCGCCACAGGCGCCGCGGAACCCGCGGCGGAGGCCGCCGGCCAGAGGGAACTGCGAGCCCGCGGCCTGGAGAAGCGCTACAAGCAGCGTACCGTCGTGAAGGACGTGTCGCTGGACGTGAAGAGCGGAGAGGTCATCGGCCTGCTAGGACCGAACGGCGCCGGCAAGACCACCTGCTTCTACATGATTGTCGGTCTCGTGCCCGTCGACAACGGCCAGATTCTTCTCGACGATCAGGACATCTCGCGGCTGCCGATCCACCGTCGGGCCCGGTTGGGGCTTTCGTACCTGCCCCAGGAACCGTCGATCTTCCGGAAGCTGACCGTGGCGGAGAACGTCCGGGCCGTCCTGGAACTGCAGGACATCCGGAGCGCGGATGTGGACGAGCGTCTGGACGAGCTTCTGCACGACCTGCACGTCAGTCACCTCAAAAACAGTCCCGCCATCAGCCTGTCGGGCGGGGAGCGGCGCAGGGTCGAGATTGCGCGGGCCCTCGCGAGCAACCCTCGCTTCATCCTGCTGGATGAACCCTTTGCCGGCGTGGACCCGATTGCCGTCATAGATATCCAGAGGATCATCCGCTACCTGAAGGAACGCGACATCGGCGTTCTCATCACTGACCATAACGTCCGGGAAACACTCGGAATTTGCGACCGCGCTTACATTATTAGTGATGGATCGGTGCTTGCTTTCGGCCATCCGGAAGAGATCGTCTATAATGATGCGGTGCGAAAAGTGTACCTGGGCGAGAACTTCCGTCTCTAGCCACTCAACAATCGCTCTTTAGCGCGGATCCCGCGCCGCAGGTCTCCCATGAAGCCTTCTCTGCAGCTCAAGCTATCGCAGCATCTCACGCTCACTCCGCAGCTGCAGCAGTCTATTCGCCTGCTTCAACTCTCGACTCTCGAACTGAACCAGGAGCTGGAACGGTTCCTCCAGGACAACCCCCTGCTGGAGCGAGACGAAGATGGCGAAGAAGCCGCACCGGTCGCCCCCCCACCCACTGCCGAAGGCCCTCTCACCGCAGACACCCAGGAGTATGACTCTGGCGCGGTCACGTCGACCGTCGAGGCTCCCCCGGAGGATTTCGACGAAGCGCCAGTCGACATGCCGGAGGTTCCCGATGTGGAAGCCGAGCCGGCCCGTGAGGCCATGGACGAGCCCGACTGGGTCGACGAAGGGAGCTACTCGAGCAGCGGCAGCAACACCGATGGCGAAGACAATGATTTTCCTCAGGTCGCGTCCGGCGGTCCTTCGCTGCGGGAGCACCTGATGTGGCAGCTCAACATCGCCAACCTCCCGCGGCGGGACAAGCAGCTTGCAGCGCTCGTGGTCGATTCCCTGGACGACGACGGTTACTTCAAGCAGGACCTCGAAGAACTCGCCGCGATGCTCCCGGCGGAGCTCGATGCCGATGCGGACGACATCCAGATCGCCTTGCGCCACGTGCAGCAGCTCGAGCCGGCGGGCGTAGCCGCCCGGACGCTGGCGGAATGTCTGCAACTGCAGCTGGAGGCCTTCCCGGCAGATGTCCCCTATCGCGCCGAAGCCCTGGCCATCGTGAAGGGACACCTCGATGCTCTCGCCGCAAGGGACTATGCCCGCCTGAAGAAGGTGCTCCGCTGCGAGGACGACGTCCTTCGCGAAGTGCAGCGACTCATCACCAGCCTGAATCCCCGCCCGGGGCTCGTTTTCTCCAAGGAAGAGGCCCGATACGTCGTCGCCGACGTTCTCGTGCGCAAGATCAAGGGAGCGTGGGTCGCCTCTCTCAATCCGGATGCCATGCCGAAACTGCGCATCAACCGGATGTACGCCGACATCCTCTCGCGCAATCGGGACTCGAGCTTCCAGCAGTTGTCAGGGCAGCTTCAGGAAGCCAAGTGGCTGATCAAGAACGTGCAGCAGCGTTTCGATACCATCCTCCGGGTCTCGCAGTGCATCGTCGATCGCCAGCGCCACTTCTTCGAACATGGTGAAGTCGCGATGCGTCCGCTGGTGCTGCGCGAGATCGCCGAGATCCTCGGGCTGCATGAGTCGACTGTGTCGCGGGTGACGACCCAGAAGTTCATGCTCACGCCCCGCGGCATCTTCGAACTCAAGTACTTCTTCGGAAGCCACGTCTCGACGGAAACCGGTGGCGCGTGCTCCGCGACGGCGATCCGGGCGCTCATCAAGCAACTCGTCGGCGAGGAAGACTCCCGTCGCCCGCTCTCCGACAGCCAGATTTCTGAGATTCTCGGCAAGCAGGGCATTGTGGTGGCCCGCAGGACCATCGCAAAATACCGGGAATCCTTGCAGATTCTGCCGGTCAATCTCCGCAAGACCATCTGATCTCGCCGCCGCCGACATCGGACCCCATCCCGACGTCGGGCGGTTGGGGTTCCGGCAACGGCGCTCTGGACAAACCCGCATTCGTGGGCGAAGCTTTCAAGCCATGACTCTCGTCTCCAAGCTGCTTCCCGAATCACGCGTCATTGTCGATCTCGACGTGGCCAGCAAGAAGCGCGTCTTTGAACACGCCGGCCTGGTTTTCGAGAACGAACTCGGCGTCGGCGCTTCCACCGTGTTCGAGAGTCTCTTCGCCCGCGAGCGACTGGGATCCACAGGCCTTGGCCACGGCATTGCCGTCCCGCATGGGCGAATCAAGGGCCTCCGGGATGCCGCCGGGGCGTTCGTCCGAGTCAAGCACGCCATCCCGTTCGAGGCGCCTGACGGCAACCCGGTCAAGCTCGTCTTTGTGCTCCTGGTCCCCGAGAAAGCGACCGAGATCCATCTGCAGATCCTGTCCGAACTCGCCGAAATGTTCAGCGACAACGAGTTGCGCCTGCGGATCGACGCAGCTCGCGACGCCTCCGAAATCCACACCCTGATCACCACCTGGGAGCCCCATGCCCCAGCTCAGCATCGCGCGGCTGTTTGACGACAACCGTCTGGAACTGAAGCTCACCTGGCAGCACGGAGACCGGGACAGCGGTCCTACGCTTGATTCGCAGCGCATCCGCGGTTCCAGCAAAGGCCTGATCGGCCACCTGAATTACATCCATCCGAACTGGATCCAGATCTTCAGCCACACCGAAGCCGAGTACTTCGCGGGGCTCGCCCCGGACGCCCGGGAAGAAGTCCTGTTCAAGCTCGTCGCCAGCGGCACCGCCTGCCTGATCCTTAGCGATGGCGAGAAGGCTCCCGACTTCCTCACGGAGCTCGCGACGCGCATGAAGGTCCCGATGCTCGCCTCGCCGATCCCGAGCCTGCAGATCATCTGGTTCATCCGCACTTATCTCGGTCGGGAACTCGCCGAGTTCGTCACACGGCACGGTGTTCTGCTCGACGTTCTCGGGATGGGCGTACTCCTGACGGGCGACAGCGGTGTCGGCAAGAGCGAGCTGGCGCTGGAACTCATCACGCGAGGCAGCGGCCTGGTCGCGGATGACGTCGTGGAGCTCTATCACGTCGCCCCGCAGACACTAGAAGGGCGCAGCCCCGAGATGCTGAAGGATTTCCTCGAGGTGCGCGGCCTCGGGATGCTCAACATCCGCACCATCTTCGGCGAGACGGCCGTCCGCATCCGCAAGAATCTCAAGCTCATCGTCCAACTGGAGCGCCCGGTCGGCGGACATGTCCCAGGCCTGGAACGTCTGCCCCTTCACGCAAGTACCGAGGAGATAATGGGGGTCGCCGTGCGCAAGGTGCAGTTGCCTGTGGCCGCCGGACGCAACCTTGCCGTTCTCGTCGAAGCGGCAGTGCGCAACTACGTGCTGCAACTCCGGGGCATCGACAGCACCCACGAATTCATCCGCCGTCAGGAACAGCACCTGGCGGACGGCGACACCTGAGCGTCAAACATGCGTCTGGTCATCATCAGCGGGTTGTCCGGATCGGGCAAGAGCATCGCGCTCAATGTCCTCGAGGACAACGGCTACTACGTGGTCGACAATCTGCCGGCCAAGCTGCTGCTCTCTCTCGTCGACTATCTGGAGCACGCCGGCTACGCGCGGGCCGCGATCAGTGTGGACGTCCGGAGCGGGCAAGGACTGGAAGAACTCCCGGACATCGTCAATCAGGTCAAGCGCCGCATGCTTGATCTCAAGGTGATGTTCCTCGAGGCCAAGACCGACACCCTCGTGAAGCGATTCTCCGAGACGCGCCGGCGCCACCCGTTGTCCGAGACCGGCGGTACTTTGCCGGAATGCATCGAGCGCGAGCGAGAGCTGCTCGAACCGCTGAAGGCTGTCGCCCATCGGATCGACACGAGCGATCTCTCGGCGAATGCGCTGCGCGGCTGGATCAAGGAGTTCGTCAGCGCGAGCGCCCATGCCGGCCTCACTCTGCTGGTGGAGTCCTTCGGATTCAAGCACGGGATTCCCCTGGACGCCGACTACGTGTTCGATGTCCGATGCCTGCCCAACCCGCACTACGATGAGCGTTTGCGGCTGCTGACCGGCCGCGATTCCGCCGTGGCCAAGTTTCTGCGCGATTCGGAGGTAGTCGGCGCAATGCTGGATGACATCCGGGGCTTCGTGGAACGCTGGCTGCCCTGCTTCGAGCGGGACAATCGGAGCTACCTCACCATCGCCATCGGCTGTACAGGTGGCCGCCATCGCTCGGTGTACATGGCGGAAGCGCTGGCCGCACATTTCCAGGCCGAGCGCACGGTCCTGCTCCGACACCGCGAGCTCACCAGCGCCGAACTGCTGCCGCGCAAGTGATCCTTCCCCTTCGCCTCGCCGGTTTCTTACTGGCCTCGACCTTGGCGGCGTTCATCGACGGCGTCATGGCAGCGGAATGGGAGCGCGTGCCTTCAGCGGGCAACGACCTGCACTACTACGACCGTTCCAAGATCACCATCCAGGGCGATGAGATCGTCTACTGGCGCAAGGTCGTCCTCGCCAGCCCGACCCGTGTCCGTTCCGGTGTCACCCGTTCTGCGATCTACCAGGAACGGATCCACTGCCGCAACCACACGCTGAAGAGCCTCGGATGGCAGCTGTTCGCCGCGGACGGCGCGGCCCTCGAAGGCGCCACGACGACAGAGGGGGAGGCCGTCGCCATCGTGCCGGAAACCATTGGTGATCGATTCCAGTCCGCCATGTGCGAACTTGTCGAGGCGCGCCGTCGCCAGCAGGCGGAGTTCGCCCGCGAGGAGACGCTCCTGTCCGCCAAGCGAAAGGAACTCGAAGCACTGCGCGCAGAAGTGGATCGTCTCGAAGAGAGTGTTGCGCGCCTCCGCGCACGTGAAAGCGCGCTGGGCGACAAGCCCACCGAGCAAACCGCAGCCACACCCCAATGACCCCCGCCCGCAACGCCATCGCACTCGCGTTCACCGGAGCGTCGGGCATGCCCTACGGGCTTCGCCTGCTGGAGTGCCTCATCCGCGCGGGAGAGCCGGTCTGGCTAGTCTACTCACAGGTCGCCCAGATCGTGGCACACCAGGAGATGGGGCTGCGCCTGCCGACCCAGCCGCGCGAGGCCCAGCGCCACTTCACGGAACTCTACGGCGCGGCGGAAGGCCAGTTGCGGGTCTTCGGCCGTGACGACTGGTATGCCCCGCTGGCGTCCGGATCCAACGCGCCGCGCGCGATGGTGATCTGCCCCTGCTCCATGGGCACGGTCGCCTCGATCGCAGCCGGACTCGCGGACAACCTCATCGAACGCGCCGCCGACGTAGTGCTCAAGGAGCGGCGGCGGCTCGTCATCGTGCCAAGGGAGACGCCGTTCTCCACGTTGCATCTCGAGAACATGCTCAAGCTCTCCCGGAACGGGGCGGTCATCCTTCCTGCCAACCCCGGCTTCTACCTCCGTCCCCAGTCGGTCGATGAACTGGTGGACTTCATCGTCGCCCGGGTACTCGATCATCTGGACATCGATAATGATCTCGTCCGCCGCTGGTCGGATGACGGCTCACCGCAGAACGGTCCGGAAGGCACCTAGTTGGAAACCCGTCTGCATCTGCCCATCTTCCCGTTGAACACCGTCCTGTTTCCGGGAGGCGTCCTGCCGCTCAAGATCTTCGAGCAGCGCTATCTCGACATGACCAAGCGCTGTCTGAGGGACGAGTCACCGTTTGGTGTCTGTCTGATCAGCGAGGGGCAGGAAGTCGGGAAGCCGGCGCTGCCCGCGGACGTCGGCAGCATCGCCCGCATCACGCAGTGGGATATGCCTAAGCTCGGCATCTTTCATCTGATCACCCGCGGCGAAGACCGGTTTCGGGTCCTGACCGCACAGCCACAGCCGGATGGCCTGCTGATGGGGGAAGTCGTGCGTCTGGACCCTGAGCCCGCGACGGCGGTGGCGCAACGGCATCAGCCCTGTATCGACGTGCTGCGCAGGCTCGTCGAGAATCTCGGCGAGGAACACTTCCCCGGCCCCCACGCCTTCGAGGACGCAACCTGGGTGGGCTATCGCCTCGCCGAACTGCTGCCGCTGGACCTCATGGAGAAACAGCGCATGCTCGTGGCGAACGACCCGATCGGACGCCTCGACCGCATCCTGCATCTACTCAAGCGGGGCTGAGGCCGCCAGCGCGGCGAGAATTCTTCGCACGGGCGCCGGCACGCCGGCATCCATCGCATCCCGCAACGGTATCCAGATCGCATCCGCGTCCGCCGGGAACAACGTGCTGCACGTCACTTCCGTGACCCAGGGCTGCATCGTCAGAGTGTAGTGAGTGAATCCGTGCTCCAGCTCTGCAAGTGGCTGCAGCAAGCCCATGGCAAGTCCGTACTTTTCCCGCCCTGCGCGTTCCAGACCCTCGCGGTCGTCTCCCTCGGGCAGGCTCCACAGTCCGCCCCAGATTCCTTGCGGCGGTCGCTTTTCCAGGAGTATCTGCCCGGCGCGCATCGCAAGGAGGAACGCCTTGCGCCGGTGTGGCCTGTCCGTCTTCGGTCTCGGTGTGGGCAACTGCTCGACCACCCCGGCACGCAGCCCGCGACAGCCGGCCGCCAGAGGACACGCGACACAATTCGGCCGGCCACGCGTGCACACGAGACTGCCGAGATCCATCAAGCCCTGCGTGTAGGCCTCGACATCCCGCTCGGGCAGGACAGATTCCGCGAGGTCCCACAGCGTGTTCTCGACGCCCTTCTCGCCCGGCCAGCCGTGCACCGCGAACGCTCTCGACAGCACTCGCTTCACGTTGCCGTCGAGAATTGCTGCGCGGACCCCGAAGGAGAACACGGCAACCGCAGCCGCCGTCGAGCGGCCGATACCCGGAAGCGCGGCCAGTGCCTGCGGGGTGCGGGGAAACTCGCCAGCGAAATCCTCGACGATGACTCTTGCCGCGCGATGGAGGTTCCTGGCGCGAGCGTAATAGCCGAGCCCGCTCCACGCCTGCATCACATCATCCACCGGCGCGCGACCGAGTGCGCCGACGTCGGGATACCGCGCCATGAAGCGCTCGAAGTACGGAATGACCGCCGTGACCTGGGTCTGCTGCAGCATGATCTCGGACACCCAGATCCGGTAGGGATCACGGTCGCGTTGCCATGGCAATTCGTGACGACCATGCACCCGCTGCCACTTCACGAGCACCGCTGCAAAGTCGGTCCACGGCTCGCCCGTGGGCACCGTCGGCACGGCATCGAAAAGGGAGGCCGACTTGGCGTTCAAGGCAGTGAGGTCCGAGGAAAGCCTCGCGGAGATCGAGCGCGGGAGTCAGGCACCGGCCGTTCGACCGCGCGCTCCCATGCGAAGACTCACTCCTCCGGCGGGTTGCACTGACGGGACCACTCGTACACCAGATCCAGAGCCGGCTTGCGGCGAATGCCGTACTTGCGGATCTGCATCATCGCAGCCTCTTCGGTGCCTTGCTTGGCCACCTTCCGGCCGTAGCCAATATCGTCGAGCGCACCCACGAGAACATCGCCTTCCTTCAAAGACAGCGGGGTCAGGCGCATGACGATGCCGTGTCCGGCCTCGTTCCGCGTCACGATGAAATCGCACCGTTCGTGAGTCCAGACGACTTCCGCCGTGACGGGCTCGCGAGCGTTGGCGGCGGAGGCGAGAACGATCGCCACCAGTGCGCCGCACAGGCGGAATGGCGTTCGGATGGTTCTGGGAAAGGCAATGGGCAGGAAGGAAAGCATCGGTGAGGGCTCCGCGGTGGCAGGGGTCACGCCGAAGATCCCTCGTACCTCGCGCTGCGCATTCAGAAGGAAGGTCGGACACGACAGCAGCGTCTGACGCTGCTCCGACTGCGGAGTTCGCGCGACAGGACAGAGATGGAGCGGGTGAAGGGAACAGCACCCGTTCGCTAACTCGTTTATTACGAACGTCTTTTCCGATCCAGGCGTCACGGAATGGACTCGATTGTGGACTCAAGTCTTCGGCCTGGTCAACGCAGGCCGTTGCGGGTGATCCAAAGCGAGCCAAGCACATCCATCAACAGCCAGAGCATCGGATTTCATTCCGAAGTCTATCTGTCTACTGACACATCACGCCACAGACCGCAACGGACAGGTGAGCTGCGTCCTCAAAGGACTGGCTCATCATCGACCGGCGCGTCCCCGTCTTTCACCCGCTCGATGAACCGCCTCATGGGCTCCGAGGGTTCGCCCCGGCGGCGCAGCAGGTAGGTAGAGAGCATCGGCGGGGTGCCGGCCAGCGGGCGAATGGAGATGTCCGGGCGCTGTAGCGTCTGCACCTGCGAGGCGATGGCGAAGCCGATGCCGTAGCCGGCGCCGACCAGGGTCAACATCACGCCCAGGCTGGTCACTTCATCGACCAGCTTGAGCGGCGTGCCTGCGTCCTGCAGCATCGCTTGAATCTGATGGCGGCAGCCCGATCCCGATTCGGGATGGCACAGAACCAGCGGGAACTTCAGGGCTTCGGCCAGCGGCACCTGCACGTGTGCCAGCAAGGGATGGCGTGTGGGCACGATCACCGACAGCGGATCGGTCCACACCGGCTCGGCGACGAGGCCATCATGCACCGCGTTTGACAACGCAAAGCCGATGTCCAGCAGATCGTCGTGCAGCATCTTGAGCTGCTGCGCGAACGGCAGCTCGAAGACGCGAATCTCCAGCTCGGGCTCATCCTCACGGCTGCGTGCCAGCAGGGTGGCGATGCGGGGCTGCGCCAGGCTGTCGCAGATGGCGATGCGCAGATGGCCCTGGTAGCCCTGTGCCGCCGCCTTGGCGCTCTTGACTGCCTGCTCCACGGTGGCCATCACGCGCCGGCATTCGCCGAGGAACACCTGGCCGGCCCAGGTCAGCCGCGTCAGGCGTGTGCTGCGGTCGAACAACTGCACGCCAAGCTGGCTTTCCAGGTCGCGCATCGCACGCGACACAGGTGATTGCTCGATGCCCAGACGCTCGGCTGCACGGGCCAGATGCAGTTCTTCCGCAACTGCGACGAAGTAACGCAGCAACCTGAAATCCAAGGCCACCTCCTGTTTGTCTTCTTCTGGTTCGGCCTATCGGGCGCCAGCATCTTCATCCGCATCCCGTCAGCACCTCCTTCGATGGCATCGCGTCGAAGCACTCATGCCCGTCGGGAACAGGCCCGTCGCCGACACGCGCGGAGCAGGCCGGCGCACACAGCCCGGGCATTGAATGCTGATGGTCAGTGTGCTGCGTCCGCAACGCTGGTAAATCAGCCGGTGTGCCGGGCACGCGCGCAGGCGCGCACGCGGGCTGGTGTCCGCGATCGGTGCAGCCGACGACGACACGCCGGCGTCAGGGCGGGCGTGCCGATGCAGTTTCATGGGGGTGTCTTTCGGCTCACCCCGCTCGTGCCCTGGTCGGTCACGAAGCCCAGCTCCAACACCCCGGACTTCTGCGTAGCCGCCATCCCCTGGGCGACGCGCTCGTAGATCCACCAGGCGGTCGCCGCGGATGAAGTCCTCGGGCTGCGGTTGACGCGGCGCGGAGGCCTGCAGCCGCTGCGCGAGCTGCTCGTCGCCCATGCGTTCGTCGTTCCAGAACACGCTGCCGTGGGTGGTGACAGACAGGTTCGCCACGTCGGGCTTGATCGGCTTCACTCCATTCAGACACAGATGCTAATGAGAATTATTATTGATTCTCCGTGGTTTTGTGTGATATGGCAACACCGATGGAATAACCCGGCCTTGCCTGGACACTCGCCGCCTCGCCGGCGACTGAAGGCCGGATGGCGGCAACTGGAAAGCCTCTGTGACCGGCATCGCCACCGGGAAGCACTCATGCCGTTCCCTACGGCCAGAGGAATGGACTCCACTTTCTGGGGGGAATCACATGAACTTACGCCATCTTCGCTGTTTCATCGCCGTGGCCGAGGAGTTGCACTTTGGCCGGGCGGCGCGACGGCTGCATGTGGAGCAGTCACCCCTGTCGCGAACGATCCGCCAACTGGAGGCGGACTTGGGCGTGACGCTGCTGGAGCGCACGCCGCGCGGGGTGCGCCTGACCCCGGCCGGGCAGGTGTTCCTGGAGGAGGCCCGGCGCGTGCTGCTGACCCTTGAGCAAGCCCAGACCAAGGCGCGGGCGGTGGCAGCGGGACACCGGGGAACCCTGCGCATCGCCTTGGCCGGCGGCGTCGGGCGGACCCGGCTGTCGGCGCTGCTCGCGCTGTGCCGGGAGGAGGCGCCGGAAGTGGGCATCCGGCTGTTCGAGGCGCCGCTGTCGCAGGTGGTGGGCGGGCTGGGCAACGACCTGTACGACGCGGCCTTTGCCATGGCCGGCGAGATGGAGGCCGGGGTGGTCGCCATGCCGGTGTGGCAAGACCCGCTGGTGGTGGCCATACCCGCGCGGCACCCCTTGCTGGCGCACAAGCGGGTGCCGCTGGAAGAGGTGGTGGGCTACCCGCTGGTGCTGTGCCACCCGCAGGTGTGTGCGGAGTGCAGCCGGCAATGCGAGCGCCTGCTGCGCCTGGTGGAGACACCGTCGGTCGTGGCCGAGTACGTGACGACCCACTCGCTGATGCTGGCCCTGGTGGCGGCCGGCTATGGCGTGGGATTTTCCACCGCAGCGCACGTGGTGGCATGCCGGCAGGCGGACGTAATCGTCCGGCCGTTGGATGAAGACTCGGCGGCGTTGACGACCTACCTGCTACATGCCGAGGGCGCGATGTCGGAGCCGCTGCGCCACTTCATCGACCGTGCGCAGCGTGTCGGCCATATGCCGTTGGATGCGCAACGGATCGCATGAGGCTGCCTCAGGCAGGTTGACCGATTCCATTTTGGTCAAAGCGCCAGACCTGTTTTGTCATAGCGGGATTCCATTGCAGCGGTGCACGGGCGCGCTGCACTCAGGCGTTGCTCGCGCTTGCAGTTGGCATCCTGCGATGAAATTCGCATTCCCATCGTGAGCGTCACAGCGAAGACGCGAGGCGCAACAGTACGTGCCGCATGCGTATCGGCTCTGGCGTGTTGAGCTGATCGCGCTTTACTGGGCCTTTTCCCCTGCAAAGACTTTGGCCTGGTTATCCGGGTCAAGCATGGCGCCCGCGAATGACGCTGGTGACAGCATGTTTCGCGGCTTGCGAATTGTGAGTGATGGCGCCCTGCGCGGCAAGGCGCACATCTCGCATCGGAACCGGCGGTATCACCGATGCCACGGTCTTCGCCGCTTCGCCACCTGCTCGTTTCGCCCGGAGATTCCTGGACAGCCACGCACGCCGCCTGTACGGCGGGTGCGCGTGCTTGGACTCGGTGCGATGACGAATGGAGGCGCGCGATATGCCGAAGTCGAGCAGCCTGGCCGATGGCGCCAAGACCTACTACCGCCCGATCGAGGCGGCAATCCGCTGGAGCGGATTGCTGCGCTTCGAGCGGCGCATCCTGGCGACGTTGGGACAGCGGCCGCTGCCGGAGCCAACGGAGTTTCCGCGCTGGCCGACGCTGCGGTTGAACGCCGAAAGAATCTTCGATGCGCTGGCTCACGGCGAGATGCCGTATGGCAAGGAGGGCTTGGTGCGGGACACGCAGGGCTTGGCGATGGACGACCCGTCGCTGACGGTGCGGCACGTCGATCTGAAAGCCTGGATGGCGCACTACTACCCCAGCGAGAAACCAACGTTTCTGTTCGATGAGATCGAGCGTGCGCTTCACCCGGCGATCAGCCTGGACACAGTGGGCGCGTTGCTGGTCGAACGGGAAGCGATCAAGGCGCGGCTGGCGGAACACCTGGGTGTGCACGAGACGCTGCGCGCCGAGCACGAGGCGCTGCTGAAAACACACGCCGCCTGCGCGGCCGACACGGAGCGTGGGAACACGCTGGGGCCGCGCAGCGAATCGACCTACCTGAACATCGTTGGCGGGTTACTGACGCTGCTGCTGGGCAAGTCGCCCAGCGGCATGCCGTATTCCAGCTTCCTGACGCAGGAGGCCATCATCAGCGCGATGGTGGCGCACCACGGCAACGCGATGGGCATCACCGAGCGCACCCTGCAGGCCAAGTTCGCACTGGCTCGGCGCAATCTGCAGAGCACAACTTCCTGAGCGATGCCAGACCGTATCTGCGGTCGCGGAAACCGCATTTGCGGTGTCTTTCTTCAACGCGGCGTTCTTAATTCGAGTCACGCCAATCAGCGCCACTGAGCGTTAAGGAGTGACCCTCATGTCTTCGCAGACCACCGCCACGGCGGCACCGACCGAGCACCGCATCCTGCGCCGCGCCGAGGTCGAAGCCAAGACCGGCTTCAAGCGCGCGCACATCTACAGCCTGATGAAGGAAGGCAAGTTCCC
>LNFM01001233.1_pt1 | contig 59366 bp, 67 predicted proteins | sample 596031 | NCBI WGS metagenome assembly LNFM01 (sample SAMN04254537, study PRJNA301005) | activated carbon metagenome | isolation source: dual media filters at the Ann Arbor, Michigan drinking water treatment plant | place: USA: Ann Arbor | reverse complement strand
TGCTCTTCCGTAAATCGGCTCTTCTTCATCGTCCGTCCCTCTCTCGGGTTCGGACTCTACTTCAGACTGGAGGAGTTCTGCAGGGGCAGGTCAAAGACAGGAGAAGGGGAGTCATGTGTTCGCTCCGTGCCGCTGCATGATGAACTCGTCCGGAAAGGCTTCCTGGATTACGTCGCGAAGTGCGATGGTCCATTGTTCCCCGGCATCCCTCAACACAGAACCGGACGATACTCCGATGCTCCCTCCAAAGCGTTCAGCCGCCATTTGACAACCATCGGCATCAAGCGACCAAAGCTCAGCTTCCACTCGCTAAGGCACAATTTCTCAGCTGCCTTGAAGCGCTATAGGCCGCGCGACGTCGAGACGAGAGAGCGTTTGCTGGGGCATGCAGATAGTAGTGTGGCCGGTCGCTACGGCAACGACTATGGGGCCGAGGCTCTCGACATGGTGCTACTTGAGGAACGGGCGAAAGTACTCCAATCGATCAAGTTCTGAGTGTTCGAGTGCAATGGGGAACTTACGACTGCCAGGGTGGTCGCCCTTTGGTTTCTGGAATGTCGGCGCTTGGGCATCAGCAAGGGAACCCTGGATCGCCGCACTCAGCTCGGAAAACTCCCTAAGCCGGTGATGTTGTCGCCAGACTGCCCCCGGATCGCTGTCAGTGATCTACTCGCGTGGGGAGAATCCAAGCGCGGCGAGTGACGGCGAGCCCGGTATTGACGCGTTTGGGGCGGCAGCGTGGTTGCGTCGTTGGACTTGTGCCGAGAGCGGGTGGCGGTAGCGCTCTAGGGGAACAGGGATAGTCGCTGTTGGCGGCGGGGCGGGCGCGGGACAGCCTGGGCACAACTATACAGGAGCGGACATCAAGGAGGCTCGGATTGATCCCATTTCCGCTATATCTCGGATATTCAAATTTTCGCGAATTTTTTTTGAGCAGTCGTCATGGCCTCTTATCTCTGGAATTAGCCTTCTTCTTCATTCTGCCAAAATGGCTCCGCTTGCTTCTTCCGGCGTATGACGAAAGACATGCCGCTCTGATTCTTTGCACGAGGCCCGGCAATCCCATTGTGTTGCAGACGAAGAATTGAGAACTCAATGCCCGTGTTTCATAGCTTCTTCCGCTACACAACCCTTTCACGACGTCTACTGGATCGCCCGACGGGTCGAATTTCTTGCCGAGCGTTTTCGCGTATTTCCTGGCGAATTTGGCGCCCGTGACTAAATCCTTCCGACCGTCCTTGAAAACGTTTCCAAAATGCCGCTCATAATCTGGTCCATACCCTGATACCATCACCGCGAGTTCGATGCTCTTGCCGATATCTCCGAGATCTTTGGCGCCCTTGACCGCCTCTATGCCTATATTCTCAGTCACTAGAATAATAGGCGCATTAGTCACAAGAACCTTCCCAAAGAACAATGGGTGGATGTCCGACGGGTGCCCATACATGCTAAACTCAATAGAACGCCGGACGAGCGCGGGCATCGCGTACCTTAACTGATGCAATGCCCTGCTAAAATCGCCCTCAACAGCGTCTTTTGGGTGTAATTCTACTCCCTTGTATGCAACTGGCAATTCTCGGTCCATCGCAACCAGGGGATCGCCGTCCAAATAGAATGGAACAAATTTGTCCAAGCCAACTAGTGTGCCGCCGAGCGTCATAATAGGGTTCACAATGTTCGGATCCTGAAGGAGCAAAAGTGTCTTCTCAGGTGATCGATACTTGCATTCAACAAGCAGCTTAATGCTCAGGAGCTCTTCCGGCGCCGGCTCTTCGAATAGTGACGCCTGCAGGTCTACCGAATGTTCTTTGCTACCGCCGACGTCGCGTCGCATGTAAGGGAAATCAGCGTCCACATCGAAGCCTTCGTTTGCCAATACGCGGGCTACGTCGTACTCCAGAGGCACGCCAGACCTGAGCAGAAAGTCCTTCCAGTCCTTCGCCACGGAGACACCCCTACTATTGTTGCCAAGTTCCAGTGAAGGTCGCTATCTCCGCCCACAAGAACCTGTCTAGTCAACGACGAGATCCCAACCGGAACCTAGTTGGCCGCGTCCGTTGGCTTAAAATGGAGCCATTTCGGACGCCACAGGCAATGGCTTGGGCACATCCGTTGCACGCGATGACGATGGCAGCAATCTCCGCCTAGCGAAGACACATCGTTGTCGTGCTCCTACGCTCGAAATGCCAGCCAAGTCCAAGTGACGCCGTTCATAGAATTGATCGCTTGAACAGATGGAGCACCGACACGGCGGACAAGTGTCAGTCCCACGCTTGATGCCTCCGAAATCGTATCGTCGGGCTCGACTGGATAAACGACTCTGTCCGGTGCCCCACCGCCATGCCGCAATGACATCACGAGAAGTCCGCCGGGAGCGGTCAGCTTCGCCAGACTGCTCATCGCAATGACGCGTTGGCTTGCATCAAGATGCTGCCAAACGGCACACATCAGAACCAAGCCAAATTCTCCCCGTCGCTTCGTTTCCACCAATTCAGGCAGTCTGTCGTCCAACCAGTCGATTTCGGATGTTTCGTAGGTCGCCATTCCTGCGTCGCGGAATTGCTTGACGGGTTCGACGGCGACAACCTTGTGCCCCATGCTTGCCAGCCATGCCGCGTCTCGTCCTGGACCCGCCCCAATATCGGCCACGCGTACTCTGACCGACGGCAGCAAGTCAAAGACTGGCGCAAAGAGATCCCGAGACGAGATCGCATTGAAGCGCTCGATCAGAACCGGCGCTTTGCTTGCATAGGCTTCGATCACGTCCCGCACAGGGCCACCCTCCCCGTTTTTCATTGAGGTCAAGCAGACCTCTATGAACATGTTCGGATGAACATATCAGTCGGCCACTCGCATGTCCGCAATCTCCGCCATGCGTCCATCCTACTGTCTGCCCCCGTGACGCAGTAGCTGCGGTGGGCGGCGGGACCTTCGCGTCGTAACGTTGCTGTCTGACTTTGTCCGCAACCGGAGGGCGATCCGGCCGTAAGGTGACGGGCGTTGTTGCGTGCAGGTCATCCCCATTGCCGCAGTCTCCGACACCACGCTGCTCGCGGCCTCACCACTTTCGATTTCCCCGCTTTTTCAAAGGAATCAGCCCGACCCGCCAAGTGGCACTCGCCCAAGCTTGGGCTCTACCTCATCCTCTACTTGGCATCAGCAGGTTCTTGCGCCATCTTAGGGCTATTGCGAACCTCACCATAACCAGGAGCGAACCATGTGCAGGCTTGCGCGCCTATCTCTAATTTACCTCGCATTAGGTGTCCCTACATTCGCCATAGCTCAAGATGTGCCCTGCGACCCCAAAGAGCATCTTGCAAGGGACATCGTATCCCTCGACGAAGATCTTGAAACAAATCTTGTGCTACTTGATGAGCTGCTGCAAACGAAGTCTAAAGATTCGAGCACTTCAGTTTCTGGAAGCTACTCGGGCTACACTTTCACCGGCAATGACGCGCGGAAAGCATCGTCTTCTCTGAAGAAACTATTGAACATTAAATATACGGAACGACAGAAACGGACGCTTTTTACTTCAGCGCTATCCCCAAAAGGCGTAGATGCTTATGTGAAGTGCCTAGAACTAAACAAGGCCCACCTCAGCGTTACGATATCCGAAGGTGCGGTCCGCAAGAAAGAAGTGCTAATTAGCATCAAATGGCATCCTCAGTATGCAGCGCCTCCATCTGCCAACATCGGCACGCTTATTAGCGGCGGAAAGGTGGCAGAGGTACTGTATGAAAACAAGAATTACTCAAATCTGAGTGAAATTGGCATTAAGCCGCAGACAACGGTAACACTGAAGATTGCGCGGGACAGCATATTTGAGCCGACCGAAATTGCAGGCGCAGTAGACGGTCAACCTCTGAGAATTGATATACCTAATACGCCAAAATTTCGACTGGTGACTGAGGTCAAAGAAGGCAGCGCAATCAAGTTTGGTCCCACCCGAGAGACGTGTGTTGCTCCACAGTTAAGCTCTTGCGTCTCCATCGTCAGTAGTGATGAGGGAGTTCTCTTGCCGGGCAGTTTTCGATGGAAGGCGCCGGTGATTGAGAACCTTCAAGATCGTCCCATTGCTAACGAAAGCACTGAAGAAGATACAAACAGAATCTGCCGGAAATTCACTCTCGGATGCCCCAAGTTGTTTAAGAACTACGCTCACATCGAGAAGACGGGCACCGCTCTTCTAGTTAAGGCTGTGCCGATCAAGGAGTGAGAACCTTCAAGGAATGAACGTTGAATGGAATAGACTGATAAATGCTCTCTGCCGGAATGGGCTTTAGCCACGGCTAATTATCGTGCCGCAAGCAATCGACATCAGCAACCCGCTCGGGATCGAGCCATGCCGTAAGGTCGCCCTTCTTGGAGAGCATTGTCCGCAATTGGTCCCACGAAGAACTGCACAACATTGCCGCGCCCGGTCACGTCACTGCCATAACGCTTGACCATGGCGCTCCGGGGCGTCAATGGCGGCAAATCCGCGACGCGTCGAGCCTGCGGTCCGCCGTACGGACGCAGTGGCGGCCGTGGGGCGGCGAGCCCGTCCGATGACGAGTGCTGGTTCTGTCTGATGCCCCAAAGTATTCCTGAGCATCTGTCACCACTTATCACGGAGCTTGCAGTCAAAAATTGATGCTGGTAGTGTTTGCTACATGGTTCTTGTGCGTCAACGCTCTCGAAACCGAGGCCGTTCGTGGGAGATGGCAATGAGGAAGTTTTTCATCGGTTGCGCAATACTGTGTTCCTTAACTTCCGCAGCAGCAGCGACTGTCAGAGGGGAAAAGAGTGGGAGCGCCTATATCATTTACGTAACTAATTCGAGCGAGCGGCCCATTCAGTGTTCCGGCACGATTTACGCAGATTATGATGACTTCGGGACACGGAAATCCACCAGTTCCCCGTTCAACGGGACGGTGCCGGCAAGAACAGACAACTACCGAATGGTAGTCTGGCAAACTACTTGGCCTGGATCTACCCTCGTGTTCAGGCACGACGCGCAGTGTAGTTGACCATACGAATCCTGATGGCTTGGCAATTCAGTGCTGCTTGAGGATCTTTGGCGATACGGCTCCAAAGCAGGTCGGAAGACTGCATTGCCGCGACCAGTCCTCCTCTGTGAAGAATGCGATTGGGCGCGGTTTCTATTCGTAGAACGTAGTGAGGGGACTCATGCGGACATTTACGCTATTGGCGATTATTTCGCTGTGTGCGGGCTCAGCGAGCGCAGGTGAAATTTGGAAATTCAACGAGGGTGTTTGCGGAGAGTGGACGGGAACGTGGCACTTGGATCTCAAGAACCGCGCATTTCAACCGTCTACACACTACTGGTTCGACGGCGAATACTACCAAACTCAAACCGGTGGGACATGCGCCAAAGAGAGCGGACAACAGCTGAATGGCTCATTTAGCGGGACCTTGAATGCAGAGACGGGAGCATTCACGCTTGAACACAAGACTGGGTTAAATAAGTGCCGTTACAGAGCAACTATTTCGGCTGGCAGCAACATTTTTTCGGGAACCTATACGTGCGAGAAAAACGGGGGCCCCTTCAAGTTCACGGCCGAGAGGTAGTATATTTCATCTTGGAAGCGGAGACCAATGGGTCGAACGCGCCACGGAATGCCTCGCCATTAATGGTCCGCTCTGCAAAGTTTTAGTGCTCGTCAGGAGTCGACGGCTTGCCGAAAGCAGAACCGGACCAAAATGGCCGATCCTAATTGCACCATTTGCCATGACGCTGGGCTCGCGCTAAAGCTTGGCGTTCCCGGGGCTCAATGTCGGCAAATTCGCAACGCGCCAGGACTACTTACCATCCCCATCATGGAGCTGCTGCCTCGGGCATCTGGAGCCTTGACGTGGTGACGTTTCCGTATGGTCATGGCAGTCGTGGGGAACAGTCGCGCCATACAATGCCGAGAACTGATGCTAGCAAGTGAGCCAAGGCAGAATTAGTGGCCATCGAACTCGCGCGACCACGCCGTATTTGGTTGCTGTCTTTGGTAACTTGAAAAGCGCGCCCCGATGTCCAAGCATTGAGACGGCTTTCCAAGGCAATCACGGCTGCCATACTATATGCAGCCGATCCAATCCAATCAATCACAAGGACCTCGATCCGGAGGTTTTGGCCTTGAAGCTATTTCCGCAAGTTCGACATACTCAGCGTCCGAACATCCACCCGAGTTCTCGTCGAACTGCTCCTTACCCGTCTTCTCCCCTAAATTCTCTTTGCAGGCGCTAGTGCCTGCCCAGATCATGTTTCCATTCTTAGTTCGGAGGCCTTCCCTAATCCGCGAGACGTCGTTCGGCACGCCTTGGTTAAGGCATTTCTCAATCGCCCGACACGTCAACAGCCTACTGTGACACGCTGCTTCCGCAGATGCGGATGTTACGACGGTGGCCACCGTCACAACAGCCAACCAACGCACGATCATGTTGTGCTCCAATTCTAGATTACAACCTACTGAATCAACTGCGTGCGAACTTGTTCTGACATCATTGCGACCACATCCGTGCAACGACGATTAACAGTCTAACAGCGAACGGGGGAACGGCAAGCTGGTCGAAGGTCGGTGCATCACGTCTGCTCCTGCCCCCCGCGGTCGAGACTGTCGATGGGTAAAGTGCCTCCAGCCTCTCGCTGGCTATGCCAGGCGCAGGTGGCGGCTCTCGCCACCGCCCGTAGGGTGTCCACCCCGATGGGTCCCCTGAGGCCTCTCAAGTTCAGGTGAAGGAAGGCAAGGCGTCTCCGTTGTAGCTGTGATCGTGCGGCCGATGCCTGTGGGTAATGAACCTAGGGCCTTGGCGAGGCTGCAGAGCGCGCACTTTACGGCTTGGGCGTCGACCCACCGCGCCCCACACCCCATCGATGCCCATTACCGACACGCCGAAATTCGAACTCGAAACATCAACGAGCACGACCGAACGCGAGATGGATCGAGACACGCGTCCGCGCGGTCGTCGCCTTGTCTCTGTTGTCATGCACTGGAAGCATGGTCCGCAAGGGGCTGGAGATAAGCTTGACTGTCGTGTTGCCGAAATCACTCGTTTAGTAGATCACGCGCTGAAAGCGCTATTTTACATAATGCGTTTTTCGCGAATGAGAACAATTGGATATAGCTACGCGATGTGGACAATAATATCACAGCCGCCCGCGATATATGTATCCGTGCGCATCTGTTTTGTCATACGTTTTCTGCCTAGCAAATCCCAGGCTGACCGGGCTGGGATACGTTACTACAGTCATTAGGCATCTAGATGCCGATGCATCAATTGCTTCGCGGGCTGCAGTCCTGCAATTATTTTGCCAAGCGCATTCAAATAGCAATGTAAATTGCACGTTCATCCTATCCGTTTTTAAGACAATGATATTCTATTGCCGCTGCGATGGGGGTAAAAAATTTTGATCGTGGCCACGTGGCGAATAAGGTAATCACACGCATCACATCGTTGCCGTTCGTGTTCGGGAGGGCGCGACTGACACGGTCAATCGATCTACTTGGCGAGGCGTGTAGATGGCGGATCGCATGGCGGTCGTCTTGGTCCAACTCCAGGCGGACCAAAAGGCGGTCTAGGCGGACCGATCCACATGGACAAGGTCCCGGCTGCCGGTTGCCGGGAGAGACGGACAGCGGCGTCTCGTTGTACCGGTTCGAACTAGGCGGACCCGGTCCACGTGCGGTCCGCCTGTGGTCCGCTTCGCGCGCGAAGCTCCGGGAGGCAGGGCAGAGCCCCTATTTATGCGGGTTTCGGAGGATTGCCCGTGAGCGTCCGGTCCACTAGGTCCACTATGTTTATATATATCCAGTAGCCGCATAGATTAATGGATATTCCAGCCTCCGAGCGCTAAAATATATATATGGTCGGCGTCCATAGGCGGAGTTGGCCAATCATAGTGGACCTAGCGGACCACCCACATCACAACCGGTGCGGACGGCCCTCCCTCCACACCGGTTGTTCAAGGTCCGCCAGACCGAAGCAAACTAGGGCAAGGCCTCCGACGACGACGACGACGGCGAACAACCATAAGCAGTCCACCGGTCCAATTCCGCTTCCGCGATAGTATCCGGCACCATGGTGCTATAATCCGGTTCAAGGTCCTCACTTCCGAAACTGGAGACTCCACCAAACCTAGTAGCAAAATCCTCCCGGCACTCGTCCAAAGTCCGGGAGAATTCAAACACACGCGTCCGCGTCTCTCCCTCACGGGTACGTACCCTAGAAGCCCCCATGTCTTCCATGAACGCCGCCAGCTTGGCCTTCGTCGGCATATACCGCCCTCCGCCATGCTGCTTCGCAAACAACTTGAAGCTTTCGAACGCCTCCGAACGCCTCAGAACCAACGGCCCATCCTCAGACAAGGTCACCACGTTCGGCACATGGCCACCTACGGTTTGGGCGTCCTGCCTTGCCCGTGCTTCCTCCAGCAACTCTGACCGTTCCTTATACGAAAGACCGGGATCGTTCACGGGGTCGACAACAGCCTTGGCCATGGTCTCCGGCAAGATCAGCTCACCCTCTGCCAGTACCTCGCCCCACCACTTGTGCATGACGTCCAGCGACTCGGAAATCTGGTCCAAGAGCCACGGCGTCCGAGGCGGCGACCGCAGATTGACCCACGACGGTCGAACCAACCGCGAAAGGTCATACATCATGGCCTCCAGCCCACCGTTCTCCATCTGCTCATCAATGGCACCGAAGAACACGTGATCCTGTTGACGGACATCGTTGACGCCGAGAGCGAAGAACCTCCGCTCGTCTTCCGATGCGGGCACCACCCACGCCTCGTTAGAGACCATCAGATACCGGGTGAAGTTATCAATCGGGGTCGCGTCGACGCCCTTGGACTCGATCATCTGAACCGGCGACGTGATCATATCCTTCAGCGTACCTTCACGGCTCTTGTCACCGGCCCAAAGCGCTTCCTCCAGCACCGAGAAGAGATTCGCCGCCTGATGCTTGTTGAACCGTCCAGTGATCTGGTCGGCCTTCGCGATGCTGTTGGAATTGTGAGGCATCAGCTCGCGAATCCAGTCGCCAAGCTTGGACTTACCCACGCCCTTGCGGCCCTTCAGGACGACTGCCGTCCCCTTTTTGACCTGCGGTTCCTGGACGATGTCCGCCAGCCAGCACATGAGCCATGCGAACCAATAGGGATTGCCACGACAGATGTTGTGGAAGATGTGTCCCTTCAACAAAGACCAATCCCCTTTCACCGGTTCAACGCCCCACCCACGCCATAGATTGTAGGACGTCAACGCCTCATCTGCCGGTGCCGTGTCGTTGAAGCCGTACGGACGGAAGATCAGCCTGTCCAAGGTCCGACGACCGTCCCACGCCAGCCAGCGACCCGCGATCCTGTCCCACGTGGTAACGGTCTGACCGTTGATCGTCTCAGTCATCAGAAACCGCTCATTCAAGGTCTTTAAGAAGAACCCGTCCTTACTCACGAACCCGGGCAAGCTTCCATCGTCCTGAAAGACCGCCACCTTGACGCTGTTCCCCACGGTGATCACCGCGAAGCGCTTGTTGTAGCCTTCCAACGCGGTACGGACACTCGGCGACAAACCTGAAACGGTGCCGCCCTTGCCTCCGCCTCCGCCCTTGCCTCCTCCTGAACTGTCGCTCTTAGTCGGTTCGACCTTCGCGGTAGCCTTCAGCGTGGCAACCTTCAATTCAGCAAGCTCCGCCCGGAACCTACGCTTCAGAGTCGAGACCTTGCACTGAGTCGCAGACACGATGGACGCCAAGCCGCGTTCCGCGTCCGGTGTTAGATCGCGATAGATCAACGCCAGACACTTCACCGCGCTGAAAATCTCGCCGTCGCCGCTGTCCTTCGTCAATTTTTCCAACAGGCTCCGGAAGTCCGCGTCAGTCGGCGCTGCCGGTACCTTATCCGCGTCAGACTCCCCCTGTGACGGTTCGGCTTCGGCTGTAGACTTAGGCAGGCCATGCTTGGCCTTGATTGCCTCCACACGACTAACTGCGACAGTCGTTTCCTCGGTGGACGCCTCTTCAATATCAGTGTCGGCGGTATGCTCTGCGGTAGTATGGTTTTCGGTAGTCATGTCGGTACTCACTTCTACGCTAGAGGGTTAGAGGTTCAGTGTTCAACGCCGAGCAAATCGCGCTGGACGTTGTCGAACACGCGAGCCAAATCGGCCACGTATTCTGCGGGCTTCTTTCCCGGACGGTTCAATTCTCCACGTGCCTCCGCTGCGTCCAGGATCGTCGCAGCGAGCAAATCACACAGTCTTTCGCGGTCGGTCTCACCTTCCTCAATGGCGATGGCGGTCATTCGATACATGGCCTTGTCGTAGCCGACCCGCACCTTGCCATCCGGGTTGTTACCGTCACCTACCCAACGGTCGACATAGTCCCTCCAGCGGCGTTCGTAGCGTGCCACCATGGCGGCAACGTCCCCACTACGACACGCAGCGTTGTGGGCGGCCCGCTGGCGAGCAATCTCACGGCTGCCGACAATCATGGCCTGTCGACGTGCGACGGCCTCCAACAGGCCTCCAAGGTCCATGGCTGCCCTATCCCCGCCATAGACACCAATCCGAACAGACGACAATGGATCCGGAACGACATTCCCGGCCCTGTCCACGTAGGTCGCGGCGACAAACTGCTTGTGCGTGCCAACCGCGAAGCTCGGGTCCCACCGTCCGGGACCCACCCACGACTTCGCGATCATGGTCGAGACGGCGTGCCACTGACGGCAGTCCAACGGCTCGGCAGCGCGGAAATACAGATGCAGCCCGATCCGGCGCTTGCTGGCGTCCGTTGCGCTGCTGGACAACTGATAGACGAACGCCGCGTCCTTGAACGGCTCCGGCAACGTCGACGACAACCAAGACAACATTCCCGGCACGGCATCCAGCCCGATGCCGTCCGGAAGCTCTACCCCGTCCAGATCACACGGCAGCCAGTGTCCGAGCCGGGGCACGAAGGGGCCAACAGAGGCCCCGCCATCGGTCCGCGCGCTGGCGTGCCAGCCACAACGGTGCGTCCCGAAGATACCGGAGCCGTCAATCATGGCGGCCCGGACGATCAAACACCTATCATCGGCACTCACGGTCCTGAGCAGGCACGCAAGCGTCTTATGATCCGGCGCAACGACCGGCAGGACATTAAACCACTTGGCATTCGCGGCCGTCTTCGGCGCGTCGTTGTTGGCGAGACGATCCTGAATGAAGTTTGGTTTCTCAATCGTCCGTGTCTTGCCGACGCTGATAGTCGTCGACCTCAAAACCGACAAGCCATCAGGCGAGTTAATGTTTGCATCCCCGAACGCAAACGCCGCTCCGAACTTCTTTTGATACTCGCGGAGCCTCGCGCGCATCAACGGCTCGTAGAAGGACTGGAGGCTATCAAAAGTGATGTTTTCAGTAACTCCGGTATTTACCGGCGACGTGTTTTCTGCTATATTCATAACCGACGACGACTCTCGTTGCTTGCGTCTCTTCCCTCCCGGGTGACGCGGTTTCTAGTGGACGTCCCTGACCGCTCATGCGGTGCAAGGTCTTCTCGGTACTCACTTCACGATTCCTATGCGGGCTGGTTACCTGTCTAGGTCTTATAGGTTAGAGGTCTTCATTCAAAGCCGCTCACGGGTCGCACCGGGGCGGCTTTTTTCTGTGTTCTGCCAATCCTTAGCTGTCCAGACCCACACCCCGCGCGAGCCGCATCTAAGATGGATAATCTGAGATACTTATCTGATTAACCGGATTCCGTCAATCCTGCAGCACTCGGATTCGCATCAGGAGTCCCGCCCAGCCATCTGATTCCAATGACTCTTTCATCATGCTGCATTGCAACAATTTTACCCTCAACACTTGACGTAAACGAGATTCAGTGTTAAGGGTTGTTTCATAACAGGACATTTTCGTTCCGTATTGGGACATTCTGCTCCTTGTAATGCATGCGTGTAGAGGCACTCCCATGTTCCGAGTCAAAGATCAGAAACTTCAGCTTTCCGTCAACGAGACTGAACGCGCTGAAATTCAGGCAATGGCAGATCGCCACGGACTGAAAATGGCCGCGTATCTACGCCAGGCAGTCATGCGTGGCCTCGCCAAGGATAAAGCCGACCTTTGCGCGGCTAGCCGGGGGATTTTAGCGTGAACCCCGAAACCCAGAAAATCCTCGCGAATGCTATGGGCGCCCTCGAAAGCGCCTTTGCTCTCGAAGCGGTCAAACGCGGAATTGGCGATTCGTCCGACTTCCCCGCCCACGTCTCCGATCTAGTGGCCCTCGCCTTCAAGATCGCCGGTTCTCACGTAGGCGCGGCGTTGCAGGCAATCACAACGTCGAACGAGAAAGCTACGGTTGATGCTGTGAAGCTCGCTTTTGACGAGATAAATAAGCAAGACCCCAATGCGTTGTTTCCATGCGATCCATGGAAGTATGTCTTCAGGCACGTCGCGAAGATGCATATTGCAGATCAGGCATCAGCCGCAGATTGGGCAGATCGCGCGAGTCTGAGTGAAGGCCGTCGACAGGCTCATGCCATCGCCAACCTCATGCGCGTCAGGCTCACGGACATCGCAGAGGCTGCTCACGAAGCCGGAGTCCGTGAACGGGAAGCCCGCGCCGCAGAAACCGCCCGTCGCCTTGCGAAGGTCAAGAGCCAACAGCGCGCACGGTCTAAGGACCACAGCCCGCCCCGCAACACCATCGGCGGCGAGATCAGATCGACGAACCGCGCCAACGCCGTGAACACCATCGGCGGTCGCATGGCTGCCGTCGACGACACGCACAACGAAGGAACCGAGTAACATGAGCGTACCGAATGATAGAGAGGCGAAGCTTCTCCAAGCCGCAACAGCGGCAGCCCGCGCGCTACTCCCACACGCGACAGACCTTCAGATTGAGAACGTCGCGCGCACGATGATCGTCGCCGGGACGAGTCTTGATCTAATCGAAGGACATCCATCAATTGAGGTCGCGGTCGCGTTGAAGCGTCTCCAAGGTCAGGTCGTGAAAGACCCAGGCGCGACTGAGATGGTGCGCCTCATGAGCGAGATGCACGAAGTCCGGCACGGCGAGGCGATGGACGCAGGGACCCGCATGTCCCTGTTCCGGAAGTACTCTGCGGCAACGCCTGACGAGCGTATCGAGGCAGCAAAGCAGGCAGGCATCACGCTCCAGCCCCTTACGCTGCAGACGGCAGAAATCGTGGTCCCCGCGAGCGAGCGGAGCGACCATCAATCGGCCGTGCCTACTGTCGAAGCCAAGGCTGCGACCTACTACGAAGATGAGATTTTCCGGACTTTCGGGAAGCGCCGTCACGAACTGCTGACGAGTGACTTCGTTCGATTTAAACGGTCAATCGAGGATCGCGACCGTCAGAATAGCAAGTCGGACCTTTCAGAGAACGAGCGTCTTATCGCGGCTGGCGTCAAGCGTCTCGAAGACTTCAGTCCGGTCGAAAGAATCACTTTGGAGCGCCGGCGTCTGGCCCGCGAGCGTACTGACTAAAGCAGAATTGAGCGTCGCCGTTTGCCGGACGCGGCGGTTGCTCAAATTGGACGTCATGCTTCCCCCGGCGTGACGAGGCGCGGTTTCTAATCAAAGGTTTTGGTTTCCTTCCTCCTGGGTTAGAGACCGCGCTAAGAAATCTAGCGAGTTTCATTTTATGAGCATCAATGCACATACGGCCCACGATTCCGGCGATGGTACCTCCGCCACTCAGACCGCCGAGGATATCGCAGCCGAAGACGATGCGAGACCGCGCCATAAGATGACGGCAGCGGCGTCAGCACTCACGACCGCGACACCGGCAAGCGCTGATCCGGTCTTCGAGCAGATGCTTCGCGGCGCCGTTCAGGATCGCGAAGTTCTTGGACGCTTGCTCGCCGAATATCGAACGATCTGTCGTCTTCGTGCCAGAGATCGAAACGCTGGCGCACGCGCATTGAAGGACCTGGCCCGCATCACGCGCAACGCGGCCATCTATCAGATGTATCGGCGTGGCGAGCGATTGACTGATATTGGTCCGGCGCTCGGAATTCAGATCGATCTTGCACATCGCATCCTGTGCGAACAACAGCGTCTGCACGGTGATCCGGTGAACACACGCCGCGATGGCGCGCGCGCGCCGTTCTCAGACGAGATCGCGGCGATCCAGCGGAGCTATAGCGAGGAGGACGAAGCAGAAGACGAAGCCGCCGCGAAACAGATTGAGCGTGAGGCAGGCGCCGTGATGGAAATCCCGCCTATGACCATCGAAGAAATTCATGCCCTGGCAGCAATGCTTCGCGATGACGACGCCGACAACGCGAACCGCGGGAACCGTGACGACTATTGAGCCTGACAAGTAACGCGTGACGAACATCGCGATGCGATGATGATCCTCGGCTTTAGCGACGCGCGTGATCTGTCGCCGGACAGCGTCGTCAACCGGCATGATGGGGTGGCGCGGCTGTTGGTGTCGTCCCACGGCGGCGACGTCGAAGCGGTCGAGAGGGCGCGGATGATGACGCGGGCGCGGGACACGTTGCTGATGTTGTTCGGGGTCGCGGGGTCGTCGCGGGACTAGATCGCGAGGGGGGGGGAGGGCGAGGCAGATCTTATTGAACCGTGTTCGCCAGCTCATCGACCGCCACGTCAACGCTCGACGCCGACGAATAGAAGTGGCTAGACCTGATCGGGTTTGAAACCAATGCAGCCACGTTCACCGAGAACTTGAGCGGTGCTGGCCGCCCAACCTTGACTGCTGCACACGGTTGCTGCACACGCAGCCTACGCCCTATGAACAAGCGCCCGGAAAAAGCTGGTTTCTCGGTTTCGGGAGTCGTTTCCTCTCGACCGCACCATTCACTCGAAGATCACTGAACGGTTGCAGCGCATGCTCCCCCGCATCTCACAAGATGTCGGGGCTTTTGCTGTTGGTGGGCATGGCGCCTCTGAAGAGTTCGGACTTGGGCGATATCGCGGGCAAACAAAAAAGCCAGCGAGGTGCCCCTCGCTGGCTCGTAGGACCGCGGCAAATCGCCGGGATCACAACCCGTCAGTACGTGATCTTCGCCGTGGCGACGAAGCGCTCGTCGCACTGGAAAACCTGCCCCGTGCAGAAGCCGCCGGTATCGGACACGTTCGTATCCCAGTAGCGGAAGTCCAGCGAGAAGCGGTCGCCGAAGCCGAGCCCGAGGCCGAGGTTCCAATACATGTAGTCGTCGGCGCCATTGCCGATCAGAGCGATATACCGCGCGTCGTCACCGACCTGATAGCCGAGCGTACCGCTGATGGACGGAACGATCTGTCCGATCTTCGGCAGGTTCTGGGACAGAGTACCTTCGAACGTCCACACTGCACCGGTGTCGTTCGTGTACTCCGGCGAATAGAAGACGACACCGCCGAGAGTCGCATCCTTCCAGGGCTCGCCGCTGGCGCCGAACTTGATCTCGACGTAGTCGAGCTCACGATTGGCGAACTGCCCGGCGTCTCGGGCCCCAGGGTAGGTATAATAAATCACGCCGATGTCGAAGGTGACCGGCCCGAGAACCGGCTTGATGCCGGCATAGTAGTCGATCTCGGTGTGAGCCACATCGAACTGCGGGAAATTGCCATCGTTGCCGAAATCGATCAGAGCGCCCCAGGCGCCAGCATAGAACCACTTGTAGGTGATATCGACGCCGGCCGACACCGACGGCTTCTCGGCAGACTGCGAGAAGCCGCGGAACACGTATTCGCTCATGACGGACGCGTTGGCCGAGATCTGCCACTCGCGCTTCGGCTCCTCGGCCGGGGCGTCCTTGAGGCTTCCGCCTGCGACAGCCGGGAGACTCATTCCGCCAACCACCAGCGCAGCAACGCCGGCCTTCCAACCCGACTGACCCCAACCGCTCATCATCGCTCTCCCACCGTCCGTCATGCTCATGACCCCCAAAGCCTTTTTGCGATACGAGTCGCATCGCTGTGTAGGTCACAATCAGGCATGAAGGCGGACAGGCTCAAGTCCGACTATTGGGCAGCGACGGCTTTGAGACACCGGTGTGGCAGACCAGTAACGCGTTGATTTTGATGACCGAAAAAGCATCGCTCGGAGCCTGGAAACAAGGCAGGCCAGTAGCGGGATTTGTCCGACACCTCACGATGCTGCACGAAGTTTCAGCAGTTCACGTAACCAGCGATTAATCTCCCCTGACGGGCTATGAAGAGACGCCGCGCACCGTTGAGAAATGGGGACCGCATGTCGCAAGTACCGGTGGGATCTAAGGGTTGCGCGGTGGTCACCGGCGCGTCGAAGCGGATCGGGAAAGCCATTGCCCTCGACCTTGCCCGCCATGGCTGGTCGGTTGCCGTTCACTATGCGAGCGGCGCCACCGAGGCCGAAGCAGTTTGCGAGGCCATCAGATCCGAGGGCGGAAGAGCTGTGGCACTCCGCGCCGATCTCTCGGACCCGGGCGCAGGCGCCGAAGTCATGCGCAAGGCCGTCGCGGCCCTCGGCAATGTGACGTGCCTCGTCAACAACGCATCGGTATTCCTCGAGGACGATATCGCGACGGTCGATCCCGCCGTCTGGGACCGTCAGTTCGCCGTGAACCTGCGCGCGCCTGTGTTGCTGGCGCAAGCTTTCGCCGCAGCCCTCCCGGCAGACCGGACCGGCTGCATCGTCAATCTCATCGACCAGCGGGTGCTCGCTCCGACGCCGCGCTTCCTCTCCTACGGCATCGCCAAATCCGGGCTTTATGCCGCGACGCGCATGCTCGCGCAGGCCCTGGCGCCGAGGATCAGAGTGAACGGCATCGGGCCGGGGCCGGTTCTCCCGAGCATCTACCAGACGGCCGAGTCCTTCGCCGCGGAGGTGGAAAGCACCTTGCTGCGCCGCGCGACGCCACCCGAGGAGATTGCGGCCACCGTCCGTTACATCCTTGACGCCCCGTCCCTGACCGGCCAGATGATCGCGCTGGATGCCGGACAGCACCTGTCGCGGGCTGAGCCTCATTGACCCTCGCCTCGCCTGCGGGCGGGTTACGGTCGCCGCTCCGCAGGCCGCCTTCATCTGACCGCGAAACCAGCCACTCCGCCTATTGCTTGCATTCGAACCACGGCATCGCAACACACCAATGGAACGTCTCTCCCATTCGAGTCCGACCGGCCCCGGCGACCGCCTGCGCAGGGTCTTTGTGCGCCGCCTCGAGGTGATGGCGAGTGTCGGCATATTCGAGGTGGAGAAGCGCTATGAGCAGCGCATCTTCGTCTCGGTCGAACTCGACGTCGCCGACGACTACGATGGCCGCTCCGACCGCCTCGAGGACGTTTTCGACTACGGACACATCGTGACCTCGGTCCGCGAGCTCGTTTCGCGGCGTCACTATCATCTGATCGAAACACTGGCCGAACGCGTCGCCGAAGGCTGCCTGGCGGACGCCCGGGTACGATGGGCCGAGGTGACGATCGAAAAGCCCGACATCGTCCCCGGCTGTCGTGCCGTCGGCATTACGATCCAGCGACGCCAGCCCGGCGACTGAGCGACCGACCCCACGTCGGTCGACGATCGGCGAATGCCCGCAAATCCGCCCCATTCCGCTCCCATTGGCGCCCCAAATCTGGGCGATCAATTCTGCGTGCGAACCGGGGGATTAAGTCGCTGTTTACCATGGCCGTCTAGTTAACCATGTGACGCGACTTGCACGCGATCCTCGGCAGCTCGTTCGCCGGTACGTTGAGGGTTCGACCATGAGACGATTTTGCGCGCCCGGCCTCTTGGCTGCGCTGACGCTCGTGCCGCTGACTGGCGTCGCCCATGCGGCCGACATGCCGCCGGTCAAGGCATCGAAAACCAACGCCGTCCCCGCCTGCGTGACGCCTGGCCGCCTGACCGCATTCCTGCAGTCGCGCAACGATCGGCTGGACAAGCGGTTCGACCGCATCGCGGTCGAGTACATGCGACACGGCGAGGCTCTGGGGCTCCGCTGGGACTACACATTCTTCCAGATGCTGCTCGAGACGGGCAATCTGTCGTTTCGGGGCGACAAGGGCCGCCGCGGCGACGTCGACCCCAGGCAGAACAACTTCGCCGGCCTCGGCGCCACGGGCAGGGGCGCACCGGGCGAAAGCTTCCCCGATGTCGGGACCGGCGTTCTGGCCCACCTCCAGCATGTGCTCGTCTATGCCGGCGAGACCGTGGCTGATCCCGTCGCCGACCGGACGCGCAAGGTGCAGGAGTGGGGCATCCTGAAATCCATGCAGCAGCGCGCCAAGGGAACGGTGACGTTCGCCCATCTGGCGACGAAATGGGCGCCGGGCTCGACGTACGTGTCGATCCTGCGGTCCATCGCCGGTCGCTTCCACGAATCGTTCTGCGACGCTCCGGACCCACATCCGGAATGGGTGGCGGAAGCCCGCGGTGAGACTGCGAAACAGCCCGTCGCGAACCTCGGCGGCAAGGCCGCGCCGCGCACGGCGCCGGTCGTCGATGAGCCCCTGACAGGCAAGGAACTGGCTCAGCAGGCGATCGAGCGTGGCAAGGCCGACGAGGACAACCAGCGTCGCGGCCTCGGCATGACGCCGAAGCTCCCGCCAGCCACGGCCGCTGCCGCCTCCGCACCTTCGCCGAGCTACAGCATCCTGAACGCGCCGGTCGCATCGCCGCGGCCACCGGCACCGCCAGCCGCGATGGCCGAGAGCGCGCCCGCCCCGTCGACGGCGGACAAGCCGCCGCAGGTGCCGGCGTTTGCAACCGCGTCGGCTGCCGGCGGGCTGGCGTTCGCCGCCCCGTCGAAATCCCCGCCTGGCCGGGCTGCGCCGTCGAAAGAGCCGCCCCCGGTGGCGAACAGCCAGAAGTGTCGCGTCTGGACGGCGAGCTACGGCGGCCAGAAGGCGATCATCATCAAGGTCCGCACGGATGCCACGACCGACTACACCGTGCTGGATGTGAACGACGGCGCCGAAACCCGCGAGGCCGAAGCCTACATCGCCGCGTACGCGAAGGGCGGGATCGTGGAGGCCGAGTTCGCCAGCCAGGCGCAAGCGCTCGAGAAGGCCTTCGAACTCTGCCCGGAAGACTGATCGACCGAGTGCGCTGGCCCTTGGGGCTTCTGCAATCGACCTGTTGGCTAGCCGGAGTATCCCGAGTGCGTCTTCGCTTTTCCAGACTGTGCGGATCGAGATCCGCCGCGGTGCTTTCGCTGGCGATACTGATCGCGGTCATCGGCGGTCCCGTCGCCGCACAACAACTCCCCGAGATCCGCATCGGCGAACGCAATCGCGTCCCCGCCTGCGTGACACCGCAGCGCCTGATGCGTTTCCTGGGCGAGCGCAATCCCGCGTTGCCCGCGAAGTTCCGGGACATCGCGACCTACTACAAGCAGCATGGCGAGCGCCTCCGCGTCCGTTGGGATTACGCCTTTTTCCAGATGCTGCTGGAAACCAACTATCTCCAGTTCCGCAACGCCCGCGGCAAGGGCGATGTCAGTCCTGCCCAGAACAACTTCGCCGGCATCGGCACGACCGGCGGCGGCGTCCCCGGCGACAGCTTTCCGGACGTCTCGACCGGCGTCCTCGGCCAGATGCAGCACCTCGTTGCCTACTCCGGCGAGCGGGTTCCGTCTCCGGTCGCCCCGCGCACGCGCGAAAAACAGGACCACATCATCGCCCTGTCTCTCCGCCTTCGACGCCCCGTGACATTCCGCGACCTCGCCGGCCGATGGGCCGTCGACCGGCGTTACGGCCGCTCGATGGCAGGCATTGCCGAGGAATATCGTGAACGGTACTGCACCGGCCGCCAGCAGGAACCAGACGAAGCCTCCGCACCGCCGGCCCGAGAGCGTGTCGCCACTGCAGCCGCTCCTCCCCCACCGCGCGGCGCTGCCATGGCGGCTGCACCGGCGGCTGGCCTGCTCCGCAGCGAACCGAAGCTGGCCCCGCGATCGAAGGCACCCTGCCGGGTCTTCACCGCGAGCTACGGCGGTACGCGCAACGTCCTGATACGCCATCGCGAAGGCGGCTCAGATCACTACACGGCCGTGCAGGTCCTCGAGGGCAAGGAGCGTCCGCTGGCAACCGCCTTCATCGAATCGCATGCGCGAGGCGGAGAACTTCTGGGCGAGTTCGACAACCGCGACGCAGCGCTGAGCTCCGCCTTTGCGATGTGTCCCGATGGCGCCGCCGCCGAGCGCAACGGCAAGGGCTGACAGGCGCACACGCCGTCGTCGACACACACCCCGCAAAGCCTTTGCGACGTCAAGCGCGCACGGACCTCGGCAAAGTGTCTCGCCCCGAATGCAAATAGACCCCCCGCGCCCGCCGCCTCGATCGAGGCAACGACAGGCAGGGAGGGTCGACCGGCAGTGACGACAAAGAGCACGACGCAGGCCCGACGCGTTAACTTCGGGCGCGTCGTCCTCAATTCACGCAGCGGCCTTGCGCGCCGCGGTCCGCGTCTTGGACAGCTCGGACGCGATCAACTCGACCGCCTTGTCCCAGGTCACATCCTTGCTCGCTTTCAGGCCGACGGCGGCGACGGCGTCACTGGCCACGCCCCCATCCCGAAACACCCGGGCCGAGATCTGGCGCGCCAGACCGAGAGCCTGCTGCCATTGGATGGGATTGATGTGTGCGGGCGTCATGTCCTCGATGGTACGGGTCGAAGCCGCTTCGAAATCGACGATCATGGAACTTGCCTCTGGGTGAGCGTTGGAACGGGGACGCAAGACGCGGGACTGGGACGAGAAGGGGCGGCAAGCGCTTCGAGCCGGCAAACAGCTCTACGCGAGACCTTGCTATGAGCTGCGATATGGCGACCTTGCGGTACCAGGGCTCAAAGCGCTTGCCGGTCTCTAGGCGGCGGGGGCGTGCCGCGTATCTTCGTTGTCGGCCAGATCGAAGAGCGAACCGCTCCGCGACATGGCAGGAATGGGCATGGGTGACGCGACAGAACGCGACGCAACGACTTGGGACCGGGATGCATGGCTCACGACGCGCCATGCGACATCACTGATCGGCCGCCAGTCCGAACGACCATCGTCCATGACACCGCCATCATCGGGCATTGTGGCGGGATACGAGAACGTACGCGGGATCAACGGCGGCACTCCATCAGTTCAGGACGCGAACAACTGCGAAGACGGGGCGTGCACTCGGACGCAACATCACGGACTGACGCGACTGGGACGTGTCCCCTGCCTGCTCGAGCCGGCGCCACCGACGCTGAACCTTGGCGGCGACGGCTCGGCGCTTGATCGACGCGAGCACGAGAGGGAGCGTGCTACGCGGCGTTTCGGCGCCTGATGGCAGGGACGCGACATACGCGAACGCGACGGAACTGGACTGAGACGCAACCGCACTGGACTGGGACGCAACGGAACCGCACGCCGACGCAACGACACGAGACTGGGACGCGACCTGTACAGACTGAGACGCAACGCAACCGACACTGACGCAGGAACCCGTACTTTCGACTGTTTCCGAAGCCATGACGCGGGACTGGGGTACGCGACGCTTGAACAAGACGGCTCCGGGTGACGCTGGAACCTGACGCTCACCAAGGGCGGTGCCGACACGACGCTCAACTTCCGACATCGCCACCCCCTTCAACTCTCGCGGCGACGTTACGGTTCGTCGCTGCGTATGAAGGTTAATAAACAGTTGCTTTGGGGCGACAGCTAGGCGAAAGCGCGAGTTGATTTCGGTATTTTGCTTGACGTTTGTTCACGCAAGCACGGAAAACCCCAAGATTCGGGGCTTTGCTGCGGATCGCCGAGGCGACTCCCAAACATCCGAAGCTGTGGATAACTCTTCTTTTTGGGATCAGGCGTGGTGCTTAGGCCGCGCGGTCGCGCCGAAAGCTGCCTGAAGCGCAGCCATCGAGATCACGAACGAGCCGATCACGTTCCAACCGGCGAACGAGAGGCCCCACAGCCGCCAGGCTGCTTCGTCACACCGGACGACTCGCGCCTGCTCGAGGCTCCCGAGCACGCCCTTTCCACCACCGAGCGGCGTCAATGCGCCGGGGGGCTGGGCACACGTGTCGGGCCCGGGCCAGTACTTCCATTCGACCCCTGCGTGATAGAGCGCAAGGCCGGCGTTCGCCAGAAACACCAGTGAAATCAAGAAGAAAAGCAATCCTGCCAATTTGGGCCGATCCGACGCCACCAGCACGAGCGCAGCGAACAGGGCGGGGATACCGGCATAGAATGCGTAGCGCTGCTGGAGGCATAACGGACAGGGCGTGAGGCCCCACACATGCTCGGCAGCGAGCGCGACGACAATGGCTCCGAGCGCCAGCATGAACGCCAGGCCACCGGCGCGATAGGCCGGATCGGAACGGGCCAGGAACTCGGAACCCAACATCGGCAACTCCGGGTCTACGCCCTAGACCAGATATCTGATCGCGACGAAACCGCCGAACAGCAGTACGACGAACACCGTGAACAGCAGCCCCAAGCGCCGCTCGATGAATTCCCGGATCGGCTGACCGAACCAGTAGAGCAGCGCCGCGACCACGAAGAACCGAAGCCCGCGCGACAGGATGCTCGCGATGATGAAGACCGTGAGGTTGAGCCCCGTTGTTCCGCTCGCGATGGTGATGACCTTGTAGGGAAAGGGCGTCACGCCGGCGAAGAACACGATCCATGCGCCCCACTCGTTGTAGTGGCTCGCGAACTGGCTGAACTTGTCGCCGTATCCATAGACGTCGAGGAGCGGCTTTCCGATACTGTCGAACAGGAAGAAACCGATCGCATACCCGGCAACTCCGCCGAGGACTGACGCGATGGTGCAGATCGTCGCGTAAAACCAGGCCTTGGCTCGGTTTGCGAGGACCATGGGGATGAGCATGATGTCCGGTGGCACCGGGAACACCGAGCTCTCGATGAACGACACCGCACATAGCGCCTCGGGAGCCCTCTTGTGGCCCGCCATGCGCATCATCCAGTCGTAGGTCGCCCTGATCATGGCTGCGTGCTTAGGGGATGCCCGAAGCGCTGTCCATGACCGGCCGGCCACATGGCGAATTATCTCGTGTGCCGTTCACGCCTGTCAGGGCCCGGAGTGCAACTTCCGTTTGCTCCTGAGCGTGACATAGAAGGCGCCATCCCCGCCATGCCGGGGAGCCGCCTGCTGGCACCCGAGCACCACATCCCGAAGCGGACGCTCGGCGAGCCACCGGGGCATATTGCGCCGGAGAATACCCAGCCCGTCACCATGAACATCGTCGCCGTCGTCGGAAGCCCCGCCTCTGCTACCACCCTTTCCCGTGATGACCAGCACCGTCCGGCGCCCAAGGCCCGCCGAATGCAGGATGAACGCGATGAGCCGGTCGTGGGCAGCACTCTGTGTCATGCCGTGGAGATCGAGCCGACCTTCGATCTCGGTGGCGCCCGTCGCGATCCGCCGCGCCTTGCGCCGATCGAGCTGCGGCAACTGCGGACGTGCAGGCGGTGGCTGAGGCCGCGCGCCGGTCGATGGTCGAGCCACGACAGACCGCCTCTTGCCCTCGGCCTCGGCGACACGCGGTCGCCCTGCCGGCGGGGGTTTGGGATCGCCGGTCTGTGTGCCGCGATCCGCGCCGCCCAGCCCAGGCAGCCGAGGCGTTTCGACATCCGGCACCCTCGGTTTGCCGCGTTTCGTCGGCGATACGGTCGCCGCGATCCGCTGCCAGAGCGACTGATCCTCGTGAGCGACCCCGGTAGGCTTGCCCCGTCGTTTGCCAGGACCACCGCCGGAGTTCGACGTCATGGCCGCGTGGTGCTGACGGATTTGCCGCCCGGCGTCCCGGCCAGCGCCGACCCGCGCGCGACGAGCACGAACAGGTTGCCGGGGTGGCGGACTTTCCCTGCCACGGCCGCTGCCGTTTCGCCAGATCCGAAGTAGATGTCACCGCGTTCGGGACCCTTGATGGCGGAGCCGACGTCCTGCGCGATCATGAGGCGATGGAAGGACTGCGCCTTGCCTCCAGGGCGCAGCGTCGGCGCCGAGACGTAGATGGGGCTCCCCAATCGGTGCAGGCCCGGATCGATGGCGAGCGAGCGCCCCGCCGTGAGCGCGACCTCGAGCGCCCCGAGTGGACCTTCCGCTGCCGCGGGCAACTCCTTGAAGAAGACGTACGAGGCATTCTGGTTCATCACCTCGCGCCCACGCTCGAGATCAGCCTTCAGCCATCGACCGAGTGCGCCCATCGACATGCGGTCGGCGGCGAGCAGGCCCTTGTCGATCAGATAGCGCCCGATCGAGCTGTAAGGGTGGCCGTTCTTGCCATCGTACTGGACGCGCACGGTCGTGCCGTCCCGCAGCTTGATACGTCCCGAGCCTTGGATCTGCAGGAAGAACTTGTCCACCGGGTCTGCGAGATAGAGGAGTTCGAGGCCTTGCCCGGCGAGTGCCCCGCGATCGATCTCCGCGCGGCTCAGATGTGGCACGAGCCCCGCCGACGTCCGTCGCGCATGGGTGAGTGTCCCGGCAACCGCGCCGCGCGTTTCAGGGACGACGGTGACGAGATCGGACGGGCGTTTGAGCAACGCCGTCTGGAAGCGAGCATCGCGCGTCCTGGAGCCCTCGATCAGAGGCTCGTAATACCCGGTCAGCAGCCCTTCACGTGCCGCATGCACCACCCTCTGCGGCTGGAAATGCTGCTCGAAAAACCCCCTTGCCATGACCCGCGTCACCTTCGCCGGCATGGCCGTCGCTGCGTCGCACGCCTGGCCGAGCCCGATGTCACGTCCGTTCCGCGCCACCCGTTGCTTGACCTTGGGACACGAGACGAGAAAGGCCTTGAAGGCCGCCAGGTGATCGTCTGCCGCCCAATTCGGCAGGTCGGTGAACGCGACGGGCTCATAGGTGGCGGATGTCATGCTGGGCTTGGATGTCTTGCCGGGTCGAGCGACGCGCGGTTCGGGCGATGAACTGGCACCGGCTGGAGGTGGCGGCTTCGGTGACGCAGTCCGATCCGCCGCGAGCGCATCGGACATGGCCGCGACGGACAGCAGCGCCGCAAGGCATCGCGCGACGATAGTCGTGCCGCCAAATCGCGCGGCTTGCCATCGAACAACCACCCTCAAACGGTTCCCCCCAGCGTCGCTACCGGCGCCCGAAAGCCCTGTCGGCCCGCGTCGTAGCCATCAGGCTGGCGCTTGCGTCGCCACCAGCTTCCAGTTCGGATCGCGCGAAGCGAGGTCGCGCGCGAATGTCCAGATGTCGATCACTTCCTTGATTCGCTTGGGATCACCGCTGATCACGACGCCGGCCTTGTCGCGCGTCGCCGAAATGAGCTCGCTCACGAACCGGACCGTCACGTGCGCGGTGCCGCCCTTCATTTCGGCCTCGACGATATCGGCCTTGTTGATGCCGACGAAGCTCTGGTCGATCTGCTCGCCACGGTTCTCGCGGTCACTCAGCGCTGCGGAGAAGCCGTCGAACACTTCCTTGCTGAGAAGCCCCTTGAGCACTTTGCGATTGCCTTCGGCGAAAGCGGTCACGATCATTTCGTAGGCTTGCCGGGCGCCTCCGATGAAGTGCTCCGGATCGAAATTGCGATCGGCATGGACGATCGACAGCAGGCCATCGGCGAGCACCGGATTGCCCGAGGCCAGCGTGCGCAATCGCTCCTCGACGGCCGTGGCCGGCGCCGGCTGCACCGCCTCAGCCTCAGCCGCCGGTTCGGACCGGTCCCTGCGCGGGAGGGTGACGACCTTGTCCTGCGTCTGCGCGGTGGCGGCACGGGCCCGTTGCTCGGCCTTGTATCGCTCCACTCGCGCATCATCGTCACTGGTCTTGCGGCCGAGAACGCTCCGCAACCGCAGGATGATGACGACCGCCAGCGCCAGGATGAGCAGCGTGAAGATGTCGATTGTGCCGTCCATGCTCTAAGGTGCTTTCCAAGCCAGGGCCGCGGGGGCAACCCATGATCGATGCGATTGATATATGGAGCGTCACTGGATTGCTCCAGATGTCAACGGCACATGAAATGCCTATTGACGGCGGAACTCTCCGGATCGGACGCTACGGCGTTGCATGCACCGCGTCAGATCGGCGGAATTTAGGCTATTGGTTCGTTGAAGCCAAGCGGGGCCCGCGACGCCAGCGGGCGGAAGTCATGCCAGTGCCAGCCGGGAAAGTGCATTCAAGGTCATGATCGGCCTCATCGTTCTCGTTGCAGTCCCACTCATCGAATTGGCCATCCTCATCAAGGCCGGCCAATGGATCGGGTTCTGGCCGACGCTCGCAATCGTCATGACGACGTTCGTGATCGGTGCCGTCGTCGTAAGCCGGAGCGGATTGTCCTCGGCCATGAAGACGCGCGAAGCGCTGGCCCGGGGCGATCCGCCGGTGACGGCGATGCTGGAGGGTGCACTGCTGGCCGTGGGGGGCGTCCTGCTGATGACGCCGGGCCTCATCGCCGATGTGGCGGGTCTTTTGTTGCTCCTGCCACCGGTGCGGACCCTGATGGCGCGCATGGCCTTGCGCAACGCCATGGTGGCCGGCGAGGTCAGGGTCGAGAGGCATCGCACGGCGCCGACCGCGGCGGAGGAGTTCACGCGACAGCGACCGGATGTTCCAGATTCCGCGGACGGACCTGTCATCGACGGTGAATTCGAGCGTCTCGACGAGCGCCCCGCTCCCGGCTCGAAGGCCTCCTCGAACGGGCGGTCCGGAGGCGATGGAGCCACTGGCGGCGGCAATGAGAACAATCGAAATTAAGAAAATAAATCAATAAGTAGGAAAGTTTGACTATGGGTGATTGAGGAGCGTCCGCATCCGATCGGACGGCTCGTTGTCTCCAAGCTCGCCGAGGAGCCATCCCATGCAGACGCGCCCGCCGATTCCCAGCCTGCCGTCGCCGTCGAAGCTGCCGGCCTTCCGCCTCGGCGCCGTCATGCTGTCGCTCGTCGCATTCTTCGCATTGTCGATCCTCTGGATGGGTGTCTACCGGATCGATGCCGGCCACGTCGGCATCGTCAAGCGCTTCGGCAACGTGATCAGCGTCGTCGATCCGGGTCTCCATGTGAAGATCCCGTATGCCGATACCGTCGAGGAGATGGAGGTGCGCGAGCGGGCTTTCACCAAGACGCTGTCGGCCGCATCCCAGGATCCGCTCGAGCTTCCGATCGAGGTGACCGTGAACTGGGTCGTGAAGCGCAACAAGGTACAGGAACTCTACATCCAGTTCGGTTCGCTGGCCCAGTTCGAAACCAGGATCATCCAGCCTCGCCTCAACGACGCCGTGAAGGGCATGACGAGCGCCTACACCGTCAACGATCTCCTGCGCAAACGCACCGAGTACCGCGATCGCTCGCAGCAGGCCTTCGCCGCCCGCATGCCTGACGACATCGACATCACCGGCTTTTCCGTCGTCAACATCGGCTTCCCGCCTGAGTACACGAAGGCGATACGCGACAAGCAGGTGGCGCGCGAGCAGGCCGAGACCGAGCGCTTCGTCCTCGAACGCCAGAAACTGACGACCACGCAGGTCACCCAGACCGCCTTCGCCCAGCGCGACGCCGACAAGGCCCGCGCCGACGGCCGCGCCTATGAGATCAAGGTCCAGGGCGAGGCTCAGGCTGAAGCCGTCCGCGCCCTCGGTCAGGCTCTTGCGAGCACCCCTCTCGTCGTCGAGTACCGGAAGATCGAGAAGTGGAGCGGGACGTTCCCGTCGACCTTCATGGGCGGCGAGCAAGGTCTGAACACGCTCTGGTCGCTACCTGCTGCAAGTGGTGCCCCGACCCAGCAGGCGGACCGTGCCGCCCGCCAGCCGGCTCAATAGTCTTCACGACGAGATGCGCATGACCTCGCGGGCGACGCGGAAGGTTTGGGCATAGGCCGACACCGTCACGTCGATCGGCTGCGCATAGCCGCCGCCGATGGCGATCGATACGGGAAATCCACGCCGTCGGCACATCTCGAACACCATCCGGTCGCGCTCCGCGAGGCCCTCGGCCGTAAGCGCGAGCCTCCCGAGCCGATCCTCGAGCAGCGGGTCCGCGCCCGAAAGATAGAGGACCAGATCCGGCTTGTGGGCCTCCACAGCCGGCAGCACTTCGGCGAGCGCCGAAAGATAGGCACGATCCTCCGTCTGATCCGGCAACTCGACGTCGATATCGGAAGGCACACGGCGGAACGGGAAGTTCCGCGCGCCCTGCACGCTGACGACGAGCATCCCCGGCACGCCTTTCAGGATGGCGGAATTGCCGTCGCCCTGATGCACGTCGAGATCCACGATCGCGATCCGCTGCAGCACATTCGTCTCGAGGAGGACGAGGCACGTGACCGCGAGGTCGTTGAACACGCAGAAGCCCGAGCCGAAGTCCCGGTGCGCATGATGCGTGCCCCCCGCGAGCTGCCCCGAAAGCCCGTGCGCAAGCGCCGAACGCGCCGCCGCCAGCGCACCGCCGACCGTGGCGCGTGATCGCCGCACAAGGGTCTCGCTCCATGGCAACCCGATCTTCCGCACGGCGTCGGCCGTGAGCGTGCCTTGCAGGACTGCGGAGACATAGGCGCTCGAATGCGCGCGCTCGAGATCCCCGATTCCGATGCTTGGCGACGAAACGAGCCAGTCCGCCGGCAGGATACCGGTGCCAATGGCTTTCTCGCGCAGCAGGCGATACTTGCCGCCCGGAAAGCGATGCCCGTCCGGAAGCGGCATCTCCTCGATGTCGGGATAGAAGAACTGCACCGTTGCCCCCGTTGGCCCGATCAGGAAAGCATCTCCCCGCCCCCCGCGCGACAAGTGTAGCGCCTCGGGCGTTTGGTACCCGGTTGCGGTCGAGCTCGCCACCAAACGTCAGAGGCAAAGCTAAACTAGAAACAACGAGTTGCTAGCGTTCCTTTGGCGCCGAGATTTGCTCTCGACCATGCCGCGAGGGAAAGCAAATGTCGGCGCCGGAACACTAGCTCTCGCCCCTCTTGAGGCATCTCGGCTCGGGATCGCACGTGCAGCCGTAGACGCAGTCGACCGTGCGTTTCCGGCACTGCTTCGCCGACCGCGCGAACCCGACGCCATAGGTCAGCGTCTTGCCCTTGCACGTGCAGATCTCCGCGCACGCCCCTCCGACGACGCTACCCCGGCTGCTCGGCGGATCGGCCGGCGACGAACCGATCGGCCCGCCGACGCAGCGACCGCCGACGCACGGCCCAGGGCACGCCCGGCGCGAGACTTCCACCTCCTGACACGACCCCATGCACCGGCTTTTGGTCGTAACGAGCGTATTGCCCGAACAGTACGTCCGAGACCGTCCGAAATCGCGACATTGCACGTCACCGCTACACTGTTGCGCCGATACGCCCGGCGATGAGACCACGACGAACAATGCACAGAGGGCGACGAGGCAGGCCCGGACGACCAGCCAGGTGTCGAGCGCTCCCCCGTTCGACGGTGTCATCGCCATGGTGCTGTCCTCCGGATCAGGTCGCCGGTCCGGCTTCGATTTGCGAGCCGCCCATCCATCGACTGATCGTTTTCGTCAGACTGTATGAGCCATCCACAACGGTAAAGCGTAGAGAATGGTATCATGAACGCGCGAATCTCCACCTCACCCGAGAGGCTGAACTCCCCATGACGAAACTCAAGGCCTTGGCTGCCGTCCTGCCGATCTCGCTGGGGTTGGCCTCACCGGCTCTCGCCCAACCCGCCATCGAAGTCGGCGTGCTGAATTGCTCGGTCGAGGGCGGTATCGGCTTCATAATCGGCTCTTCGAAGCGCATGGACTGCGTCTTCCAGACGGGCGATCGCCGCGAGCCGTACTTCGGGCGCATCAACAAGTTCGGCCTGGATCTCGGCGCCACCGCGTCTGGCGTCATCACGTGGGCCGTGTTCGCGCCGACCCGTGACGATGTCTCGCCGGGCGTACTGGCCGGAACTTATGCCGGCGTTTCGGGCGAAGCGACCGTTGGCATTGGTGTGGGCGCCAATGCACTGGTGGGCGGATCACGCCGCACCATTACCCTGCAACCGCTGTCGGTCGGCGCCCAGCAGGGCCTCAATCTGGCGATCGGTGTCTCGGCGCTGCAGCTCGACCCGGCCAACTAAGGCGAAGCGGAGCCGGCAAAGTAGTCCTCGAACCCGATGACCTCCCGGGCGCCATCGGTATAGAGAGGCAGATGGCGTGGGAGGGCCTCGACCCTCCCGAGCCAGGCGGCGACGCCCGGCCACGCCCGGATCTCGAGGCCGACCTCTGGCGCAAGCCGCGTATAGGGATAAAGCGCCATGTCCGCGATGGTCGGGCCCTCGGTGCCGGCGATCCACTGCCGGCGTTGCAACTCGCTTTCGAGCACGCCCAGCGCAAATCTCGACTTGGCCTCGAGTTCCGCAACTCTCACGGCCGTTGCCGGATCGCGCGGCATGAAGCGCTTCACATAGCGCAGCACCGCCAGCGCCGGCTCGTGGCTGTACTGCTCGAAGAACATCCAGCGGAGCACCTCGGCTTGCGCGCGCCGACTCGAAGGCCATAGGTGCGTGCCGTCCGCGAAGTGAAAGAGAAGAGCGCCGGAATCGCTCAACATGTCGCCGTCGTCGAACTGCACGGCCGGGACTTTGCCCATCGGATTGAGCGCGAGGAAGCGCGCGTCCCTCGGCTGTCCGCGATCCTGGCGCACATCGACCCGGCGGAACGGCATCCCCCGCGCGTAGAGGATCATCTGCACCTTGTGCACGTTGCCGGAATCGAGATTGCCGAACAGGGCCAGCATCGCGCCCCTCAGACGGGTTCGAGACGCTTGAGAATGGTCGCCATCATCTCGGACTTCAGTTCCATGCCGATGCCCGGCGTGTCGTGCGGCTTGGTATATCCATCGACGATCGCAATCCCGTCGGCGAAACCGCCGAACGGCTTGAACACCCCCGGATAGCTTTCCGTCCCGCCGAGCTGAAGACCCGCTGCCATGTTGAGGCCGAGCTGATGCCCGCCATGCGGCACCGTGCGGCGACGGTCCCATCCCATGCCATCGGCAATCTCGAGGATGCGCAGCGTCTCCGTCAGCCCGTAGCAGAGCGACGGATCGGGCTGCAGCCAGTCCTTGTGCGGCCGAAGCCCGCCGTGCCGGAGCAGATTGCGGAAATCCTGCGAGGAGAACAGGTTCTCGCCCGTCGCGAGCGAAATGGCGCTCTCCTCCGCGATGACCCGGTGCGCGAGATAATCGAGCGGGTCGACCGGCTCCTCGAACCAGCAGAGGCCGTAGGGCTCCATCGCCCGGGCATACGCGAGGCCATCGGCGAGCGACAGTCGCCCGTTGGCGTCCACGGCCAGATTGTCGCCACCGCCGGCTATCTCGAGCGCCCACTCGATCCGCTTCATGTCCTCCGCCAGCGTTGCTCCACCGATCTTCATCTTGAGAAGGCGGTACCCGGCGTCACGGCAGGCCCGCATCTCGTCTTGCAGGCCCTGCTTTTCCTTGCCGGGATAGTAGTAGCCGCCACCGGAATAGACGAGAACGCTCTCGTCGAAGCGCCCGCCGTTGAAGCGCTCGGAGAGAAGCCGCCAGAGGGGCTTCCCCGCGATCTTCGCGACGGCGTCCCAGACGGCCATGTCGACGGCGCCGGCCGCGACCGCCCGGTCGCCGTGCCCACCCGGCTTCTCATTGGATGTCATGGCCTTCCAGATCGCGAACGGGTCGAGGTTGTCGCCCGACGCATCGACCAGCGTCTTCGGGTCGGCTTCGAGGACGCGCGGCGCCAGCCGATCGCGGATGATCCCGGACTGAGCGTAGCGCCCGTTCGAGCAGAAGCCGTACCCGACGACAGGCTTGCCGTCACGGATCACGTCCGTATCCACCGCGACGACCGAGATCGTCATCTTGTCGAACGAGATGACGGCATTGCGCATGGGGCTCGGGATCGGCGCCACGCCGTCGCGGATACGGGTGATCTTCATGCGGTCGGCTCTCTCGCTTATGAGTCCATCGGCGCGCACTGATGCGGCCGGCTGCAGACCCCTATCGTAGGATCGACCGAGCGCCCGGCGCAATGACCGAGCATCACCGCCCCCGATGCGCTCGCGCGGTTGCTGGTGGGCAACCTAAGCACCGAGAAAAAGCACGCGGTTGCTGGTCGGCAACCGAAGCGCCAAAGGAGCGCGCATCCGAAGGCGCCACTACGCGCCGGTTGCGCAAGTGGGCAACCGAAGGCGCCACTAAAATGAAAACCGGAGCCTGACGTCCTCGTCCCCCGACCCGGACGGTCAGGCTCCGGTCTCTACGCGCGCTGTGACGGACATTTTTGTCACGCGCTGCGATAGAGCTTGGTCAGCGAGAACTCCCGATGACCGAGCGCCTCGGCCGCAGTGACGCGGCCGTTAGCGGTTCGAATGATCATGTCGATCAGCGCGTCGCCGGCTGTATCGAGCGTCATCTCACGACGCAGAATGCCGGTCACATCGACGTCGATGTGCTCCGGCATCGTGCGCAAGGTCTTCGGGTTTGCTGAAATCTTGATGACGGGCACGATCGGATTGCCGATCACGTTGCCCTGTCCCGTCGGGAAGGTGTGCACCACCCAGCCGCCAGCCGCCATCAGCGTCACGCATTCAGCCGCGGCAGACGACGTGTCCATGTAGTAGAGGCCGGCACCCTTCTGGGGTTCCTCGGCAGGTCCGAGCACGTCGATGTAGCGACAGGTCCGGCCGATCTTTTCCAGGTTGCCGAGGGCCTTTTCCTCGATCGACGACAGGCCGCCGGCGATGTTGCCCTTGGTCGGCTGGCTCTCGGAGAGATCGTCCACCTTGTTGGCTTCGATCACGTCGTCCTGATAGGACTTCCAGACCTTGAACCACTTCTCGCCGATCTCCTTGGAGATGGCGCGCTCCCGGGCGATGTGCTCGGCGCCCGTGATTTCGCTGGTCTCGCCGAAGACGCCGGTCACGCCTTTGGGAATGAGCTTGTCGTACATGTTCCCGACGGTCGGGCACGAGCCGAGACCGGTCGTCGTGTCGCTCTCGCCACACTTGGTCGAGACCCAGAGTTCTTCGATCCCGCACTCCTCGCGCTTGAGCTCGGATGCCCAGTGCAGGAACTCCTTCGCCTTGTGCGACGCCTTGGCGATGGTCGCGATGTCGCCGTGTCCTTCGATGCCGAAGCCGACGACCGGCTTTCCCGTCTTGGCAATGCCCTTGACCACCCGGTCCGTCCAGCCGTCCTCGATGCCGATGACCACGACGGCGGCCACGTTCGGGTTGGAGCCGGTGCCGATCAGCGTCCGGAAGTGGAGATCGAGGTCGGCGCCGAACTGCAGGCGCCCGTAGGCGTGCGGAATGGCGAGCGTCCCCTTGATGTTGTTGGCGACCGCCTCGCACGCTGCGTTGGAAAGATCGTCGAGCGGCAGGATGAGGACGTGATTGCGCACGCCAACGCGACCGTTCTCACGCCGCCATCCCGAGAACGAAAGGTTGCTCGGGGCTGCGGATGCGCCTCGGCCTTGAGCTGCTGGATTTGCCATGGATCTCTGCCCCGCCTTACCAGCGCTTCGTGCGATGATTGTGGATGTGGACGTGCTCGCCGGTCTTGGCGCTCCCCGTCATGCGGCCGACGTCCTCGCCGTACTTGATGACCGTATCGCCCTCTTTCAGGTCGACCAGCGCCACCTTGTGCCCGATGGGAATGTCCGCCTTGGCCGTAACACGGATCGTCGTATTCGTCTCCGTGACCACGCCAAGCATGTCGGTGCCGGCCTTCAGGTCCTCGACGACGACCACGCCCACGTTGTCCTTCGGACTGTGCACGAGAAATTGCGGAATGTTCGACACGTGTTTCCTCTCGGCCTCTACTTGCTGGTCGACGAATACGTTAGTCGCCCGCTGCATGAGCCTCGGACGCGACGGTTATTGCCGCCAGTGATCGAAAAATGTGCCTGAATGGCGAGAGACTAGACCGCCTCTCGCAGACGCGACAACTACCGAGCCACTTGCGCGCCCCTTCCGGACGATCACGTTGTGTTACCACTTCTAACCGCCCGCCACACCCTGCACCTGGACATAGAGCGCATAGACCGACGTCGAGGCCGCCATGAACAGGCGGTTCCGACGCAATCCGCCGAAGCAGAGATTTGCGCAGCGCTCCGGCAGCAGGATGTGGCCGATCGCCTTGCCGTCCGGCGCGAACACACGCACGCCGTCGAGCGCTGGATCTCCCATTCCCCAGCCGCACCAGAGGTTCCCGTCGACATCGCAGCGCATGCCGTCGGGCGTACCGGCCCCGGCATCGATGTGCACGCGGCGGTTGGTGATCCGCCGCCCGCCGTCCACGACGTCCCACGCGGTGATGAGGCGGTTCGGCGTGGCGCGCGATTCCACGATGTAGAGAACCGTTTCATCGGGCGAGAAGCAAAGCCCGTTGGGCCCGGGGATGACGTCGGTCAGGAGAGTGGATGCCCCGGTCTCAGGATCGAACCGGTAGACGCCCATCGGCAGTTCCGCCTCGCCTTTCTCGCCTTCGTAGTTGCCGAGCAGGCCGAACATCGGATCGGTGAACCAGATCGATCCGTCCGACTTGACCACCACGTCGTTCGGCGAGTTGAGCCGCTTGCCGTCGTGCCGGTCCATGAGCACTGTCACGGTACCGTCGTACTCGGTGCGCGTCAGCCGGCGGCCGTGCTCGCATGTAACGAGGCGGCCCTGCCGGTCTCGGGTGTTGCCATTGGCCCAGTTCGACGGCTTCCGATAGACGGAGACGGCCCCGGTCTCTTCCTCCCACTTGAGGATGCGGTTGTTGGGAATGTCGGACCAGAGCAGATAACGGCCATCACCGACCCAGACCGGCCCCTCCGCCCATCGGCACCCCGTCGCGATCCGCTCGACGGCCGAGAGCTTGATCCAGTATTTTTCGAACCTCGGGTCGAAGGCCTGGATGGCCGGATCGGGGTAGCGCGTCGCGGGACGCCAGCCGTCGGGAAAAAGATCGGTCATCGGTCACCCTTCCATGGACTTGGCGGCTCGGCCGCCGCACGATTGGCCGCGTGCGATGAAGCAGCATTCCAACCACAGCCGGAAAGGGCAAGCGTCATGCGCCTCGAGAACAGGATCGCGATTGTGGTCGGTGGCGGCCAGCAACCGGGCGAGACGGTCGGCAACGGCCGCGCCACCTGCCTCCGCTTCGCCGCTGAAGGCGCCGCGGTCCTCGTCGTCGACTACAATGGCGATTGGGCCGCCGATACCGTCCGCATGATCACGGACGCAGGCGGGAAGGCGAGCGCGCTCGCCGCCGACATCACCCGCGAGGCCGATTGCCGGTCCATCGCCGAGGCCTGCGTGTCGCGCTATGGCCGCATTGACGTCCTTCACAACAACGTCGGCCGCGCCCGGGGCGACAAGGGTACGCCCGAACTTGAAGCCGAGATGTGGGACGAGCTGATGGCCCTCAACATCAAGGGCATGTTCATGACGACCAAGCACGTGCTTCCCGTCATGCGCAGCCAAGGCTCGGGCGCCATCGTCAACATCTCCTCGACGTCATCGATGGCGGCCGGTCCGATGCTTGCCTATCGCACCTCGAAGTCGGCGGTAAACGCGTTCACCCAGCATGTGGCAATCGAGAACGCACGCTACGGCATCCGGTGCAACGCGATCCTCCCGGGATTGATGGACACGCCCATGGCCATCGAGCGCCGCGCCCGCGAACGCAACGTCTCCCGCGAGCAGGTCCGCCAGGAGCGCGCAGCGCTCGTCCCCCTCGCGGTCAAGGAGACGGGCAACGCCTTCGATGTCGCGAACGCGGCAGTCTTCCTCGCATCCGACGATGCGCGCTATATCACCGGTGTGCTGCTACCGGTCGACGGCGGGCTGTTGCTGAAAATTGGTTGAGCCGTCAAGTCCGAACGAACAGAGGGAGCGACGCATGAAAGTCGTCATGTGCGAGGCCTACGGCGAGCCTGAAACGCTGGTTGTGAAATCGATTGCCACACCGGTGCCTGGCCCTGGCGAGGTACGAATCGCGCTGCGCGCCCGAGGGGTCAGCTTCGCCGACGTCTTGCGCATCGCCGGCACCTATCACGTCAAGACGGCCCCGCCATTCGTTCCGGGCGGCGAGGCATCCGGCGAGATCGTCGAACTCGGCCCCGACGTGACGGGCTTTGCCGTCGGGGATCGGGTGCTGTGCGGCGGCGGCTTTGCCGAAGAGACCGTTCAGCCCGCCGCCTCGCTGATCAAGCTGCCCCCTCACGTCGCGTTCGAGGCGGCGGCCGCGTTCCGCTCGAACTACACGACAGCGTATTACGCCTTGCAGCGCGGACGCCTGAAGCCCGGCGAGACCCTTCTCGTCCACGGCGCCGCAGGGGGCGTTGGACTCGCCACCGTCGACATGGGCAAGTTGCTCGGCGCCCGTGTCATCGCGACGGCGCGCAGTCCCGAGCGGCTTGAGGTCTGCCGGCGCCTCGGCGCCGATCACGTCATCGACTACTCGGCGGGCTTTCGCGAAAAGGTTCTCGAGCTGACGGACGGCCGCGGCGCCAATGTCATCCTCGATCCCGTCGGGGGCGACGTGTTCGACGAATCGATGCGCTGCATTGCCCCGTTCGGGCGCCTTCTCATCGTCGGCTTCACAGGTGGCCGTCCGGCGCTTGCCAAGACTAACCATCTCCTCGTCAAGGATGCGGAGGTGATCGGTTTCACGATCGGTGCCTTGAACCGCCTCGACCCTGCATGGGCCCGCAGAAACCTCGACATTCTGGTCGACTGGCTGGCCTCCGGCCGCATTCGCCCGTACCATTCGCACGCGCTCCCGCTCGACAAGGCTGCCGAGGCCATGCGCCTGATCACGGATCGGACCGTGATCGGGAAGGTCTTGCTCGTGTGACGAGCCATTTCGCACGGGCCGGCAGTTCGCACGCCCATGCGCCGCACCGCTTGATGCCGTACCGCTTGATAAGGACCGGATTGGGAAGACTATGGAGCATCACACCCCGCTGATCGCCGCCGTCGTTGTCGGCCTTTCGCTTGCGTTCGTCTTCGGTGCATTGGCCCAGCGGATCCGCATTTCGCCGATAGCCGGATACCTGCTTGCCGGCGTTGCCGTCGGACCTCATACGCCCGGATTCGTCGCTGATCCGGCCCTCTCACTCGAACTTGCGGAACTCGGCGTCATTTTGCTGATGTTCGGTGTCGGACTGCATTTCTCCTTGAAGGACTTGCTGTCGGTCCGCGCCATCGCGATCCCTGGTGCGATCGTGCAGATCGCCGTCGCGACGGTCTTGGGCGCCGGACTGGCCTCCGTCATGGGCTGGTCGCTCGGTAGCGGCATCGTATTCGGTCTCGCGCTCTCGGTGGCGAGCACGGTCGTGCTTCTGCGCGCCCTGCAGGAACGCCGTATCCTGAACACCGAGCGCGGCCGCATCGCCGTCGGCTGGTTGATCGTCGAGGACATCGTCATGGTCCTAACGCTGGTTCTATTGCCAGCCCTGGTTCCCCTTCTCAACGGCAACGCGGTGTCGGCGTCGAACATCTGGGACATCCTTGGCCAGGGCGCCTTCACGCTCGGCAAGGTGGCGGCGTTCGTCGCCTTCATGCTCATCATCGGGCGCAGGATCATCCCGGAGATCCTGCACTACATCGCACATACCGGCTCGCGCGAGCTATTCCGGCTCGGCGTGCTCGCAATCGCCCTTGGAGTCGCTTACGGCGCTGCCAAATTGTTCGGTGTCTCGTTCGCGCTCGGCGCCTTTTTCGCCGGCATGATCCTTAGCGAATCCGAGCTGAGCCATCGCGCTGCCGAGGAATCTCTGCCGTTGCGGGACGCCTTTGCCGTCCTGTTTTTCGTCTCGGTCGGCATGCTGTTCAACCCGGCGATCCTGTTGACCCAGTTCTGGCCGGTCGTCGCCACTGTGATCATCATCGTCTTTGGCAAGTCGATTGCAGCACTCCTGATCGTACTGGCCTTCCGCCACTCGCTTGGAACGGCACTGCTCGTCTCGGCCAGCCTCGCCCAGATCGGCGAATTCTCCTTCATTCTCGCCGGCCTCGGGGTCAGCCTGGCCCTGCTCACCGATGAAGCCCGTGATCTGGTGCTCGCCGGTGCGCTTCTCTCGATCCTTGTCAACCCGTTGCTGTTCCTCGCAATCGATCGCCTGAAGCCGTGGCTGGACGGTGCTGCCGCTCCGGCTGCCGTTGCCGGATCAGAACCCCAGGACATGCCTGCCGCCGCGGCACCAGCCGATGGCCGCCACGTCGTGCTCGTCGGGTTTGGCCGCGTGGGTGAGCGCGTGGCGAAGCGTCTCGAAGATATCGGTGCCACGGTCTGCGTTGTCGACGAGCGCCCGGAAGCGGCTGCGGAAGCGATGCGCCGCGGCCTGAGATCGATAGCGGACGCGGCGCCTGACGCCTTCGAAGCCGCGAAATTGGCATCGGCGTCTGCACTGATCGTCTCGATCCCCGACGTCTTTGCAGCCGGCCACATCGTGGAGGAGGCTCGCGCCGCCCATCCTGACCTCAGGATCGTGGCACGTGCCCACTCAGACGCCGAGGCGGAGTATCTGAAGAAGCGTGGAGCCTCGATGGTCGTCCAGGGCGCAGAGCGCATTGCTCAAGCCCTGGTGGATCGCTATCAGCAGGCGACACCTGACGCTTGACGGTGGCAGGGCCTCAGACGAGCCCCTGCACGTCGCTATCGATCGAGATCGCCTGCCCGGACAACGTGCGTGCCCTCGGACTGGCGAGATAGACCATCATGTCGGCGAGGTTTTCGGGCGGCACCAGCGACTTGATCGAGGCGTTCGCCAGCGTTGCGTCCTGGATCGCCTGCATGGACGTCCCGGCCACCTGCGCCTTGGCCTGAAACACGCGCCGGATGCGATCCCCGTCCACCGGTCCCGGAAGGATGGCGTTGGCACGGATGCCGTATTGACCGAGTTCCATGGCGAGCGTCTTGGTGAAGCCGATCACGCCCCACTTGGCGGCCGCGTACGGCGAGCGGTTCGGAAAGCCGAACTTCCCGGCCGCCGACGAAAGATTGATGATCGAGGCGTTCTTCGAGGCCTTGAGGTGCTCGACGGCGAGCCGCGTGCAGTTGAACTGGCTCGTCAGCGTGACGTCGACGCAGCGATCCCAGTCCTCGGGATTGATCTCGTGCACCGGTCCCGTAGGCCCCGCGATGCCAGCATTATTGACGAGGCAATCGAGCCCGCCGAGAAACGCGAGGCCATCCTTGAATAGTGCCGCCACCTGGGTCCGGTCTGCGACGTCGCAAACGCTCTGGCCGGCGGACGGGTGGGCTTTCTTCAGCGCCGCCAGCGCCTCCGTATCCACGTCACACGTGTAGACCTTGGCGCCCTCCGCGAGAAACGCCTCGACGGCCTTGAGGCCGATCCCGCTCGCCCCTGCCGTGATCAGCACGCGAAGGCCCTTGATACCCAGATCCATGGTGTCCTCGAGTTCCCTGGTCGATAGTCGGCGAGAACCTAGCATCTCTTCGCTCGCATGCTAGTCTTCCGGCCCGAAGTCACTTCCCTCGAGAGGCCACGCCCGTGCGCGCCCTGGAATTCGTAGAGACTGGCATGCCCTTGCGGGTCGCAGAGCGTCCCATGCCGGCGCCGCGCCCCGGTGAGGTCGTCTTGAAGGTGGCCTACTGCGGCATCTGCGGCTCGGACATACACTCGACGGAGCCGAGCGCGTCCCAGGTGCCGGCTGGCACCGTGCTCGGCCACGAGTTTTCCGGCGAGGTCGCCCTTTCGACCGTGCCGGAGTGGCAACCCGGGATGCGCGCCATCGCCGTCCCGCTGCTCCCGTGCGAGGACTGCCGACCCGACGGAGCGTGCCGCGATGGGCTCGGCATTCTCTGCCCGAGAACGCGCATCATCGGCCTTGCCGCCGCAGCGCCCGGCGCCTACGCCGAATACGTCACGGTGCCGGCCCGCCAGCTTTTGGCTGTGCCCGACGAGGTCCCGCTTGACGCAGCCGCACTCGCCGAACCGCTCGCGGTCGGCGCCCACGCCGTGCGGCTTGCCGGCTCGCTCGAGGGACAGAACGTCCTGATCATCGGCGCCGGCCCGATCGGACTGGCGACCGCAGCCTTCGCGGCCCACGCCGGCGCACGCCACGTGATCGTGAGCGAGATCGATCCGATACGTCGTGAGCGCGCGGCCCAACTCGGTGCCACGGCTCTGATAGACCCTGCGGCAGGTCCGGTCGCGGACACCTTCGCAGCCATGACGGGCCACCCACCCGGAACGATCTTCGAATGCGTCGGCGTTCCCGGGATGCTGCGGCAAAGCATCGATCTCGCGGGCATCCGTGGCCAGATCGTCGTGGTCGGTGTGTGCCGGCACGACGACACGATCCTGCCCCGCGCCGCCATCCGGAAGGAACTCACGCTGCGCTTCGTCCTCGGCTACACGGACGAGGACTTCCGACTGTCGCTGGATCTGCTCGCCTCTCCAGCGTTCGATGCTTCCGCAATGATCACGGCGCGCGTCTCGTTCGACGAGCTTCCCGCCGTGTTCGAAAGCCTTCGGCACCCCAATCCCCATGGCAAGGTGCTCCTCGCCCCGACCCGCCTGAACGACATCACGAACATCAAGGAGATCTAGCCATGCCGACTGTCGGCCTCGTTGGAGTAGGCCTCATTGGCCGTGCCTGGGCCAACGTCTTCTCGCGAGCCGGGTGGGATGTGAAGTGCTGGGACGCCAATCCGGAAGCAACGACGAACGCGCCCCGCCTCGTCAGGGAGAGCCTGCACGACCTCGCCCGTCACGGCCTCGTCACGGACCCGGACGGCGCCGCAAGCCGCGTCCGCTCGGTGGCCACGCTCGAGGAGTGCGTTGCGGGCGTCGACTTCGTCCAGGAATCCGGCCCTGAGACGATCGACGCCAAGCTCGCCATCTGGCAGCGCCTCGATGCAGCGGCGGCGCCCGAGACGATCCTCGTCTCGTCATCCTCCGCCATCGTCGCGTCGCGCTTCACGGAGCATCTGAAGGGCCGCCACCGCTGCCTCATCGCGCATCCCGTGAACCCGCCGCACGTCGTGCCGATCGTCGAACTGAGCCCCGCGCCATGGACGGATGCGGCCGTCGTCAAGAAGGCCCGCGCCATCTACGAGAGCATCGGCCAGGTGCCGATGGAGTTGAAGAAGGAGATCGACGGCTTCATCCTCAACCGCATGCAGGCCGTCCTGCTGTCCGAGGCCTTCCGGCTGGTGACCGAGGGCTACTGCACGGCCGAGGACCTCGACAAGACGATCGCCCACGGCCTCGGCCTGCGCTGGAGCTTCATGGGGCCGTTCGAGACGATCGAGATGAACGCGCCGGGCGGCATTCCCGACTATTGCGCCCGCTTCTCGAAGACGATGTCGGGCCTCGCCTCGCGGCCCTATTCCGGCGATCAGTTCGAGCCGGAGAACGTGGCCCGCATCATGGAGAGCTGGGGCAGAACGCCGTCCGCTGACGAGATCGCCCGGAAGAGCCGCTGGCGCGACGAGCGGCTGGCAGCCCTGGTCGCACACAAGAAGTCGCAGAAGCGCCACGAAAGTTGAGCGGAGTCGGTGTCGGGCCTTTGCCGAGATCGAGGCGCCGGTCCGCGCACGAAGACGAACGACAGGCGGGACGACAGAATGGGTGGAAAGGCGCTGCTGTATGCCTTCGGCGTTGCGATCGCCGGCTATTTGCCGGCTGTAGCCGCGTACGACCGCCTCATGGCCTGGATCAGACCGATGCGACACGCGGAGGAAACCATGGGACGTGGGCTCGAGGCGATTTTCTTCGGCGGCCCCATCGTCGCTCTCGCAGTGGCAAGCGTGACGGGTTGGCGCATCTATCGAAGTCCTGGACCCCGCGTGAACTGGTTTGCCATCGCAACCATTGCCGGTTTGGCAGGCCTCTCGGCCGTCTTGGCGATATGACCGGTTGCTTGGGAGCAAGCGAGCCACCGCAGGCCGTCGCCCCGGTAGATCCACGTCTGCACCCGAACGATCGGGAAAGGGCGCCGGCTTCGAAGTTCACAGGCGCACCATCGGGCCCGCCGGGTTTGGCGGCCAGTGCGTCGACTGAGACGACGGCAGCCGCTAAGGTTCCACATACGATCATTCAGCAGCGAAACCCTCGATAGGAACGGACAGCAAGACCATGGCCAGGACCACCAAGCGACGCAAAGTCATGATCACCTGCGCAGTGACGGGCGCGATCCACACCCCGTCCATGTCGCCCTACCTGCCGATCACTCCGGAAGAGATCGCCGATGCCGCGATCGGGGCTGCCGAAGCCGGCGCCGCACTCGTCCACGTCCATGCCCGCAATCCAGTGAACGGCCTCCCCGACCAGAGCCCCGAGGCATTCCGCCCCTTCCTCAAGGTCATCAAGCAACGTTCGAATTGCGTCCTGAACATCACGACCGGCGGCTCGCCGACCATGGACATCGAGGAGCGGCTGCGCCCCTGCGCCGTCCTCAAGCCCGAGGTCGCCTCGCTCAACATGGGCTCGATGAACTTCGGCCTCTACCCGATGCTCGAGCGGACGACGGAGTTCAAGTACGACTGGGAGAAGCCGTATCTCGAAGGCAGCCGCGACCGCATCTTCAAGAACACGTTCACGGACATCGAGAACATCCTGACGCGCTGCGCCGAGAACAACACGCGCTTCGAGATCGAGTGCTACGACATCGGCCACCTCTATACCCTCCGTCACTTCGCCGATCGCGGCATCGTCAAGCCGCCGTTCTTCATCCAATCGGTGTTCGGCATTCTGGGCGGCATCGGCCCGCATCCCGAGGACGTCCAGCACATGAAGCGGACGGCCGACCGGTTGTTCGGTGACGATTACCATTGGAGCGTCCTCGGCGCCGGCCGCAATCAGCTCCCCATCGCCGCCCAGGCGATCGCGCTCGGCGGCAATGTCCGCGTCGGACTTGAGGACAGCCTCTGGGCAGGTCCCGGCAAGCTCGCCAAGACCAACGCCGAGCAGGTGAAGCTCGCGCGCCAGATGATCGAGGCGCTCGGCCTCGAGGTCGCGACGCCGGACGACGCTCGCGAACTGCTGCAGCTGAAGGGCGCCGACCGCGTCGAGTTCTGAGCGACCCGTTTCATCGCCATCTGCGAATGTCCAGGAAAGACGTGATGCCGCAATCGACCGATCTGACGATCACCAGCCTGAAGACCAGCCTCCTGCGCGTGCCGTGGGCCACCGAGCCGCCGGCCAACGGCATCATGCCGCCCACGCACCGCGAGTTCCTGGTCCTCGAGATCGCGACCAGGGGCGGCATCACGGGCATGGGCTATCTGCAGCCCCTGTCCGGCGGCCTCGAAACGCTCGACATGTGCCTGAAGGAGATGGTCGGGCCGAAGATCATCGGTCGCGATGCGACCGAGATCGAGGCCATCTGGCAGACGCTCTGGAAATCGACCTATTGGCTCGGCCGCGGCGGCATCGCGACGTTTGCCCTCTCCGCGGTCGATATCGCGCTCTGGGACATCGTCGGCAAGCGGGCCGGCCTCCCGCTCTATCGCCTGTGGGGCAAATCCCGCGACGCCTGCGCCGCCTACGGCTCGGGCTGCTGGCGCGGCCTCGGCCGTGACGGCATGATCGAGGAGGCCAAGCGCCATCTCGCGAAGGGCATGACCGCGATCAAGATGCAGGTCGCCCATTTGCGTCCCTGGCGCGAGGACGTCAAGAACGTCGCCGCCATGCGCGAGGCCCTGGGCCCTGACATCGAGATCATGATCGACGTCAACATGGGATGGACCGCCGACACGGCCATCCAGGCCGGACGTCATCTCGACGAGTACGACCCCTACTGGCTTGAGGAGCCGGTCGTCTGCGAGGATTTCGAGGGCTACGCCCGGATCGCCGCCGCCCTCAAGACCCGCGTCGTCGGCGCCGAGAGCCACTTCACGCGCTACGACATGCGCCCCTTTTTCCGGACCCCGTCCGTGCCGATTCTCCAGCCCGATCCGATGCGCGGCGGATTGACCGAGCTGAGGAAGATCGCGGCCGTCGCAGATACGTGGGGTCTGACCATCGCACCACACTGCTTCCACGAACTGATGGTCCACATCAACTGCTCGATCTCGAACGCGAACTACCTCGAGTACATGATCTGGAACGACGACATCTGGGTCGAACCGTCGATCCCGGTGGATGGCTTCCTGAAGCCGCTCGAGCATCCCGGCCACGGCCTGCGTTTCCGGCCCGAAATCCTCCGCGATTGCCGGGTCGGCGGCTTCGAGATCAAGGGCTGAGCGCCGCGCGGCATGCGCAATCCGAACGGCCTGCCGCTAAACTCGACAGGTTTGCCTGAACTCGCGCCTCGACCGACACCGGTCGAGGTGCCAACCTTGAGCGACAATCAGCGGACGAGGACAAACAAGGCATGAGCAGAAAACCGAAGGTCGCCATCATCGGGACGGGCGGCACCATCACGTCGCTGTCGGCCATCGGGCCTCTCGATCTCTTCGAGTACACGTCCTCGGGCCGCATGCTCCAGGCCGACGAGATGGTCGAGCGCTACTCCGACGTGCGCCAGGTCGCCGACGTCATTCCGATCCGCTTCAAGGCCATTCCCTCGACGGCCGTCGCTTTTCCCGAGTGGAAGGCCGTCGTGCTGGCCGCAGACAAGGCCGTGGCCGATCACCCCGATCTCGACGGCATCGTCGTCCTGCACGGCACCGCGACCCTCGAGGAGACAGCCTACGCTCTCAACCTGACGGCCAAGGTCAGCGTCCCGATCGTCGTCGTCGGCGCCCAGCGACCGGCGAGCGCGCTGTCCGGCGACGCGGGACTGAACATCGTCAATGCCGTCCGGGTCGCGGGTCACCCGGCATCGCGAGGGCTTGGTGTCCTCGTCTGCCTCAACGACGAGATCCAGGCGGCGCGCGAAGTCACGAAAACATCGACGGCGCGCCTCCAGACGTTCCGCACGCCTGACTTCGGCGTACTCGGTCACGCCGACGGCGACGCGATCGCCTACTATCGCAAGCCCCTGCGCACCGCTGCCCCGGAGACCGAGTTCGACATCCGGAGCCTCGACGCACTCCCCCGCGTCGATATCGCCATGAGCTACGCCGGCAATGACGGCGCCGCCACGCGGGCGTTTGTCCAGGCCGGCGCCAAGGGGATCGTGCTGGCAGCGTTTGCGCCCGGCCTGCTCTCCCCGATGGAGATGGAGGTCGCTAAGGAAGCCATCGCCGCAGGCGTCATCGTCGTCGCCTCATCGCGCGCCGGCTCGGGCCGCGCATTCCACCCGCAGAAGAGCCGCGAGGCCGGGCTTATCCCTGCCGACAACCTGACGCCCCAGAAGGCTCGCATCCTGCTGTCGCTCGCACTCACACGAACGAGCGACAAGGCCGAGATCTCCCGGATGTTCGCAACCTACTGACCAACGCAGCAGCGAGCCGTTCGCATGGCTCGCTGCTTCATGTCGATTTCGCGCTTGCCTCGCGGCGTCGTTCGGCCGCGAGCCGTGCCTCACGCACCGCGATGTACGCCGTGGCGCCGATGATCATGGCCGCGCCGATCCAGGTGGTGATCGGCGGCACCTCCGCGAGGAACAGGAAGCCCCAGCCCGCCATCCACAGGAGCCGGACGTAGTCGGCCGGCATGATGACGCTGGCTTCCGCGATACGCAGCGCCTGCACATAGCAGAAATTGCCGAGCGCAGCGGCCACGCCCATCATCATGAGCAGCCCCCAGGCCCACGTCTCCGGCCACGTCCAGCCCGGCAGGCTCAGCAGCATTGCCATCACCGCGGTGAGGCTCGCCTGATAGAATGAGATCGTGATGCTTTTGTCGTAGCGCGCCAGATGCTTGGCGAAGAGCAGCGAAACGCCCCAGAGCGCGCTCGACAGCACCGCCCAGATCGCAGGCCACGTCAGCACGCCGTGCCCCGGACGCAGAATGACGACGGCGCCGAGGAAACCCACAAGCAGCGCCGTGATCCGCCTCCAGCCGACTTTCTCTCGAAAAACGATCGCAGCTCCCAACGTCACGAACAGTCCGGTCGTGAAGCTGAGGGCCCCGGCATCGGCAAGCGGAAGCTGTCCGAGCGCGTAGTACCAGGACCACATCGACGCGACCCCGACCACGCCACGCATGAGATGGAGGTCGAAGCGGCTGGTGCGCGCATCGAGGCCCAGCATCATCCAGATCACGGGGAGCGTGACGAGGGCCGTGAACGTCGAACGAAGCCCGACGATCTGGATCGCGGGCAGATGCGGCGCGAGATAGCGGACGGCGATATGCAGGATAGACGAGCAGAGACCCGCCAGCAGCATCAGCAGCAGGCCATTACGGACTGAGCGGGCATCGAGCCCGGGAGCCACGCCGAAGCGCGGCGCTTCACTGGGCTGCGTCATTCCAAACACCTGTGGTTCGGGCAGACGGCAGCCGGCGGAACCCGCCCCTTTCTTGGCCACGCGCAGGCACTGACGCTTTCTGCCTGACGGCCAGAAACGAAAGCGTCAGTACGCGTCAGGCCGATACCGCAGCCTCGGCGCGCGTCTTTTCGATTTCGCGCTTCAGGCTGCGGCAGCGATCCGACAGTTCGTCGGACGACGCCTTGACCAGGAACGCATCAAGCCCACCGCGATGCTCGACCGAGCGCAAGGCGTGAGCGCTGATCTTGAGCCGCACGCGCCGCTTCAGCGTGTCGCTCAACAGCGTCACGTTGACGAGGTTCGGACGGAACACCCGCTTGGTCTTGTTTTCGGCGTGGCTGCGGAGCTGCCCCGACATCGGCAGCTTCCCAGTCAACTCACAACGCCTCGTCATAGTCGTCTCCTGCTCGGCTTTGGCGGCCGACGTCCCGGACAGCACGATGTGCTCAGGTGTCGGCGCAATCTTCAAACAAATGGGTCTCGGGCGGGATACCGCGCGAGACCATTGGCAGTCCTATAGAAAAATCGCCCGCGCGCCGTCAAGGCGGAAGCGACCCTTCCCGCCCGGCGTCAGTGTCGAACCGCCGCCAGGATCGTCTCGATACCCTTCGTGACGTCGCCGATTGCCGCCATCCCGTCGACGGACTTGAGCGAGCCTTTGCAGTAATAGTAGCCGATGAGCGGCGACGTATCGCGATAGTAGGCCAGCATCCGCGTCGTCACGGTCTCGGCATTGTCGTCGGCGCGCCGGGTAAACTCGGTCCCGCCACAAACGTTGCATACGCCCCGTTTTTCGGGACGCTTGAAGCGGTCGTGATAGCCCTCGCCACACTTGGCGCACGAATACCGACCGACAATCCGCTCGACGAGCTGGTTGTAGTCCACCTTGAGCTCGATCACGGCATCGAGCTTCTTGCCCTTATGGGCAAGCATCTCGTCGAGCGCCGAAGCCTGCCCGAGGGTGCGCGGAAACCCGTCGAGAATGAAACCGCCCTGGCAGTCGGGCTGGCTGATCCGTTCGGCAATGATGGTGATCACCACCTCGTCCGGCACGAGTTCGCCTTGTTCCATGATCGACTTGGCACGCTTGCCCACCTCGGTCCCAGCTTTGACCGCAGCGCGCAGCATGTCGCCCGTCGAAAGCTGCACGAGCCCGTGACGGTTCTCGATTTCCTTGGCCTGGGTCCCTTTACCGGCCCCAGGTGGCCCGAGCAGAATGAGATTCATTTTCCAAGCCCTAGCGCCGCCCGCCTCGTGGCGTACTTCCCCGGAGTTTGGCCTTCTTGATGAGGCCTTCGTACTGTTGCGCGATGAGATGGCTCTGCACCTGCGCGACGGTATCCATCGTAACGCTGACAGCGATCATGAGCGACGTACCGCCGAAATAGAACGGCACCGCCCAGTAGGCGATCATCATTTCCGGCAGCACGCAGACGAGGGCCAGATAAATGGCGCCGACCGCGGTGATCCTCACCAGGACGTACTCGATGTACTCGGCGGTTTTCGCGCCTGGGCGAATGCCCGGAATGAAGCCGCCGTACTTCCTGAGATTGTCAGCCGTCTCCGTCGAGTTGACGACCACCCCGGTATAGAAGAACGCGAAGAAGATGATCAGGGCGACATAGACCAGCAGATAGACCGGCTGCCCGCGTCCCAGAAGCGCGACCGCATTGGTCAGCCACTCGGGCCCCGCCTGCCCGGTGCTCATGAACTGTGCTGCCGTCATCGGCAGGAGCAGCAGGGACGATGCGAAGATCGGCGGGATCACGCCGGACGAATTGAGCTTAAGGGGAAGATGTGACGCTTCACCCTGGAACATGCGGTTGCCGACCTGGCGCTTCGGGTACTGGATGAGCAGTCGGCGCTGCGCCCGCTCCATGAACACGATGGCAGCCACGGTCGCCAGCATGACGATCAGGAGCAGGATGAGGATTTCGGGCCTGAGCGCGCCGGTGCGCGACAGCTCGAACAGTCCCGCCATTGCCGTTGGCAGACCCGCGACGATCCCGACGAAGATGATCAACGACGTACCGTTGCCGACGCCCCGCTGCGTGATCTGCTCGCCGAGCCACATCAGGAACATCGTACCGCCGACCAGCGTGATCACCGTCGAAACCCGGAAGAACCAGCCGGGATCATAGACGACGCCCTGCCCTTCGAGCCCGATCGAGATGCCGTAGGCTTGGAACGTCGCCAGAGCCACGGTCAGGTAGCGCGTATACTGGTTGATCTGTTTGCGACCCTGCTCGCCTTCCTTCTTGAGGGCTTCGAGTGAAGGCAGAATCGACGTCATCAGCTGCATGATGATCGACGCCGAGATGTACGGCATGATGTTCAGGGCGAAGATCGCCATCCTCTCGATGGCGCCGCCCGAGAAGAGATTGACGAGCCCGAGGATGCCCTGCGAACTGCGCTCGAAGATTTCGGCGAAGCGGACGGGATCGATGCCCGGCATGGGAATGAACGTGCCGAGCCGATAGACCAGCAGCGCCCCGAGCGTGAACCAGATTCGCTTCTTGAGGTCTGCGGCTTTGGCGAACGCGCTGAAGTTGAGATTCGACGCGAGCTGTTCGGCTGCGGATACCATGTGGACTTCTGGCTCCTCGAGGCAACAACGGCTTGAAGCAGCTAGCCCCAGGCGTTGCGCGACCTGGTCGTCGCTCGACTGGTATGGCGCACGGCGACCGCCCAATCAACTCCGGCCGGGCGGCAAAGCATCACAGGAGCGGCGGGAGACGGCAACCGTCACCTCCCTGACCTGGTCCCGATAGCGGCTCACTCGGCCGTATCGCCACCCTTCTTCTTTCCGGACTTTGCCTTCTTGGCGGCGGTCTTGGCGCGCTTTTTCTCGTCAGCCTCGAGCACTTTGACCTCGATCACTTCGACGGATCCGCCGAGGTTCTCGATAGCTGCCTTGGCCGAAACCGTGGCGTGGTCCACCTTGAGCATCAGCTTGGTCTTGAGCTCGCCCGTGCCGATCACGCGCACACCATCCAGAGGACGACGCACGACACCGGCCGCGACCAGAGCTGCGACATCGACAAGCTTGCCGGCGTCGAGTCGACCGCGCTCGACCGCATCCTGCAGACGGGCCAGCGTGACCTCGTTGAATTGCTTGCGGTTGATCGGCGTGAAGCCGCGCTTCGGCAGGCGCCGGTAAAGCGGCATCTGACCGCCCTCGAAGCCACCGATCGCGACGCCCGAGCGGGCCGTCTGGCCCTTGCCGCCGCGTCCGCCGGTCTTGCCTACGCCCGAGCCGATGCCACGGCCGATCCGCAGGCGGCTCTTGCGCGCGCCGTCCCTGTCCTTGATCTCATTAAGCCGCATCTTGCCTCTGCTCCTCGAATTCTGGCGGTCGCGGACGTCGGTCTCGCACCGTTCAAGTCTTTGCTCGCGCGTCGCGTACCTACCGGAGGCCGCCGTCGCTACGTTACTTCTCGTCGACGATCCGAACGAGATGACGAATCTTGTGCACCATACCGCGCACGTCCGGGGTATCCAGCAGCGTCCGTCGACGCCACATCTTGTTCAGGCCCAGCCCCTTGAGGGTCTGGGTCTGGATCTCGGGGCGCCGGATCGCGCTACGGTACTGCTCCACCGTAATAGTCTTGCCCGCTGCAGCTTTCGAGTCTGCCATATCACGTCACCTTCGTTCATCGTCCAGGCCCGGCGACGCCGACGGGCACGATCTTCCAGCCATTGTGGGCACTGCACGTCAGATGCGTGCGTGCGTCGTGCCCTCCGGCTGCCGGGGCTCAGCCGTTCTCGCCGGCGCCCTCGGTCGTCTCACCGGCACCGTCACGGCGCCGCGACACGATCTCCGACACCTTCTTGCCACGCCGTGCCGCAACTGCCCGCGGGTTCTCCTGCGCCTTCAGCGCATCGAACGTCGCACGTACCATGTTGTAGGGATTGGACGTCCCCATCGACTTGGCCACCACGTCGCGCACGCCGAGCATTTCGAACACGGCACGCATGGGACCACCGGCGATGATGCCTGTTCCCGGAGGTGCCGCGCGCAGCAGCACCTTGCCAGCGCCGTGATGGCCGAAGCTATCGTGATGCAGCGTCCGCTTGTCCCGCATGGGAACCCGGAGCAGCGCCCTGCGGGCTGCCTCGGTTGCCTTGCGGATCGCCTCGGGCACTTCCCGCGCCTTGCCGTGCCCGAACCCGACCTGCCCGGCCTGGTCACCGACGACGACGAGTGCGGCGAAGCCGAACCTCTTGCCGCCTTTGACCACTTTGGCCACGCGGTTCAGGGCGACGAGCTTGTCAGCGAATTCGCCTTTGCGATCGTCGTCCCGGTCGCGGTCTCGAGAAGGATTGCGTGCCACCAGAGGGCTCCTTTCAAATCTCAGAAGCTGAGGCCGCCCTCACGTGCGGCATCGGCGAGCGCCTTCACGCGCCCATGATACTTGTACGCTCCACGGTCGAACACGACATCGCGGATGCCGGCTTTGGCGGCGCGCTCTGCAATGAGCTTCCCGACCACGGCGGCTGCCGCCTTGTCCGCACCCTTCGCGAGCGTGCCCTTGAGTTCACGATCCAAGCTCGACGCCGCCGCGAGCGTCTTGCCCTGGGCATCGTCGATCAGCTGGGCGTAGATATGCTTGGAAGACCGGTGCACCGACAGCCTCGGGCGGTCGGATGCGACCTTCCTGAGAGCGCGGCGTACGCGAGCGCGGCGCTTCTGGAAATTCTCGTCATGGGCGCTCATGGCCGCTCCTCGATCACTTTTTCTTGCCTTCCTTGCGGAGGATGAATTCGCCTTCATAGCGCACGCCCTTGCCCTGGTAGGGCTCGGGCTTGCGATAGGCGCGCAATTCTGCCGCGACTTGACCGACCTTCTGCTTGTCGATTCCCGAGATCCGGATGATGGAGTCCTTCTTCGGGCCGTCGAGCACGATCGTGATGCCTTCCGGGATCGTGTAGTTGATGTCGTGGCTGAAGCCGAGCTGCATCTGAAGGTCCTTGCCCTTCATGGCAGCCCGAAAGCCGACGCCGTGAATTTCGAGTGACTGGTTGTAGCCGGTCACGACGCCCTTCACGAGGTTGTCCACCTGCGTCCGCGACATGCCCCACATGGCGCGAGCCGACTGGGTGTTGTCACGCGGGGTGATCGCGATCCCGCCATCCTTTTGCTCGACCTGGAGGCCCTCGGGCACGACGAACTTGAGCTCGCCTTTTGGCCCTTTGACCTTCACTTCCTGGCCGCTGATCGTGGCCTGCACGTTCGACGGCACAGGAACCGGTTTTTTGCCAATGCGCGACATGTCACTTTCTCGCTCGGTATTCGTTTTCCCGCAGGATCGTCGGCCACGGCCGCTGCGCCACCCTGCGGTCGACACGCGTCCCGTGAGGGACGGCGTCGACTAGAAGATGCTGCAGAGCACCTCGCCGCCGACCTTCTCGTCACGCGCCCGCGTGTCCGTCATGACACCCTTGGGCGTCGACAGGATCGCGACACCAAGACCGTTGGCGACAGGCTTCAGGTCCTTGACAGGCGAGTAGACGCGACGGCCCGGCTTGGAGATCCGCTTGATCTCCCGGATGGCAGGCTGGCCGTTGTTGTACTTCAGCTCGATCTCGAATTCGCTGATTCCGCTGCGATGGTCGATCCGGGCATAGCCGCGGATATAACCCTCATCTTGCAGCACGTCGAGCACACGACCGCGAAGGTTCGATGCCGGCGTCGACACTTTTGGCCGCCGGCGCTCGAGCGCATTGCGGATGCGGGTGAGCATATCGCCCAATGGATCGTTCATGGACATGCCGCTCTCCTACCAGCTCGACTTCGTCATGCCGGGGATCATTCCCTGACTGGCCAGCTCGCGGAGCTGGTTACGGCAAAGCTTGAGCTTTCGGTAGTAGCCACGCGCCCGACCGGTGACCTCGCACCGGTTGCGAATCCGCGTCTTGGAGGAATTGCGCGGCAGCTGGGCCAGCTTCATGCGCGCCTGGAAACGAAGCTCCGGCGGCTGCTTGCTGTCGTTGGCGATTTCCTTGAGCGTTGCCCGCTTGTCCGCGAACTGCGCCACGAGCCGGCGACGCCGCTCGTTCTTCTCCATGGAACTTTTCTTGGCCATCAAATCCTCCAAGGCCCACTTATCGGCACTGCCCGGAACTGGAAAGCAATCCGAGGTTAAGCCCTAGCTGCGGAACGGAAAGTTGAATGCACGAAGCAGCTCGCGCGCCTCGTCGTCGGAATTGGCCGTGGTGCAGACGATCACGTCCATGCCCCACGTTTCGTCGATCTTGTCGTAATCGATTTCGTAGAACACGGTGTGCTCACGAAGCCCGAAGGCGAAGTTACCACGCGAATCGAAGCTCTTCGGGTTCAATCCACGGAAGTCCTTGACGCGCGGCAGAGCCAGCGTGACCAGACGGTCGAGAAACTCGTACATTCGGTCGCCACGAAGCGTGACCTTCGCACCGATCGCCATGTTCTCGCGGACCTTGTAGGTGGCGATCGACTTGCGAGCCCGTGTGATGACGGGCCGCTGGCCCGCGATCAGCGCAAGGTCACCAGCCGCGTTGTCGACCTTCTTGCGGTCGGACACGGCCTCGCCTATACCCATGTTGAGAACGATCTTCTCGAGCCGCGGGATCTGCATCGGGTTGGCGTACCCGAACTTCTCCTTCATGGCGTCGCGCACGACCTTCTCGTAGTGATCTTTCATGCGCGGCCGATAGTCGGCGGGCCGCGGCTTGGCTGCTGCCTTCGGTTCACCGGCCTTCGCCTTGGCATCGGCCTTTCCGGGCTTGCCGCCCTTCTGGTCCTTGCCCTGCTTGGCGCCGCCCTTCGGCGCGCCCTTGTCGCCCTTCTCGGCCATCGTCAGCTCGCCTTGTCTGGAATGATCTCGCCCGAGCGCTTCGCAAAGCGCACCTTCTTACCGTCTTCGAGGAAGCGGAAGCCGACGCGCGTCGGCTTGCCGTCCTTCGGATCCTCGAGCGCGAGGTTGGACAGGTTGATCGGCCCCTCTTTCGAGATGATGCCACCGTCCGAGTTCGCCGTCTGCTTCTGATGCCGGCGCACCATATTGACGCCACGGACCAGGGCGCGGCCTTCCTTGGGGCGCACCTCGATCACCTCACCATGCTTGCCCTTGTCGCGGCCAGCGAGAACGATGACGTGGTCACCCTTCTTGATCTTCTGCGACGCCATTACAGCACCTCCGGCGCAAGCGACATGATCTTGACATGCTTGCGAGCCCTGAGCTCGCGCGTGACAGGCCCGAAGATACGCGTGCCGATCGGATCGCCCGTAGCGTTGACGAGCACGGCCGCATTCCGGTCGAAGCGGATCAGCGACCCGTCGGGGCGACGAACACCCTTCGCCGTCCGCACGATCACGGCCTTCATGACCTGGCCCTTCTTGACGCGGCCGCGGGGGATCGCCTCTTTCACGGTCACCACGATCGTATCGCCGATGGTCGCGTACTTCCGCTTCGACCCACCGAGAACCTTGATGCACTGAACGCGACGGGCGCCCGAGTTGTCGGCCACGTCGAGATTGCTTTCCATCTGGATCATGGACCGATCCTCTTTCTTTCCCTGGGGCCTTCCATCATCGCGGATTGCGACGCGTCAGGCTCACACATTCCCGATAATTGAACCCCGGTGCCGGCGCCTCGTCCCGCACCGGTCACCCGGCACGGCATCGGCGCTCAGTCCGGCTGCTTGGTTACGACCCATCGCTTCAGCCGCGAAATCGGCGGGCATTCCTCGATCCAGACCCGATCGCCCACCTTCGAGACGTTGGCCTCGTCATGTGCGTGGTACTTTTTCGAGCGACGGACGGTCTTCTTGAACAGCGGATGTGTGAAGCGGCGCTCCACCTCCACCACCACCGTTTTGTTGTTCTTGTCGGAAACCACGACGCCTTGCAGGACGCGCTTCGGCATGGACTATCTTCCTCGTCTGTTCGTCAGGCCGACTGCCCGGCGCGCTTCTGGCGCGAGACCGTCATGATCCGCGCGATATCGCGACGCACGACACGCACCCTAGACGTGTTCTCGAGCTGCCCGGAGGCTCGCTGAAAGCGCAGGTTGAACTGCTCTTTCTTGAGCTTCGTGAGCTCGTCATCGAGCTGGTCGACCGTAAGGTCCTTGAACTTCGATGCCCGCGACATTGTCTTCCTCGTTTCCCGATGGGCCTTGTTACGCTGGCTCGCTCAGAGCACGCGCGTCACCACCCGAGTCCTGATCGGCAGTTTTTCTGCCCCGAGCTGGAGAGCTTCGCGTGCGATTTTCTCGCTCACGCCATCCAGCTCGAAAATGATACGTCCGGGCTTCACCCGTGCCACCCAGAGCTCCGGCGAACCTTTGCCGGATCCCATCCGGACCTCAGCCGGCTTCTTGCTGACCGGAACGTCCGGGAATATGCGGATCCAGACGCGGCCAGCACGCTTCATGTGCCGGGTGATGGCCCGCCGGGCCGCCTCGATCTGCCGGGCCGTGAGCCGCTCCGGCTCCATCGCCTTCAGCCCATACGACCCGAGGTTCAGGCTCGTGCCGCCCTTGGCAGCGCCATGGATGCGCCCTTTGAAGGCCTTGCGATACTTGGTGCGCTTCGGTTGCAGCATGAAACGTCCGTCCTCAATCCATTAATGGGCCTGGCGCCCGGCAAGCATCCGTCAGGAGCGCTCGCCTCTGTCGCCACGGTCCCCGCGCGAGCCACGCTCGCCATCTCTCCGCTGGCGGCCACCGCCACCACCGCCGCCGCCACCACCGCCACTTTCCTGGGCCTCGGTCGAGCGCCGCTCCGATGCCATCGGATCGTGCTCCATGATCTCACCCTTGAAGATCCACACCTTGACACCGATGACCCCATAGGCCGTCTTGGCGAGGCCGTAACCGAAGTCGATGTCGGCACGCAGCGTGTGCAACGGCACGCGCCCCTCGTGATACTTCTCGATGCGGGCGATTTCTGCGCCGCCCAATCGACCCGACACCACGATCTTGATGCCGTGCGCACCGAGCCGCAGCGCCGACTGGATCGACCGTTTCATGGCGCGGCGGAACGCGACGCGACGCTCAAGCTGCTGGGCGATCGTCTCGGCAACGAGTACCGCGTCGATCTCGGGCTTGCGGATCTCGACGATGTTGAGATGCACCTCGGACGACGTCAGCCGTGCAAGTTCGCCCCGCAGCTTCTCGATATCGGCGCCCTTCTTGCCGATCAGAATACCCGGACGTGCCGCGTGCACGGTCACCCGGCACTTGCGGTGCGGCCGCTCGATGATCACCTTGGCGATCCCGGCCTGCCGCTGCAGCTTCATGATGTGGGCGCGCATGGCCATGTCTTCGTGGAGCAGGCGGCCGTACTCGGCGCGGCCTGCGAACCAACGGCTGTCCCACGTGCGATTGATGCCGACGCGGAGGCCGACGGGATTGACCTTGTGACCCATCACTGACGCTCCTGTGCGGCTGCCGGCTTCTCGCGAACGATCACGGTGATCTGCGAGAACGGCTTGAAGATCCGAGCACCCCGACCACGGCCGCGGGCATGGAAGCGCTTCATCACCATGTTCTTTCCGACCCAGGCCTCGCTGACGACGAGATCGTTCGGATCGAGCTGATGGTTGTTCTCCGCATTCGCGATCGCACTCATCAGGCATTTCCTGACGTCGATCGCGATCCGCTTCCGCGAGAACTCCAGCTCGGCCAGCGCCTGGTCGACCTTCTTGCCGCGGATCATCGACGCGACGAGATTGAGCTTCTGCGGCGAGACGCGGAGGTTGCGAGCCACGGCCTGGGCCTCGGTCTCGGGCAGTCTGCGCTGTGTTTTCGGCTTGCCCATGTTACTTCTTCACCGCTTTCTTGTCGCCGCCGTGCCCCGGGAAATAGCGGGTGGGCGAGAACTCGCCGAACTTGTGTCCGACCATGTCCTCGCTGACAGCGACAGGGATATGCTTCTGGCCGTTGTGGACCCCGAACGTCAGTCCGACGAACTGCGGCAATATCGTCGATCGCCGCGACCAGATCTTGATCACCTCGTTACGGCCCGAGGCGCGCACTTTCTCTGCTTTCTTGAGCAGATGCGCATCAAGGAACGGACCTTTCCAGATCGAGCGTGCCACAGTCGTTCTCCTTCCTCGTCCAGGCCGATTTACTTCGTACGGCCACGGACGATGTACTTGTCCGTCGTCTTGTTTTTGCGAGTCTTGTAGCCTTTGGTCGGCTTGCCCCAGGGTGTCGCCCAGTGCTTGCCGCCCTTCGTCCGACCACCGTTCGGATGATCGACGGGGTTCATGGCGATCGAGCGTACCGTCGGCCGCTTGCCCATCCAGCGCGTCCGCCCGGCCTTGCCGATCGAGATGTTGCCGTGATCGGGGTTTGAAACCGCGCCCACCGTTGCCATGCATTCCTGGCGCACACGGCGCGTCTCACCCGACGACAGCTTCAGGATCGCCCAGCCCGCGTCACGACCGACCAATTGCACGTAAGAGCCGGCCGAACGAGCCATCTGGCCGCCACGCCCCTGCTTCAGCTCCACGTTATGGACGATCGAGCCCACCGGCATCGACGCGAGCGGCATCGCATTACCCGGCTTCACGTCGACCTTCGCACCAGACACCACCGTGTCACCGACAGCAAGCCGCTGCGGCGCGATGATGTAGGACATCTCGCCATCTTCGTACTTGATCAGGGCGATGAAAGCCGTGCGGTTCGGATCATACTCCAGCCGCTCGACGACAGCCGGCACGTCATGCTTGCGACGGCGGAAGTCGACGACACGGTAGGCCTGCTTGTGGCCGCCGCCGATGTGCCGGGACGTGATCCGCCCATGATTGTTGCGGCCACCCGACTTGGTCTTGCCCTCGACAAGAACCTTGACGGGATCGCCCTTCCAGAGATTCGATCGGTCGACAAGCACGAGCTGTCGAAGCCCTGGCGATGTCGGCCTGTAAGTCTTGAGCGCCATCGGGTTACTCTCCTCAGAGCCCGGTCGTCACGTCGATGGACTGTCCGTCCTCGAGTGTGACGATCGCCTTCTTGACGTCCTTCTGCACCGCCGTGATGCCGCGGAACGTCCTCTTCTTGCCCTTGCGGACGAGCGTATTGACAGCCTTCACCTTGACGCCGAACAGCTGCTCCACCGCCGCCTTGATCTCGGGCTTCGAAGCACCCGACGCGACGTTGAAGATCACCTGGTTCGACTCGGAGGCCAAAGTCGCCTTCTCGGTGATCACGGGAGACCGGATCACGTCATAGGCCTTGATCGACTTGCTCATGACTGACGCGCCTCCCCGGCCTTGGCCTTGAAGCGCGCCTCGATGGCTTCGACGGCCGCTTTCGTGAGCACCAACTTGCGACGGCGCAGGATGTCGTAGACGTTGATCCCCTGCACCGGCAGCACGTCGATATTGGGAATGTTCCGGGCCGCCCGCACGAACTCCGGCTCCAGCTCGGCGCCGTCCACGACGAGGCAATTCTTGAATCCCAGCTGCTCGAAGCGTCCGAGCAGAGCCTTGGTCTTGCCGTCACCCGACGTCGCCTTGTCCAGCACGACGAGTTCGCCGGCCTTGGCCTTGGCTGACAGCGCATGACGAAGCGCGAGCGCACGAACCTTCTTGGGGAGGTCGAATGCGTGATCGCGCGGCTTCGGGCCGAAAGCCTTGCCGCCACCGCGGAACTGCGGCGCCGACTTGTCGCCATGACGAGCGCCACCGCTGCCCTTCTGCTTGTACATCTTCTTGCCAGTGACGCTCACTTCCGAGCGATCCTGGGCATGATGCGTGCCAGCCCGGCGCTTGGCGAGCTGCCAACGCACCATCCGCTGCAGGATGTCCTGTCGCGGCTCCAGATTGAAGATTGCATCATCCAGCTCGACGGACCCGGCGTTCGCCGCGTCGAGCGTTGTTACATCCGCCCGCATCAGGCTTGCTCCTTCGCAACCGCCGCAGCTTCGGCCTTGCGGAATGCGCCGGGGCGAGGTGCCTCGGTCGGCACTGGCCGCTTCACCGCATCACGCACAAGCACCCAGCCGCCCTTCGACCCCGGAACCGCCCCGCGGATCAGAACCAGACCGCGCGCCACGTCCGTTGCCACGACTTCGAGATTCTGCGTCGTGACCCTCTCCGAGCCCATCTGCCCGGCCATCTTCTTGCCCTTGAACACCTTGCCGGGATCCTGGCGCTGACCGGTCGAGCCGTGCGAGCGGTGCGACACGGACACGCCGTGCGTCGCCCTGAGGCCGCCGAAGTTCCAGCGCTTCATCGGGCCCTGAAAGCCCTTGCCCTGGTTCGTCCCGGTCACGTCGACGAGCTGCCCCTTGATGAAGTGGTCAGCCGTGATCGTCGCTCCGATCTCGATGAGGTTGTCGGGCGAAACCCGGAACTCGGCGAGACGCCGCTTCGGCTCTACCTGAACGCGAGCGAACCGCTCCCGCTCGGCTTTCACGACGCGGGACGGCTTGCGATGGCCAGCCCCGAGTTGCAGCGCCGTGTATCCGTTCTTGTCGTCAGTGCGGTGAGCGATCACCTGCACGTTGTCGAGCCGCAGCACGGTGACAGGGATATGTTCCCCCTGCTCCGTGAATATACGGGTCATGCCGACCTTCTGAGCAATCACACCGGAACGCATGCCGTGCATTCCCTTTCGCTGGCTGACTTCGACTTGCAGAACCCGGGGGTCCTGCGCGACGTCATGGAATTCTCTAGAGCTTGATTTCGACGTCGACGCCTGCAGCGAGGTCGAGCTTCATCAGAGCATCGACCGTCTGCGGCGTCGGATCGACGATGTCCAGCATCCGCTTGTGCGTGCGCATCTCGAACTGCTCGCGGCTCTTCTTGTCGACGTGCGGCGAGCGGTTGACCGTAAAGCGCTCGATCCGGGTCGGCAGCGGGATCGGCCCGCGAACTTCGGCGCCCGTGCGCTTGGCCGTGTTCACGATCTCGCGCGTCGACGCATCGAGCACACGGTGATCGAAGGCCTTCAGGCGGATGCGAATATTTTGCCCGTTCATGGGGACTGATCTCGCTCTATCGAACCGGAAAGATAGCCCGGTTGGGCCGGCTTCCATACGTCTTGCGCAAACAGCGCACGAACCATAATTCCTCCCCCCCAGGGAACGCCGATGCGGCGTCCCCTCGGAGGTGGGCTTTACTCGACGATCTTGGTCACGACGCCGGCGCCGACCGTGCGCCCGCCCTC
>LNFM01001231.1_pt1 | contig 59386 bp, 54 predicted proteins | sample 596031 | NCBI WGS metagenome assembly LNFM01 (sample SAMN04254537, study PRJNA301005) | activated carbon metagenome | isolation source: dual media filters at the Ann Arbor, Michigan drinking water treatment plant | place: USA: Ann Arbor | reverse complement strand
CCTCGGCCGCCTTCACCAGCGTGCCGGCGGTGTCGATCATGTCGTCCATGATCACGCAGTTGCGGCCTTCGATCTCGCCGATGACGTGCATCACCTCGGACACGTTGGCCGCTGCGCGGCGCTTGTCGATGATGGCCAGGTCGCAGCCCAGCTGCTTGGCCAGCGCACGCGCGCGCACCACACCGCCGACGTCGGGAGAGATCACCACCAGGTTGGGATAGTCGCGGCTCTTCAGGTCGGACAGCAGCACCGGGCTGGCGTAGATGTTGTCCACCGGGATGTCGAAGAAGCCCTGGATCTGGTCGGCGTGCAGGTCCATGGTGAGCACGCGCTCGACGCCCACGGTCTCGAGCAGGTTGGCCACCACCTTGGCGCTGATGGGCACGCGCGTGCTGCGCGGCCGGCGGTCCTGGCGGGCATAGCCGAAGTAGGGCATCACCGCGGTGATGCGGCGTGCACTGGCACGCTTGAGCGCATCGACCATGATGAGCAGTTCCATCAGGTTCTCGTTCGTCGGCGTGCAGGTGGGCTGCATGACGAAGACGTCGCGCGCGCGCACGTTCTGGCGCAGTTCGACCGTAACTTCGCCGTCGGAGAAGCGGCCGACCGCGGCTTGGCCGAGTTCGACGCCGAGGTTGGAGGCGATCTCCTGCGCCAGCACCGGGTTGGCGTTGCCGGTGAACAGCAGGGTGTTGAAAAGCACGTGATGTCTCCGCTGGGCGGTGCCCGATCAGTGTGTGACCGCGGCGTCAGAAGATGTTTGGCAGGGGAGGAAGGACTCGAACCCTCGCATGTCGGAATCAAAATCCGATGCCTTGACCAACTTGGCGACTCCCCTACACAGGTCGTGGCACGAGGCCACCACCCAAAACCGTCTCAGCCTGCCCACCCGACCAGCGGATGCGCCTGAAGGCTGCAGCACATCCGCCCCACCCAACCCGGCGGCAACTCTTCCGCCGGAAATGTCGCCCTGGGTGGCTCGACCGTGCCGACTCTCGCGCCGACTGTTGCGAAAACCGCGCTGCCCGAGCCCGTCATGCGGCTGTTGCCGAATCGGGACTCCAGCCAACGGGCGGCTTGCGCTACCTCGGGACACCGGTCTTCGGCGGGGATCTGCAGGTCGTTGCGGCCGAAATACCCGCCGCCTTCACCTGCATCCCACTCCGCTGGCAGAACCGATATTCCTGCGTCGTCAAGAGAGCCTGTGAGTATAAGGGGTTCGGTGTCGCGTCTCAGCGCCGGGTGCCGAAAAATGTCTGCGGTAGGCAAGGACGCGGCCGGCTTGAGCACGGCAAACGCTGTGGGCGGCACCGCAATCGGGGTCAGCCGCTCGCCGATGCCTTCGACGAAGGCGTTGTGCCCGCCCAGGAAGAAGGGAACGTCGGCGCCCAGCGCCAGGCCGATCTGGGCCAGGCGCTGGCGCGGCCAGTGCAGGCCCCACAGGCGGTTGAGCGCCAGCAGCGTGCTGGCGGCGTCCGAACTGCCGCCGCCCATGCCGGCGCCGGCGGGCACGCACTTGGCGATGGACACATCGACGCCCAGCGGCGTGCCGCTGGCAGACTGCAGCGCGCGGGCAGCGCGCAGGCACAGGTCGTCGGCGGGCAGTGCATCGCCCAGGTCGTGCCGCACCAGGCGGCCATCTTCACGGCGCTCGAAGTGCAGCGTGTCGGCCCAGTCGATCAGCACGAAGGGCGACTGCAGCAGGTGGTAGCCGTCGGCGCGCCGCCCCACCACGTGCAGGAAGAGGTTGAGCTTGGCCGGTGCCGGCACGTCGTACAGGGCGCGCAAGGCCATGCGATCAGGGCTCCGGCGCGTCGAGCTTGACGCGCACCGCCACCACCGGCGGGGCCTCGCGCCGGGCCTCGATCCAGCCCTCGGACAGGCGTGTCAGGCCCACCTGCCAGCCCAGTTGCTCGAAGCCATCGGCGTGCGCGCGGTGCGGGGCGCCGCGCCAGGGCCTGCCGGCCAGCCAGTCGGGCAGGGCGGCCAGCGGCAGGGCCTCGCCCAGGGCTTCGCGCGACAGTTCGTCCAGGCTGGCGAAGCGGCGTTCGCCGTCGGCGGTGGTGAGCACGGCCTCGCCCGGGGCCCAGCGCGCCGAGGCCACGCGCGTGCCCAGCGGCGACGTCAGGCGCAACTCACCCGATTCGGGCCCGCCGCGCAGCTCGAAGCTGCTGCCCACGCTGCGCGCGGGCTCGGTGCCCCAGGCTTCGACCCTCAAGCTCATGCGGCCGCTGGTCCAGCCGGCCTCTTGCGGGCCGGGGGGCGTGCTGGCGCAGGCCGCCAGCAAGGCCGCGATGGCCAGCGCCACGCCGACGCGCAGGCTCACAGGTCGGCTTGCAGGCGCGCGAGCGTCTCGCGCAGCACGTCGTTGCCGGCGTCGCGGCCGCTGGCTTCGCGCCAGATGCGGCGCGCTTCTTCGCGCTCGCCCATCGACCACAGAACCTCGCCCAGGTGGGCGGCGATCTCGGTGTCGGGGCGCGCCTTGTAGGCCAGGCGCAGCAGACGCAGCGCCTCGGTCTTGTTGCCCAGGCGGAACTCGACCCAGCCCATGCTGTCGGTGATGAAGGGGTCGCCGGGGGCCAGCTCCAGCGCGCGCTGCACCAGTTCGCGGGCTTCGGGCAGGCGCTGCCGGCGGTCGGCCAGTGAGTAGCCCAGCGCGTTGTGCGCGTGTGCGTTGTCGGGCTTGATGGCGATGACGCGGCGCAGCAACTGCTCCATATCGTCGAGCTTCTCGAGCTTCTCGGCCATCATGGCCTGCTCATAGATGAGGTCGGTGTCGTCGATGAAGCGCTGCGAGGCGCTGGCCAGCACGTCGTAGGCGTCGCGCCAGCGCTTAACGTCGCGCAGCACGGCGGCCTCGGCCACCAGCTTGGCGCGGGCGTCGTCGGCGTTGCGCTCCGGCACGCCGTGGATCAGCGCACGTGCCTGGGCCAGCTTGCCCTGGCGCGCCAGGATGACGGCGCGGCGGCTCTGTACCTCGAGCGCGCGCTGCGGGTCTTCCACCTTGGACAGCCAGGTCTCGGCGGCCTTGAAGTCGCCGCGGTCCTGCGCCGCCTGCGCCAGCATCAGCCAGGCCTGCACCGGGCCGCTGTCGGCGCGCGGGGCCTCGTCGTCGTCGCCCAATGGGGGGTGAGGTGTCTCGGCCGGCGCAGCAGGCTGCGCCTGTACCAGTTCGAGGTAGCGCAGCAGCGCAGCCTCGCCCTCCTTGAGGTGCTTGAGTTCGAGCTGGATGGCCCCCAGCGACAGGTAGGGCGCCGCCACCTCGGGCTGCAGCCGCGTGGCGGCTTCCAGCTGGCCGGCCGCGTCGGCATAGCGCTGCATGCCGGTGAGTACGCGGATGTAGGCCATGCGCAGCGCCGGCTCGGCGTCGGCGCGGCCCAGGTAGTCGAGCACCAGGGCCTCGGCCTGCGGGCGCTCGCGCATCAGCTCCAGCGCCAGCAGCGCCACGCCGGGCGCCGCGGCGTCCAGTGCCTGGGCTTCGCGCACCAGCGCCAGCGTGCGCTCGGGGTCGCGCGCTTCGAGCCAGGCGCGGCCCAGCGACAGGCGCACGGCCAGACCGGTGTCGGGCAACTGGCGGTAGGGTTCGAGCGTGCTTTCGAGCAGCCGCGCCACCAGCGCCGGATCACTGGTGCGCTGCAGGAAGCGCGGCAGGGCCGAGATCAGGCCGGGGCGCTCGGCCGCGGGCGCGGTGGCCAGCAGTGCGCGCAGCGGTTCGGGCAGGGCATCGGTGCGGTTGATGAGCAGCAGCACCTGCAGTTGCATGCGCAGCGCGTCCATCGACTGCGGGTGCGACAGCCGCCAGGCGCGCGTGGCGTTGAGCGCCTGCTCGCCGGCGCGGGCCTGCAGCGCGATGTCGACCACGCGGCGGTACAGGCCTTCGTCGCGCGAGCGGCGCGCGGCGTCGAGCATCCATTCGTAGGCAGTGACGGCGTCGCCCCGGTTCAGGGCCATCTCGCCGATCAGCAGCTGGTACAGCAACTGGTCGTTGAGCATCGAATTGCCGGCGGGAGCCGAGGCGGCAGCTGCGGCGGGCACTGCCGCCTTCTGTGCCTGCGCCACGGTCAGGCCGGCGAGCGCGGGCGCCGCGAACAACAGGGCCAGCGCAAGCTGCCAGCGGCGACGTTGGGGCATCGTGGCTTCCTCGGGATTGAAAGTCATTCTCACATAATGGCTGCATGCCCGAACTCCCCGAAGTAGAGGTCACGCGGCAGGGCATCGCCGGACCGTTGAAAGCCGCACGGGTGCTGGCGATTCGCCTGGGCAAACCCTTGCGCTGGCCGCTGGGCTGCCCGCCCGACGCGCTGCATGGTCTTGTGCTGGGCGATGTGGAGCGGCGCGGCAAGTACCTGTGGCTGCCCTTGCACGCGGCTGGCGATGGCGCCGGGCGTGCGGCCGGTGGCGGCCTGCTGATGCACCTGGGGATGTCGGGTTCGCTGGCGCTGCTGCAGCCGGCGCCGCCGCCCGGCCCGCACGACCACTTCGACCTGGTCACCGAGCGCGGCACGTTGCGCCTGAACGACCCACGGCGCTTCGGTGCCGTGCTCTGGTCGCCGGGCCTGGACCTGCCGCCGGCGGCGCCCCTGCTGGCGCGCCTGGGCGCCGAACCCTTCGACCTCGGCTTCACCGCGGCGGCCTTCCACGCCGCGCTGCAACAGCGTGGCGCTCCCATCAAGGCGGTGCTGCTGGGCGGGCAGGTGGTGGTTGGCGCGGGCAACATCTACGCCTGCGAGGCGCTGCACGCGGCCGGCATCCACCCGGCGCTGCGCGCCGACCGCATCAGCCGGCCGCGCGCCGCGCGCCTGTTGGCGGCGCTGCGCGAGACGCTGGCGCGGGCGCTGGCGCTGGGCGGGTCGACGCTGCGTGATTTCAGCGACGTGCACGGCGCGGCCGGCGCCTTCCAGCAGGTGGCCGCGGTCTATGGCCGCGCGGGGCAGGCCTGCGTGCGCTGCGGCGGCACCGTGCAGCGCCGTGTGCAGGGGCAACGCTCGACCTTCTTCTGTGCCGGTTGTCAACGCAGGTAACAGCCAGAAGCCCTTGCAAATCACCATGTTGCCGTTGGGTTTGCTGCGCTAGCATGCTGCGCTGCGGCCCACTGTGGATTCATTGATGCCCAGTCCGACCCCGAGTCGAATTGCCGAAAGTCTGGATGCGCTGGCCACCTGGCGCGCGGCACTCGACCGCCACGTGGTGCAACTGGGCCGCGCCTTGTCCGAGCAGGACCTGCTGGACGACCACGATGCCGCCGCACTGGCGGCGCTGCGCGAGCGCCTGGCCGCCGAGACGCTGACCGTGGCCTTCGTGGCCGAGTTTTCGCGCGGCAAGTCCGAGCTGATCAACGCCATCTTCTTTGCCGATTCCGGTGGCCGCGTGCTGCCCGCCACGCCCGGCCGCACCACCATGTGTCCGGTGGAGCTGCGCTATGACCGCGAGCAGCCGCCGCGCCTGATGCTGCTGCCCATCGAGACCCGGCTGCGCGGCCTGGCGCTGGCCGAACTGCGGCCGCGCCCCGAGCATTGGCAGCTGGTGCCGCTGGACCCGCGCCAGCCGCAGACCCTGGTGCAGGCGCTCACCGCCGTCACGCGCACGCAGCGTGTCAGCGTGCAGCAGGCCACGGCGCTGGGCTTCTGGGACGATTCCCAGCCCGACGACAACCCGCCGCAGGGCGCCGACGGCAACGTCGAGGTGCCGGCCTGGCGCCACGCCATCATCAACTACCCGCACCCGCTGCTGCAGCGCGGCCTGGTGGTCATCGACACCCCGGGCCTCAACGCCATCGGTGCCGAACCCGAGCTCACGCTGGGCCTGCTGCCTTCGGCGCATGCCGTGGTCTTCGTGCTCGCGGCCGACACCGGCGTCACCAAGTCAGACCTGACGATCTGGCGCGAACACCTGGGTCAGTCCAGCCTCGAACGCTTTGTCGTCCTCAACAAGATCGACGCGCTGTTCGACCCGCTGATCGCACCGTCCGAGGTGCTGGAACAGATCGAGCACCAGCGCCACGGCGCGGCACAGACCCTGGGCGTACCGCTGGAGCGCGTGTTTGCGCTGTCGGCGCGCGACGCGCTCACCGCCCGGCTGGAAGGCAACGCCGCGGCCCTGGCCGCCAGCCGCCTGACGCCGCTCGAAGACGCGTTGGCCGCCGGCCTGCTGCCGCATCGGCAAGAGCTGCTGGTGCACTCGGTGGTGAGCGTGGTCGAGCAGCTGCACGGCGCGTCCGGCCGGCGCCTGGCCGACCGCCGGCGCCAGCAGGCCGAGCAGTTGCTGGACCTGCGCGGCCTGCGCGGCAAGAGCTCGGCCAAGCTGCGCATGATGATCGAGCGCGTCGACGGCGAGATGGCCGACTTCGAGCGCTGCATGTCGCGCCTGGCGGCGCTGCGCGCGGTGCAGATGAAGCTGCAGCGCTCGGTGATGGCGCAGCTGTCCAGCGACGCGCTGCGCACCGAGGTGGCGGCCATGCAGGCCTCGCTCGGCGCGCGGCCCTTCATCCTGGGCGGCCGCGGCGCCTTCGAGACCCTGATGACGCGGCTGCGCACGGCGCTGGTCAACGCCGCCACGCAGGCCGAAGAAATGCGCCAGATGCTCGAGGGCAGCTTCGTGCAGCTGAACACCGAATTCGGCTTCGCCTTCGCGCTGGAGCCGGTGCCTTCGCTGCAGATCTTCCGCGACGAGCTGGCCTTGATTGAGCAGAGCTACGGCCGCTACCTGGGCTTCAGCCAGGCCTGGCGCATGGCGGCGCCGGGCTTTGCCGAGCAGTTTCGCCGCATGCTGCTGTCCAAGCTGCGCGTGGTGTTCGAAAACGCCGCCGGCGAGCTTGAAATGTGGAGCAAGTCGGCGCAAAGCCAGGTCGAGGTGCAGCTGCGCGAACGCCGGCGCAACTTCTCGCGCCGGCGCGAAGCGCTGCAGCGCGTGCAGTCGGCCGCGGGCGAGCTGGAAAAGCGCATCGCCGAGGTGCAGACGCAAGACGAGCACCTGCGCCAGCTGCAAGCGCGCCTGGACGCGGTGGCTGCCGACGCCCTGTCGCATGCCCGCGACATGGAGTGGGAGCCCACGCCCACCACGCCGCTGGCGGGTGCCGTAGCCTCGGTGCGCGACGCCGCGTGACGCGGCCGGCTGCTGCGGGTGCTGCCTCCGACCTGGCGGCGCGCGTGGTGCGCTGGCAGCGCCGGCACGGTCGCCATGGCCTGCCCTGGCAGGGAACGCGCGACCCCTACCGCGTCTGGCTGTCCGAGGTCATGCTGCAGCAGACGCAGGTGGCCACGGTGCAGGCCTACTACGCGCGCTTTCTGCAGCGATTCCCCGACCTGCAGGCGCTGGCCGCGGCGCCGCTGGACGATGTGCTGGCGCTGTGGAGCGGCCTGGGCTACTACAGCCGCGCGCGCAACCTGCACCGCTGCGCGCAGGTGGTGGTGCAGACGCTGGACGGCGCCTTCCCGCGCACGGCCCAGGCCCTGGCAGGCCTGCCGGGCATCGGCGCGTCCACGGCCGCGGCCATCGCCGCCTTCTGCTTCGACGAGCGCGTCAGCATCCTCGACGGCAACGTCAAGCGCGTGCTGTCGCGTGCCTTGGGCTTCGAGGGCGACCTGGCCGATGCGTCCGCGCAGCGCCGGCTGGGCGCCCTGGCGCAGGCCCTGCTGCCGCCGGCGCGCGACATGGTGGCCTACACCCAGGGCCTGATGGACCTGGGCGCGGGCGTGTGCAGCCAGCGCCGGCCGGCCTGCGCGCAGTGCCCATTGGCGGCTGATTGCGTGGCCCGTGCCGGTGGGCAGCCCGAGCGCCTGCCGATCAAGACACGCCGGCTGGTGCGCGGGCGCCGTAGCCATGCGCTGCTGCGCTTGCACCGGGGTGATCAGCTGTGGCTGGTGCAGCGGCCGCCGCGGGGCGTGTGGGCGGGGCTGTGGAGCCTGCCCGAGTTCGACTCGGCCGAGGCATTGCAGGCCCAGGTGGCCGGCTGGCCCGGCCGGGGCGAATGGCTGCCGACGTTCCAGCACACGCTGACGCATTTCGACTGGACGCTGGCGCCGCTGGCCTGGCACTGGCCGGCGCGCGGCGTGCCCGTGCCGGACCTGGGCCCCGGCCGCTGGGTGACCCGCGATGAGGCCCTGGCGCTGGCCCTGGCCGCGCCCATACGGCGTTTGCTGCAGGCGGACGGCGGCTGAACGCTCAGCCGATGACCACCTTCTTGTCGCGCAGAAAGCCGTCCACCAGGCTCAGGCGCAGCACAGGATCCTCGAGTTCCATCAGCTTCTGCTTGGCCGCCAGCGACACCGGCAGCAGCTCGCACCAGCGGTTGGCCACCCAGCCGGCGTCGTCCAGCCGGTAGGGCTCGGCGAAGGGCGCGCGTTCCAGTTCGCGCAGCTTGCGGATGGCCTCGGCCAGCGCCGCCACGGTCTGCAACATGGCCGGGCCGGGCATGCGCTGCGGGTCGTCGGCGAGGGTCTCGGCGGGCGCCACCCACAGGCCGTTGGCGCGCTGCACCGGTTCGGCCTGCAGGCGGAAACGCGCGCCGCCGTGGCAGCGCAGGCGCAGGATGCCGGCCTGCTCGGCATCGGCTTCGTCGACGTGGGCCAGCACGCCGGTGGCTTCCATCGCCACCGCCTGCGGGCCGACCTCGGCGCCCGAGCGCAGGCAGACCACGCCGAAGGGCTGGCGCGTGCGCAGGCAGTCGGCCACCAGGTCGAGGTAGCGCGCCTCGAACACCTTCAGGCTCAGCAGGCCGCCCGGAAACAGCACCAGGCGCAGCGGAAACAGGGGCAGCGGGTCGGACCCGCTGGCGGCCGGTGCCGGGGCGCGGCCCATGGATCAGCTGCGGGCGTCCAGCTCGCGGTGGCGCACCAGCGTGGTGTGCTGGCCCCCGAAGCGCCGTGCCAGCCATTCGACGCCGAAGACCGAGCGATGCTGGCCGCCGGTGCAGCCGATGGCCACCGTGAGGTAGCTGCGCTGGTCGTCCTCGAACGAGGGCAGCCAGCGCTGCAGGAACTGCTCTATCTGGGCCAGCATCTCGCGCACCTCGGGCTGGGCCTCGAGGTAGGTGGCCACCGGCGCGTCGCGGCCGCTGAGCGGGCGCAGCTCGCGCACGTAGTAGGGGTTGGGCAGCACGCGCACGTCGAACACGAAGTCGGCGTCCAGCGGCACGCCGTGCTTGAAGGCGAAGGACTCGAACACCAGCGTCAGCGAGGCCTCGCGCGCACCCACCAGCGAACGCACCCAGCTGCGCAGCAGGGCCGGGCGCAGCTGGCTGGTGTCGATGACGGTGGAGATCTCGCGCAGGTCGGACAGCAGCGCGCGCTCGAGTTCCAGCGCCTCGATCAGCGCGCGCGAAGTGTCTTCGCCGGTGGGTTGCGTGCTCAGCGGGTGCGGACGCCGCGTCTCGGAGAAGCGGCGCACCAGCGCATCGGTGCTGGCGTCCAGGAAGATGGGGCGGATGCGGATGCCTTCGCTGCGCAGCTCGTCGATCAACGGCACCAGCAAGGGCAGCGAAGAAGCGGTGCGCACGTCCACGGCCACGGCCACGCGGTGCGTGAAGCGTTCGTGCTCCAGCCGGATGAAGTCGCGCAGCAGTTCCGGCGGCAGGTTGTCGACGCAGAAGTAGCCGGCGTCCTCGAGCGCGTGCAGCGCCACCGATTTGCCCGAGCCCGAGATGCCGGTGACCAGGATCACCTCGTCGCGGTGCGGGCCGTCCAGGGCCATCCATTCGCTCATGGCAGTGATGCTCCGGCGGGCACGTCAGGACTCGCGCGCGCCGAGCAGCGCCTGAGCGTGGGCTGTGCCCGACAGTGTTTCGCCGCCCAGCATGCGCGCGATCTCGGCCACGCGCGCCTCGCCCAGCACCGGCTGCACATCCGACACCGTCTGGCGCCCGCGCAGCGCCTTGCTCACCACCAGGTGCTGGTCGGCGCAGGCCGCCACTTGCGCGAGGTGGGTGACGGCCAGCACCTGGCTGGAGCGGCCCAGCTGCTTCATCAGCCGGCCCACGCTGTCGGCCACGGTGCCGCCGACACCAGCGTCGATCTCGTCGAAGATCAGCGTGCCTTTTTCGCCGCCGGTGTCGCCCCCGGCCTGCGCAGTGGTCACGGCGATGGCCAGCGCCAGGCGCGACAGCTCGCCGCCCGAGGCCACCTTGGCCAGCGCGCGCGGCGTGCTGCCGGCGTGGCCGGCCACGCGAAACTCGACGGTTTCCAGACCAAAAGCCTGCGGCGCCTCTTGTGCCAGCAGCGCCACTTCAAAGCGCCCGCCGGCCATGCCCAACTGCTGCATGGCCTGGGTCACGGCCGCGGCCAAGCGGGGGGCGGCCTTGCGCCGCAGCCGCGACAGTGCCTCGGCCTGCGTGCGCCAGCCACGCTCGGCAGCGGCGGTGGCAGCCTCCAGCGCCGCCAGGTCGCTGGCGGCATCCAGGCTCGCCAATTCGGCGCGCCAGCCCGTCAGCAGCGCCGGCAGTTCGGCCGGTGTGCGCCGGTAGCGGCGCGACAGCGCCACCCACTGGCCCAGCCGGGCGTCGAGCTCGCCCAGGCGCTCGGGGTCGGGCTCGCGCCGGCCCAGGTAGGCATGCAGGCTGTGCGCCGCATCTTCCAGCGGCGCCTGCGCGGCGCGCAGCACCTCGGCAACGGCGCCCAGTTCGGCGTCGTAGCGCTGCACGCCGTCCAGCGCGTTGATGGCGCGGGCCAGCAGCGCGGTGGCGGCGTTGTCGGCCTCGGACACCGCGTCCAGCGCGGTGCGCGCGGCTTCGAGCAGGGCCTGGCCATGCGCCAGGCGCTGGTGCTCGGCGTTGATCTGCTCCCACTCGCCTTCGGCCGGCGCCAGCTTGTCCAGCTCGCCGATCTGCCAGGCCAGGCGTTCGCGCTCGCGCTCCAGAGAATCCTGCCGGCCGCGGGCGTCTTCAAGCTGCTCGCGCGCCAGCCGCCAGGCCTGCCAGGCGGCGGACAGGGGCGCGGTGTCGACCCCGGCCTGGGCGTCGAGCAGCGCGCGCACCGCAGCCGGCCGCGTGAGGCTTTGCCAAGCGTGCTGGCCGTGGATGTCCACCAGGTGCTCGGCGGCCTCGCGCAGCTGCGCCAGTGTGGCCGGGCTGCCGTTGATCCAGGCGCGGCTGCGTCCGGTGTTGTCGCCCTGGGCTTCGACACTGCGCCGCAGCAGCAGGGTCTCGTCGGCGGCAAAGCCGGACTCGTCCAGCCAGGGCCGCAGCGCAGCCGGGGTGTCGAACTCCGCGCTGACCTCGGCCCGCGCCGCGCCTTCGCGCACCAGTGCGGCGTCGGCGCGGTTGCCCAGCGCCAGTTGCAGCGCATCCACCAGGATGGACTTGCCCGCGCCGGTCTCGCCGGTGAGCACGGTGAAGCCGGCGCCCAGTTCGACCTCCAACTCGGCCACGATCACCACGTCGCGCAGCGACAGCCGGCGCAGCATGGCTAGACCACGCCTTCGTACCAGCGCAGCTTGCGCCTCAGCGTGGCGTAGTAGCTCCAGCCGCGCGGGTGCAGAAAGCGCACGGTGAAGGCCGAGCGCCGCACGCAGACCTGGTCGCCGATCATCAGGCTGGCCAGGTTGTGCATGTCGAAGTTGGCCGACACGTCCTTGCCGGCGACGATGCGGATGCGCACCTCGCCGTGGTCGGGCAGCACGATGGGGCGGTTGGACAGCGTGTGCGAGGCGATGGGCACCATCACCCAGCCGCCGATGCCCGGGTGCAGGATCGGGCCGCCGGCCGACAGCGCGTAGGCCGTGGCGCCGGTGGGGGTGGCCACGATCAGGCCGTCGGCGCGCATGTTGGCGACGAAGTCGCCGTCCACGTCGACGCGCAACTCGACCATGCTGACCGTGGCGCCACGGCTGACCACCACGTCGTTGAGCGACAGCTGTTCGTACAGCCGCTCGCCGTCGCGCCAGACCTCGCCCTCGAGCATGGATCGCTGCTCTTCCTCATAGTCGCCGGCGATCATCGGCGCCAGTGCGTCCTTGTACTGGCCGATGGGGATGTCGGTGATGAAGCCCAGGCGGCCCTGGTTGATCCCTACCAGCGGCATCTTCCAGCGCGCCAGTTCGCGCGCGATGCCCAGCATGGTGCCGTCACCGCCGATCACCACGGCCAGGTCGCATTGGCGGCCCAGTTCTTCGGTCGACAGCGAATCGAAGTCGGTCACGCCGGTGGCGTTGGCGGTCTCGCGCTCGAACGAGACCTCGAGGCCCTGATCGATCAGGAAATGGGCGATCTCCTCCAGCAGCGGGCGTATGCCTCGCGCCTGATACTTGCCCACTATTGCTGCATGACGGAAGCCCGACGGCATGCGAGGCATTACACCATAGGGCCCGCACCCGGGGCACGCGGCGGTGCCCGTCCCTACAATGACTCCCATGCTCGACGACCGTGCACGCACCTTGCTCAAGGCGCTGGTGGAACGCTACATCGCCGACGGCACGCCGGTGGGCTCGCGCACGCTGTCGCGCACCTCGGGGCTGGACCTGTCACCGGCCACCATCCGCAACGTCATGGCCGACCTCGAAGAACTGGGCCTGATCGCCAGCCCGCACACCAGTGCCGGCCGCGTGCCCACGGCGCGCGGCTACCGGCTGTTCGTGGACACCATGCTCACGGCGCGCCCGCTCGACCTGGCCAACGCTGCGCCCGAGGTGGCGGCGGCGCGCGAGCAACTGCACCCCGACCAGCCGCAGCGCGTCATTGCCCAGGCGGCCTCGCTGCTGTCCAGCCTGTCGCACTTCGTGGGCGTGGTCACGGCGCCGCGCAAGGCCAGCGTCTTCCACCACATCGAGTTCCTGCGCCTGGGCGAACGCCGCGTGCTGGTGATCCTGGTGGCCCCTGATGGCGACGTGCAGAACCGCGTCATCTACACCGCGCGCGACTACACCGGCGCCGAGCTGGTGGAAGCCACCAACTACCTCAACGCCCACTATGCCGGGCTGACCATCGAAGAGGTGCGTGAGCGCCTGAAGCGCGAGATCGACGCGCTGCGCGGCGAAATCGCGCTGCTGATGCAGGCCGCGGTGCAGGCCGGCACCGAGGTGCTGGCCGAGAGCACCGACAACGTGGTGGTGGCGGGCGAGCGCAACCTGCTGACGATGCAGGAATACGGCAGCGACCTGGGCAGCCTGCGCCGCCTGTTCGACGTGTTCGAACAGAAGACCGAACTGATGCGCCTGCTGGACGTGAGCAGCCGCGCCGAAGGCGTGCGCATCTACATCGGCGGCGAAAGCCGTGTCGTGCCCTTCGAAGAGCTGTCGGTGGTGACGGCCCCGTACGAGGTCGACGGCCGCGTGGTCGGCACCCTGGGCGTGATCGGCCCGACGCGCATGCCCTACGACCGCATGATCCAGATCGTCGACATCACGGCGCGGCTGGTGGGCAACGCACTGTCCGGCAAGACCTGATCTGCTGCCCGCAGGGCGGCGCCTAGAATGGCGCGCCAGCCCGGGGGCCGTTAGCTCAGTTGGTCAGAGCAGAGGACTCATAATCCTTTGGTCGTTGGTTCAAGTCCAACACGGCCTACCACAGCACCCGCGCCAGCAGCACCAACGCAGCGCGCGCCAGCAACCGGCCTCAGGCCTGCGCCACGGCCGGCCGCATCTCTCGCAGCGCCTGGCGCACCACGGCCTGGCTGGCGCTCAGTGCCAGCAGGGCCATCACCGCAGCCACCAGCAGGTCGGGCCAGGCGCGGTGCGTGCCCTGGACCGCCAGCGCCGCGCCCACGACGGCCAGGTTGCCGATGGCGTCGTTGCGGCTGCACAGCCACACCGAACGCATGTTGGCGTCGCCCTCGCGCCAGGCATACAGCATCGCGGCCACGCCCACGTTGGCCAGCAGCGCCAGCACGGCGATGGCGCCCATGGTCAGCGGTTCAGGCACGCGGCCGTCGGCCGCCACCCAGGCCGCCTTGGCCAGCACCGCCAAGCCGAATGCGCCCATGCTCAGGCCCTTGAGCAATGCCGCCAAGGCGCGCCGACGCAACGTCATGCCCAGCACGAACAGCGAGACGCCGTAGTTGGCCGCGTCGCCGAAGAAGTCCACCGCGTCGGCCAGCAGCGAGACTGATCCGGCGTGCAGGCCGCCGGCGAGTTCGACACCGAACATCAGCGCGTTGATGACCAGGGCAGCCCACAGCACGCGCCGGTAGCGTGGGTCGTTGGCGCCGGCGGGGCAGTGGCCGCAGCAGTCGTCGCTCATGGGTCCCGACGATAGCGCGCCGCGACGCCGATCGCGCCGCTGGTGCACTGCGGCCGCGCCGCAAGGCGAGCCGGCCCCGGACGCTGCCTTCCAGCGATCAGCGTGCCTGCGCCAGCAGTCGTTCGACCTCGTCGCGCCGCGCGAAGCGGGCGTCCAGCGCCAGTACCCGCTGCAGCGGCGCCAGGGCCTCGGTGTCGCGGCGTTCGGCGTGCAAGGCCTTGCCCAGGCAATAGTGCGTCCAGGCGTCGGCGTCGATCTGCGCCCGGGCCGCCGCCTGCAGCACCTTGATGGCGGCGGCGCCGCGCTGGTTCTCGACCATCGCACAGCCCCAGGTGCCATCGACGATGGCGTTGTTGGGCAGCGCCTTGCGTGCCTGCTCGGCCAGCGTGAGCGCCTCGGCGGAACCCTTGCCGGTCTTCATCAGCACCATGGCCAGGTTGTTGGCGGCCAGCGCGTGCCCGGGCGTCTGCTTCAGGATCTGGCGGTAGCGCTGCTCGGCTGCGTCGAACTTGCCTTCGGACTCGTCCAGCGTGCCGAGCGCGAACACCAGCGGCGGCAGCGGCCTTACCTTCAGCACGGCTTCGATCTCGCGTCGTGCCTCGTCGGTGCGCTTCAGGCGCAGCAGCACGTCGCCCAGGGCCACGCGCATCGCCAGTGCCTGCTCAGCCGGGGGTTGGGTGGCCAGGGCCGCCGCATACCACTTGCGGGCTTCCTCGTGGCGGCCCAGCGCGTTGCTCATCTCGGCCATGCGCCACTCGGGCAGGGCGGCCTGGGAGTCCAGGGCCTTGACCTTGCGCAGCGCCGCCAGCGCCGCGTCAGGCTGGTTCTGCTTGAGCAGGAAAGTGGCCTGGTGGTTCCAGGGTTCGGGCCGCTGGGGCGCCAGCTGGGTGGCCTGCTGGTACAGCGCGCCTGCACCCGCCGCGTCCTTGCGCACGCGATCGAGAAAGCGCCCCAGGTTCAGCGCCGTGACCCACAAACGGGGGCCCAGTTCGTGGGCCTTGCGGTAGGCGGCATCGGCTGCCGGCAGCTGGTCTGCCTGCACGGCCTGTTCGCCGCGCACCAGCAGGAAATGCGGGTCGCGGCCATGCTGCTTCTCCAACTGTGCCAGCTGCGCGCGCGCGGCGGCGGTCTTTCCGGTGGCCAGCTGAAGGTACAGAACCTGCAGCCCGGCCATCAGTTCGGCCGACGCGAGATTGGGCTCGCGTCGGCTGGTGGCGCGCCAGATGGCCATGGCCTCCCGGCCGCTGCCCTGGTGGTACATCACCGTAGCCAGCGCATGCATCACGTACGGGTCGTTGGGCCTGGCGTCCAACTGGCGCCGCAGCGCCAGCCCGCGCTGGCGCAGGGCCGGCGCGGTGCCGCCCCGCAGCTGTGCCAGCACCTCGGGCGGTATGCGCTCCAGCGGGTCGGTGTCGGTCACGGACAGGCCCTGCCTTGCCAGATCGGCGCTGGTGGGGCCTAGCAAACCGGCGGCGTGGCTCGTGGCCCAGAGGGCTGTCGTTGCGACCACCTGGATCAGGATTCGAAGAAGCGGCTTCATGGGAGCTTTCGGGTTCGGGCCTAGGGCTGCACGCCCAACAGGCGGGGCCGCCTTGCGGCGGCCCCGTGCTGGCGAAGGGCCAGCGACACGATCAACGGCCACGCCTGCGCAGCCCGGCCACGGCAACCAGTGCCAAGCCGGCCAGGGCCAGCGAGCCTGGCTCAGGCGTGGTGTTGCCGGGCGTGAAATCGAGCCGCAGGTCCGACAGCACCGGGGTCAGCGTGCTGCCGCCGGTGCGCGTGAACGTGGCCCGCACCTCGAGGTACTTGCCCGTCAGGCCGAGATCGTCGCCACTGCTGAAGGACGCAAAGCTGGTCCAGTTGAGCAGGTCGTCGGAGGCCCGCGCCTCCATCAGCAGCCCGGTGGTGGCCGGCACCCCGCCTTCGGCTTCGGTGTTGAAGAGGATCTGGTTCCAGTCGGCACCGGCACCGCCGTCCATCACCTTGCGCCAGGTGCCGCTGGGGGCGGTGGAACCCACCAGCACCGTGCCCGTCATGTCGCTGTAGTTGTAGGGGTTGGCGCCAGCGCCCAACTGCACCGTCAGGTCGACGCTGTTGGTGGCCGGGTCGATGCGCATCACGCTGTTGGAGTCGTAGTTCGTGACCCAGACCTTGCCATTGCTGTCCACCGCCACGCCGGTGGGGGTGGAGCCGACGGCGATCTGCGCCACGACCCCGGGGTTGGGGTCGCTGCTGCGGAAGCGGATCACTTCGTTGGTGCCGCTGGAGGCCACCCAGATGTCGTCGCCCGCCGTGACCGCGACACCGCGCAGGCTGTTGCCGGCGGCGCCGATGTTGTAGCTGGCGATGAGGTTGCCGTTGGGGTCGATCTTGTCCAGCGTGTTGTTGGTCCAGGTGGCGACCCAGATGTTGCCCTGGCTGTCGATGCCCATGCCGTAGCTCTGGCGGCCGGCCTGGTTGACCGTCATGCGCGCGCCGGTGGCCGGGTCCATGCGGGTGAGGGTGCCGGCGTTGAGGCCGGCCGACCAGACCACGCCGTTGCCGTCGACCAGGCCGCCGTAGCCGCCGGTGTTGTTGTCGCCGAACCTCGTGACCTCGGGGCCGGCGCCGTCGGGGTCGGGCACCGCCACGCCGTTGCTGTCGTAGAGCCGGAACACCTGATCGCCGCTGTCCAGCGGCCCGCCGCCGACCCAGACGTTGTTGTTGCCGTCCACCGAGACATGGCGCACGTTGGCGCCTTCGGTGCGCACATAGTTCGTGATCGCGGTGTCGGCCGCGGTGCTGACGCCTCCGCCGCTGTCGGCGCTGTTGGCGTTGGTCCAGGCCAGCCGGTTGAAGGTGCTGCCGTCCCAGACGCCGGTGGAGGTAATGGCGCCGGTGGGGCTGGCCGAAATCTTGGTCACCGAGCCGAGCCCGCCGCTGCTCTCATTGCGGTTGCCCACCCAGACGTCGCCGTTGGCGTCGACGGTGGTGCGCGACGGGTTGCCGGCCATGCGGTCGGGCCGCGTCAGGTACTCGCCCAGCACGGCGGAGCCGCCGGCCTCGGTGGTGGTGAGCACCCTGTCAAGGTTGCCGATCGTCGTCGGGTCGATGTTCGTATTGATGCGCACCGCGGCATCGCGCCCCGACAGGGCGACCCAGATGTGGTTGAACGGCGTCAGCACGGTGTCATTGAGCCGCACGTGGCCGTCGCCGGTGGTCGGGGGCGGCGCGGTGTTGGTGTTGGTCAGTACCGATCCGGCGGCCCAGTCCGCGGTGGTGGTGAGTGTGAAGGATGCTCCCCAGGCTGCCCCGCTTGCCAGCCCCAGTGTCGTGAGCGCCGCAACGCAAGTCTTGCGCAGCGCCCAGCCACGCAACGCGTGTTGTGTACGCCTTGTCATGATGGTTCGCCTTTCGTGATGCCTGCAACGGTCCTGTTGAATCCGGCCCCTCTTGCAGAGGCCGGTGGACACTGCAAAAAGCGTGCATATTCCGTACCGAAATCAGGTTCATGCGCGTAATCAGCGAGTTGCAAGTCACGCGCCGCGTCAATTCGCGCAGGCTGTTAACTATTTCGACACCGGGTGCATTGACATGAATCAACATTCATTCGCAGATGTCGAAACGGCGGCCTGCGACAGATGTTCAATAGGGACGACTGTCGCGCACTGGCAACGGCCGCTTTAGTCGCTCGCCATGCTGGTTCTCGGCCGTTCGCGCACTGCTGGCTGGAGCCAGGGGTTGGTTCCGGCCCGGCGAATGATGCATTACCGCGATTCGCATGGGTGCAATCGCGTCGCGCCCGAACAGGGCAAATAGAAGTCAATGCGATTTAGTTCGCTGTTGACGCGCGCTGGCGCTAACGTAGCTAACGCTGTACCGCCCGGCGCAGTCGGCGGCGGCTAATGCGTGGCGCGCCTGCGGGCGTCGCCAGGGCGGGTGTTCAGCTGCGCGATGGCGCGCTGGCGGCTGGCGTAACCACTGGCGCCTTCGTCACGCGCACCTTGCCGCCGGTGGTGACCAGTATCACCGGGTCGCCGGGCGCAAAGTTCTCGCCGGCCTTGGCCTGCACCACCGAGCGGCGGTCGCCGTTGCGCAACTGCACCAGGATCTCCACCGCCTCTTCGCGCGTGCTCAGGCGCTCGGTGGCGTTGCCGATGACGCCGCCCACCACGGCGCCGATGATGCCGACCACCGCCGACTCGCGGCTGCCGCCCACGCCCGAACCGGCGATGCCGCCGACCACGGTGCCGGCTGCGGCGCCAATGCCGCTTTGCGTGCCGTCCACGACCACCGGGCGCAAGGTCAGCACGACTGCATCGACCACGGTGGACAGGCGTTGCGCCTCGTTGCGGCTGACGACGTCGGGACTGGTGGTGGTGCAGCCGGCCAGTGCGACGGCCAGAGCGATGGCGAAGAGATTGCGCTTCATGACTCGGTCTCCAGGCGGGGCTGCAGGATGGACGGGGCTGGTCGCAGGGAAGTTCCGTGCCGGCGGGTAGTGATTCTGTTGCGAATCAATCGTGAGTCAATCGTGCGTCAATCGTGCAATCGCGAACTGCGCGGCACCGAAGCCAGCAGGAAATCCATCTGGTCGGCCACGATGCGCCGGCCGCGCAGGATCATGTCCTCGTGCAGGCTGGGCACGTAGGGCAGGTACAGCAGCGACATGCGCGCTTCTTCGGGCAGGCGGCTGCCCTTGCGGCCGTTGCAGGCGCGGCAGGCGGTGATGCAGTTCATCCAGGTATCGTGCCCGCCGCGCGACACCGGCACGATGTGTTCGCGCGTGAGGTCGTCACAGGCGAACTGGCCGCCGCAATAGGCGCAGAAACGGCGGTCGCGCACGAAGAGCTTGGGGTTGGACAGCGCGGGCACGGTGCGCCAGGCGCGGCTGGGTACGGCGCCGCGCACGGCCAGGATGGGGTGGACCTCGATGCGCGACTGCAGGCCGGTGCTGCGCTGCGTGCCGCCGCGCAGCACCTGGAAGGCCAGACCCAGCGTCCACGCGACCGCGTCGCTGGCGTAGAGCACCGCCGCTTCGCGGGGCGTGATCCACGCCTGCGGTCGACCTGAAATGTCGAGCTGCAAGACATCCATCCCTGTAGGGTAATCGATTGCAGCGCGCGCCTTCAATCTCTGGCAAGAATTGCCCTTTTGCCCGGGGCATAGCCGCAACAGTCGGCAACTTCACCGAAGTCTAGGACGCTTCCCCTAGAAATACCGGGCCGCGCGGGTGCACCTGACGCGCCGATTTCTGCAAAATAGAACGACCGTTCGATTTTGTGGCCCCGCCTTGACCAACCCGCCCGAAAACCCGCTGCAGGAAGCCCCCCGCACCCTGGCGCGCGCCCTGCTCAAGGGCCAGCAGACACGCGCCGTGATCCTGGATGCGGCTCTGGGCCTGGCTTCGCACGTGGGGTTGGAGGGACTGTCCATCGGCGCGCTGGCCGAGGTGACCGGCATGAGCAAGTCGGGCGTCTTTGCCCACTTCGGCTCGCGCGAGGAACTGCAGATCTCGGTGGTGCGTGAGTACCACGCGCGCTTCGAGGAAGAGGTGTTCTTTCCCGCCATCCTCGAGCCGCGCGGCATGCCGCGGCTGCGTGCGCTGTTCGAACGCTGGATACGCCGCGTGGCGGTGGAGATCGACTCGGGCTGCATCTACATCAGCGGCGCGGTCGAGTTCGACGACCGGCCCGGCCCGGTGCGCGACGCACTGGCCTCGATGGTGCGCGCCTGGCACGCCGCGCTGCAGCGCGCCATCGACATTGCGGTGCAAGAGGGCCACCTGCGCGCCGACACGGACGCGACCCAGATGCTGTTTGAACTGCACGGGCTGATCCTGGCCGTGCACCACGACGCCCGCTTCCTGCGCCAGCCCGGCGCTGTGGACCGGGCCCGCGCCGGCTTCGAGCGCGCGCTTGCCCATTACAGCGTGAGCCCGCCGCTCACACCACCGGCCCCGCGCCGGCGCGCGCGCCGCTGAAGCCCGCCTCATCGACTGTTCAAGACTCACCGGAGACACCCTCATGGCCATCTACCACCCCCCCCTGCGCGACCTGCAGTTCGTGTTGCATGAACTGTTCGACGTCAGCGCCGAACTGCGCCAGTTGCCGCGCCACGCCGAGATCGACGCCGACACCATCAACGCCGTGCTCGAAGAGGGCGGCAAGTTCGCCGCCGAGGTGATCTTCCCGCTCAACATCAGCGGCGACGCCCAGGGCTGCACGCTGGACAAGGCCTCGCACGCGGTGCGCGCGCCCGATGGCTTCAAGCAGGCCTATGCCCAGTACGTGGAGGGCGGCTGGCCGGCGCTGAGCACCGACACGGCCTATGGCGGCCAGGGCCTGCCGTTGGTGCTGAACCAGTGCTTCTACGAGATGCTCAACTCGGCCAACCAGGCCTGGGCCATGTACCCGGGCCTGTCGCACGGCGCCTACGCGGCGTTGTGGACGCACGGCACCGACGCGCAGAAGGCCCTGTACCTGCCGCGCCTGAGCAGCGGCGAATGGACCGGCACCATGTGCCTGACCGAGTCGCACTGCGGCACCGACCTGGGCCTGCTGCGCACCAAGGCCGAGGCCCTGCCCGACGGCAACTGGCGCCTCACCGGCCAGAAGATCTTCATCTCGGCCGGCGAACACGATCTGGCGGCCAACATTGTGCATCTGGTGCTGGCCCGCCTGCCCGACGCGCCGGCCGGCGCCAAGGGCATCAGCCTGTTCGTGGTGCCCAAGTTCAAGGTCCATGCCGACGGCAGCCTGGGCGAGCGCAACCCGATCTTCTGCACCGCGCTGGAAGACAAGATGGGCATCCACGGCAGTGCCACCTGCCAGATCAACCTGGACGGCGCCGTGGGCAGCCTGGTGGGCCAGCCCCACAAGGGCCTGGCGGCCATGTTCGTGATGATGAACGCGGCCCGCCTGGGCGTGGGCAACCAGGGCCTGGGCCTCACGGAAGTGGCCTACCAGAACGCCGTGGCCTACGCGAAAGACCGCATCCAGATGCGCAGCCTGAGCGGCCCCAAGAGTCCCGAGAAAGCGGCCGACCCCATCATCGTGCACCCCGACGTGCGCAAGATGCTGCTCACGGCGCGCGCCTACGCCGAAGGCGGGCGCGCGTTGGCCATTTATTGCGCGTTGCTGCTGGACAAGGAGTACGCCAGTGAAGACGAGGACGAGCGCAAGGCGGCCGCCGACGAGGTGGCGCTGCTCACGCCCATCGTCAAGGCCTTCCTGACCGACAACGCCTGGATCGCCACCAGCCACTGCATGCAGGTCTTCGGCGGCCATGGCTACATCCGCCAGACCGGCGTGGAGCAGTTCGTGCGCGACGCGCGCATCAACATGATCTACGAGGGCACCAACACCATCCAGGGCCTGGACCTGCTGGGCCGCAAGGTGCTGGGCGACAACGGCGCGCGGCTGCGCAAGTTCGGCAAGCTGATTGCCGAATTCGTGGAAGAAGAGGGCACGAACGAGGCCATGCAGGAGTTCGTCAACCCGCTGGCCGACCTGGGCGACAAGGTCACCAAGCTGACCACCGAACTGGGCATGAAGGCCTTCGGCAATGCCGACGAGGTGGGCGCCGCGGCCGTGGACTACCTGCGCATCTGCGGCCACCTGGTGTTCGCCTACTTCTGGGCCCGCATGGCCAAGGTGGCGTTGGCCAAGCAGGCCGGTGGCGACCCCTTCTACACCGCCAAGCTGCACACCGCGCGCTTCTACTTCGCCAAGCTGCTGCCCGAAACTGCAGGCCTGATCCGCAGCGCCCGCGCCGGCGCGGCCACGCTGCTGGCCATGGACGAGGCACTGTTCTAGAGTCAGCCCTGAAACACCGCGAGATCACAACACAAGACCACGGAGACAAGCATGAAGAGCCTCATCGCGATCACCCTGCTGGCAGCGGCCGGCGCTGCCTGGGCCCAGGCAGCGCCCGTGGGCCTGTGGAAGACCATCGACGACGACACCAAGCAAGAGAAGTCGCTGGTGCGCATCAGCGACGCCGGCGGCACCCTCAGCGGCAAGATCGAGAAACTGCTCGACCCCGCCAAGCAGGATTCCAAGTGCGACAAGTGCACTGACGCGCGCAAGGACCAGCCGGTGCTGGGCATGAACATCATCGAAGGCGTCAAGAAGAACGAGTCCGAGGGCCACTGGGAGGGCGGCACCATCCTCGACCCGAACAACGGCAAGACCTACAAGCTGCGCCTCACGCCCAAGGACGGCGGCAAGACGCTGGAAGTGCGCGGCTACATCGGATTCTTCTATCGCAACCAGACCTGGCAACGGGTCGAATGACCCCACTTCAAGGAGCCCCCGTGAATCGATTCCCAGTCCGCAAGGTTGCCGTGCTCGGCGCCGGCGTGATGGGCGCGCAGATTGCCGCCCATCTGGTCAATGTCAAGGTGCCGGTGGTCTTGTTCGACCTGCCGTCCAAAGAGGGTCCGAAGAACGGCATCGTCAGCCGCGCCGTGGAAGGGCTGAAGAAGCTCAAGCCGGCGCCGCTGGGCGTGCCTGAGGACGCCGCGCTTATCCAGCAGGCCAACTACGAAGAGCATCTGGGCCTGCTGGCCGGCTGCGACCTGGTGATCGAAGCCATCGCCGAGCGCATGGACTGGAAGCTGGACCTGTACCAGAAGATCGCGCCGGCACTGGCGCCGCACGCCATCGTCGCCAGCAATACCTCGGGCCTGTCGATCACCAAGCTGAGCGAGGTGCTGCCCGAATCGATACGGCCGCGCTTCTGCGGCATCCACTTCTTCAACCCGCCGCGCTACATGTCGTTGGTGGAGTTGATCCCCACGCCGGGCACCCAGCCCGAGGTGCTGGACCAGCTCGAGGCCTTTGTCACCAGCGCTTTGGGCAAGGGCGTGGTGCGGGCCAAGGACACGCCCAACTTCATCGCCAACCGCGTGGGCATTGCCGGCATGCTGGCCACCATCAAGGAGGCCGAGCAGTTCGGCCTGACCTGCGACGTGGTGGATGACCTGACCGGCAAGAAGATGGGACGCGCCAGCAGCGGCACGTTCCGCACCGCCGACGTGGTGGGCCTGGACACCATGGCCCATGTGATCAAGACGCTGCAGGACAATCTGGCCGACGATCCGTTCTTTCCCAGCTACGCCACGCCGCCGGTGCTGCAGGCGCTCATCGCCAAGGGCGCGCTGGGGCAGAAGAGCGGTGCCGGCTTCTACAAGAAGGTGGGCAAGGACATACTGCGCCTGGACCCGGCCAAGGGCGAGTACGTGGCCGGTGGCGGCAAGGCCGATGCCATCGTCGAGCGCATGCTCAAGAAGCCCGCGGCCGAGCGCCTGAAGCTGCTGCGCGAGAGCAGCAACCCGCAGGCGCAGTTCCTGTGGGCCATCCTGCGCGATGCCTTCCACTACGCGGCCGTGCACCTGGAAAGCATTGCCGAGAGCGCGCGCGAGATCGACTTCGCCATGCGCTGGGGCTTCGGCATGAAGCAGGGCCCGTTCGAGCTGTGGCAGGACGCCGGCTGGCAGCAGGTGGCCGGCTGGGTGAAGGAAGACATCGCAGCCGGCAAGGCGCTGAGCAGCGCCCCGCTGCCCGACTGGGTGTTCGACGGCCGCACCGGCGTGCACACGCCCGAGGGCAGCTGGAGCCCGTCGCGCCGCGCCTACGTGCCGCGCAGCGAGCTGCCGGTGTATTGCCGCCAGTACTTCCCCGAGGCGGTGTTGGGCAGCGGCGCCAAGGACCCGCTGAAGGCCGGCACCGAGGTCTTCCGCAACGAGGAACTGCGCGCTTGGACGATGGACGGCGAGGTGCTCATCGCCAGCATCACCGCCAAGCTGCACCTCATCAGCCCGGCCGTGGTTGAAGGCCTGGCCAAGGCGCTGGATGCAGCCGAGGCCGGCTACAAGGGCCTGGTGATCTGGTCGCCCGACGACGTGTTCTCTGCCGGCGCCAACCTCGAGGCGCTGATGCCGGTGTTCATGAAGAGCGGCGCCAAGGGCATTGGCCCCGAGGTCAAGAAGCTGCAGGACCTGTTCCTGCGCCTGCGCTATGCCCAGGTGCCAGTGATCGCGGCGCTGCGCGGCATCGCGCTGGGTGGCGGCTGCGAACTGGCCGTGCACTGCGCACGCCGTGTGGCGGCGATGGAAACTTATGTGGGCCTGGTGGAAGTGGGCGTGGGCCTGATCCCCGCCGGCGGCGGCTTGGCCTACGTGGCGCGGCGCGCGGCCGAAATGGCCACGGCGGCCAGTGCCAACGCCGACATCATGAAGTTCGCCACCGACGGCTTCACCAACGCCGCGATGGCCAAGGTGGGCACCAGCGCGCTGGAGTCGCGCAAGCTGGGCTACCTGCTGGACAGCGACATCGTCGTGCCGCACAAGGACGAACTGCTGTTCGTGGCGCTGACGCAGGCGCGGGCCATGGCCGACAGCGGCTGGCGCGCGCCGCAGCGCAAGCCCTTCCCGGTGGCCGGCCGCAGCGCGGTGGCCACCATCAAGGGCCAGCTGGCCAACATGCGCGACGGCGGCTTCATCAGCGCGCACGACTTCCACATCAGCACGCTGATTGCCGAGGTGATCTGCGGCGGCGACGTGGACGCCGGCAGCCTGGTGACCGAGGAGTACCTGATGACGCTGGAGCGCGAGCGCTTCTGTTCGCTGCTGGAACACCCCAAGAGCCAGGAACGCATCATGGGCATGCTGCAGACCGGCAAGCCTGTTCGGAATTGAAGGAAGCACAGAACATGAGCAAGCAAGTGCAAGAGGCCTACATCGTCGCCGCCACGCGCACGCCCATCGGGCGCAGCGGCCGCGGCTATTTCCGCAACACGCGGCCCGACGACCTGCTGGTGGCCGCGGTGAAGCACGCGCTGGCGCAGGTGCCTTCGCTGGACCCCAAGGCCATCGAAGACGCCATCATCGGCTGCAGCTTCCCCGAGGGCGAACAGGGCATGAACATGGCCCGCGTGGCCATGGTGCTGGCCGGGTTGCCGCATTCGGTGGGCGGCATCACCGTCAATCGCTTCTGCGCCAGCGGCCTGTCGGCGCTGGCCATGGCGGCCGACCGCATCCGTGTGGGCGAGGCCGACGTGATGATCGCCGGCGGCGCCGAAAGCATGAGCCTGGTGCCCATGGGCGGCAACAAGCCCAGCTTCAACCCCGAGGTCTTTGCCCGGGATGAGAACCTGGGCATCGCCTACGGCATGGGCCTCACGGCCGAGAAGGTGGCGGCGCAGTGGAAGGTGGGGCGCGAGGCGCAGGACGCGTTTGCGCTGCAGTCGCACCAGCGCGCGCTGGCGGCCATCGCCGCCGGCGCCTTTGCCGACGAGATGACGCCGGTGCAGGTGGTCGAGCGCTCGCCCGACCTGGCCGGCGGCGGCGTCAACGTCAAGGCGCGCACCGTGGCCATCGACGAAGGGCCGCGGCCGGACACGTCGCTGGAAGGCCTGGCCAAGCTCAAGCCGGTGTTCGCGGCCAAGGGCAGCGTCACCGCCGGCAACAGCAGCCAGACCAGCGACGGCGCCGGCGCGCTGATCCTGGTCAGCGAGAAGGCCTTGAAGACCTTCGACCTCAAGCCGCTGGCGCGCTTCGTCAGCTTTGCCGTGCGCGGCGTGCCGCCCGAGATCATGGGCATAGGCCCGATCGAGGCCATCCCGGCTGCGCTGCGCGCGGCCGGCCTGAACCTGTCGGACCTGGGCTGGATCGAGCTGAACGAGGCCTTTGCCGCGCAGGCGCTGGCGGTCATCAACAGCGTCGGGCTAGACCCGTCCAAGGTCAACCCCATGGGCGGGGCCATCGCGCTGGGCCACCCGCTGGGCGCCACCGGCGCCATCCGCGCCGCCACCGTGGTGCACGCGCTGCGCCGCCACCAGCACAAATACGGAATGGTGACCATGTGCGTGGGCATGGGGCAGGGCGCGGCCGGCATCATCGAGCGCGTGTGAAGGAGGCTGGATGAGCATCAAGACCGCCACCCTCAACGGCGTCGCCACGATAGAGATCGCGCGGCCCGAGAAGAAGAACGCGCTCACCGTGGCCATGTACCAGGCCATGACCGACGCGCTCGTTGCTGCGCGTGCCGACACCACGGTGCGCGCGGTGCTGATCACCGGGCAACCGGGGGTGTTTACATCGGGCAACGACATCGAGGACTTCATGAAGCGCGCGCCCGGGCAGGGCAGCGATGCACTGGATTCGCCGGTGTTCCAGTTCATGCGCGCGCTGCTGGACTGCGACAAGCCGGTGGTGGCGGCCGTCACCGGCGCGGCCATCGGCATCGGCACCACGATGCTGCTGCACTGTGACTTCGTCTATGTCTCGGACGAGGCGCGCCTGGCCATGCCTTTCGTGGCCCTGGGCCTGGTGCCCGAGTTCGCATCCAGCCTGCTGGTGCCGCAGTTGATGGGCCACCGGCGCGCGGCCGAGAAGCTGCTGCTGGGCGACCCCTTCACGCCCGAGCAGGCGGTGGAATGCGGCATCGCCAACGCGGTGCTGCCGGCGGGTGAGGTGGTGAACCACGCGCGCCGCGTGGCCGAGCGCTTCAATGGCCTGGCGCCGGGCGCCGTGCGCGAGAGCAAGCAGTTGCTGCACCGCGCCCAGCACGACCAGATCCTGGCCACCATCCGCAGCGAAGGCGAGATCTTTGCGCGGCGGCTGCGCAGCCCCGAGGCGATGGAGGCCTTCCAGGCCTTCTTCCAGAAGCGCAAGCCCGACTTCAGCAAGTTCTAGTCAAGGACCCGGCCGTGTCGCTCAGCGCCAAGATCCTGCTGTCGCCCTTGCTGCTGGCGCAGGCCCTGCGCACGCGCCGCCGCATGCCGCGCCTGCCCGAGGCCGAGGGCGAACGCCAGGGCAGCGTGGGCAGCGGCCCGCTGCTGCGCCTGCTGGTGGCCGGCGATTCGTCGGCGGCCGGCGTGGGCGTGGGCAGCCAGCACGATGCGCTGGCCGGCCAACTGGCACGCCAGCTGGCGCGGGCCTGCCACGTGCGCGTCGAGTGGCGGCTGGCAGCGCGCACCGGCCTGAGCAGCGCGCGCACGCTGCATTTCCTGCAGCGCGAGGCCTTGCCCCCCTTCGACATCGCCGTGCTGATGACCGGCGTCAACGACATCATCGAGCAGGTGCCTTCGCACCACGCGGTGCGCGCGCGTGAGGCACTGGCCAACTACCTGCGCAACGTGCTGGGCGTGGCGCACGTGGTGTTCGGGCCGCTGCCGCCCATGCACCTGCTGCCGGGGCTGCCGCAGCCGCTGCGCTGGATTTCCGGCGCCGACGCGCAGCGCCACGACCGCGCGCTGGCGCGCTGGGCGGCCACGCGCGGCGATGTCTCGCATCCGCACATCGAACTGCCGCTGAACCGCGGCGTGCTGGCCGACGACGGCTTCCATCCGGGGCAGGCCGTGTACCGCCAGTGCGCGCACGCCATCGCTCAGCACATTGCAAAACACGTGTGGCCTCAGCTGCACTCGGAGACGAACCATGACCCGCAGCCTGCAAGGCAAGACACTCCTGATCACCGGCTCGAGCCGGGGCATAGGCCTGGCGATCGCGCTTCGCGCGGCGGCAGACGGCGCCAACATCGTGCTGCTGGCCAAGACCACCGAGCCCAACCCCAAGCTGCCCGGCACGCTGGGGACGGCGGCGGCTGAAGTACAGGCCGCCGGCGGCCAGGCGCTGGCGGTGCAGACCGACATCCGCGACGAAGCCGCCGTGGCCGCCGCGGTGCAGGCTGCGGTGCAGCGCTTCGGCGGCATCGACATCCTGGTCAACAACGCCAGCGCCATCAGCCTCACGCCCACGGCGGCCACGCCGATGAAGCGCTTCGACCTGATGTTCGGCGTCAACGTGCGCGGCACCTACTGCTGCACCCAGGCCTGCCTTCCCGAGCTGATCAAGAGCGCCAAGGCCGGCCGCAACCCGCACGTGCTGAACATGAGCCCGCCGCTGAGCATGAAGGAGCACTGGTTCAAGAGCCATGTGGCCTACACCATGGCCAAGTACGGCATGAGCCAGTGCACGCTGGGCCATGCGGGGGAGTTCCGGCCCTACGGCATCGCCGTCAACAGCCTGTGGCCGCGCACGGCCATCGCCACCGCGGCGCTGCAGATGATCCCGGGCGTGGACCTCAACCTGTGCCGCAAGCCCGAGATCCTGGCCGACGCCGCGCACCTGATCCTGACCAGCGACGCCAAGACCACCAGCGGCAACTTCTTCATCGACGACACGCTTCTGGCCGAGCACGGCGTGACCGACTTCGACCGCTACGCCGTGCTGCCGGGTACGACCAAGTTCATCCCCGACTTCTTCGTCGACTGATCAGGTTCCGGCCCCGCATTTCGGGCAGTAGCGGAAGAAGACGTTGCGCCGCGTCTGGCAGCTACCGCAGCGGTCGAACAGCTTCAGGCCGCAGTGCACGCAGAAATCGGCGGCCACGTCGCCGGTGGTCATGATGGGGCGCTCGCAGCCGGGGCACACGCCGGCGGCGATCTGCTTGAGCGCGGTGTCGTGCGTCAGGCCCTGGCGCCGCTGCTCCTCGGTCTGCTGCTCCACCGCCTGGCGCCGCGCCAGGTAGCGGCGCATGCCCTTGATGACGTAGTGCCCGGCCACCGCGGTGAGCGCGATGCCCACGCCGTAGCGCACGTAACCGCCGTAGCTGGGCAGGTAGGGCACCAGCTCCACGAAGAAGGCAAACAGCGCGAAGATGACGAAGCCGCGCATCAGCGGCCAGTAGTCGCTGCGGCGCTGGCGTGCCACCAGCCAGCCGGCCACGGCCAGCAGCGGCAGCGTCAACGCCAGGCGCACGCCGAAGACGCGCAGTTCCTGCATGCGCAGCTCATGCTCGAAAGCGCCCTGGGCGGCGCGCAGCAGTTCGGCCTCGGTGCGCTGGCGCTGGGCCAGTGCCTGGCGCGCGTCCAGCGCCTCGCGGTCCAGCTTTTCCACCGCGGCCTGGGTCTGGCGCGCGTGCTGCTGCAGGCCGTCGAGCTCGCGCGTGCGGCTCAGCACCTCGGGGTCCTGCCGCGGGTCGGTGGTGACGCTGCGCGCGGCGACCCAGTTGTTGAAGGCGGCGTGGCTGGAGCGGTAGGCGTTGCCCGCGGCCTGGGCTTCCAGGCGTGCGCGGGCCAGAGCGTCGTCGGTGTCGGCCTGGGTCTGGGTGAGCTGCTTGATCTCGTCGCGCGTGCGCTGCAGCAGCGGCCGGTCGGCGAATTGCTCCACCTGCAGGTTGGATTCGAGCCGCGGCAGGTCGGCCACGATCTTGCCGCCCAGGCCGATCAGGAAACCCGCAAAGACCAGCGACACGAGCCACATGGCGCCGGCAAACAGGCGCTCGGGCACGCGCAGGAACTTGAACATGGGCCTGTCTCTCCTTGAAGTCGCTGTGCTCAGGCTGCCAGCGGGCGCGGCTGGCCCTGGGCGTCGATGGCCACGTAGGTCAGGTCGGCCTGCGTCACCTTGACCACCTGCAGGTTGGCCGGGTTGCGCTCGGCGTAGACCTCGACGTGCACGCTGATGCTGGTCTTGCCGATGCGCGTGACGCGGGCGTAGAAGCTCAGCAGGTCACCCAGGCTCACCGGCTGCTTGAACACGAATTCGTTCACCGCCACGGTGGCGATGCGGCCCCGGGCGATGCGGCTGGGCAGCACGGAACCGGCGATGTCCACCTGGGCCATGATCCAGCCGCCGAAGATGTCGCCATTGGGGTTGACGTCGGCCGGCATGGGAAACACGCGCAGCACCAGCTCGCGGTCGCCGGGCAGCGTCAGCGGTGACAGCACTGATTGGTGGGGCTTGTGTTCCATGCAAAGGTCCTCAGCTCAGGGCATTGCGGCGCGCGCGGCCACAATGGCGGCGCGTGCCTGCCTGCACTGTAGCGGGCTGGCGCGCCCCGCCGTCCCAAGAAAGCAAGCTGCCCATGCGAAGACACGCCGACGCGCTGTCGCTGCCCCATGCCCCCGCCGGAATGCCGGCCGCACCGCGCTCTGATTGGGGCACGCTGCGCCGGCTGCTGCCCTACCTGTGGCAGTACCGCTGGCGCGTGGGCGTTGCCCTGGCCTTTCTGCTGGCGGCCAAGGTGGCCAACGTCAGCGTGCCGCTGTTGCTCAAGAGCCTGGTGGACGCGCTGGCCTTCAAGCCGGGCGACCCGGCGGCCATCCTGGTGGTGCCCGTGGCCCTGCTGGTGGCGTATGGTGGGCTGCGCCTGAGCACCACGCTGTTCACCGAACTGCGCGAACTGATCTTTGCCAAGGCCACCGAGGGCACGGCGCGCAGCATCAGCCTGCAGGTCTTCCGCCACTTGCACGCCCTGAGCCTGCGCTTCCACCTGGAGCGCCAGACCGGCGGCATGACGCGCGACATCGAGCGCGGCACACGCGCCGTGCATTCGCTGATCTCGTACTCGCTGTACAGCATCTTCCCCACGCTGATCGAGGTGGCGATGGTGCTCACGCTGCTGGCGGTCAAGTTCGACGCCTGGTTCGCCTGGATCACCATCGCCGCGCTCGTGCTGTACGTGAGCTTCACCATCAGCGTGACCGAATGGCGCACCAAGTTCCGGCGCGAGATGAACGACATCGACTCGGCCGCGCATTCGCGCGCCATCGATGCGCTGCTCAACTACGAGACGGTGAAGTACTTCAACAACGAGGACTTCGAGGCCCGCCGCTACGACGAGAACCTGGAGAAGCTGCGACGCGCCAGCCTCAAGAGCCAGAGCACGCTGAGTTTGCTGAACACCGGCCAGCAGTTGATCATCGCCGTGGCCCTGGTGGCCATGCTGTGGCGCGCTACTGAAGGCGTGGTGGCCGGGCGCATGACGCTGGGCGACCTGGTGATGGTCAACGCCTTCATGATCCAGCTGTACATACCGCTCAACTTCCTGGGCGTGATCTACCGCGAGATCAAGCAGTCGCTCACCGACCTGGACAAGATGTTCACGCTGCTGGACCGCAACCGCGAGGTCGACGACCTGCCCGGCGCGCAGCCGCTGCAGGTGGGCCGCGGCGAGGTGCGCTTCGAACACGTGAGCTTTGCCTACGACCCGGCACGCCCCATCCTGCACGACGTGAGCTTCGTCATCCCGCCGGGCAAGACGGTGGCCGTGGTCGGACCCTCGGGCGCGGGCAAGAGCACACTGGCGCGGCTGCTCTACCGCTTCTACGACATCGGCGCGGGCACCATCAGCATCGACGGCCAGGAACTGCGCAGCGTCACCCAGGCCAGCTTGCGCGCGGCGATCGGCATCGTGCCGCAGGACACTGTGCTGTTCAACGACACGGTCGAATACAACATCGCCTACGGGCGGCCCGGCGCCAGCTGCGAAGAGGTAGAGGGCGCGGCGCGCGCGGCGCACATCCACGACTTCATCGCTGCCACGCCCAAGGGCTACGACACCATGGTGGGCGAGCGCGGCCTCAAGCTGTCGGGCGGCGAGAAGCAGCGCGTGGCCATCGCCCGCACGCTGCTGAAGAACCCGCCCATCCTGATCTTCGACGAGGCCACCTCGGCGCTGGATTCCGCCAACGAGCGCGCCATCCAGGCCGAGCTGCGCAGCGTGTCGCAGGGCAAGACGGCGCTGGTCATCGCCCACCGCCTGTCCACCGTGGTCGACGCGCACGAGATCGTGGTGCTGGAAGCCGGCCGCGTGGTGGAGCGTGGGCCGCATGCCGAACTGCTGGCGCGGGACGGGCCTTACGCGCGCATGTGGCGGCTGCAGCAAAGCGGGCACGGCACAGATTGACAGTTTCCGTGGGGCTGATGCCAGGCGCCTGCACCGGGATACGGCCGGCCTGTAAGAATCGCTCCCGCGCTGCGACCCACCCCTGTCGGCACTGGCGCCGCGACCATCGGGCGGCGCGATCCGATCCCCCACACCCCCTCAAGGAGATGAACCCATGAACCAGAAGCTCATCCTGAACTCGGCGCTGGCCTCGGCCATGTCGCTGGGCCTGGTTGGCCAGGCTGCTGCCGCCGACGACATGGCCAAGGGCGACAAGGCCAAGGAAAAGTGCTACGGCGTTGCCAAGGCCGGCCAGAACGACTGCGCCAATCTTTCGGGCACGCATGCCTGCGCCGGCATGTCCAAGGTGGACGGCTCCCCGGACGACTGGAAGTACGTGGCCAAGGGCACCTGCAAGGAGATGAAGGGCCTGACCGCCGAAGAAGCCAAGGCCAAGCTCAAACCCAAGAAGTCCTGATCTCGCACGGCAGCGGCGGCGCACGGCCATGGCACTGCACTGCGGCATCGGCATGCGCCACGCGCACCACGAGGCGCTGCTCGCGGCGCCGCCGCCACTGGCCTTTGTCGAGGTGCATTCCGAGAACTTCTTCGCCCAAGGGGGTGCCGCGCCGGCCGTGCTGCGCGCGGCGCGCGCGCACTGGCCGGTCAGCCTGCATGGCGTGGGCCTGGCGCTGGGGTCCGCCGCCGGCCTGGACGACTGGCACCTGGATCGGCTGGCCGAACTGACGCGGCAAGTCGACCCGGTGCGCGTGAGCGACCACGCCTCGTTCGCGCGCGCGCCGCGCCGCCACGGCGGCCCGGTGGTGCACGGCAGCGACCTGCTGCCGGTGGCCTTCACCGAGGCCGCGCTGTCCATCATGGTGGCCAACGTGCAGCGCGTGCAGGAACGCCTGGCGCGGCCCATCCTGGTGGAAAACCTCTCGGCCTACCTGCACTGGTCCGACGACCGCCTGGCCGAGCCCGATTTCTTCAACGCGCTGGCGCGGCGCAGCGGCTGCGGGTTTCTGCTGGACGTGAACAACCTGGTCGTCAACGCCCTCAACACCGGCCTGGATGAGGCCGGCGCCGTGGCTGCGGCCTGCCGCTGGGTCGACGCCATCGACGCCGACGCGGTGGGCGAAATCCACCTCGCCGGCTACCACGACACCGGTGCGCTGGTCATCGACGATCACGGCAGCCGCGTCCACGCCCCGGTGTGGCAGGTGTTCGCGCACACGCTGCAGCGCCTGGGCCCACGGCCCACGTTGGTGGAGTGGGACACCGACCTGCCGCCGCTGGCCGTGCTGCTGGAAGAAGCCGCCCGCGCCGAGGCCCTGCTGCAACAGGCGGCGCTGGAGCCGGCATGACCACCCCCGCCGACAGCGCGCGCGAGGCGCTGCGCCAGCAGATGATGCTGCGCGCCATCTGGCACGACGCCCGCCCCGGCGTGCTGGCCGGCTGGACACGCGACGGTGAGCGCTTCACCCGCGGCCTGCAGGCCTACCAGGCCAATGCCGGCGCGCTGGCCGAGCGCGCGCTGGCAGCGGCCTATCCCACGCTGCAGCAATTGCTGGGCGAAGAGTCCTTTGCCGGGCTGGCGCGGGTGCTGTGGCACCGGCATCCGCCGCAGCGGGGCGATGTCGCCACCTGGGGCGGCGAACTGGCCGAGTTTGTCGCGCGCGACCCGCAACTGGCCGACGAGCCCTACCTGGCCGATGTCGCGCGGCTCGAATGGGCCGTGCGCCTGGCGCATGCGGCGGCCGATGGCCCGGCGGGCGTCGGCGGGCTGGATGCGCTGGCCCAGGCCGACCCGGCCGCGCTGCGGCTGCTGCCGCGGCCCGGCACGGCGCTGGTGATCAGCGCGCATCCGGTGGTCACCCTCTGGCACGCGCACCGCAGCAGCGACGAGCAGCGCTTTGCGCCCGTGCGTGCCGCGTTCGCCAGCGGCCGCGCCGAAGCCGCGCTGGTGCGGCGCGAAGGCTGGCGCGTGGCCGTCGGCGCAGTGGCGCCGCCCGAGATCGCGTTCACGCAGGCCGTGCTGCAAGGCCTGACGCTCGACCAGGCCCTGGCCCGCGCTGCCGCCGACTTTTCCTTCGAAGGCTGGTTGATCGGCACCCTGCGGCTGGGCTGGCTGGCCGGCGTCGTGGCCTGTTGAGAGCCCCGGCCGCCGGTTTTTCGACACGCTTTGGTGGTGACGCCCCGGGCCAACTCCTACGGAACCGATCACCCTTGGTGACACAATGTTGCAAAAATATGTCAGGGGGAGCGATGCGAGTGACTGCCCGTTGTCTGTGGGCCGCCATGGCCGTGCTGCTGGGCCCAGCCCACGCCGAGCCCTTGCCCAGGGACGATCGCGAACGCGCCTGCTGGCTGCAAAGCACGCGTGAACGCACGCGCGTCAGGCTCAACCAGCCGACCGGGGTGGATTTCTCCAATCTGCGCGACGGCCAGAACGTGCGTTCGCCCTTCCAGGTGGATTTCGCGGTGCGCGGCATGGGCGTGGTGCCGGCCGGCATGAAGCACCCCAAGGCCGGCCACCACCATCTGCTGGTGGACACGCCGCTGCCCCTGAACATCGGCGATTCCATCCCCTTCAACGACGGCCACCGCCACTACGGCAAGGGCCAGACCGGCACCACGCTGAACCTGCCGCCCGGCCGGCATACGCTGCGCCTGCTGTTTGCCGACCACGACCACAAGCCCTACTTCGTCTACAGCCCCGAGATCACCGTCAACGTGCTGGGCCCGCGCCCGGCCGAGCCGGTGCGCATCGATGCCGGCTGCGAGGCCTGGTACCAGGAAGAGATTTCGCGGCCGCGACCCGCGGGCAGGCGCATCCTGGCCACCAACCTGCGCGACGGCGAGCCCGTGGTCAGCCCCTTCAACCTGCGCCTGGCGGCCGACGGCGTGGGCGTGGCGCCGCGCGGCCATGGCGGGGCGGACAACGGGCACTTCGTGATCGAGGTGCGCAGTGTCGGCAAGCCGGGGCAACTGATAGACCTGGCCAGCGGTGCGACGCAGGCCAACCTGTTTCTGTCGCCCGGCGGCTACGAATTGCGCCTGCGCCTGCTGGACGACACCCGCGCCAAGGACCTGGCGCCGCCGGCCACGCTGGACATCACGGTGGTCGCGCAAGAGCGCTTCTGACGCCCCGCCCTATTCGCGCCGGAAGGCGATGATGATGGTCTGCGGCACGCGGCCGTCGGTGTCGCGCGGCAGCGCGGGCGTGCGGTCGATGGCGCGCAGCACGGCCTCGTCCCAGTCCTTGTGGCCGCTGCTCTTGACGATGCGCCGGGCGATGATGCTGCCGCCCGAGGCCGCGGTCACTTCCACTTCGGCCGCCTGATTGCCGACCACGGTGCCGGTGAACACAATGTTGGGGCGCACGCGCGCGATCACCTTGTTGCCATAGTCGGCGCTGGGCCCCGCGCTTTGTGCCGCCGTGCCGCTGGAGGTGGCGCCGCCGCTGCCGCCCACCTGGCCCATCATGCGTTTGAGGTTCTCTTCGCGCAGCAGCGCCAGGCGCTCGTCCTCGGCTTTGGCTTCACGCGCCTGCTGTTCGGCCTCGCGGCGCGCGACCTCGGCCTGCTTGAGTTCTGCGGCCTTCTTCTTGTCGGTTTCGACCTGCTTCTTCTTGTCGGCCTCGGCCAGTTTGCGCGCGGCGTCTTCCTTCTTGCGATCTTCGGCCTGCTGCTTGCGCTTTGACTCGCGCTCGCGTTCGATGGCGATGTCGGCGTCGGGCTCGGGCGGCGCCTGGGTGCGCGGCGGCGGGGCCGGGGGCTCCGGGGCCGCAGCGGGCGGTGGTGGCGCAGGCGGCGCGGCCGGCTGCGGCACGCTGGCCCACAGTTCGGCGCTGAAGACCTCGGGCGTATGGGCACGCCAGTCGACCGACAGGGTCAGCGCCGCTACCAGCCCGGCGTGCACCACCAGGGCCAGCGCGGCGCCGGCGCCCTGGCCGCCGGGCCGCTGCGGCAGCAGCGCGTCGTGGGCGAAGGCCAGTTCAGCCACTGCCCTGCTTCACCGACAAGCCCACGCGGCGCACCCCGGCGCGCTGCAGCGTGTCCATCACGCGCACCACGGTCTCGTAGCGCACGTTCTTGTCGGCGCTGATGACCACCGGCACCTCGGCGTCGCCGGCCTGCAGCGCCTTCACGCGCGCCGCCAGCTGCGGCAGCGCCGTGCCTTCGGGCTCTTGCTGGTCGACGCGCAGGCGCAGCTTCTCGTCCACGCCGACGACGACCTCCACCACGTGCTGCGGCCGCTGCTGGCTCTTGCCCACCGAGGGCAGGTCGACCACGCCGGTGGTGATCAGCGGCGCGGTGACCATGAAGATGATCAGCAGCACCAGCATGACGTCGATGAACGGGACCATGTTGATCTCGTTCATCGAACGCCGGCCACGGTGGCCGCGCTGGGCGACGCCGGGCATCAGCGCGCCCCCTGCTGGCCCATGATGGTGGTGCTGCCGGCCTGGCCTGCGTTGCGCTGCAGGATGTTGCTGAACTCTTCGATGAAGGTTTCCAGCTGGATGGCGATGCGGTCGATGTCGCGCGCGAAGCGGTTGTAGGCCACCACCGCGGGGATGGCCGCGAACAGGCCGATGGCCGTGGCCACCAGGGCCTCGGCGATGCCCGGCGCCACGGTGGCCAGGGTGACCTGCGTCATGTTGGACAGGCCGACGAAGGCATGCATGATGCCCCACACCGTGCCGAACAGGCCCACGTAGGGGCTGACCGAGCCCACGCTGGCCAGGAAGCTGAGGTTGCTCTCGATCACATCGAGCTCGCGCTGGTAGCTGGCGCGCATGGCGCGGCGCGCGCCGTCGAGCTGCGCGCCGCCATCCAAGCGCTTTTCGCGCAGCTTCAGGAACTCGCGCATGCCGCTGGCGAAGATGCGCTCCATCGGCGCGGTCAGCGTCTTCTGGGCCACCGCCTGGCTCAGCTCGGTCAGGCTGCGGCCCGACCAGAACTCGCGCTCGAACTCGTCGTTGCTGGCGCGCACGCGGCGCAGGCCGAAGAGCTTGCCGAAGATCACCGTCCAGCTGACCAGCGACGTGAGCATCAACCCGGCCATGACGAGCTGCACGACCAGGCTGGCCTGCAGCACCAGGGCGGTGATGGAAAGATCTTGGTTCATGGAGCGCCGGTAAGGGGGTCAGGGGGTGTCGCGACCGGCAGGCGACGGGCCACCGGCTCGAACAGGGGCAGGGTGGCGAGGACTTCGTTCGGAATGCGCCGCGGCCGGAAAGTTTCGTGGTCGACGCAGCCGATGCGGATCTCGCCTTCAGCCAGCAGCGTGGCGTCGCGCCAGGCCTGCTGCACCAGGGTCAGGGATGCGCTGCCCTGGCGCTGCAACTGCACGCTGACCTGCAGCAGATCGTCCAGCCGCGCCGGCGCCCGGTAGCGCACGCGCGTGTCCATCACCACGAACATGGCGCCGGTGCGCTGGCGCAGCGCCTGCTGGCCTATGCCCAGATGGCGCAGCCATTCGGTGCGCGCGCGCTCGAAGAACTTCAGGTAGTTGGCGTAGAAGACCACGCCGCCGGCGTCGGTGTCTTCCCAGTAGACGCGCAGGCTGTGGTGGTAGGGCGCGTGCTGCGCGGCGGGCGTGGAGACCGTGGAGGGCGTGTTGGGCGTGGAAGACGGCATCGGCGCCGGAATTATGCCGGCCGGCCCTGTGCCGACGCCTATGGCACGACCCGGCGGTACACCGGCCCCCACAGCGGGTGGCCGGCTTCGGAGCGGCTGAGCGCGAAAGCCGGGTCGGCGGCGCGGGCGGCGCGGAAGGCGGCCTCGCACTCGGCCAGGCGGCTGCTGGTACAGGTGATGAAGGCCAGCAGCTTGTGCGCGCTGGCGCGGTCGCGCCCGCTGGCCAGGCCGCTGCCCAGCGCCTTGCGCAGCGCGGCCTCGGCCTGGGGGTACTGGGCGTCGTCGTAGGCGCGAATGCCGTCGAACAGCGCGCGTTCGGCCGGACGCTCCATCAGGTCGGCCAGGCCGCTGGGCGCTGCGGCCGGCGGTGGTGCGGCGCAGCCCGCCAGGGCGAGCATCAGCACGAGCAGGGCGGGGACGGCGAGCGTTTTCATTGGCCGAAACGGTGGCGGACGGTGACGGGCTTGTCGGCGTCGACCTGCACGGTAACGCTGTGCGGCGGGAAGTCGGCATTGCGCACGGTCACCGTGTGCGAGCCCTCGCTCAGGTTCAGCTGGCTCAGCGGCGGCGTGGTGCCGGCGGCGACACCGTCGACCTCGACCTGGCCCCAGGGGCTGATGGCGAACTGCAGCGTGCCCATGGCCGGCGCCGCATTGGCCGGGGCTGCCGTGGTGGGCTGCGCAGCGCGGGCGCTGGCGCTGGCGGGCGGTGGGGTGCGGCTGCGTGCGGCCGCGGGCTTGGCCGCTGCCTGCGCGGGTGGCGGCACCTCCGCGGGCGCCGCTGCCGGGGTGCTGGCCAGCGCGGCAGCGCCGCTGGCGCCGGCTTCGGCGGGTGTCACGGTCGGTTCAACGGCCGCGGGGGCGGCGGCCACGGGGGCGGTTGCCAACGGTGCGGCGGCCGCGGGCAGTGGCTCGGCAGGCTGGGTTTGCGGCCCAGCGCTCAGGCTCAGCCACAGGCCCGCGCCCAAGGCCAGCACCGCCCCGCCCAGCCACAGGGGCAGGCCCCGGCGCTTGGGCTTGGGTGCCGGGGCAGGCGCTTCCAGCGGTGTCAGTGCCGAGGGCGTGGCCGGACCGGCAGAGGGCGAGGCGGTGTGGCGATCAATCCAGCGCCGCAGCTCGTTGGCCATGGCTGCGGCCGTGGCGTAGCGTTCGTCCGGGTCGCGTGCCATCGCCGTGGAGGCGATGCGCGACAACGTCGGCGGCACGCCCGGGCGCACGACGTGCGCCGGTGCCGGGTGGTTGGTGAGCACGGCGTTGGTGATCTGCTCGAGCGTGTCGCCGTGGAAGGCCTTGCGCCCGGTGAGCATCTCGTACAGCACCACGCCCAGCGCGTGCACGTCGGTGCGCGCGTCGACGGCGCCACCGCGCAGTTGCTCAGGCGCCAGGTAATGCGGCGAGCCCACGACCATGCCTTCCAGCGCCGGTGCTGCAGCGCTGTGGGCCACGCGCGCGATGCCGAAGTCCAGCACCTTGGGCTTGTCGCGCTTGGTGATGAAGATGTTGGCCGGCTTGATGTCGCAGTGCACCACGCCGCTGGCGTGGGCGTAGGCCAGCGCATCGGCGACGCGGCGCACCAGCTGCGCCGATTCGCCGGGCGTGGGGCGCCAGCCCTGCGCCAGCGCGCGGCGCAGGTCGCGGCCGTGCAGGCGCTCCATGGCGATGTACACGCCGCGCTCGGACAGGCCGGCGTCGTGCACCGTGACGATGTGCGGGTGGCTCAGGCCGGCGGCGGCGCGGGCCTCGTTCAGGATCAGCTCATCCAGCGCGGCGCGCGACGGCGAATCGACGTCGAACTGCAGCGTCTTCACGGCCACCGGCCGCGACAGCAGCGGGTCCCAGGCCTCGTACACCTGCCCCAGGCCGCCGCGGCCCAGCGGGCCCTTCAGCGCGTAGCGGCCGATGTGCGCTGTGGTGGGGCTTTTCTCGACCTCGATGTCGACCGCGGTGGGCACGCTGTCGCCGCCAAAGTCGGAGGGCAGGTCGGGGCGCGAGATCTCCACCGGCGAGGGCAATGAGTCGGGCGCGAGTTCGGCCTGCGCGACCGGGTCGTACTCGGCCGGCAGCGACGCCACGGTCGCGGCAAAATCACTGGCCGCGGCATCGGGCCGGCTGCGCCGCTGGAAGAGGTTGTAAGCCACGGCTCGTCAGCTTAACCGCGTTGGGCGCGCCCGGCGTTGCAAAGTAGGGCTCGATCGGGGTGGATTACCGGCCACCCGACGGGCGCCGGTGCAGCTCGCGCGCGAGCCGGGCGACGGCCTGTTCGAGCTGCTGCTGGCTGCTGGCAAAGGACAGGCGCACGTGGCTGTCGGCCGCGGCCGGGCCGAAATCGCGCCCGGGGGTCAGCGCCACGTGTGCAGATTCCATCATCTCGAAACAAAAATCCCAGCTGCTGGCGCTGTACTGCGAGCAATCGAACCAGGCGTAGAAGGCGCCGTCGGGCACCACCGGCACCGGCAGGCCGAGTGCCTGCAGCGCCGGCACGATGGTGTCGCGCCGGCGCCGGAACTCGCCGCGGCGGCGCTCGTACTCGGCCAGGGACTCGGGCTCGAAGCAGGCCAGCGCGGCGCGCTGCGCCAGGGTGCTGGCGCAGATGTACAGGTTCTGCGCCAGGCGCTCGACCGCGCCCACCAGCTCGGGCGGCAGCACCATCCAGCCCAGGCGCCAGCCGGTCATGCCGAAGTACTTGCTGAAGCTGTTGACGCTGATGATGTCTTCGCCCAGCGCCAGCGCGCTGCGCCCGAAGGCGTCGTCGTAGCCCAGGCCGAGGTAGATCTCGTCGACGATGGTCACGCCGCCGCGCGCGCGCACCACGTCGACGATGGCCGCCATCTCGGCCGGCGCAATCGAGGTGCCGGTGGGGTTGCCAGGTGATGCCAGCAGCACGCCGCGGGTGTCGGCGCCCCAGTGCTGCGCCACGGTGGCGGCGTCGAGCTGCCAGCGCTGCGCCGGCCCGGCCGGCAGCAGCCGCGCGCGGGCGCCCGCGGCGGCCACGAAATGGCGGTTGCAGGGGTAGCTGGGGTCGGGCATCAGCACTTCGTCGCCCGGCTCGAACAGCGCCGTGGTGATGAGCTGCAGCGCGGCCGAGGCGCCGGCCGTGACGACGATGCGCGCCGGGTCCACGTCCAGCCCGAAGCGCTGGCCGTACCAGCGCGCGATGGCCTGGCGCAACTCCAGCAGGCCGGTGGCGTGCGTGTACTGCGTGTGGCCGGCGGCCAGGCAGTCCTGCGCCGCCTGCACCACCCGCGGCGCGGCGGTGAAATCGGGCTCGCCGATGTTCAGGAAGAGCATGCGCTCGCCGCCCTTCGCCGGGTCACAGGCCGGGCTGGCGGCAATGGCGCTGGCCGCCTTGGCGCACTCCATCACGTAGAAGGGCTCGATCAGCTCGAGCCGGCGCGCGGTGCGGATCATGGCCGCGGCAGCGGGCTTCAGGCGCGCGCCGGGCGCGCTTCGTCGCGGCGCAGGTCGCCGGCGCAGCGGTCGAGCACGCCGTTGACGTACTTGTGGCCGTCGGTGCCGCCAAAGGACTTGGCCAGCTCCACGGCCTCGTTGATGGCCACGCGGTACGGGATCTCCAGGCAGTGCAGCAGCTCGTAGGCGCCGATCATCAGCACCGCGTGCTCCACCGGCGACAGCTGCGAGGTCTTGCGGTCCACATGCCTGGCCAGCGCGGCGTCCAGCGCGGCGGCCTGATCGATGCAGCCGTGCAGCAGCGCGTCGAAGTGCGCGCGGTCGCACTTGGCAAAGTCTTCCTGCTCGCTGATATGGGCCTGGATCTCGGCCGCCGTCTCGCCCGACAGCAGCCACTGGTACAGACCCTGCAGCGCCAGTTCACGCGAGCGGCGCCGTGCCGACTTGGGGACCGGTCGCTTGGCGGGCTTGGCAGGTTTGGCTTCCTTCGGCGCTGCCGGGGTCTCGCTCACGTCAGATCGTCCAGCAGGTTGGCCATTTCCACCGCCACGCGCGCGGCGTCGCGGCCCTTTTCCTCGGTGCGCGCCCAGGCCTGCGCCTCGTTCTCGACCGTGAGGATGGCGTTGGCGATGGGGATCTGGTGGTCCAGGCTGACGCGGGTGACGCCGGCGCCGCTTTCGTTGGCCACCAGCTCGAAGTGGTAGGTCTCGCCGCGGATCACGCAGCCCAGGGCGATGAGCGCGTCGTAGTCGCCCGAGCGCGCCATGGCCTCGAGCGCCAGCGGGATCTCCAGCGCGCCGGGCACGGTGACGTGGCGGATGTCGCCTGCTTCGACGTCCAGCCGGTCGAGCTCGGCCATGCAGGCCTGCGCCAGCCGGCTGGTGATGGGTTCGTTGAAGCGCGCGCTGACGATGCCAACGCGCAGGCCTTCGCCGATCAACTCGCCTGCCTGCCCCTTGTCGGCATCTTGCATGTTCTTGCTTCCTTCAGGCCGCAGCGGCGACGAAACCGGTGATTTCCAGGCCGTAGCCGACCATGCTGGGCATGCGCCGGGGGCTGCCCAGCAGGCGCATGCGGCGCACGCCCAGTTCGCGCAGGATCTGCGCGCCCACGCCATAGGTGCGCAGGTCCATCTGCGGCCTGTGCTCGGCCGGCGCCGCGGCGGCGGTCAGTTGCGGCAACAGGGCGGTGGCGTCGTGGCTGCAGTTGAGCAGCACCGCCACGCCGCAAGGGCCGCGCTGCAACGTGGCCAAGGCGGCGTTCAGCGGCCACGAATGGCCGGTGCCGCCGGCGTCCAGCAGGTCGAGCGCGGTGAAGGGCTCGTGCACGCGCACCGGCACTTCGTCGGCGCTGGTCCAGCGGCCATGCGCCAGCGCCAGGTGCACGCCGCCGCTCTTGTCGCGGTAGGCGGTGCAGTCGAATTCGCCCATGGGCGTGGGCAGGCGGCGTGCGCCGATGCGTTCGATCAGGGTCTCGTGGCGGCTGCGATGGCCGATGAGGTCGGCAATGGTGCCGATCTTCAGGCCATGCTCGCGCGCGAAGATCTCCAGGTCGGGCAGGCGCGCCATGGTGCCGTCGTCCTTCATGATCTCGCAGATCACCGCCGCCGGCGCCAGGCCGGCCATGCCGGCGAGGTCGCAGCCGGCTTCGGTATGGCCGGCGCGCATCAGCACGCCGCCGTCCTGCGCCTGCAGCGGAAACACATGGCCGGGCTGCACCAGGTCGGCCGCCGTGGTGTCACGCGCCACGGCCACCTGGATGGTGCGCGCGCGGTCGGCGGCCGAGATGCCGGTGGTCACCCCCGTGGCGGCTTCGATCGAGACGGTGAACGCGGTGCCGTGCTGGGCGCCATTGCGCGTGGCCATGGGTGGCAGATGCAGGCGCTCGCAGCGTTCGCGCGTGAGCGTCAGGCAGATCAGGCCACGCGCATGGCGCGCCATGAAGTTCACCGCAGCCGGCGTGACATGCTCGGCCGCCAGGATGAGATCACCTTCGTTCTCACGGTCTTCTTCGTCGACCAGGATGACCATGCGGCCGGCAGCAAGCTCGGCCACCAATTCGGGAACGGGTGAAATGGGCATGCCGGATTGTAGGCGGGGGTCTGCAGTGCAAACGGCCGGCCCCGTGGGGCCGGCCGTTCGGGCCGTGAAAGCCGTTCGGGGTCAGCCGCGGCGGCGGCGCGCGGCGGCGGCGCCGAGGAGGCCCAGACCGACGAGTGCCAGCGACGCCGGCTCGGGCACGCCTGCTGAGAGCGGCGCGAGATCGGCGACGATGAAGTCGTCAAAGCCAAACAGGTCAGCGAAGTTGGTGCCTTCAGGTCCCGTCGCGACGAACCTGATGTTGGTGTACGACTGATTGCGGTCTGTGAACCCCCAGAAGTGCACCGCTCGATTGGGCAACGGGCTCCTCTCGGGGTGGATCATCAGGGTCTCCTGGGCCCCACCGAGGGCCGTCAGAATGACGCTGATCCCTCCGTCGAAGTCCCCGATGTCCGTGCCATAGAAGCCGAACGCCGACACCGCCCGGTTGAAGGTGATGTCGAAGGCCTGATTCGGGCCTGCCTCGACCACCCAGTAGTTCCCGTTGGCCGCGGCGGTCGTCGTATCGAACCGTCCCGCTTCGGCTGTGTCGCTCACGACGCCTGCGCCACTGAGCCTTGCCCTGATGGGATTCACACTGCCGCCTTCCACGCCGCCGGTGAACACCACGTCGAATGGCGCCCTCTGGCCAGCTGTCTGACCCTCGAACCCGTAGGAACGCGCGCCCGTTGCGAGCTGCAACAGAAACTCATCTCGTTTGTCGGAAATCGTGCTGCTGACCTGCTGGACCCCACTCCGGTCCAGCGCGACGTATGTGGTCGGCGCTGCAAGTGCCGGGTTGACGAAGGTCAAGGCGCAGGCGGCCGCGGCGAAGAGTCTTTTGGATGACATGCTCAGAACCTCAGGAACCGAATGCACCAAAGGATGCAAGTAGCGGGCCGTGCCAGGAAAGTCATTGGATATCATAGCTTTGCTCATGGTCAGCTGCGAACCTAGGGGGGGGATGTAAAGCCTACCGACGCTGGGGTCCGCCGGGCATACCCGGGGATTCCATATCAACGGCTGGCGGAGCGTCAAAACCGGCACGCCTCATCAGCAGGCGCAAGTCGCGTCCGATCGTGTCAACAGCATGCCAGCGGTAGACCGGAGCCGCGGGAATTTCGGCCAGTTCTGGCAGCGACGCAAAGGCTTGCCCGGGACCCAGAACCAGCGGCGCGACGTAGGCCAGTATTTCGTCGACCAAGCCCGCCTGCAACAGACTGCCGGCCATCATCGGGCCCGCCTCGACGTGCAGTTCATTGACGCCACGCAGCGCCAGCCTTTTGAGCAGCGCGGGAAGGGTCGGCATGGCGCCATCAGGCCCGTCGTCCCAGACTTCAGCACCCGTAGCGCGCAGGGCGTTTGCCCGTTCGGAATTGCCGGGTGCCGCGACGATCAACACCGGTCCCGGCGGACGCAGCACTGCTGCCGTGAGTGGCGTGCGCAGGCGGGTGTCGATCACGATGCGCAAGGGCTGGCAGCCGGTGGCTACGGCGCGCACGTCCAGCCGCGGGTTGTCAGCCAGCACGGTGCCGATGCCGGTCATCACCGCGGACGCTCGGCGGCGCCAGGCATGGCCGTCGGCCCTGGCGGCCTCGCTGGTGATCCACTGGCTGCGGCCGTTGACGAGGGCCGTGCGGCCGTCCAGCGAGGCGGCCATCTTCAGCCGCACCCAGGGGCGGCCGCGTTCGATGCGCGAAAAGAATCCAATGTTGATGTCGCGCGCTTGTTCCGCCAGTTCGGGGTCGCCGACGACGTCGACCCGGATGCCCGCTGCGCGCAAGCGGGCGATCCCGGCGCCGGCGACGGCCGGAAACGGGTCCTGCAAGGCCACCACGCAGCGCGCGATGCCAGCGGCGATCAGCGCGTCGCAGCAGGGCGGGGTGCGGCCGTGGTGCGCGCACGGTTCCAGCGTCACCCAGGCGGTAGCGCCTTGGCCCGCATGTCCGGCAGACGCCGCGTCGCGCAGCGCCATCACTTCGGCATGCGCCTGACCGGCGGCTTGCGTGGCGCCGCGGCCAAGGATTGCGCCCGCCTCGCTGCCGATGACGCAGCCAACGCGCGGGTTGGGCTCGGTGAGTCCAAAGGACGAGCGCGCCAGTTCCAGCGCTTCCTGGAAGCGGGCGCGGTCGAGGTCGTTGAGTGTCATGTCCCTCAACCTAGCGGCGCCGCGACATCAACTGCTGGGTCGGTGGAAGACCGTCGTCGGCGTTCCAGTGGGGCACAGATAGGCATCGTTCCCGTTGCCTGACTCCATGATGAGGAAGTTCTGATTCGTCAGCGCAGCCGCCTGGTTCGTGTAAGCCGCCGGTGTGCCCGAGTAGCGGCAGATTTTCAGCTCGTCGTCATCGTCTTCGGATTCGCTGTTGGAGAAGTCGTCAAACGTTGCTGAGACTGACGGGAGCCGGAAGCTCACCCTGCCGCTCCAGCTGGGCGTGTTGGTCGTGATCGGCATTGCGCAGGCGTAGGCAACTGCATTGTTCGTCGGCAGCGGCAGATCCTGGAAGCATGGGATGTCTGCGCTCGTCGGGCTTGTGGCCTCGACTCGTATCAGAAACTCGCGCTCGGGCCCCCGCGGATCGAGCGCACCATTGGGAAGGGAATCTCCAACTTCCAGTTGGCGCACGAAGCCACTGATCAGCAAGGCCTTGTTCGGGCCACAGGTGATGGTGGCACTGATGAGCTGAGCCGTGCTTGAGGCCGGGGTCGTGCACAGCGTGATCTCGGCCGTGCGGTTGTTGAAGATCCAGGCGATGCGATCACCGCCGCCGGTCTGTCCGGGGGGCAGATAGCCACTGCAGCCCGGGCAGCCCGACACCTGCACCGGAACGGCGCTGCGCGGGATGGCGCGGTTCCGATTCAGCGGCGTCACCGCCGGGTCGGGTGACGTGGCAATCACCAGCGACGCACCCAGTTCCGGCGCCAGCCCCGAGACGCTGGAAGCCAGCCTCACCAGTTGTGCCTGGTTGGTGCGGTCGACCCAGCTGACCTCGACGACCACGCCGCGACCTTCGGGTGACACGGTGCCTGCCACCGCTGCCTTCGCCAGGGCGCGCCGGCTCACGGTGTAGGTGGCGTTGGTGCCCACCACCGTGCGCGTGGTAACGCCGTCAATGTCCTGGTAGGCCGTGCGGTTGGCGCTGGTGGCGATGAGCGAGAAGCCGCGCCACTCTTCCAGCGAATCCTGCGCCAGGCGCACCGCCTCGGCGCGCTGGCGCGCCATGTCGGCATTGCCGCGCATCGTTCCCTGCATGCCCACCACGGCCATCATGCCGAAGGCCATGATGGCAAAGGCCACCAGTGCCTCGATGAGCGAGACCCCTCGTTGCAGACGGTGGCTCATTGGAAGTCCTTCCAGCTGCCGGGCACGCGCACGAAGGTGCCGTAGCTGACGCGCAGCGCTGTCAGCACCGACTTGCTGTAGCTGATCGACATGCTGTTGGCGCCGGTGATAGAAAGATCGCCCTCGGCGACTGCCGCGCCTTGAATGCCGGCGGCGCCATTCAGGGTCCACAGCCAGGGGGTCGCCCGCTTGCGGCCGTAGATCATGCCGACCAGGGAGAAGGCAGAGAAGCTGACGTCGACATTCGCATCGACGATGAGCAGTGCAGGCAGCGCCGTGGAACCCACGTTGGCGTCGATCGTCAGCGTGGTCAGCGTCGCGGCCGTCGAATGGCCCTTGACGCGAATGGCGCGCCCCGGGTTTCGATCAATCGTGAGGTTCACCGCTGCCGCATCGCAGCCGGCGCTGCAATCCACCTCGACCATGCCTGGCTGGGCGAAGTAGGTGTCAGAGAAGACTCCAAAGAACAACGCGAAGGTGCGCTCGGCCTGGGTCATCCAGGCCGGAGGTGTCGACGGCAGCGGCGGCGTAAGCGTCGCGTCGACGACGGTGGTGGCGGCAGGCGGGACGCCGGGAGCGCCTGTCAGCACGATGCCCGCTGGAACGGCGCCCGTGGTGTGCAGCGTCACCCCGTTGACGCTGGCTTCCTGGTTGCTGAGGCTCAGCGTCGAGCCGACGCCCAGCGTCAGCGCGCCGGCGACGCTCAGTGCGGCCGCTGGCGGTCGCGTCACTGCACCGCGCAGCGCCACAAGCACGCCGGTGGATGCAACGCCATCGCCGCTGCCGCCGCGGTCGCCGCTGACGAAGCGAAGGCAACCCGTGGTGTCCAGGCGCGTGCAACTGTTGGACTCGAGCTCGATCAAGTCGAGGCGTCCGCCGGCGGCCGGCGAGCGCATGCGGATGACGAATGCTGGCGACGGGCCACTGCCGCCTGGCGCGGCCAGCGCAGGTGCGGCGACATTGGACAGTGGGCACGAGCAGCTCCAGTTCCAGCTGGCCGGGTTGGTCGCGCTGCTGTCGAAGACGCATCGCGGCTGAACGGACTGCGCCGTGCCAGGGTTGGTGAAGGCGAGCGGCGTGATCGCCCCAGTAGCGGCGTCGATGCTCAGGTAGCGCTGCGCGAAGCTCGCGTCGCCACCGCTGGTGCTGGGGGCGCAGGCGTCGGTGGTGCGGCCCGCATTGAGCTGGGCGATGGCCCATTCAAGCCCGGCCTCGGCGGCGTCGAAGGCCTGCGACGAACGGTACTGATTGGCCGAAGTGCGCTGCTCGAAGATGAGGTTTCGGCTGGTGTAGGCCGCCACCATCGACATGATGAAGAACAGCAGCATCACCACGATCAGCGTGGCGGCGCCGCGCTGCTCGCGGCTGCGCGCGGATAAGGGTGAATTGAGATGCGGCATCACAAATCCTCAACCGGCCGGGCAGGCGTTGCCCACAGGGGCTTCGGAAGAAAACTGCACAGCGTCATTGCGCAACCGCACCGAGAGGTCTAGCGAGCGAGTGACGGTCGGATCGTTGACGGAAACACCACTGATCGAGATCACGAATTCGCGCGTCCGCACGCTCGGCCAGCAGTTCGCGGTGCCATCGGCGCACAGTGCCGTGCAAGGAATCGGGATGGCGTCGCCGTTCGCGGTCTGGGCGCGTGCGCCGGCTCGGGTCGACGAAATGCTGAAGCTTGTGACCCGGATGGCGCTGAGGTCAGTCAAGTCTTGCCAGCCCGAGGAGCAGCCATTGGGATTGAAGTCGGACTGGCACGATTGCAGCACGCCGCTAGAAAGGCGGCGGAACCCGAATGACTCGGCGCCGGAGCCGCGGCGGTAGGCGTAACGGATAGTGTCATTTGCTGCATCTGGCAGGAGATTCGCATAGGGGTTGGTGACGACGTTTCCGCCTGCGGGGGGCGGCACGCCATCGCGAGCGATGTCCCAGTAACTGCTGCGGCGCAATTCGCGAGCCACGATATCGGCAGCGGAACGCAGATCCTGCTGCAGTTGGGTTTCCAGCAGCAGGCGGCGGTTGTCTGAGAGTTGGCCGCTCGTCATCAATGCGGCAGCAGCCACGACGAACATGCCCACCGCGATGCCGACCATCAACTCGACCAGCGAGAAGCCGCGCGCCGAAGCGCGCGCGCCCGAATGACGACGACTCATGGGCATATTGGCACTCCAGATATCTGGCCACCAGGCGAACAGGTGCTTGGACGCCCGGTGACTTCCACGGACGTCACGAAGCCACCCACGTCAGCATTAGAGACCTCGATCAGGAAGGGCCCCGTGGCCGGGACGAAGGTATCGGACACCGCGGTCTCGATGCGGCCGGTGGCAGGGTCGAACCGCATCGATTTCGACGTCTGGGCCGTGGGGATGGCGAGCGTGATCGAGAGATTACGCGGAACCTGCACGGTGCGGATCTCGCGCTGGGCGGGGCCGGTACAGACGTTGGCGCCCGGGGTAAGCTTGCAGTCGCAGGCCGTGTGATCGCCGGTGAGCACGGTGTAGCAGGTCAGGCTCGTGCCCGTACGGTCGAACGTCATGATCACCTTGACATTGCGGCTGGCCGCCTCGGCGCGCACGAACTGGATGTCGGTGATCAGCTGCGAATTGATGCTGCGCAGGCGCTGCACGTCGATGAAGCGCTTGAAGGACGGCGCCGCCACCATGGCCAGCACCGCGACGATGGCCACCACCACCATCAGCTCGATCATGGTGAAGCCCGACGAGGCCTTGCGCGTGCCCGTCATCATCGGCTCCAGCACGCGTTGGTGGCGGTGTAGGTGAAGGTGCTGCAGGACTCGCAGGCGGCGTAGCTGATGTTGCCGTCCACCATGAGCAGGCTGAGCTTCTTGCACTGCGTTTCCGATGCCTGAGCGTTTCGGCCCACGGCGGTGACGACGTAGCCATTGGCCAGGGTGGCCGGACTCGCAGGCGCACTGACGGTGATGCTGTACAGCGTTGGCTCGTTGACGCTGAACCGGGTGCTCAGCTCGGTGGCGGTGCTGGCGGTGCTGTAGGCCGGGTTATTGGACCTTAAACGCTCCTGCGCCTGCTGCACAGCGGCAATCGCCGTGAAGGCGTCGGCGCGGCGCCCCTTTCGCACCGAGTCCTGATACACCGGCAGCGCGATGGACACCACGATGGCCGCGATGGCCACGGTCACCAGCATCTCGATCAACGTGAAGCCGCGTGTTGGCTGGCGCGCCAGGGCGGTGATCGCGACAGAGGCAGCTTGCATGTTCATTGGCTGTGATTCTGAGCGTGACAGGTTTCACGACCCAAACCGCTTGTCGGCCCCCGCCTGCCTTTCGTCGACACCCCCCTTACACGAGGGGCATCAGCAAGCGCGCTGGCCGATCATCGGCACGTCCGGCGTGCACTGGCGCACGCGCCCCATGATGTTGACCACTACGTTCAGGGCCTGACCGCCGCCGGCGCGCAGGCGCAGCGTGCCGGTCGGCGAGACGGTGCCCTTGTCGGCGTCGAACAGCATCGCTGCGACATTGGCCTGCAATTGCACCGCACCGGTTGCGGGGAAGCCGACGCTGCGCAGCGCCGTGGCGCCGCTGGCGCAGACCGGGGCGGCGTTGGCGCTGCAGCTGCAAGCGCCGGCGCCGCCGCTGTGCACCACGTAGCAGCTGCCGGTGGCGTCTTGCCCAAAGCTGATGCGCACCGAGCGGTTGGCAGCCACGGCGGCGCTGCGCGCCAGTTGCAGATCGGTCTCCAGCTGGGCCGCGCTGCCTTCCAGCTGGCGGCGCTCGAGCGCGCCCATGAAGCCGGGCACCGTGGTTCCGGCCAGCACGGCCGCGATGGACAAGACGATCAGGCTTTCGACCAGCGAGACGCCAGACTGGTGGCGGCGGGCGGTGGCGATGGTGCTGGGCTGCATGGCGTGGGCTCCGGTGGGCTGCGATGCCTGCACTCTAGGCAGCGAGCCGGCGCGGCGCGACCCCATCGCGGGGGCGCCCGGGGCGCTGCGAAGAGGGCCCCCTGCCGCATCCCCCCGGGCGGGGGATGTGGGGGGTGGGCGCCTTCAGATGTCCCGGATCAACTGCCGGAAGGCGTCCACGTCCTCGAATTCGCGGTAGACCGACGCGAAGCGCACGTAGGCGACCTTGTCGATGCGCTTGAGCTCGCGCATCACCAGTTCGCCCACGCGGGCGCTGGGAACCTCGCGCGCGCCGGTGGCCAGCAGCTTGTCCTGGATGCGCTCGATGGCGGCGTCCACCTGCTCCACGCTCACCGGGCGCTTGCGCAGCGCCAGGATCATGCTGGCGCGCAGCTTGGCCGGGTCGAACTCGACGCGCGCGCCGTCCTTCTTGACCACCGCCGGCAGGGCGATTTCGCTGCGCTCATAGGTGGTGAAGCGCTTCTCGCACTGCAGGCAGCGGCGGCGCCGGCGGATGACGTCGCCCTCGTCGGACTCGCGCGTCTCGACGACCTGCGTTTCCTGGTGGCTGCAGAAAGGGCAGCGCATCCGCCGTGCGCTGCCTTAGCGGTAGACCGGGAAGTCGCGCGTCAGCGCGGCCACGCGGGCGCGCACGTCGGCGCTGGCGGCGGCGTCGTGCGGCTTGTCCAGCACGTCGGCGATCAGGTGCGCGGTCAGGCGCGCCTGCTCTTCGCGGAAGCCGCGCGTGGTCATGGCCGGCGTGCCCAGGCGGATGCCGCTGGTCACCATCGGCTTCTGCGGGTCGTTGGGGATGCCGTTCTTGTTGCAGGTCATGTGCGCCTGGCCCAGCACCGCCTCGGCTTCTTTGCCGGTCAGGCCCTTGGGGCGCAGGTCGACCAGCATCACGTGGCTTTCGGTGCGGCCGCTGACGATGCGCAGGCCGCGCTCGATCAACGTCTCGGCCAGTACGCGCGCGTTGGCCACCACCTGCTGCTGGTAGACCTTGAACTCGGGCGCCAGCGCCTCCTTGAAGGCCACCGCCTTGCCGGCGATCACGTGCATCAGCGGCCCGCCCTGGATGCCCGGGAAGATGGCGCTGTTGATCTTCTTGGCGATGGCCTCGTCGTTCATCAGCACGATGCCGCCGCGCGGGCCGCGCAGGCTCTTGTGCGTGGTGCTGGTCACCACGTCAGCGTGCGGCATCGGGTTGGGGTAGACCCCGGCGGCGATGAGGCCGGCGTAGTGCGCCATGTCGACCATGAAGTACGCACCCACGGCCTTGGCCACGCGGGCGAAGCGCTCGAAGTCGATGCGCAGGCTGTAGGCCGAGGCGCCGGCGATGATGAGCTTGGGCTTGTGCTCATGCGCCAGGCGCTCCATCGCGTCGTAGTCGATGGCTTCCTGGGCGTCCAGGCCGTAGCTCACCACCTTGAACCACTTGCCGCTCATGTTGAGCGCCATGCCGTGGGTCAGGTGGCCGCCTTCGGCCAGGCTCATGCCCATGATGGTGTCGCCGGGCTGCAGCAGGCCGAAGAACACGGCCTGGTTGGCCTGCGAGCCGGAATTGGCCTGCACGTTGGCGAAGCCGGCGCCGTAGAGCTGCTTCAGGCGCTCGATGGCCAGGGTCTCGACGACGTCGACGTTCTCGCAGCCGCCGTAGTAGCGCTTGCCCGGGTAGCCTTCGGCGTACTTGTTGGTGAGCTGCGAGCCCTGCGCGGCCATCACCGCCGGGCTGGTGTAGTTCTCCGACGCGATGAGCTCGATGTGCTCTTCCTGGCGGCGGTTCTCGGCCTGGATGGCGGCCCAGACTTCGGGGTCGACGTGGGCAATGGTGGATTGGGTACGGTCGAACATGGCAGTCCTCTTCGGATGAAGGGCCTTCGAGAGCCGGCAGCGCTGTGCCGGGGTGTGGCGGCGCGCTGCGCGATCGAGGGCTGCCCAGGCGAACGGCGGATGCCGCGGCGCTTGCTGCCGCGGCCCGCGCTTCCCGGTGGTCTTCCACCTCGGGGGCCAGGCCCCTATCGCCAGTCGCGCGGAGCGTCAGTGTAGCGCCAGGGCTGCTCAGCTCAGGCGCGCCATCAGTTCAGCATGGCCAAGGGGCCTGGCGGCGCCGGCAGCGGCTCGGTCGTCGGCGGCGGCGTGCTGTCCTGGGCCGACGCCGGCGGCTGGTTGCTGGCGTTGATGGGCACGCGCTGGCCATCGGCCACGCTGCGCATGTGGCCTTGCTCGGCCATCACGCGGCTGGCATAGCCGCCGTCGCCTTCCAGCAGCGCGGCGCCCACGTAGTAGCGCAGGCCGTCGCGCACGCTGCCCGCGCGGGCGATGCAGTCGCGCAGCACCTGCACGCCGACGCGCAGGTTGCTGATGGGGTCGAAGGCGGCGTGGGTGCCACCGAAGGCCACGTACTTGTCGTCGTGTACGCGCGTCATGACCTGCATCAGGCCTTGCGCGCCCATGGCGCTTTGCGCAAAGGGGTTGAAGCTGGATTCCACGGCGATGATGGCCAGGATCAGCGTCGGGTCCAGCCCGGCGCGGCGGCCGATGGCAAAGGCCTCCTGCACCAGCGCGGCCACGGGTTCGGGCGCAACCTTGTAGCGGCGCGCGATCCAGCTGGCCAGCGTGGCCTGCGGGCGCGGCAGGTCGGCCAGCGGCACGGCCGTGGCGCGGGCCACGGCGTCGGGGGTGGCCACGGCGGACAGCACATTGCCGGCGCTTTGCTCGCGCGCTTCGTGGCGCGTCTGCAGCCAATCCAGGGCCAGCACCTCGGCCTCGTGGCGGATGTCGGCACGGCCCAGCGTGAACACCAGCACCGCAATGGCGGCCAGCCCCACCAGGGCCAGCGTGTTGTGGCTGACTTCCAGCAGCCCGCGGCCTACGTCTTCTACGAAGACCCTGAGCGACCGCGCCGTTGAACGGGATGCGCGGTGCAGCATGTCGATGACGTGCATCGTGTCTCTCCTGATGAACCGTGGCGCGCCGCCGCATTGCCCAAGGGCTTGCGGCGAGGCCACAGCGATAATCGATCGCAGGGTCGCGGGCCTCGAACGGGCCGCAGAACCCCCGCAGGAGCGCTTACCTGGCGACACACGATCCCAAGGGTGTCGTCACGGGGTAAACCCTGAGAATTCAGGTCTGGGCGGATTCTAGGAAGCGTTCAACGACATGGTCAAGCATATGAAACGCTCCTCTAATAACCAAACAAGATGAAGTACAGGGACTTGCGAGACTTCATTGGACAGTTGGAACGCCTGGGTCAGTTGAGAAAGCTCACCGAACCGGTATCGCCACGCTTCGAACTGACGGCAATCGGTGACAAATTGCTGCGGGCCGGCGGGCCGGCGGTGCTCTGCACCAGCCCGATCGGTTTCGAGACTTCCTGCCTGATCAACCTGTTCGGCACCCCTGAACGAGTGGCCCTGGGAATGGGCGCCGAGTCGCTGGCCGACCTGCGCGAAGTCGGCCGCGTGCTGGCCAGCCTGAAAGAGCCGGAGCCGCCGCGCGGGCTGAAGGACGCCGGCCGGCTGCTGCACATGGTCAAGGCGCTGTGGGACATGAAGCCGGCGCAACTGCGCGGCGCACCCTGCCAGGAAGTGGTGTGGGAAGGCGATGCGCTGGACCTGGGCCGCCTGCCGGTGCAGACCTGCTGGCCGGGCGACGCCGGACCGCTGATCACCTGGGGCCTGGTGGTCACGCGCGGCCCGCAAGGCGTGGCCGCGCCGCGGCGTCGCCAGAACCTGGGCATCTACCGCCAGCAGGTGATCGGCCGGCGCGAGGTCATCATGCGCTGGCTGGCGCACCGCGGCGGCGCGCTGGATTTCCGCGAGTTCGCCCGCGCCAACCCGGGCCAGCCCTTCCCCATCGCGGTGGCGCTGGGCGCCGACCCGGCCACCATCCTGGGCGCGGTGACGCCGGTGCCCGACAGCCTGTCCGAGTACCAGTTCGCCGGCCTGCTGCGCGGCAGCCGCACCGAGGTGGTGGAATCGGCCGTGGGTGAGGGCGAACACAAGCTGCAGGTGCCGGCCAGCGCCGAGATCGTGCTCGAGGGCCACATCCCGCCGGCACCGGCCGGCTACACCGGCGAGTCGGAACGCGGCGTGCGCCTGCGCGAACAAGGTGGCTACCTGCACGCGCTGGAAGGCCCCTTCGGCGACCACACCGGCTATTACAACGAGCAGGACTGGTTCCCGGTGTTCCGCCTGTCGCGCATCACGCACCGGCGCGACCCGATCTACCACTCCACCTACACCGGCAAGCCGCCCGACGAGCCCGCGGTGCTGGGCGTGGCGCTCAACGAAGTCTTCGTACCCATCCTGCAGAAGCAGTTTCCCGAGATCGTCGACTTCTACCTGCCGCCCGAAGGCTGCAGCTATCGCATGGCGGTGATCTCGATCCGCAAGGCCTACCCCGGCCACGCCAAGCGCGTGATGTTTGGCGTGTGGAGCTTTCTGCGGCAGTTCATGTACACCAAGTTCATCGTCGTCACCGACGACGACATCGACGTGCGCGACTGGAAAGAGGTGGTCTGGGCCATCACCACGCGCATGGACCCGGTGCGCGACACGCTGCTGGTGGAAAACACACCCATCGATTACCTGGATTTCGCCTCGCCCGTCAGCGGCCTGGGCGGCAAGATGGGGCTGGACGCCACCAACAAGTGGCCGGGCGAATCGCAGCGCGAATGGGGCCGCACCATCCAGATGGATGCCGCGGTGGAACAGCGCGTGGCGGGGCTGGTGGACGGCCTGCTGAAGCCGCAGCAGTAGTCGGGCAATGGCCGGGCAAAAGCCGAGCAATAGCCGGGCAATCTTCACGGCCAAGGCCTTGCGGCGCGGGGGCAATCGGCCTATGCTGGCTTTGCCTGCACGCAGGTACTAAAGACGGCGCAGTCTCTGCGCCTCAGGGGCCCCGGACCTCATTCCTCCGGATCCCCATCGGCAGCCTAGGCTGCCCGCCCCTCCGGCGGTCAAACGTTCGGAGGGGTTTCGCTTTTGGGGCCTGAATAGCCGCTCTGCGCCATCATCACTTCGGGGTGGTCGCCATCCGCCCGGGCCCCGGATAATCCGCGCTCTTCGGCCAAGCACAGGCCGAGCACAGGCCGAGCACAGGCCGAGCGCCGGCCCGGCACATGATGCAGGGCCGGCGACCACCAGCGCCCCACCCGGCGCCTTCAGGGGTTGATCTTGTTCCAGCGCTTCGAACGACTGGTGCATCCCTACCCGGATGCGCTGCCCGCCACGCCGCCCGGCCGGCTGCTGCCCTTCCTGTGGGACTGCTCGCGCGGCATGCGCGGGCTGCTGCTGGTGGTGCTGGTTTCCTGCGCCGCCTTCGGCGCCTTCGAGGCGCTGCTGTTCAGCATGATGGCGCACGTGGTCGACACGCTGGGCCAGGTGCGGCCGCAAGACCTGTGGCAGGTGCACGGCACCACGCTGGCGCTGCTGGCCGGTGTGCTGGTGGCCAGCGTGGTGCTGGCGCTGCTGCTGGCGCTGTTCAAGTACCAGGGCCTGAACATCAACTTCCCGATGCGGCTGCGCTGGAACTTCCACCGCCTGATGCTCGAGCAGAGCATGGCCTTCTACCAGGACGAGTTCGCCGGCCGCATTGCCACCAAGGTGATGCAGACGGCGCTGGCGGTACGCGACACCTGGATGGTGTTCGTCGACATCCTGGCCTACGTGGTGGTGTACTTCGTCACCATGGTGGCGGTAGTCGCCGCCTTCGACCTGTGGCTGGCGCTTCCCTACTTGGGTTGGCTGGCGGCTTACGTGGTCACGCTGTGGTACTTCGTGCCGCGCCTGGGCCGCGTGGCGCAGCAGCAGGCCGATGCGCGCTCGCTGATGACGGGCCGCGTGACCGACGCCTACACCAACATCGCCACCGTCAAGCTGTTCTCGCACGCCCAGCGCGAGGCCAAGTTCGCGCGCAGCGCGATGATGGAATTCGCCTCCACCGGCTACACCCAGATGCGCTTGGTCACCGGCTTCGAAACCGTCAACCAGTTGCTCAGCATCGGCCTCATCGCCGCTACCGCCGTCACCAGCCTGATGCTGTGGACCCAGGGCGCGATCGGCGTGGGCGCGGTGGCCGCGGCCAGCGCCATGGCCTTCCGCCTGAACGGCATCTCGCACTGGGTGATGTGGGAGATGTCCACGCTGTTCGAGCACATCGGCACCGTGCAGGACGGCATCGGCACGCTGGCGCGCGTGCGCTCGGTGGTCGACCGCGCCGACGCCCGGCCGCTGCAGGTGACACGCGGTGAAGTGCGCTTCGAAGGCGTGGGCTTTGCCTACGGCGGCCGCCACCGTGTGGTCGATGGTCTGAATCTGGAGATCAAACCGGGCGAGAAGATCGGCCTGGTGGGCCGTTCGGGTGCGGGCAAGAGCACGGTGGTCAACCTGCTGCTGCGCTTGTACGACCTGGAAGCCGGCCGCATCCTGGTGGACGGCCAGGACATCGCCGGCGTGACGCAGGAAAGCCTGCGCCGGCAGATCGGCATGGTCACGCAGGACACCTCGCTGCTGCACCGCTCGGTGCGCGACAACATCGTCTACGGCCGGCCCGAGGCGACCGAGGCGGAGATGCTGCGCGCGGCCGAGCGGGCCGAGGCGCACGACTTCATCGTCGGCCTGGCGGATGCGAAGGGGCGCAAGTCCTACGACGCGCACGTGGGCGAGCGCGGCGTCAAGCTCAGCGGCGGCCAGCGCCAGCGCGTGGCCATTGCGCGCGTGATGCTCAAGGACGCGCCCATCCTGCTGCTGGACGAAGCCACCAGCGCGCTCGACAGCGAGGTCGAGGCTGCGATCCAGACCAGCCTGTACAAGCTGATGGAGGGCAAGACCGTGGTGGCCATCGCCCACCGCCTGTCCACGATCGCGGCCATGGACCGGCTGGTGGTGATGGACCAGGGCCGCATCGTCGAGACCGGCACGCACCAGAGCCTGCTGGCCGCCGGCGGCATCTACGCGCGGCTGTGGGCGCACCAGAGCGGCGGCTTTCTGGGCGAAGAAGTGGACGAGGCCGCGCCGCAGGCTCAGGCCCTGGCGACCGCCTGAGCGCGGGCAGAGCCCCGCGTTCACACAGCCCATGGGGGCACTGGGACAATCCGCCCATGTCGTCCCCCGTCGCCGCCCGCCCGAACCCGCCCTTGCAGACACCCGCGGGCGCCAAGCCGCTGACCAGCTGGAAGCCCTTCTGGGCCAAGCGCTTCGGCACCGCGCCCTTCCTGCCCATGAACCGCGCCGAGATGGACGCGCTGGGCTGGGACAGCTGCGACATCGTCATCGTCAGCGGCGACGCCTATGTCGACCACCCCAGCTTCGGCATGGCGGTGATCGGCCGCGTGCTGGAGGCCCAGGGCTTCCGCGTGGGCATCGTGGCCCAGCCCGACTGGAACAGCGCCGAGCCCTTCAAGGCGCTGGGCCGCCCGAACCTGTTCTTCGGCGTGGCCGCGGGCAACATGGATTCGATGATCAACCGCTACACGGCCGACCGCAAGATCCGCAGCGACGACGCCTACACGCCCGGCGGCGCGGGTGGCCGGCGGCCCGACCGCGCCACGCTGGTCTACACCCAGCGCTGCAGGGAAGCCTTCGGCGAGGTGCCGGTGGTCATCGGCGGCATCGAGGCCAGCCTGCGCCGCATCGCGCACTACGACTACTGGCAGGACAAGGTGCGGCGCAGCATCCTGGTCGACAGCAAGGCCGACCTGCTGGTCTACGGCAACGCCGAGCGCGCCATCGTCGAGATCGCGCACCGGCTGGCGCGGCGCGAGCCGGTCGAGACGCTGACCGACATCCGCGGCACCGCCTTCATGGTCAGGCGCGGCTTCGAGCCGCAGGGCTATGCGCAGATCGATTCGACCGAGGTCGACCGCCCCGGGCGCATCGACGAACACATCAATCCCTACCTCAGCACCGCGGAAGCCGCGGCCGCGGTGGGCGAGACCTGCGCCAAGGAAGAGGGCAGCGCGCCGCCGGCCGTGGCCACGGTGGCCCTGCCGGTCAGCCGCAAGACCGGCGCGCTGCAGCTGCCGCCGCGCGAGCGCAGCGTGATCCGCCTGCCGGCCTATGAACAGGTCAAGAGCGACGCGGTGCTCTACGCCCACGCCAACCGCGTGCTGCACCTGGAAACCAACCCCGGCAACGCGCGCGCGCTGGTGCAGCGCCACGGCACCGACGCCACTGCGCGCGATGTGTGGATCACGCCGCCCCCCATCCCGCTGAGCACCGCCGAGATGGACCATGTCTTCGGCCTGCCCTATGCGCGCAGCCCGCACCCGGCCTATGCCGATGAGCAGGGCGGCCATGACGGCGCGACCAAGATCCCGGCCTGGGAGATGATCCGCTTCAGCGTGAACATCATGCGCGGCTGTTTCGGCGGCTGCACCTTCTGCTCGATCACCGAGCACGAGGGCCGCATCATCCAGAGCCGCAGCGAAGACAGCGTGATCCGCGAGATCGAGGACATCCGCGACCGCGTCAAGGGCTTCACCGGCGTCATCAGCGACCTGGGCGGCCCCACGGCCAACATGTGGCACATCGGCTGCAAGAGCCGCGCCATCGAATCGGCCTGCCGCAAGCCCAGCTGCGTGTACCCCGGCATCTGCCCCAACCTGCACACCGACCACGGCCCGCTGATCCAGCTGTACCGGCGCGCGCGCACGCTGCGCGGCATCAAGAAGGTGCTGATCGGCAGCGGCCTGCGTTATGACCTGGCGGTGCAGAGCCCCGAGTACGTGAAGGAGCTGGTCACGCACCACGTGGGCGGCTACCTGAAGATCGCGCCCGAGCACACCGAGGCCGGGCCGCTGTCGCGCATGATGAAGCCGGGCATCGGCACGTATGAGCGCTTCAAGCAGCTGTTCGAGCAGGCCAGCGCCGCCGCCGGCAAGAAGCAGTACCTGGTGCCCTACTTCATCGCCGCCCACCCGGGCACCAGCGACGAAGACATGATGAACCTGGCCATCTGGCTCAAGCGCAACGGCTTCAAGGCCGACCAGGTGCAGACCTTCTACCCCAGCCCCATGGCCACGGCCACGGCCATGTACCACAGCGGGCTGAACCCGCTCAAGGGCATCAGCCGCCAGCTCGATGGCTCGACGGCGCGCGCCGAGCGCGTGGACATCGTGCGCGGCGAGAAGCGCCGCCGCCTGCACAAGGCCTTCCTGCGCTGGCACGACCCGGCCAACTGGCCGCTGCTGCGCGACGC
>LNFM01002331.1_pt1 | contig 59402 bp, 55 predicted proteins | sample 596031 | NCBI WGS metagenome assembly LNFM01 (sample SAMN04254537, study PRJNA301005) | activated carbon metagenome | isolation source: dual media filters at the Ann Arbor, Michigan drinking water treatment plant | place: USA: Ann Arbor | reverse complement strand
CATTTGGAAATGAATCCAAAAGCCAAAGTCAGCTTTAATTTTGTGCCTATTTTGTTGGATCAATTAGAAGATTACACGCAGCAATTTCAGACAAATCGCGTGAAAGATCCTATTTTAAAATTGTTAAGCACCAACGATTTATGGGTCATTACGCCAGAAGAACGCAGATTAATTAAAGACAGTTGTTTCAAAAGCTATCACGAAAAAATGCTGAAGCCGTTTCCTGATTATGATCGTCTTTACAAGATGTTTCAGTTTTTAACAGAAGATGGCCGTGATGATTTGATTTATTTGTCTGGTCAGTATTTATCTGATTTATTAGTGTGGTACCACTTGGCTTGGATGGGTGAGAGTGTTCGCCAAAACAATACCTTGGTGCAAAAACTAATGAGTAAAGGCAAAAAATTCACCAGCGAAGACCGTTTAGCCTTGTATGATTTAGTGGGTGAGTTGATTGCAAACTTAATTCCACGTTACAAAAAGCTGGCCGAAACAGGGCAAATTGAAATATCGAGTACGCCGCATTACCACCCCATATTGCCGCTGTTAGTAGATTTTGAAACGACGCATGATGCGATGAGCAATGCCATTTTGCCAAAAACCGCCAAATACCCTGGTGGTGTAGAGCGTGCGATTGATCATTTAAAAGATGCCACTACTTCACACACACGTCGTTTTGGCATGGCGCCCAAAGGCATGTGGCCATCAGAAGGCGCGGTATCTAAAGAAAGCCTGCTTTTAATGGCGAATCAAGGTGTGCAATGGGCAGCATCTGGCGAAGGCGTATTGGCAAACAGTCTACGCAAATCAAGCCCTAAAAAAGCGTTGCTATCACGTCACGATTATCTTTATAAACCTTACAAAGTCAGCAATGCTGAAGATTCTATTACCTGTTTTTTTAGAGATGACAGGCTATCGGACAAAATTGGTTTTGAATATTCCAAATTGCACAGCAGTGAAGCGGTAAATGATTTTATTCAAACATTAGAGCATATCTATAACACGTATCAACGCCAAGAAAATCCAGTGGTAAGTGTGATTTTAGATGGTGAAAACGCATGGGAATATTATCCATACAATGGCCATTATTTCTTAACCGAGCTATATGCGGCACTGGCCAATCATCCCAATATTGAGATGGTGACGCAATCTGAAGTGTTACAAGCTATTAAAGCGCCTGAAAAAAGTCCCTACAAAATTAATTGTGGCGTGTTGCCCGAAATTTCGGCAGGTAGCTGGGTGTATGGCAGCTTTAGTACTTGGATTGGCAGTGTAGATAAAAGCTACGGTTGGGATTTGTTATGTGAGGCCAAAAAAGCGTTTGATAAAGCCATGAAATCGGGCAAATTAACAGCGCAGGAAAAACATTTTTGTGAGCATCAGTTATCTGTTTGTGAAGGCTCTGATTGGTTTTGGTGGTTGGGTGATTACAACGCAGCCATGAGTGTGAGCAGCTTTGACCAATTGTATCGCCGCAATTTAATGAACTTGTACCGTTTGCTTAAATTACCAATTCCTGATCATTTAAACGCATCGATTAGCATGGGCGATAGCCAAGCGGCAAATGACTCTAACAGCGGAACAATGCGCAGAGGGCAAGAATAATTTAAATTTTTTAAATGCGTGCTTGTGTGAGTAAGCACCTCACTTAACCATGTAACATTACCATGTAAGATTTAAATCAACCTGTAAAAATATTTGGATACCTAAAGCATTACAGAAAAAAAAGAAGCAAAATGAAAAAATCACAACAACGTAAATCAGGTGTTTTGTTACATATTAGTTCTTTACCACAAGGTACCTTGGGCTTACATGCAAAGCGATTTGTTGATTTTTTAAGTGCTGTTGGTGCAAGCGTATGGCAAACGTTACCCTTAAATATGCCACACAATGATGGCTCTCCTTATCAGTGTTTAAGCGCACATGCGGGTAACCCTGCTTTTATTGATTTACTGCAATTGGTTGAAGCGGGCTACATTACCGTGGCAGATTTAGAAGTGTATAACGCTGAACCCACTTTAGTGCAGCATCAAAAATTATTCGAAAAAGCCTTTTGCATTGCTTCTCAGCATCCAGATGCGCCAGATTACATGGCTTATAAAAAGTTTTGCAAAAAACATAGCCATTGGCTAAATGATTTTGCATTGTTTGTGATATTGCGCCAGCAATTTGACCAAGCCAGCTGGAATAGCTGGCCAATTCAGTACAAAAAGCGCGATTTAAAAACGCTAAATCTGGCTAAAAAACAGCATGCACAAGCGATTGCTGTGATTAAATTTACGCAATTTATTTTCTTTAATCAGTGGTTTGCTTTAAAAGCCTACGCAAATCAACATCATATTGCTATGTTTGGCGATATTCCTATTTTTGTGGCGTTTGATAGTGCAGATGTGTGGGCAAATCCTGAATTATTCAAATTGGATAAGCATTGCAATATGACGGTTGTAGCAGGTGTGCCGCCTGATTATTTTTCAAGCACAGGCCAGCGCTGGGGCAACCCGCACTACAATTGGCGCGCTATGAAAAAAGATGATTTCAAATGGTGGCTAGCGCGTATGCATACGCAAAACAGCTTGTTTGATATGGTGCGTATCGACCACTTTAGAGGCTTAGAGGCCGCATGGGAGATACCTGCGTCTGAAGATACTGCTATTAATGGTAAGTGGCAAGTAGCACCAGGTAACTTGTTGCTGGCAGCCATAAAAAAGCGCTTCAAAAAAATGTGCTTGGTGGCAGAGGATTTGGGCATTATTACCGACGAGGTGAATGCTTTAAGGCATGAATACCAAATGCCAGGCATGAAAATTTTGCAATTTGCTTTTGGCGGTGGTGACGATAATTTGTATTTGCCACAAAATATTGAAGCCAATAGCGTGGTTTACACGGGCACACATGATAACGATACTACCTTAGGTTGGTATCAACAGCTTGAAGAAAACGCCAAGAATCACTTGCATGCTTTTCTCGATAACCAAGAACCTGATATGCCAAATGCTTTGATTGATATGGCGTTTGCAACACAAGCCGATTTGGCGATTATACCCATGCAAGATATATTAGCGCTTGATAGCACAAATCGCATGAATACACCTGGTACGCTAGGTGGCAATTGGGTTTGGCGCTTTGATTGGCCACAGCTTAGTGCAGAGCTACAACAGCATTTTGCCGATGCAATTCAACGCTCTGGACGGCACGCATAGTAGACATGAGTTTGCTGATAGGCATTGATGTTGGTGGCACAAATCTACGCTTGGGTGTGGTGGAAAATAATCATGGCAAATTGCAGCTGATTAAAGAAATACGTTTTCGCGCCGATTTTTCACAAATATGTAAAGCCCATTCGCCTGCACAAGCTTGGCAACATATTTTAAATACCACCGCCGAAGCGATTCGGAATGTGCGTGGGCATTATCAAGATGTAGCCGCTGTGGGCATTGGCTTTCCTGGTTTTATTGACCCACAAACGCACAAGATTGCGCAGTCGCCCAATTTGCCAGGCTTAAATGATGTGGACTTAAATGCAGATTTAAGCCAATTAATTAACCTGCCTGTAGTGGTAGAAAACGACGCGCTTGCTGCCGCTTATGGTGAATATGCTAATCAATATTTTGCACAAAACACAAACTTAATTTATATCGGTTTAGGCACAGGAGTAGGTGGCGGATTAATTTTAAACGGTAAGCCATTTCAAGGTGACCACGGCGTGGCGATGGAAGTAGGGCATATCATCGTTCAACCCAATGGTAGGCTCTGTGGCTGCGGCAATGCGGGCTGTATGGAGCAATATGCATCAGCCAGCGGGGTTGCTAAAACCTATTTTGAAGCGACCAATAAAAATTGCCACGCTAGCGAGATTGCAACGATGGCAGGCCAAGGAAATCAGGCGGCTTTAGATGCTTATGCACTTGCTGGAAAATCATTAGCACAAGCCTTGGCACACACTTTAAAAGTAATTGATGTTAAAAAAATTGTGATTGGTGGCGGTATGAGCGCTTCATGGGATTTAATGCAAAATGCGTTTAATCTTCAATTACAGCAAGATTTAATTCCTGTGCTGCGCAATCAGGTGGCCATTAGTGTTTCTAGCATGGGTGATCAAGCAGGCATCATTGGCGCGGCCATGTTAGCGCAACAAAAAACCCGTGTAATTAGCTAGTATGCATTTGTTTAGCCGTTTATTCACTCGCAAAATTTCCATCAAATATTCGGTTAAGTTTCTTCAGCTTTATCTATTATTAATAGTCATTAACAGTTCTATCAGCAAAGGTTCGGCAGAGCCCACCCTTAATAATGGGCTTGCGCTACAAGTGCTTGGCTCTGGTGGGCCAGAAACTCAAACTAAGCGTGCATCTAGCAGTTATTTGATTTGGTTGGATGGCAAAGCGCGCGTATTAATTGATAGTGGTGGCGGAAGTGCCTTGCGCTTTGGTGATAGTGGCGCACAAATGGCAGATTTAGATTTAGTACTATTGACGCATTTACACGTTGACCACACGGCAGATTTACCTGCATTGATAAAGTCTTCTTATTTTGAAACACGTAACAAACCTTTGCCAGTGTTTGGGCCTGTTGGAAATGCTGCTTTTCCGAGCACAGTTGAATTTATACAGTCACTATTAGGACCAAACGGCGCATACCGTTATTTAAGTGATTTTTTGCAGCCTCAAAATGCTAGTTATAGTATCCAGCCAAATAACGTTGCGCTTAAAGATGCACAATTAAAAACAGTATTTAATCAAAATGGCATTAAAGTAACTGCTGCCAATGTGCAGCACGGTAGCGTACCTGCCTTGGCTTGGCGCGTCGAAATTGCGGGTAAAAGTATCGTTTTTAGTGGTGATACCAATGGTGATGGCGACAATTTAGCGCTATTGGCAAATGGTGCCGATATATTCGTCGCGCATAATGCTGTGCCAGAAAAGGCAGTAGGTGCTGCGCGTAGTTTGCATATGACGCCTAGCGTAATTGGCAAGATTGCCGCTAGTGCTAAAGTTAAGCAATTGGTGCTATCGCACCGAATGCTACGCACATTAGGCAAAGAGTCTGAAACTTTGCAAGCGATTGCATTGCAATATGCAGGTAAGCCAGCATTTGCGAATGACCTTGATTTTTTTTACCCTTAAACTTATTGTTAAGTCGCTAATATCTAAACATTTTTCGCGCAAATAACACAGTTTATTGCTGTCATAATTCGTTTATAAATAGTCAGTATATTAAGGTTATATTAAATACAGACTACGGATATAGCTTGAAAACCGAAATAGCCAGCATTCTGCAACAGAGAAATCTCACCGCATTATTTCAACCCATTATCGACATGCATCGCGGCAATGTATTTGGACATGAGGCGTTAATAAGAGGCCCCGTTGAAACAGATTTGCACTCGCCAATCGCTTTATTAGAAGCAGCACATTTGGTGGGCTTAACACCTCAGACTGAATTTTTATGCCGCGAAATCGTATTGACTGAATATGCAGCAGCTAAAAATCCCAAAAAGTTATTTATTAATATTAGCCCGTATTGCCTGCAATTAAACGATTCGGCATTTGAATTTCAATTAAGCAATGTAGAAAATTTGGGTTTAAAGCCAACTGACATCGTGATTGAAATTACTGAAGGCTCATCGATTAAAGATTTTGATTTACTAAAAGATTGCGTCAATAAATATCGCGAGTTGGGCTTTGGAATAGCGTTGGATGATTTGGGTGAGGGCTTTTCAAGCTTGCGTTTGTGGTCTGAAATTGCCCCCGATTACGTCAAAATTGATAAGCACTTTATTCATAATATCCACAACGATGCCGTTAAATTAGAATTTGTACGTGCTATTCAAAAAATAGCGTCTGAATCGGGTTGCCTTACTATTGCAGAGGGCGTTGAAACCAGCGATGAATTGGCCGTCATTAAAGATTTAAAAATCAATTATGCCCAAGGCTATTTGTTTGGCAGGCCTTTGCCACAATTTCAAAAAAAGCTGGCAAATGATGTCAAAATTTTGCTCAACAAAAGTGCGATTAGTGTGTTTCCAGAGTTTTCAGTCGCCACAGGCAAGCAGGCTACAGTGGCTAATCTCGTCACCTATCAATCAGCAGTTAATGCCACGTTCACTAATGACGATGTTTATCAGCTATTTGAGCAAGATGCAAAATTAAGCTCAGTACCTGTAATTGATGGCCAAACGGCCATTGGCTTAATAAGCCGATACGACACGATTGACCGTTTTGCGCGGCCTTACCAGCGCGAATTGCATGGTAAAAAATCGTGCACGCAATATATGGATAAAACACCTTTAATTGTAAAAAAATCCATGACTATCAATGCTTTAAGTGAGCTTATTGTAAACGCTGACCCGCAATATTTGATTAATGGATTTATTATTGTAAATGAAGCGGATGAATATATTGGCACTGGTAACGGCCATACTTTGCTGCGTGAAGTGACAAACTTGCAGATTCATGCAGCGCGTTACGCCAACCCGTTAACGTTGTTGCCTGGCAATGTACCGATTAATGCGCATATTGATAGGCTGCTAGAAAATGCCAAGCCTTTTGTGGCTTGCTATTGCGATTTAGATAACTTTAAACCGTTTAACGATGCCTATGGCTACAGGCGCGGCGATGAGCTTATTCAATTTATTGGGCATTTGCTTAGTACCGTGGCGATTAGTGAGCATGATTTTATTGGGCACATCGGCGGTGATGATTTTATTTTGCTATTTCAATCTGAAAACTGGGAATTACTCTGCAAAAACGCCCTAGATACCATTACAAAAGTCATCCCCGATTTTTACGATAGCAAAGACGTTAAGCTAGGCGGTATTCATGTGGAAGATAGGCTGATGTGATTCCAGAACATTTTAGTAGCCACCATGAAGTGGCAGGTGCGATGAGCCGTGCAAAAAAAGAGGCGAAAAAAGTGCCAGGCAATAGTTTATTTATGGATAGACGCCAGATGGCTTAATGCATTTAATAGGCTAATGAGTCGCGAGATTAGTTTCAACAACACGCCCATTTTGAAGATGAATAATATCGCTGGTCAGTTGCGCAATTTCATCCTTGCTATGGCTAACATACAGCATTGGAATTTGGATGCTTTCAGTAACCAATTTTAAATAAGGCAGAATCTGCTGTTTTAATTGCTCATCTAATGAAGCCAGCGGCTCATCTAGCATTAATAATTTGGGTGAGCTTAACAATGCACGTCCAAGCGCCACGCGTTGTTTTTCGCCGCCAGAAAGTTGATGCGGTTGCTGCTTTTTAAGCGAGCTCAAAGCCAATAGCTGCATAATTTCTGTAGGCTGAATAAGTTGGTTAATGTGGCTATTCAGCTTAAAAGCGTAAATTAAATTCTGCTCTACCGTCATATGTGGAAAAAGCCTGCCGTCTTGAAAAACCAGGCCTACTCTGCGCTGATGAATGGCTTTATTAATACCCAATTGGCTATCAAATACGCATTCACCGTCAATGGTAATCGTGCCGCTATCTGGCTGGGTTATGCCTGCAATCATACTTAGCAAAGTACTTTTGCCAGAGCCAGAAGGGCCAAATATAGCCGTTACGCGGGTATCAATTTGCAATGACACATCCAAATTAAAATGTTTGCGTTGCAGTTTGGCTTGAATGTTAATCATGCGGCTGGCGTCCAATTTTTTGGGCGCTAATATCATGCTTAAAATAACCAAACGCATGGCAGGCCAATCGCCATTGGGAATTTGCGTATAGCTATATATAGCTAGCGGCAATGTGCGTGTTTCGTTTTCAATATTGCCGACAAACGTAATGGTCGCACCAAATTCACCTAAGCTACGGCTAAACGCTAGTATCAGCCCCGTAATAACGCCCGGCATGGCCAGTGGCAGCGTAATGGTAAAAAACACTTTAAGTGGATGTGCACCAAGCGATTGCGCGGCAATTTCTAAGTGACGGTCTACTTGCGAGATGGCTAGGCGCGTTGAGCGCACCATTAATGGAAACGCCATGACGGCAGACGCGACTACAGCGCCCATCCAAGTAAATGCAAGGCTAAAACCAAAATAAGTATGTAAATGCTTGCCAATTAGCCCTTGATTGCCCAATAGCAAAAGCAACAGAAAGCCAGGCACAACGGGCGGCAACACTAAAGGTAAATGAATAAGACTATCTAATAGTGATTTTCCCCAGAATGATTTTCTGGCCAATAGCCAAGACACGGCAATACCGGGAAGTAGAATAATAAGCACGCACAAAAGTGCCACTTTGAGTGAAAGCCACACAATTGCGAGTTCTTCTGGTGTAAAGTTGAATAATGCTTGCATGAGTTTGTTATTTTAAAAATTGAAAGCCATACTGCTCAAATATCTTCTTCGCTTGGTCAGATTTCAAATAACCATAAAATTGCATGGCATTTGAATTGCTTTGTTTTGTTAAACTAATTGGGTAAAGAATAGGCTCATGACTGTTTTTATCAAATACCATCACGCTTTGCACTTTATCTGAAACTTTCGCATCTGTCTCATAAACAATGCCTGCCGCGCATTCGCCGCGTTCCACATTCACCAAGGCTGCACGTACATCTTGCGTGCCAACGATTCTGGATTTAATTGCATCCCACCAGCTCAGCGATTTGAGTGCTTGTTTTGCGTAAATACCTACAGGTACAGATTCTGTCTCCCCTGTACATAATTTGCCTTCAAAAGTATTGGCAAAATTAAATGATTTATCTGCATTGATTTTAAAGCTTTTGCCTTTGGGGGCAATTAATACCAGACGGTTACCTAGCAAATTAGTGATGCTTGTATTATTCAGTGCATTTTTCTCTTTTAAATATTGCATCCATTTGGTATCTGCTGATATAAAAATATCGGCTGGTGCGCCATTTTCAATTTGTTTGGCCAGCGTAGATGATGATGCAAAAGAAGTTTGTATTTCAATATTCTTTTCTTTTTCATAAATGGCAGCAATTTCTGTAATGGCGTCTGTTAAGCTGGCTGCGGCAAAAACCACTACTTTTTTGTCTGATTCAGCTGCGTTTAGGTTCAGCGCAAAACACAATAATATCAGCAGAAAAATTCGGTTTGTTTGATGGTTAAGTTTCATTATAAATTTCAATATTAGATTAACTAAAATGCACTGACTAGAAATTCTACATACACATAATCAGAATCATCGCGGCGCGTAGGGTCGTTTGCGTTGCTGGCAATACCCACTGCGCGCTTGGTAAAGTCACCTGCCCAAAAATGGGCGTAACCAACGCTGGCGTTAATGTAGGGGTTAATTGCAAAACGCGCATTGATATCAACATCAGAGCCTATTTTGTCACCACTCCTGCCAGTTCTATCTCTTAATGCAGATGGCCCCCAGCTATCGGTATCGCTTTCTAATGTGTAATTGCTGTAACCAATATCGACTTTAAGGTTTTTAACCAGTGTTACTTTTGGTTCAAATTCAAGCCGTATTTTTGGCGTGCGAATATTGGCCATTTCAAAATAATCGATATTAGACCAAGGGCGAGCAAAGCCAAACAAACGCTCAAAGCGCTGGTTTTTATTGTCATTTGAATTTTTATCGCCAGTAGCTAAACCATAAAAAGCGCTTAATCTTGGTTTCCAAGCATGATTAAATGTGTAGCCAATTTCTGCGTTATAGCCGTAAGCATCATGCTCAACGCGGGTGTTGTTAGTGAGGCTAGTATCTTGATCGCCCCATTGTTGTGCATAGTTGGCGTCATAATCCCAACCTGTTTTACCTAAAACGCCATAGGCACGTAAGCCTGCGGTGTGAATAGTGCGGTCAATTCTACGGCTATTATTGTTGTCCTCACGACCATTTAAATCATATTTTACTTTGTCACCATCTTGCTTCAGCAAGTAATAATATGGCTGCAAAGTGACAACTTCTGACCATTTTCGCCAATCGCCGATTGCGCCATAAAATCGTTGTGAATCGTTACGCTGATCCAGCTCATCATTAAACCGTTGCACAGGATTTAATGCAAACACTTCCAGTTGCCAATCGTTTTTTTGCTGACCCAATATTGTGCGCACACCTTGAAAATTATTGGTTGTATTGCGGTATTCATTACGCGCAACTAGCCGCTTATCAATTTTTTCAAAAGCATGTCTACCCGCTCTAATACTGATTGGGCGTTCGTTACCTAAATCATCTTGGCCAAGCGGTGTTTCTTTAAAAAACAATTCTAAATAGGCTTGAATCGGCTCTGCATAATTGATATCGCGCGTATCAAATTCACGCGTATATTGGCTATGGTTGCGCCGCGCGTCTTCTACTTCTAATGTAAAGCGTAGCGGGTCTAAAATGTCTTTTATGGCAATATAACCGCGCGTTCTCAATAATATAGGTTCATCTATAGCATCTTGTGGGCGTCTAAAATCGTTGTGCCTAAACTCATAGCGCAGGCGATAATCCAAGCCAATATCCAGCCAGTCAATATCTTTTAATGCTTCGTAATTGTTTAACCAAGTCTTGTTGAGTTGCTTAACGTATCTTGGCGGGTCGCTTTGTAAAGTTGTGCCATAACTTTTACGCTCAACATAATAAGAAGTTTTAGCAACTTCATCGGCATGCGCCAGTTGTAAGTTCATGCTCAACAACAGTGTTGAAACCGCAATAGTGGGTATGGTTTGTTTGATACATGTATTACACTGGTTTTTAACGCTTAATATCATTTTCATGTGATTAATTATTTTAAAAACTTGATTTCTGCATTTAATCATAAATATCGCTATATTCAAATGGATATAGCGATATTTATAATAATTAGCGTTAAAGTATTTGAAATTATTCGGATATTTTTAAATTTGAAAGAATATTACTTAGCTCAAGCTCAGTATTACTGTAAGTTTTAGCAACTAGATTCCTGTAACTTAACAGTATAAATCGACCAAAATCTGTTAGCTTTGCACCGCCGCCATGTTGCCCGCCTGGGGCGCTAATCACCAGCGGCTCGTTAAAACTTTTATTAATAATATCCACTAAATCCCACGCTCTTTTGTAAGACATTTGCATCTGCTTCGCAGCAGCAGAAATAGAACCACAGCTATCAATCGCATCTAGCAAATCCGCTTTACCTGGACCCATAACAATTGTGCCGCTCTGCTTAATTCTGATTTGTAATGATTTTTTCATATAAATATTATGTAGTATCTATTTAGCTTTGTGCTGTTGCAAAGCCCATGCCACATGCTCGCGGACGATAGCATTATCATCATTTTCGCGCGATTTTAATGCTTGGATAATGGCTGGAGTGCTGGTGGCATTGCCCAAACCCACTGCAATGTTGCGCAACCATTGCGCATAGCCAATTCTGTAAATGGCGCTGCCAGCCATTTTTTGTTTGAACACTTCTTCAGTCCACTCAAAGCATTCTAATAAGCTAATATCATCCAAACCATGCTTAACCGAAAAATCAGGCTCTTGTGTAATTTCTGCAAATTTGTTCCAAGGGCAGGTGAGTTGGCAATCGTCACAGCCATATACGCGATTGCCGATTAATGGCCTGAATTCAACAGGGATGCTGGCTTTGAGCTCAATTGTTAGATAAGAAATACACCGCCGTGCATCTACTTCATAAGGTGCGGTAATGGCCTGCGTAGGGCATACATCAATACAGCTAGTGCATGTGCCGCAATGGTTGGCGGCTGGTTCATCCGTCATTAATGGCAGGTTAGTGTAAATTTCACCCAAAAAAAACCAAGAGCCGCGATTTTTATTTAGCAATAACGTATGTTTACCACGCCAACCTAATCCAGCTTTTTCAGCTAATGCGACTTCTAACACAGGCGCGCTGTCGGTAAATACGCGGTAGCTAAAATCTTTGATATTTAACTGCGTTAATTCATACTGGATTTTTTCACTGAGCTTTTGTAGCTTGTTGCGCATCACCTTGTGATAGTCGCGTCCAAGCGCGTAGCGCGAAATGAACGCTTTTTCACTATTGGCCATAATGGTTTCGCTGTGTGCTGCATTGGGCGGTAAATAATCTAATCTAGCAGATATAACTCGAATGGTATTTGGCACTAATTCGGCAGGGCGGGTTCGCTTCACCCCATGTTTTGCCATATAATCCATTTCACCATGAAAACCTTTAGCAACCCACGCTTGGTGTTCGCCCTCTGCAGCTTGCAAATTGGTATCTGTAATGCCAATTTGATTAAAGCCCAGCGCCAGCCCCCAGCTTTTAATGTCAGCGGAAAGCTTTACCCAGTCGTTGGTTAAATTTAATTGCATATGGTGAATGATATTACACTTGATCAAAATAATACTGTGCCCGATAACAATTTAAACCTTAGTGACAATTTACTAAAACCTATTTTGCTGGCTGATGAAGCGGCAACTTTGGCAGTTGGGGCAATATTTTCGCAATGTGCAACCGCGGGCTTTGTGGTTTTTTTGCATGGTGATTTGGGCGCAGGCAAAACCACATTTACACGTGGTTTTTTGCAAGGTTTAGGCTTTAAAGGTAAAGTAAAAAGCCCTACATACACACTTGTCGAGCCCTATACGTTTAATGATTTAACCGTATATCATTTTGATTTGTATCGATTTATTGATGAAGAAGAATGGGAAGCGACAGGCTTTAGAGAGTATTTTAATGCCAATAGTATTTGCCTAATTGAGTGGCCAGAAAAAGCGGGATATTTATTGCCAGAGCCTGATATGCACATACATTTAATGCATGATGGCTTACAAAGAAAAATTCAATTTTTAGCCAATACCACACTTGGCGAGCAATCTTTAGCTTCCATACTGAAACAAACGAGTATTAAAACTGATGATAAAACCCAATCAGCGTAGCTGGATGATATTGACTAACTTAATGAAGACATTTGCAGTATGGCTAGCACTTTCCTTTATGAGCTTAAGCGCATATGCGGCAAATACCATCAGCGCCGCCCGCGTATGGCCCGCGCAAGATTACACCCGCATTGCACTAGAATCCGATACCGCAATTAAGTACGAACTGATTGTTTTGAAAAATCCCGACCGTTTAGTGTTGGATATTGAAAATGTGGAATTAACCAATACGCTAAGAACTTTAACAGACAAAATTTTATCGGGCGATCCTTACATTAAACAAGTGCGCGTGGCTAAATTTAAAGCCAACGTGGTACGTGTAGCAATTGATTTAAAAAGCGAGGTTAAACCCAATGTTTTTGCTCTAACGCCAGCAGGAGAGTATAAATACAGGTTAGTACTGGATATTTACCCATTACAAGATGAATTAATGGCGATGTTGGGTAAAAAAAGCACGGATAGTGAGCCTAGCGATAGCGCTGCTAGCAATTCGCCCAAGCCAGTTATCGAGCCATTGCCACCTTCAAGTGCTGAAGATGCTAATCAAGATTTACCCGCTATTCCACCTGTATCAGAACCTGTTTTGCCAGAGCTAGATGCAGACGTTCCTACCAATAAAGATAATGAACGGTTAATTACTATTGCCATTGATGCGGGCCATGGTGGTGAAGATCCAGGCGCGCGCGGCGCTAATGGCAGTCACGAAAAAGTGATTACGCTGGCAATTGCCAAAAAATTAAAAGCCAAAATCGATGCCGACCCAGCTATGCGTGGCGTTTTAACGCGCGATGGCGATTATTTTGTGCCGCTGGGTATGCGCGTTGTTAAAGCGCGCAAATTAAAAGCCGATTTATTCGTATCAATTCACGCCGATGCGTTTACCAACCCCGCAGCCCGCGGCTCATCTGTATTTGCATTGTCTGAAAAAGGTGCAACCAGCGCCAGCGCACGCTATTTAGCCAAAAAAGAAAACGAATCTGATTTAATCGGCGGTGTAAGTTTAGGCGGTAGGGATCCTGTTTTAGCCAGAACCTTGCTAGATTTATCTCAAACGGCAATGATTAACGATAGCCTAAAATTAGGAAAAGCGGTTTTAAGTCAAATTGGCGATATCAACAAACTGCATAAAAATCATGTAGAGCAAGCAGGTTTTGCGGTATTAAAATCACCTGATATTCCATCTATCTTGGTAGAAACAGCCTTTATTAGCAACCCAGAAGAAGAGCGCCGCTTAAATGATGATAGTTACCAAGACAAATTGGTGAATTCTATTTTTGTGGGCATTAAAAAATATTTTGCAACCAACCCCGCTTTAAGTAAAACCAAAATGGCGCAAGATTAGTTTGCCATTAAAATAATTGACTAGACGACTGGTCTAGTAAATGCAATAATAAACCATGACTCAAGCCATTCACAAATTCAGCGATACACGTCAGCAGATTATCGACACTGCTAAAAACATCATGCTGGGCAAAGGTTTCGCGGCCGTTGGCCTAAACGAAATTTTAACGCAGGCCAATGTGCCTAAAGGTTCGTTTTACCATTATTTCAAATCAAAAGAGCAGTTTGGCGATGCCTTGCTTGAAGATTATTTAGACGGCTATTTAGCCTATATTGATGCTAAATTAAGCCCAGAAAATGGCTCAGTTAAGCAGCGTTTGTTGGCCTATTTTCAAAACTGGCTGGATACGCAAACCGCAGACACCACCCAAGATAAATGTTTAGTGGTTAAATTAAGTGCAGAAGTTACCGATTTATCAGAAACCATGCGCATTACGCTTAAGCATGGCACAGATCGCATTATTAATCGTATAGCGGAATGTGTACAAGAGGGCATTGATAATGGTGAATTTCCAGCGCATTTAGATGCAAAATTTGTCACGCATGAAATTTATTATATGTGGATTGGTGCGACCTTGTTTACTAAGGTTAATCGGTCGCGCGATGCCTTAGAAGCGGCAATGTGCTCATTAAAGAGCAAGTTAGATTTAAACGATTAATCAATAATAGGGCAGTTTTTTTATTTAGATATTAAGTAGCCGACTGGTCTAATATAAAAGCATTAAGAATATTTTATTTTTAAATTGGAGTTATTAAAGATGTTAAATTTTGATTTTTACAACCCAACGCATATCGCGTTTGGTGAAGGAAAAGTAGCAGAATTAGATAAATTATTACCAAAAGACGTACGCGTGTTGATTTTGCTAGGTGGCAGTAGTGCACGTAAAAATGGTACTTTGGCTGAAGTGCTTGCTGCGTTGGGTAGCCGTGCTGTAAAAGAATTTGAAGGTATAGAGCCTAATCCGCAATACGATACTTTGATGCGCGCGGTAGCATTGATTAAAGCTGAAAAAATTGACTATTTGTTAGCCGTAGGCGGTGGCTCTGTGATTGATGCGACTAAGTTTATTGCAGCAGCGGTTTACCAAGAGGAAGATCCATGGAATATTTTATTGAAACATGGCGCCAATATCACCAAAGCCTTGCCATATGGCACAGTGCTGACATTGCCAGCAACAGGCTCAGAAATGAATGATGGTGCAGTGATTTCGCGCGGTTTAGATAAATTATTTTTTACGCATCCAGATGTGTTCCCACAATTTTCAGTGCTTGACCCAACCAAAAGCTACACCTTGCCGCCGCGCCAATTAGCCAACGGCGTGGTAGATGCATACACGCATATTATGGAACAGTATTTAACTTATCCAGTAGATGCACAAGTACAAGACCGCTTTGCGGAAGGCTTGCTGGCTACTTTGATTGATGTTGGCCCAAAAGTGTTGGCTAATCCGCAAGATTACAATGCGCAAGCCAATTTGATGTGGACGGCAACATTAGCACTGAATGGCCTGATTGGCTCTGGTGTACCAGGTGATTGGGCAACGCATATGCTAGGCCATGAAATTACCGCCGCGCATGGTTTGGATCATGCACAAACTTTGGCGATTATTTTGCCGAATATGCTGGAAATTCGCCGTGAATCTAAACGTGCTAAGTTGCTACAATACGCGTCAAGAGTGTGGAATATTAACGAAGGCGATGATGATGCACGCATTAGCGCTGCTATTAAAAACACGCGCGCATTCTTTGAAAGTTTAGGCGTTAAAACTTCATTGTCTGATTACCAAATTAGCAAATCAGCGATTGATAATTTACTAACACAGCTTGAAGCACACGGCATGGTGGCGTTAGGTGAGCACAAAGATGTTAATTTGGCATTAAGCAAAAAAGTATTAGAAGCGAGCTTTAACTAGATTGGTTTTAGTCATTTAAAGGAAAGAAAATGAAAGCTGTTGCACTTACCCGATACCTGCCGATAGATAACCCAGACTCTTTGGTGGATATTGAATTAGAAATACCTAAACCATTAAGCAGAGATGTCTTGGTAAAGGTGCATGCTATTGCAGTCAACCCAGTCGATACCAAAGTGCGCAAGCCAAAAGATAAAGTCGAAACCACACCCAAAGTGCTCGGTTGGGATGCGGCAGGTGAGGTAATAGCAGTTGGCGATGCGGTGACTTTATTCAAAGTGGGCGATTTTGTGTATTACGCGGGTGACATTACCCGCAGCGGCTGCAATGCAGAATATCAAGTTATGGATGAGCGTATTGTGGGGCATAAGCCGCAAAGCCTAGAATTTGAAGCGGCTGCAGCATTGCCGCTCACTGCTATAACGGCTTGGGAGGCATTGTTTGACCGTTTGGGCATTACACCAGATTTGGCTAGCAATAAAGGCAAAAGCATTTTAATTATCGGTGGGGCGGGTGGTGTCGGGTCTATTGCTATTCAGTTAGCTAAAAAAGTGGCAGGTTTAAAAGTAATAGCCACTGCTTCACGCCCCGAAACGATTACTTGGGTCAAAAATCTGGGCGCTGATGAAGTGATTAATCATCATCAGTTACAGCAAGAAATTACAAAGCTCAATATCCAGCCAGACTATATTCTGTGCAATAACGATACCGACGGCTATTTTGAAATGATGGCTGAAATTATTAAGCCACAAGGCAAGATTTGCTCAATCGTCGAAACCGCTAAATCAGTGAATTTGGATTTATTAAAAAGCAAAAGCGCGACATTTGTGTGGGAATTTATGTTTACGCGGTCTATGTACAAAACCGAAGACATGATTGCGCAACACCATATTTTGCAGCGCGTTGCAGGGTTAATTGATGATGGCACACTCACGACAACGCTCAATCAAGTGTTAAAGCCGATTAATGCAGCAAACTTACGCAAAGCGCATGCGCAACTAGAATCTGGCAACACCATTGGTAAGTTGGTGTTATCAGGCTGGTAATGGCAATGATTTAACGGCTAATATGCTTAAGCAAATCGCTTTCGCGCTGCGTATCGCCGTAGCCAGTTTGGGTCAGCAAAGCCCGCTCTATATAGCGGCTTACAGAATGTCTTAACGGCGGGATACTTGCGGCATCTACAAAAATCTGCGGAAATTTATAGCTTAACCAAGCATATAAGCTAATGTTTTGACTTAATATTTCCGCCGATTCTAAATGCTTGGGGTTGTTTGAATCAAGCCATGTTGGGGCGGGCGGCAATGTGCGAATCGAATGCTCAACCACGCTTTTTAAGCACAGCAAAAAATAATCTCTTTCAATATTCACGTTAATCGCAATCGGTGCGCAGGTGAAAATAAATTTATCTTTTAAGGATAGTTTAGGCGCAAATTCATCGACTAGCATGGCTTGATTTAATTGCGTGGCAGTTTTTCCTAATTCAAACAAGGCATGATTGAATGTCAGGCGGCTGGCAAAATATTCCAGACATTCTGCGATTTTAGCGGTATGCAATTGGTTTGAAATAGCCTCTATTTGCCCGATATTCGCGGCTATTGGCAGCTTTTGCAAATCAGACGTATCATAAGTCGCCAGCATATGCGCGATATGAAAACGCTCATCGTCTTCCATGATATTCACATAACCCGTATCGTAAATGCCAAAACGACCAGCGCGACCAGCAATCTGGCGCACTTCGGTAGCATTCAATAAGCGCGATGCCACGCCATCAAATTTAAAGATATTGGCAAAAATCACGCGCCGAATCGGCAGATTCAAACCCATGCCAATCGCATCGGTGGCCACTAGAATATCGGCTTCACCGCTACAAAATCGGGCCGATTCATGCCTGCGTACTTCAGGTGATAAAGCGCCGTAAATACTGGCAACCGTGTAACCCCATTGACGAAATCTGGCGGAAAAGGTCAGCACATCTTTGCGCGAAAACGCAATAATGGCATCGCCTTTTTGCAACTTGGCTTTTAATTTTGGCTTGCTATAGCGCACACCGCATAAGCTATCATCTTCTAATATCAACGGTGTCATTCGCTGTAACTCGGTGATTTCAGCCGTTTCATTTAAATGGGCAATCGCTTGCAGGCAAGGTTGGGTGACTGCGTTTGAGCCGCAAATAAAAACCTGCCTAGCTGGCACGCCCACCAACGCGGCCGTCCATGCGCTACCACGATCTGGGTCTTGCAACATCTGAATCTCATCAATAATCGCCACGTCTACCAACTTTGAGGGATTCATCATTTCAATGGTAGACGCGGTATGTTGCGCGTCTGCGATAATCACGCGCTCTTCTCCTGTAATCAGGTTGCAAGGCACGCCAGCTTCCATTAACTTATCGCGTACTTCCATTGCCAGCAAACGTAATGGTGCTAAGTAAACCCCAGATTTGGCTGCAATTAAAGTATTCAAGGCATGATAAGTTTTGCCCGAATTAGTCGGCCCTACATAAAAATGATGATGACGCTGAATAGCGCGCGCTTTTGCAAAGCTGTAGGCGTAGTTATCTAAACTATAGTCATCTAAATTGATATGTGGCGATTTCATGCTAAGAGATTGTGCGTTAAAACAGGTAAAATATCACGAAATAAACGGTAGCCAATTATGTCACGCAACTTATGTTAAGCAATCAGTCCAACGCCATCAAATTACTGCCAGACCAGCTAATCAGCCAAATCGCCGCAGGTGAGGTAGTAGAGCGGCCAGCCTCTGCGCTGAAGGAGCTGCTGGAAAATAGTCTGGATGCGGGTAGCAGCGATATTCAAGTTTCATTGATGCAAGGCGGTATCAAGCAATTGCGCGTAGCCGATAATGGCAGCGGTATTTCGCAAGATGACCTAAAAATGGCGTTAACCCGCCATGCCACTAGTAAAATTTTCAGCTTGGAAGATTTAGAATCAGTCGCCAGCTTGGGCTTTCGCGGTGAGGCATTAGCCAGTATCGCATCGGTTTCACGCACAACAATTATAAGCCGTGCGGTTGAAACCAAACACGCTTGGCGCATCGCCAGCGATGGCAGTGAAATCAGCACGATTGAACCCGCCGCATTGGATATTGGCACAGTGATTGAAGTCAACGATTTATATTTTAATACGCCTGCAAGACGCAAATTTTTAAAGACGGATGCCACTGAATTCGGCCATTGCGAAGAGGCTTTTACCCGCGTAGCCTTATCGCGTCCTGATGTCAGCTTTACCTTGCAGCACAATGGTAGGGTGCTTAGCCGCTTTGCTGCCATATCACCAAATATAAATCAGGCTAGCAAAAGATTCAATGAAGTATTAGGCGCAGAATTTGCCGCTGAAAGCATTGCGGTGGATGAAGAAGCGGCAGGCTTGCGTTTATGGGGCGTGGCGGCAAAGCCAACCTTTAACCGCAATAGTCGCGATACGCAATATGTGTACGTGAATGGCCGATTTGTGCGCGATAAGCTTATTGCGCATGCTATCCGCCAAGCGTATCAAGATGTGCTGCATCACGACAGGCATCCTGCATTTGTGTTGTTTTTAGAGCTAGATCCAAGCTTGGTGGATGTAAATGTGCACCCCAGCAAAACCGAAGTGCGCTTTAGGGATGGTCAGGCGATTCACCGCTTTATTTATCACAGCTTAAATAAAAACTTAGCCACACCAACAGGTATGTCGAATGCGGCAACTGCTAGTCAGGCTGCGCACAACCCATTTTCAGCCTATCCACCCGCCGTTCGTCCTGAGCTAATCGAAGGACAATACCTAAGGCTCCAATCGCAAATTAACTTAAATGCCAATCAACCATCTGCGTTTTATCAAACCTTATTTGGCGATTTAAAACACTCATCTCAAGATACATCTGCACAAAACGCAAACGCTTTCCCAAATCAGCATGCTGAAGCACAATCCGCCCAAGTTGAAGATTTTCCATTAGGTTTTGCCGTTGCGCAGATTCATGGCGTATATATATTGGCGCAAAACAAGCTGGGTTTGGTGGTGGTGGATATGCATGCCGCGCATGAACGCATTATGTATGAACGCCTTAAAAATGCGCTGGATAATAAAGCGGTGCCTATGCAGCCGCTATTAATTCCAGTTAGCTTTAATGCCGATAGATTAGAATTAGCAACGGTGCAAGAAGAGCAAAGTTCAGGGCTTGATAATTTACAAAAGCTGGGTTTTGAATTTGCCATTCTATCGCCCAATACTTTAGCCGTGCGTGCTGTACCAACCATGCTACAAGATGCAGACGCTGTCACCTTAGCGCGCGATGTACTTAAAGATTTACGCGAATTTGGCGCAAGCAGAGCATTAACCGAGCGCCGGAATGAATTGCTAGGCACCATGGCTTGTCACGCCGCTGTGCGTGCCAATCGCATTTTAACCATCCCAGAAATGAACGGCTTATTGCGCGATATGGAAGCTACAGAACGCAGCGGCATGTGCAACCACGGTCGCCCGACTTGGTTTCAAGTTTCAATGTCTGATTTGGATAAGATGTTTATGCGGGGTAAATGATGCGAGCCGCAGTGCGAAATTAACTTAATTGAGTTTTTTCTTAAAATAACGCCACACCAAGCTTTCTGGCACTTCAATGCCATCAACCACATAAGTTAACACCTTAGTATTGTTAAGCAGTAACGGTTGAATTGATTTTGCGTTAGGGGTGCCGCAAAACAAGATGCGGTCATTTGGCTCAAGCAGCGTAAATACATGCGGTACTAATATTTGTTGGTTATTTCTTATCAATAATAACGGTACTAAATCGAGTTGTTTTTCAGCGTCCGCTGGATCAAGCATTAAATTTTGCAATAAGACTTTCACATCTTGATTCAATAAATCAGCTACAGCTGGTGCTGAATTGGCTTCAATATTAACCACCCAAGTTTCTGGCACAGTTTCACCTATCACGCTTACTAATTGACTGATTAGCGCATTTGCCCAGCTATTGCTTTGGTTTCTAGCCAACACTAAAAACTGTGCAAGTAGCGGTGAAATCATATGCGCCAAACATTCATGCGCAATAATGTCAGTTGGTTGCATGGTGATATCAGCATCAAATTGCTTAAATAACGCGCTATTGTGACGCTTATTTTTGCGTACCACTAAGAATAAAGCGGGATTCAGCTCTTTTGCAGTCATGCCTATGGATAAATTGTTAATGTCGTTATCCGTACCAGCCACAATCGCAACCGCATTCATAATATCGGCTTCTAATAAAGTTTTTGCTTCGGTGCCGCTACCTACAACGCAAATTCCACACTCTGTAAGCTCTGGCATGGCTTCAATAATAGTAATGCTTAAGTGCTCGCGTTCTAAGTTTTCAACTACCGATTTACCAAATCGGCCATAGCCACACACAATCCAGCGACCCCGCGGTGGATTTTCTGGCGGTGGTAGCGTATCGCCTGGCACACCAGTTAACCATTGATGCAATAAGTATGTGCCCAGGGCATGCACACGCATGGCCAGTTGTTCGCCAAACAAGGTGTAAGGATTAATAATATGGTCGGTACCAAATGAAGCCATGTTAGCAGCAATGTCTTCACGCTCTGCGCGGGCAATCACTGGCAACGTTGGGCGCATTAATTTAACAGCTACTGCAACGGCTAAATTTACATTGTCATTATCCGTTAATGTAACCACTCCGCTACACAATGGGTGATGCACCCCAGCGCGTACCAAGTTTTCTGGCAGTTTTGCATCGGCGCAAATGTAGGGAATAATACTTTTGGTATTGGTGAGCTCTAGCTCATCCAAACGCGCTTGTTGCGACTCAATCACAACAACACGCATGCCTTTTTCATCTAATGCTTTTGCCAACAAACTAGCCGATTCGCCATAACTACATAAAATATAAAATGGTTCGCTTAATGACTTTACATCACGTGAAAACTGATCGGTCGACATGGCTTGTTTTAAGCTGGTGTCTTGCAGTAAAGCAATAATTTTACCGATGCCATAAAACCAAGGAATGACTGTGAAGTAGATAGAAAAAGTGGTCCAGATGCGTTGTGCTTGGCTGAATGTGTAAGGTACTTCACCGTAGCCAATAGTGGTGGCCGTGTAACTGATGACATAAAACGCTTGGAAAATGGTCATGTACCAAGTGTTGCCATCGGGATCTACGCCTGGCATTAATGTCAAGCCTAAGGTTGCGATGGCAAAGCTGACAATAATGAGTATCAGCGGCAGCCTTAAGCGGCGCAAAATTAAAAATAAAATACTATCCATGCATTAACTTAGGTAAAGCTAACACAGCGTGAGTGTGCATGTTGCAAAACATTAGCGTCTTTGGGTGATGGTTTCTGAAATCAGCAATATCACCGATACGAAATTGGCCATTAGCGCACCGCCTGATAATGAAACAATATAAACGGTTAAGCTAGCAGGGTCCATTTTGCCATCTAGCGCTGCCCAAAGAATCGCGGCCGTAATCAATTGCAAATCAGCAGCCAAGCTGGTAGAAAGTAAAAAAGCGCCCACATGCGTGCGGTCACCAAACTTTAAAACAGTGGCAATTAAGCTCACTATGATGGCGGCATATAGCTCATACACATGATGATGCGATGGGTCATCAATATCGCCCAAAAAGAAACCAAAATTCAAGGTCATGGCTAGTACAATAAAAAAACCAAAAACAACTTTTTCTAAATTCATGGTGCTATCCGTATTTAATATTGATTATTAAAAGAATTATATCGCTATCGCATTTAGCTTAAGCGATTTAATTGTGGCAAATTGCCTAGATTTTTACTAATCATCATTAAAATAAGCACCTCAATTAATTTTAAATAAATTTATGCCGCCACCTTTATTACCTCCTGCTATTCTTCTAATGGGCCCAACCGCAAGCGGTAAAACTGGCGCGGCGGTTTATCTGCATTCAAAATTGCCTGTTGAAATCATCAGTGTCGATTCTGCTTTGGTTTTTAAAGATATGAATATTGGCACGGCCAAGCCAGACGCAGAAACGCTTGCTAATGCGCCGCATTACTTGATTGATATGATTGATCCAACTAGTGCTTACTCTGCGGCGAATTTTAGAAGTGATGCCTTGCGTTTAATGGCGGATATTACTAAGCGCGGCAAAATTCCTTTATTGGTTGGCGGCACCATGTTGTATTTTAAAGCCTTGTCTGAAGGCATGAGTGGTTTGCCAGAAGCCAACCCAGAAGTGCGTGCAAGGTTGGATGCACGTGCGGCGTTTATCGGCTGGCCTGCCATGCATGAAAAGCTGGCTTTGGTTGACCCTGAAACCGCCGCCCGTTTGCAGCCGAATGATGCGCAGCGTATTCAACGCGCGTTAGAGGTGTTTGAAATAACGGGTGAGAGTATGTCTAGCCTGTTTGCCAAGCAAAGTAATCAAGCTTTGCCATATAGCATTCTTAAAATTGCACTAGTGCCAAGCGACCGTAAAGTGTTGCATGAGCGCATCGCGTTGCGATTTGAGCAAATGCTGGCGGCTGGATTTTTAGATGAAGTGAAAGCGTTATTGGCTAAATACCCCAGCTTAAATGCTGAATCTACTGCCATGCGTTGCGTAGGTTATCGTCAAGCGCTAGAACATTTAAAAGGTGAGTATGATGCCGATGAGTTGCGCGATAGGGGTATTTTTGCAACGCGGCAATTGGCTAAGCGCCAATTAACGTGGCTTCGTGGCATGAGTGGCATCACAGAGTTGGATTGTTTGAATCCTGATTTGAATGGCGTAGTATTGAGGCATGTTGAGCAATTTATAAAAGGCTAAACGCGATGAAGAATTGGATTAAAGAAAACTTGGTATTGGTGATTGGGCTAAGTCTGCCGATTTTATTGATTGTGTTATTTTTTCTGGCAACGGTAGTGCCTAAATCGTTTGGTAAGCCGCCACAATATGAGATGCTATTTACCACTTTAAAATATGAGTATGAAAACTCACCTGTGTATCTGGTTGATTTTAAAGTGGTTAATCATCAATTAGTGGCAAAAGTGAAGAAAAACGATGATAAAGCCAGAAATTATAATTCCAAAAAATTGATGGCTTACAATCCCAAAACCGAAACCGTGCGCGAAATTACGATTGATTTGGCTAAAGCGGCTGAAGCCAATGTCAATGAAGTAGTGCTAGCCGAAACCAAAGATTTAAAAGTTGATGCATCGCCTATTTCGCCAGACGGCTACCAATTAGAAGGCTCGCGATATAACAGCAGTGGTTTGATTGGCGGATTATTTGGCGGTGGCAGTCACAATAGTGGCTATAGGCTTAAAAAGGGGGCGGTAGCTTATAAAGTTGAGCCAGCACAATCCAATTATTACTACAGCGATTTTCAGTTTGTGGGCTGGGTTGTTAATAAATAAGGGGCTGGCATGTCAAACAAACTAGCTACGTCACAAAAGCAAGAAGCGCTACAAGATATCGTTAGCCTAGCTAAGCACCACAACATTAGCTTAGATGACATCACACATGCTTTGGCGAATGCCAGCACACAAGCCAGCAAGCCATCTGCAAGCATTCTCACCAAATTATTTGGCTACATTGGGGGCATATTCGTCTTTGCAGGCATCGGCGTATTTATCTCAATGTATTGGGATGATTTTGGCTCTGCCGCGCGGGTAATCGTAACGCTAGGAACGGGTTTGGCTGCCTTTATCATGGCGCTGGCTTGCCTGTCTGACAAACGTTATGAAAAAGCTGCCACGCCATTATTCTTAATAGCCGCTTTATTGCAGCCAACGGGCATTTTAGTCATGTTAAATGAGTATTCATCTGGCGGCGATGCGCGGCATGGGCTGCTGTTCATGGCGATTTATATGTTGATTCAGCAGGGTGCAACATTTTGGGCTAAACAAAGGACGGTGTTGGCATTTAGCGCCATTTTGTTTGGCTGTATTTTCTTTGCCAATCTGTTCGATATTTGGGATATGAATGAGAAATTAATTGGCATTGTAATGGGCGTATCAATCACTTGTGTGGCCTATGCATTAAACCAATCGCGCCATATGGCGATTGCGCCATTTTGGTATTTTGTTGGTGCGGTTATCTTTATGTGGTCGTTATTCGAAACGGTTGAAAAAACGCCGTTTGAAATTATCTATCTCGGATTCGCTGCGGCCTTCATATTTTTAAGCACATTAGTGCGAAGCAGGGCCTTGCTGGCAGTAGGTACGCTATCTATGCTGGCGTATATTGGCTATTTCACCGCCAAACATTTTGCCAATACGCTTGGCTGGCCCATTGCCTTGGTGATTATTGGCGTGGCGTTAATTGGCTTTAGTGCGTTTGCCTTAAAACTAAACAATAAGTACATTAAAACAAATAGTTAATGCTTAAATTTAATGTGATTTATTAATTAAATTTAAGCATTTTAACTATACTTTATTACATATTTTGAATACGTGTTGCTGCCTCCACGCATTCTTCTAAGCTTGCCACTAATGCCAAACGAATAAAATTTTTGCCTGGGTTAATGCCATTTACTTCGCGTGCTAAATAGCTGCCAGGCAATACCGTAATATTCAAATCACGATACAGTTTTAAGGCAAAACTTTCATCTGTCTCTGCAGGGTTTTTTATTTTTGCCCATAGGTAAAACGCCGCATCTGGCATTTCTACCTCTAAAACATCGCTTAACATAGGCGTGACGGTTTTAAATTTTTCAGCATAAAGTTGGCGATTTTCAATCACATGCGCATCGTCATTCCATGCTGTTTCGGATGCCGCTTGCACGGCTGGGTTCATGGCACAGCCATGATAAGTTCGGTAAAGCGTAAAGGCTTCAATAATTTTTGCATCGCCCGCCACAAAGCCAGAGCGCATACCTGGCACATTGGAGCGTTTAGAAAGTGAGCTAAACACCACTAAGTTTTTATAATCTCTACCTAATTGATGCGCCGCTTGTAAAGCGCCTAATGGCGGGTTGGTCTCATCAAAATAAATCTCGGCATAGCATTCATCAGCGGCAATTACAAAATTATATTGGTCTGATAATTCAAACAGAACTTTCCATTGCGCTAGGCTCATTACCTTGCCAGAAGGGTTGCCAGGGCTGCACACATAGGCTAATTGTGTGCGATTTAATACCTCAGCGGGCACGCTGGCAAAATCCATTGCGTGATTATTTTCTGGTGTAGTGTTCAAAAAATAAGGCTCAGCCCCCGCTAAAAACGCAGCGCCTTCATAAATCTGGTAAAACGGGTTAGGCGAAATCACAATCGGCTTGCTTTTGCTGCGGTCAATCACCACCTGCGCAAAGGCAAATAGCGCTTCGCGGCTGCCCGTGACAGGTAAAATGCTGGTTTCTGGATTAGGCGCAGGCAAGTTGTAGCGGCGCGCAATCCATTGTGATATTGCAGTGCGTAGCGCCAAGCTGCCAATAGTCGTGGGATAATTAGCCAAGCCAGCCAAATTGCTCACTAAAGCTTCTGTAATTAATTTGGGGGTGGCATGTTTGGGCTCACCAATCGATAAATTAATGGGTTTTAATGCTGGATTAGGCGTTGTGCCCGCAAACAAATCACGCAGACGTTGGAAAGGGTATGGCTGTAGTAGGCTAAGATCTTTATTCATGGCGTTATTATAATTTAGGAAGTAATTAATGGGGAAATACAGTGGGCAATGCATTAGCAAATAAATTAGAAAGCAGTAGTAAACAAAATTATTTAGCCATTTTTGGATTGCTGTTTGGTGCAATGTGTTGGGGTGTTGTTTGGTATCCGTACCGCATCATGAACGATGCAGGCGTTTCAGGCGTAGCTTCTAGCTTTTATACCTACTGCATTGCCATTATTCTAGGCGCCGCTATATTCGCCAAACACTGGCGTGGCCTATTTGATTTGCCTAAAAGCGCAATATGGCTGAGCATAATCGCAGGCTGGACCAACTTAAGTTATGTGCTGGCGGTGATTGACGGCGAAGTGATGCGGGTGATGTTGCTATTTTACCTGTCACCGCTGTGGACGCTGCTTTTAGCGCGTTTTTGGTTGAAAGAAACTATTACCAAAGCAGGATTAGTTTCTATTTTAATTGCCATGACTGGCGCCTATATTATGCTGGCTAATCCGTTTGATAGCACTGCCAAACACCTGCCCATTCCACAAAATAATGCAGAATGGCTAGCTTTATCGGCTGGGATTGGTTTTTCGTTCACCAATGTCATCACACGTAAATCTACCCACTTAAGTTTGGCAGCAAAATCTATGCTGATATGGGTAGGCGTTGCTGGCATGTCGCTTTTGTTGATTCCGTTTTTAGCGGATAGCTTTCCAAGCCCACAGTTTTTTACACTTAACCATTGGGTAATCATGACATTTATCGCGATGATGATTATGGCTGCGACCATTTTTGTGCAATATGGCGTGACTAAAATGACGGCGTTGCGTGCATCAGTTTTGTTTTTGTTTGAATTGGTTGTTGCGGCAATTGCTGCCTACTATTTGGCAAACGAGGCTATGCTGCTGAATGAATGGATGGGCGGGGCATTGATTATCGCTGCTGGTTTATTAGCAGCGTTTAATCATGCCGACGATTAACTGCTAAGCGCTAAAACCGCCTTTTGCGCCTTCTGCAGCAAAACGTATTTTTAAGGATAAATCGTTACGTGAATCGGCATTGGCCAGTGCGTGATCCTCACTAATTTTGCCGTTACTGAATAATTTAAACAACGATTGATCGAAAGTAATCATGCCAATATCATTGTTATCGGCCATGATGTCTTTCATTTCTCCTAATTTTTGTTTTTGAATCAGCTCAGACATATAAGGTGTATTAATCATTACCTCTACCGCCGCCGCGCGTTTTTGCGTGATGCCTGGCACCAAGCGTTGCGAAATAATACCAACTAAGTTAAGTGATAATCCCAACAATAATCCATGCTTGGCTTCGGTAGGAAAAAATGAAATCACACGCTCTAATGCTTGATTGGCGTTATTGGCATGCAACGTTGCTAAGCATAAATGGCCTGTTTCAGCATACGCTAAAGCCTGTTTCATGCTTTCCATATCGCGCACTTCGCCAATTAAAATCACATCGGGTGCTTGGCGCATGGCGTTTTTTAAAGCGTTATCAAAACTTAATGTATCAATGCCCACTTCGCGCTGGTCTACAATCGATTTTTTATGTGCATACACAAACTCAATTGGGTCTTCAATGGTAATAATATGACCTGTTTCATTTTCGTTTCGGTGATCAATCATCGATGCTAGCGATGTTGATTTACCAGAACCAGTAGCGCCCACCATTAAAATTAATCCGCGTTTGCGCATGATGAGTTCTTTTAATATAGATGGCAAGCCCAGACTTTCCAGTGATGGAATATCTGTTTTAATATGCCGAATCACCATACCTACTTCGCCACGCTGGCGAAATACATTAACGCGGAATCGGCCTATACCCTTGCGCCCAATTGCAAAGTTGCATTCCAGCGTCGTTTCAAACTCTTTAATTTGCTCGGCACTCATAATGCCATAGGCAATTTCTTTAATCATGCCTGGCGCCATTACCTGATTATTAATTGATACCGTTTCACCTTCGATATCCATGTGAATAGAGGTATTAGTGCTAAAAAAAAGGTCAGAGCCACCTTTATCGGTCATAAATTTTAGTACAGGAGTAATATCGATGGCTGCCATGTTGATGCTATCTTTGTGAATGAATTGTGCTGAACTTTATCACATGCCGTGTATTAATTACAGCACGTGCTTTGCTAAATCAATTAATCAATCTTTGCTTGATACGCTTGCCAGATTTGCTGATATTGCTTTTCTAAAGTTCGCGCAAATTGGGCGGGGTTGAACAGGCTTGAATGATTGATTTGTATGGTTAGCTTCTGTTTTAACTCTTTAATAGCAGATGGATTTAGCGCATAAGACACCGCATTTTGTTCATATTCTTGCCAGTTTTGGGCAGTTAAATCTGGCATATTGATGTGCTGCAACAAGCTACTAGCCACGCGTGACGCAAAAGTATTGCCAGCGCAAGTTAAAACAGGCAAGCCCATCCACAACGCGTCGCTGGCACTGGTGTGTGCATTGTAAGGCGATGTATCTAAAAATAAATCAGCATGTACATGGCGTTCTAAATGCTCTGCAATGGCAACGCGTGGCGCAAATACAAGCCTTGCAGGGTTAATGCCCGATTTTTCAGCAGCATTACGTAAATTTTCACTTGCCCAACTATTGCAATCCAGCAGCCATAGCACGCTGTTTGGCGCTTGTTGCAAAATACGCATCCAAACAGCAAATACGGCTGGCGTAATTTTAAAGCTTTGGTTAAAACAGCAAAATATAAAACCATTTTCTGGCAAGTTGTGTGCGCTTTTTGTAGTGAGCTTTCCAATAGGGCGTTGGCTGTTATTGGGTTGATAACAAGGCAGGTACAGCAGTTCTTCGCTCAAATCTGCTTGATTAGGGCTGATTACTTTATCGCTAATCATGTAATCAAATAAAGGCTTGTTATTCAGATTGCCCATTGTTCCGGCAAACCCCAGCCAATTAAAGGTTATTGGCGCTGGTTTTAGCGCCACAATACCAGTACGGCTGTTTTGGGTAAAACCAGTCAAATCCACCAAAATCGATACACCGTCTTGGTGGATTTTTTTTACCGCTTCAATATCCGATAAGTTTTTAATATCGTTAAAACGATCAAAAGCCTTTTCTAAACGTTTGCGCTCAAGCGTTTTGTCATTTTTTCCATAAGAATAAGCAATTGTTTCAAAACGATTTTTATCACTATGTTCAATTAATTCAGTAATTAAATAAGCTAATGGATGCAGCCTAAAATCGGCTGAAAGATAGCCTATTTTTAATGTTGACTGCTGTTTTTTTGACTGGCTAAAATCAAAAGCGGTATGTTGTTGAGTTAGCTTGCTGTAAAAGCTATTGGCCCAATTGCTGGCGCATTGCATTTGTTCACTTGCTGTTGTGCCATGCATACTTAAAAAGGCAAAAGGGGATATTTGCGCGCTTGGCTCGGTCATCACCCAATCGCGTAATTGTTTAATTTGGGCATCAATATTATCCCAATCGCAAATATGCTGTTTTTGGTGCACTAGATGCGCCAATGCATGATGCAGGTCAGGTTTGATTTTTAACGCTTTTTCATAGCTGGCAATAGCCAGTTTAAGCTGACCTAATTCGCGCTGCACATTGCCACAATTATTGTGCGCATCGGCATCATTGGGGTTAAATTGAATAGATTGCTTAAAGCTATTCAGTGCGGCGGGCAGCTTGCCTAACTCACGTTGCGCGTTACCCATGTTGTACCAAAAAGCGGCGTTATTAGGCTGGTACTGTAGCGCCTCTTCAAAACAGGCTTCAGCCTGCAAAAATTGTGCATTGGCATGTGCCGCATTACCCATTTCTTGCAGCACAAAACAAAGCGCATCGCGTGCAGGCATATTATTTTTAAGCACACGTACAATACGGCGAAAGTAACCAGCCGCTTCTTCAAAGCGCTTAAGTGCTACACATAGGTTTGCGCAGTGAATTTGCGCATCTAAATCTTTTGGGTTGCGCAATAAGGCTTGCTGGTAATGTTTAAGCGATGCCTCATTGGCTTGGGTTAATTCATTTGCTTGCATGGCACGATTTTAATCTAAATTGATTCAGCAAAGTTTATACAATTAGCGTATTCGCCAGTTGCTTTAAGCCTAACTCTTTTAGCAAAAAACGGCTGGGATTTAGCTTGCTGGCTAAGTTTTTTTCAATTATTAGAGGTTCATTATTTATTAAATTAGCAATCAATTCTGCACAAATTGGCGCGGTAATCATGCCTTTAGAGCCATGCCCCGCATTTACATACAAGCCATCCAACCATGGCAAATCGTCAGGGCTGGCGTTGTAGCGGGGCGGTTTGGCGCGCAATATTTTTTCATCCAACATTTGCCCTGCAAGAGGCAAGTAATCTTGTGTATGGCTGCGCCACGCCACGCGACCTAGTGCCTGCTGTGGCTGAATGCTGTTGAAAATAGCAGGGGATATTTTTTGCAAAGCACGCCAATTTTCTAAAGTATCGGCCTCACTTAAATCAGGGTTCATATCATCAGGTGCATAAGTCGCGCCAATTGAATGCAGGCCATCCACCGCTGGGCTTAGATAATGCGTGCTGCAAATAATGCTTTTAATTGGCTGGCTGGCAGGTGTGGGTGCGAAAAAATTCACTTGGCCACGCACTGGCGTACTAAAAGCGCTGTCACATAAACTCAATTGCTGCACTTGGTAGGCATTGCATAAAACGACCACATCTGCCTTGAAAGTAGAGTGGCTACATTTGATTTGCCACAACGCACCATTTTTTTGAATATCTATCACACGTTCATCAAATAGTTTGGTGACGCCATCTATGCTTGCCAATGCTTGGCAAAATGCTTGCGGCTTAAGCCAACCTGCCTGCGGCAAAAATAAACCACCTATTTTTAGTGGAATACCCGCTATTCCACTGGCAGCTTGCGCATCTAATGTTTGAAAAAATCCATTCTCTTGCTGTGAAATTAATGCATCCTGTCTTGCTTGCTCGCGTGCATCATAAGCCAGCTGAATTTGCCCACAAGCACTAAAGAATTCGGCATTGTTTGGCAATTGCTTGATTAGATTTAGGCTAAATGCGAAGCCTTGCAGCGCCAAAGTACTTTGTGCATTGGGTTTGGTGCTCAATTTGGGGTACAAAGTGGCAATCGGATTGCCTGAAGCCTCTGCCGCTAAATGCTTGTGCTGCTCAATTAAAGTAACCGCAATGCCGCGTTTGGCCAGCGCATAAGCGGTGCTACAACCCGCAATTCCACCGCCAATTACAATGGCTGTTTTAGTCGCCACTATATTTTACTTTCATTTATAAAGCGCCCAGATAGCATTTCACGCTTTTTACCAAAACCTGCTTGTTTATTGATCTGAAAACCTGCTGTTTGCAGACCGCGTTTAACGGCGCCAGCGCTAGTAAAGGTGGCAAATGTTGTATCGGTTTTTGATAGCCTTGCCATTTGCGCAAACAAAGCGGGCTGCCACATATCTGGGTTTTTTGCGGGTGAAAAGCCATCTAAAAACCATGCATCGGCTGGTGTTGTCGTTTTGCTTAAGCTATCTGTTGCATCACCAATTAATAAGCTTAATCGCACACGATTATCAAATAATTGAATGCAATTAACCGCTGGCATAACCGCTGCTTTGTACTGTGCTAAAAATGGCTGGATTAAGTGATTCAGTTCAGGCCAAGCTTGCAATGCTGCTGTCATATCTTGCAATGTAAGTGGATGTTTTTCTGTACTGATAAAATGCAAAATCGCATTTTGTGGTGCTATTTGCAGCCATAGTTGTGCTGCACATAAAAAATTCAAGCCTGTACCAAATCCCGTTTCAATAATGGTAAAACTATTAATTGAAAGCGTCTGCCAGCGATGCTTTAACTGATTGCCCTGCAGAAAAACGTAATCAGTTTCTAGTAAGCCGTTATCGCTAGAGTAATAGACATCATCAAAAATAATGGAGTAGGGCTGAGATTGTCCTTCTTGATTTAAGCGGCGCCATTCGATGATGGGGTTTTGCATAAATAGAGATTGCTCACAAATACAAATCGCATTTTAAAACAAATAGGTACAAGCTGCTTAGGCACTAATTAAATAAAAACCGCTTTATAAAAAACCAGTTTATATAAGTGCTTCGCGTCTATTTTCAGGTTTGGCTAGTAATAAATGCACATCACCCAGCGCGCGCTCTGCAAAGCCGCCTTCGCAGTAGCATAAATAAAATTCCCACATCTTGATAAACTCTTCCGAATAACCCAGTTTGCGCACTTCATCAATATTCGCGAAAAAGTTTTCGCGCCATGCGGCTAGGGTGGTTGCGTAATGCGGGCCAATATCTTCACAATCAAATAGGCGCATATCGCTGGTTTTGGTAATGCTATTCAGCATGGCAGTGTTTGATGGAATGCATGAACCAGGAAAAATATAGCGTTGAATAAAATCCACACTGTTTTTGGCAGATTCAAAACGCTGGTCGGCTATGGTGATGGCTTGAATAAGTGCCAAACCATTTGGCTTAAGTAAACTGCCAACTTTAGCAAAGTAGGTGTCGTAATACTGATGCCCAACTGCCTCAATCATTTCAATTGAAACTAGTTTATCAAATTGTCCTTGTAAGTCTCTGTAATCATTTAATAAAACAGTCACTAATGAATCTAAATTGGCGGCTTTTACGCGCTCTACCGCAAGTGCGTATTGTTGTTTTGAGATAGTAGTAGTGGTAACTTTACAGCCATAATGCTGTGCGGCATAAATTGCAAAACCGCCCCAGCCTGTGCCAATTTCCACTACATGGTCAGTGTTTTTTAAATCCAGCTTATCGCAAATTACTTTTAATTTTTTAAGTGAAGCGGCTTCTAAACTATGATTATCCGCATCAAATATGCCAGATGAATACATCATGGTTGGGTCTAGCCATAACTTAAAGAAATCGTTGCCTAAATCATAATGCGCGGCAATATTCTTGCGGCTGCCCTCTGTGGTATTGCTATTTAGCCAGTGCAATATTTTCATTAATGGCTTGGCGGCCCATTCATACCCACCTTCTAAGGTATCCATCACTGATTGATTCACACACATTAAGCGAATCACATTGGTCAGGTTATCGGCTGTCCAATAGCCCAGCATGTAAGCTTCACCCGCACCAATGCTGCCACCAAAGGCAATCTCGCCATAAAAGCGCGCATCGTGCACAACAATGGTGGCCTTGAGGCTATCAGCTTTATTATTAGCAGATTGACCGAAAATATGTTTTTCTTGCCCATCGATAAGGGTTAAGTGACCAACTTGTAACTTATTTAAACGCCTAAGAATTTGCGTTTTGGCAAAGCTAGCTACCCATTTAGAGCGACTTTTCTGTTTCAGTCCAGTGGTTAAGGTTTCTTGTGCCAGTGCTGTGTTATTAGTCATAGAGTTCATTGAAATTTATACGCAATTTTCAACACTTCAGATTCAAAGTGAATGTTAGGATTAAAGACTAATCAGTGTGCTACTTTGTTCAATCAGTTTAAATGCTTATTAGGCTGGATGTGAGTAAAACGGTACGCGTTTTAACCATAATTTAAGGGCATTCCAATAAATTGCCAGCACTACTTTTATAGTCATTAAAGGATATTGAATTAATAGCCAATTTAACGCCGATTCTGTGATTTCTTGTCGCTGCAAAGCCAATGTTGCTTTAAAAATCTGCTGATTGTTTTGCAGATTTTTCATATGTACCAACAGTTGGTTGCCTTCTAGCTTAAATGCCCAATCGTATTCAATATCCATTGGCATAAAAGGCGAAACATGAAAATTTTTATGTAATTTAAAGGCGGTTATTTCACCATTTTTTGTAGTTTTTACCAGTTTTTCTTTAGCATAATCATGTACATAGGCGTAATTTTCACCCCAAGGTGTATTGGTAATATGGCTAACAATGGCTTGCAGCGTTGTGCCATCTGCCTCAAAACAATAATAAAAGCTCACAGGGTTAAAGCAATGTCCAAAATAGCGCATATTGGTTAGCAATCGAATCGCGCCGCGCGGTGCTTGGCCAGTTGCGGCAGTAATTAAATCACTGATTTCTGCTTTAAGCGGTTTTGTGGGGTTGCCATAGTAATCGGCACGTTTAAATTGGGCAATATTGGATTTTTCTAGCGACCAAAAACGTGACTGGTTAAACAGCTGTGGCAATTCATCTAAATCAAGATACATCATAAAAACGCGATAACGAAAACCATGCTGTTTGGGTACATAGCGCTGATGATCAACCCAGCCCTTATAAATGGCGCTGTTCAATGTTATGTGCTTTTTGAAATGTGCGCTTTAAAGTGTTTTAAAGCAGATAGTGCACTGGCAACGCCGTCTTCATGAAAACCATTTAGCCAATAAGCACCTGCATAGGCTGTCAAATTTGGCCCACTAATTTCAGCATGCCTTGCTTGCGCTGCCACGCCAGCTAAAGTGTAAACAGGGTGCATGTATTTAAGGCGTTTAATCACTTTTGCAGGATTAATAAAATCAATATGGTTTAAAGTCACCAAAATCGGCTCAGGTGATTGAATATTTTGCAAAATATTCATGTTGTAGGTCACTTGTACTTTATCGCTTGGTTTGGCCGTCACGTGGTAATTCCATGCCGCCCAAGCTAGTTTACGCTTTGGTAATAAGCTGGCATCGTGATGCAAATACACCGTATTTTCTTGGTAAGGAATCACGCCTAAAATATCTCGTTCTTGTGCGCTGGCATCTTTGCCCAACATTTGCAACGCTTGGTCGCTATGACAAGCAAAAAATACATAATCAAACGTTTGCTCTTCACCGTTTTGTGGCTTAATTTTGACTGTATTTTTTAAACGACGTACGCTGGCAATTGGTGTATTTAGCTTAATTTTAAATTTAAAGTCTTCTGTTAGCTTTTCAACATACCTGGCTGAACCGCCCGTAATGGTGCGCCATTGCGGTCTGTTATTAACCGTTAGCATGCCGTGGTGATGAAAAAATCGCACTAAAAATCGTGCGGGAAAATCTAGCATCTGTGCCGCGTCAGTAGACCAAATTGCCGCACCCATAGGCACAATGTAATTGTTAATAAAATCTGGCTTGTAATTATTCTGTGTTAAATAATCGCCCAATTTAACTTCGCTATTGCTTTCCAACAATGCTAAAGACTGTTTATTAAAGCGCAAAATATCTCGAATCATGCCGTAAAAACTTGGCTTAAAAAAATTGCGGCGCTGTGCAAATAGGCTATTTAGTGTTGTGCCGTTATATTCCAAGCCAGTTAGCTCGTTGCGCACACTAAAACTCATTTGGCTTGGCTGCCAAGCCACTTTTTGTGATTCAAGCATTTCAATAAAATGTGGGTAGGTGCGGTCATTAAACACAATAAAACCCGTATCTACCGCGTAATTTTTGCCCATTAATTCAATATTATGCGTATGGGTATGGCCGCCAATATGGCTGTTGGCTTCAAACACGGTGATGTCATGCGTTTGATGTAAATGATGGGCGATGATGTTACCAGCGATGCCGCTGCCAATAATGGCTACTTTCAATTGAATGACTTTCTAATTTTTATAGTAATAATATTTATAGTACTGATTTTTATAGTACTGATTTCTAGAGGACTGTTTTATAGCTGGTTTTGGTACTGCTTAGATTCTCGAATCTCAAGAGGTATTTTACGCAAATTCCAAATAAGGCCTAGTGCCGATAAAACGCGTAAACCATAATAAGTGAAATCAATTTCCCACCAATAAAAGCCTTGGCTGGCAGAGCCAGGGTAGTGATGGTGGTTATTATGCCAGCCTTCGCCCAATGTCAAAATGGCAATGAATAAATTATTGCGGCTTTGGTCACGCGTAGCATAGCGGCGCTTGCCCCAAGTGTGGGCCAATGAATTCACGCTAAAAGTAGCGTGATACAGCGCAACGGTAGATATAACAAATCCCCAAACCAGCAGTTGCCAGCCGTTGGTTTGCAGACTTGGCGCGTAATTTTCTAACAGCACGCCTAAGCCAAAAATACTCAGTGCAAAAATGATGGGAACCAACACATCAAAGCGGTCTAAAAAACGTAATTCAGGAAATTTTGCCAGTTCTTTTACGCGATCAAACTGGGTGTGAAAGTTAGTGCGCGACAAAAACCAGCCAATATGACTCCATAAAAAACCGTGCTGAACAGGGGAGTGCGCATCATTTTCTTCATCTGAATGGCTGTGATGATTGCGATGGTGCGCTGCCCACCATAATGGGCCACGCTGCACAGCTGTTGCACCTAAAACAGCGAATATAAATTGTCCAAAACGGCTGGTTTGAAAGGCTTTGTGTGAGAAATAGCGATGATAAAAACCGGTGATGGCAAACATTCTGATGGCGTAAAGCGCCACTGCAAAAATAATAGCAAATGCGCTGTAACCCACCCAAAATAAAGCAAAACAAGCTAAATGCATGGCAACAAAAGGGATAACGCGCCAGTAATCTATGCGGTGTTCGGCTTCTTGATTCAGATTATTCGCTAACGCATCGTTATCTAGCCAGCTGGTTAAAGCACTTAAAAAGGGACGCTTACTTGACATAGATTACTCGGCCTTATCCATCCCACTTTTAACGCCAGTCCAGCTTTGCGGTACTTTGCGCAATTTGGCGGTGTCGTAACCTAAGCCTTTTACAAATTGCGTCAATTCAACATATTTAGCATCATCAATCTGCGGCTTACGCGCCATAATCCACACATAATCGCGTGCATTGCGCGCAATCACAGTGTGCTGATAATCTTCATCTAAATAAGCAATACGATACTCGGCCTTAATTGGCCAAATAAATTGCATGCCCCACAAAGCATTGCCAGTATCTTTTACTACAAAGCCGCGCGGCTTATAGGTTTTAAGCGGGCCATCAAAAGCGCCCTTGTAAAAAGTGAAAGTGGTGGCAATCGTGCCATCTTGCTCTAACTTGTAATTTTCAATCGCGTTATAAGACTGGGTTTCAATGGCGGTGGGAATCACACCAATCACATACCAATCACCCATAAAGCGCGGTAAATCAACTTGCTTAACAGTGGCAATAGAATCCATTTTTACACTCGCACAGCCAGCAATAAACCAGCTAAATAATAAGATAAGTAATACTTTAAGTTTATAATTTAACATATTGATTTATATTAATTTGTAATTAATTACATAACCTTCTGGCGTAATGGATTTAAGCGCAACCCATTCGTTTTTAAGGTTATACCAAAGCTCAATATTGAGCTTATTTTTACCGTTTAAGCTACCTTTAAGTTTGTAATGATTCGTTTCTACAGGCTTGCCTTTTACCGTAATGGTTTCTGGCGCCAATTTTTCAAATTGGGTATTCAAATATTCGGCATTTTGTGGATTAAGCAATTTGGATTGCGTTAATATCTTGGGGTTCCAATACGCAAAAGTCATGGCGCAGCTGCCTAAATTTTGCGTTTTTGCGCCATCTGACACCTCAAAACCAGCGTCTTTTTTTGTGCCTTTAACATTGGTAACCACTTTATTTTCTGTTGTATTGGCGTCAATGCTGGCTAAGCAATCATCTTTCCATTGTTCTTTCGATGTATGGTCGTAGCTGTAGGCGTTTACAAATAACACTTTTACATTAAATGTAGCGCGGCTAATTAGCTGGTTGTTTTGGTCAAGACTAAAAGTATGTTTACCTATTTTACTTTTGTCTAAAAACACATCAAACGCCCATTCTTCGGCCAAGGCAGGGCTTGCCGTTATTGCTGAAACGGTGAGTAATATTGCGGATTGGTATTTAAACATGGCAACCTTGTGATAGAACCTAATAAATTAATTTTTGGGCAAGCCTGGTATAAAACTATTGGTGCTTTTGATATAGGCAACATAATCAGGCCTGCGTTCAGAAATATCTTTTTCTAGCAGGCTAACACCACTTACTTTTAACAGCAGTAGAGTCATTAGTATTGGCGAAATAATCGCCCACCAAGCACCGCCAGCCAGCGCAATTAAATAAAAACCCCACCACACACAGCATTCGCCAAAATAGTTAGGGTGGCGACTGTAGCGCCACAAGCCTGTATTTAGCACTTTGCCTTTATTTGAAGGGTTTGCTTTAAACTGGCTTAACTGCCAATCGGCAAGTGTTTCCCAATAAAAACCAAATGCAAACAAAACAAAGCCAAAGTAATCTAGGGCGTTTATTGGCGCATTTGAGTCAATTGCGCCGTATAAAGACAGCGAAATAATCCAAGCTAAAACGCCTTGCAAACCAAAAATGATGTAAGCGCTTTTAAGCCAAAAATGCGGCTCATTATTACGTCTTATTTCAACATAGCGATGATCTTCGTGCGGGCCCCAATTGCGCCATGTAAGGTAAGCGCATAGCCGTATTGCCCAAATAGTGATCAAACTTAATATTAAGAAAATTCGCGGTGAACTATCAAACACAAATAGGGCGCTGGTAAAGCTAGCCAGCATAAAAAATAAGCTCCACATACTGTCTACATGCGTCACATTGTCGCGTATTAAACTCAGCATCCAGCCCATTAGCGCAAATAAGCCAATGGCTACTAAACTGTAGATATAAATAGACCAATTAAACATATAAATTATTGAAATCCATCAAATTTTTCAGATAGCCTGAGTAGTAAAGGGGTTAATATGGCCCAGCCAACACTAAGTGCAATGTAACTGGTCGGCAAATCGTTTAACGTAACTGCCCCTAATTTTTCTGCACCTATGTAAGCCAACGGCCCGCCAATTGCACCAAACAAAACAGAAACTATCCAGCGAATGGGTGTTTTTAGCTCTTTCATCCAGCGCAAACTCACATTTAAAACGGTTACAAACTCTGCCCACAGCGCTAAAATCCACACTGGCACAATCATGCTACTCCAGCCGTGCGCTTCATAAGTAATCAGCTGATGGTTGAGCATAATCTGGTCAAAAGTGCCGCCAATCACTAGCGTTATCAATAGCAGTTGCACTTCTTTTTTCGCCTGCTTGGCTTGTGTTAAATGCCAAATTAAAATAGCCAGCACTGTTACAACACCTAGCCACGGCATTTGTTTAGCCGCGCCAATCACACAGGCAAACCATCCTATTTGAAACAAAATAAAATTAATAATTAGGCGCGGCTGCATCTTATCTTTTCTCGAACAAATAGTGCGTTACCCACCATTCTTGACCATTGTTATAGCCAAATAATTCCGCACAAGCCATGTAAAACATGCGCCAGCGATTGCGCCACATTTCCACATCTTTGTCACCATAAGTGGCCGCCAAAATGGGCGTAATGGCTTTGGCATTTTTGTCCATATTCTCTAGCCAAGCATTGGCGGTTTTTTCATAATGTGTGCCATCCCAGCGCCAACGTTGAATCAACTTTAAATTATCTTGAAAATGCAAAGGCAAATCATCGCTTGGCATAATGCCGCCGCTAAAAAAGAATTGGCTCATCCAATCGTCATCGGCTTTTACATCAAATGCGTAAGGCGTATTGCGATGTACAAAAATATGTTTAAAAAACTTACCGCCTGCATTTAGCCAGCTGGCGACTTTGCCATATAACACTTGATAGTTACGCATATGTTCAAACATTTCAACCGATACCACACGGTCGTATTTGGCGGGCGCTTCAAAATTGTTCATGTCGGCGGTAATAATATTTAAATTAGTTAAGCCGCGCGATCTGGCCGTATTCATAATATATTCGCGCTGCGAATTAGAATTAGATACGCCAGTAATGCTGGATTTTGGATAATTGGCTGCCATCCAAAGCGATAAAGAGCCCCAGCCGCAGCCTAATTCTAAAATCGCTTGCCCATCTTTTAAATCGGCATGGTTGCAGGTTTGGGTTAACGCTAATATTTCTGCTTCATCTAATGTGCTTGTATCTGGCATCCAAAAACAACTGCTGTATTTACGATTAATGCCTAAACAGTAATGAAAAAAAGCCGCTGGCACTTCGTAATGCTGTGCATTGGCCAGTTCTGGCACAGGTGCAATCGCGGCGGCGTTCATATCAGCCACAAACTCTGTCAAATTAGCCATGCCTATTTCGCAATTGCTGGCCGATATCTCCACCAAACGTTGCTTTACTAACTGCCGAATACCTTGACGCACAATTGAATCTGGCAAATTGCCTGATTCTGCTAACTTAATGGCTAAACCCATTCTTATTTCTTTCTTTACAATGAATAACTTAAGTTAATAATTTAATGTAATAACTTAAGTTTAATATTTAATTCTAATCGTTAAGTTTTTGCCATTCTGCCTTGATACAACACAGCGCCTGTAGGCTGGCCAGTAGGCGAACCACCAACTGGCTCCAAGCTCACCGCTAGCAAGCCTGTAGCCATGAGCGGTATAACATCCTTAGGCACTTTAAACACATTATTGCCTTGTTGCGGTAATAAACCCAACGAAATTGGTTTGGATTTATCGGCTGGCAGTAACCATAGCTCAAAGGCGTTGTTGGCTTTTAGCTCTAAACTTGCCAAGGCAATCGCATTAATCGTTACATCAGTGTCAGATTTTTTGGTTTCGTTCAGCAACCAACCCGCTTCTGATTTATCTGTCGCCAACATTGCTACTGCAGCAGGCTTACTATCAGTAATCGATTGCGGCGTTTGTATCACCAACAAAATAACCAAGCCCGTTGCCAATGCGGTAGATGCAAATGCCCAGCTTTTCCACCATCCGCTATGTTGAGTAGCTTTGCGGTTAAAAAGTTGCGCTTCAATATTTTTCCACACTTTATTGGGTGGCATTACAGCGGGCACCGTATCTGCAAGTAAATGCATATGTGATTCCCACCAGTTAAGCGTTTGCGCCCAAACAGGTTTTTGCCTGATGAGTTGCTCAAAACGTCTACGGGCGGCACCTTTAAGCGTGCCTAAAATATATTCTGCCGATAACATATCAGCTAATTGTTTATTGTCGTATCTCATACTGACACTCCTTGCAGACAGCTTTTTAATGATTGCAATCCGCGCCTAATCCAAGTCTTTACAGTGCCCAACGGTTGCACCAAATGGCTGGCTAGCTGCTCATGCGCCATGCCATGAAAGTAACTTAGGGCAATGGCTTGACGTTGCAAAGGCGCTAAACCATTCATGCAATTCAGCAGCGCCCTAGATTCGCTTTGCTCAGTGGCTTTTTCCAGTGGGCCTAAATCATCCGATGCCCAATCATCTAAGCTTTCTTCATCTAATAATTGGTTTTCGTGCGGCATAGCGCGCAATAAATCAAAGCATTTGTTTCTCACTATGGTGGTCATCCAAGTCATTACCGCGGCTTTTTCGGGGCGATAATTTTGTGCGTGATGCCATATATTAATAAAAGCATCTTGCAAAGCCTCTTCTGCCAAATCGCGACGATTTAGAATGCGCAGTGAAAGCCCAAATAACTTAGATGATGTTGCATCGTAAAGTGCTTGAAAAGCCACACGATCGCCTTGCCCACTTAATGCAATAAGATGAAATAGCTCATCTGAGGTTTTTGCTGAAGATTGTGCCGAAGGTTTTATTTGCGCCATAATCATTAACTTATTAAGTAAAAATTGAATACTACCTTAATTCTATAAAAGTCTAGCTTTGTTCAAGCTAATTCGCCCACAAAGCAAGTTAAATTCTGCCTTATGAGCGAATTGCAGACAAGTATTACTCGCCTGTTTTTGGTAAAACTGGCGGCACAGCTTTGCCTGTAGTGGTTTCAATTTCGCGATACATTGGTGCTAATTTAGCCAGCAATTTATTTTGCGCGGCAAAAGGCACATTGTGCTTGTCCATGGCAAATTGAAATTGCTCAACTAGGGCATTAAATCCTTCGCGATTCACTTTCATATTGGCGTGTGATGTTTTCATATCACGGCCTGGATATTTACAGCCACCATTCATTAGCTCGCACATTTGCTCAACCAACATCGCCTTAATAAACGTTTGCTTATTATTATCAAAAAATGGTTTAGTGCGCGGATCAGCCACCAGCCCAATCATAAAGTCATCCATAATTTTTACTAGGCCTTCTTTAATTTTTACTAGGCCTTCTTTGCCGCCAAATGCTTCAAACGTAGCGGTGCCTTCCATTGGTGTGTTTCCAAGGTTAGGGTTTTGTGCATAAACTTCTGCCATTACAGGTTGTACAAGCAGCAAAGTGCTCGTTGCCAAAGCGGTGATAATCGCTGTTTTAAGTTTGAAATACATGTTTAATCCTTTTTTTAAAATTTAAAGTGTTGAATTCGGCTGGTTTTTAAAAACCAATTTGAGCCGATAAATAAACACCTTCTTGATTGCCATAATCGGCTCCAACGGCTTTTACAGTGGCAATATTGCCCAAGTTTACGTAAGCAGCTGTTAGTGAGATATTTTTGGTTGGTGCGTAAGCAATAAAGATATCAAACGCATCGTCTTCTTTTAAATCCACAACATTAGCGCCGCCAAATAGCAAGTTGTTGGCAGGGCTTCTTAAATTGTCTGGTTTCATGCGGTATTCCGCACCAATTGCTAAATCTTTGCGCAGTAAATAAGCGGCTGAAACTTCTAACATAGGTTCATAGCTATTATTTTTATCGCCACCAAAACCCAGTAATCCAAATTGGTTGGCTTTGGTAAAGCGCAGTGTGCCGTTTAATAGTAAGTTTTTATCTAAAAATAATTTGGTTGCCGCCACATAAAAATCGGTGCCATGGTCGCTTTTTGCGCCAATAACAGGGTTATTTTTGCCTTTAATAAAGTCGCCTTCGTCATTTTCTTTATATTGCAAGCCAACAGCAATTTGCGGCATCCATGTATCAGCATCTAATACCGCTTCGCCCGCCACGCGCACTTTTACGCCAACAATAGTTTGGGTTAAATGGTCACGTCCAATAGGGTCTACACCCAGCCCTGCGCTCACTTTGTTGCGTAATTTTCCTAAGCTAAATGATTGCTCAGCCACAGAAAACTCAACGCGATCAAACAGGCCAACCGTGAAGCCATAAGTGTTTAAGTTGTAATCATTTGTTTTTACATAGGTGTAATGCACGTTGCCGCCTACCTCGTTATTGGTGCCGTAGCCGCCAATCAATGCCCAAGGCGTTAAGCCACCGCCAGCAGCGCCTTCAACTTGTGAAACGCCGCCAGTAAGTAATAGTTTATTGCTGTATTGCAGGTCTTCTGCCCAAACAGTTGGTGAGAGTAGGGCGCTAATTACGCTGGCTAGTAGTACGCTGCGCGTATGTTTTGGTGCTTTGGTTTGAATGTTCTTCATTAAAATCCCTAACGTTTAAAATGGTTAATTCTTGGTCTGTCTGTGCTTTTATACGCAGAATATTTTTTTTAGATTCAAAATAGTTTTCTATCATTTTGCTGCTGTCGATTGAATTTTCTTGATGTATAATAATCTGTATATTTTTGCCAATAATTGATTGCTGAGAGCGGGTTTCTATGAAAAACAGTTTATTAAAATGCATGCCATTAATATTGCTTGTGTCATTGCAGGCTTGTGTCGGCAATCCAAGCAAAACAGTTGAGCAGGCTGGAAATCAAGATTGGCCAAGCTTTGGGCGCGATTTTACTAGCCAGCGTTTTTCACCTAATGCGCAAATTAATCAACAGAATGTCAAAAAATTAGTGCAGGCATGGCAGTACAAAAGCGGCGTAGTAGGTAGTTTTCAAACCACACCCATCGTGCAAAATGGCATCATGTATTTATCGCTTCCTTACAACCACGTAGCCGCGCTAGATGCCAAAACTGGCAATGAGCTTTGGCGCTACATCCACGATAGGCGCAAAGATTGGCAAATGTGCTGTGGCCCTGCTAACAGGGGCGTGGCCGTTGCCAATGGCAAAGTATTTATTGGCACTGTAGATGCAAGATTAATTGCCTTAAATGCAACTACAGGCGCCAAAGAGTGGGATATTGATGTGGTAGAGGCGGCAATCATCACAGAAGGCCAAGATTCTTTAAATAAAGATGACCCCAATAGTGCGCGCAAAGTAACTGGTGGCACTGGCATTGGTATCGCTATGGCACCAGTGGTTTACAAAGGCAAGGTTATTGTCGGTATTACAGGCGTTGGTTATGGCTTGCACATTGATAACCCAACAGCAGATGCGCCATTGGGTGCGGTGATTGGCGTGACAGGTCGCTTTGGCAGACCGGGCTTTTTAGCCGCTTATGATGTAGAAAATGGTAAACGTGCATGGCAATTTGATACCATTCCCGCAAGCGGTTGGGAAGGGCAGTTTACGCAAAAAACGGCGGATGGCATTGTGCTGAATCGCGATGTTGCACAAGAAAAAGCGGATGCGGCAAAATATGCTGATTCAGCGCGTTTTGGTGGTGGCTCCGCTTGGAGCACGCCAGCGATAGATACGGCAACTGATACGCTTTATTTTGGCACTGGTAACCCAAGCCCGCAAATGAATGATATTTCACGCCCTGGCGATAACTTATATACCGTTTCATTAGTGGCGCTAGATACTAATACTGGCAAGCTTAAATGGCATTATCAACAAGTGCCGCACGATTTATGGGGTTATGACTTAGCCAGCCCGCCTGTGCTTTTTAACTATGATTTAAATGGCAAAAAAATCGCCGCAGTAGGGCAAGCCAGCAAAACAGGTTGGTTTTATATTCACAATAGAGCAACGGGTGAATTGCTTAAAAAATCCGATGCATTTGTGCCACAAAAAAATCTGTTTCAAAAAGCCACATTTGAGGGCACGGTGGTTTACCCTGGTATTTTAGGCGGCTCAAATTGGAGTCCTGTTAGTGTGGATGAAGCCAATCAGCGCGCCTTTGTAGCGGGTATTCACGCGCCGATTAAATACACGTTGCACGAAACACCTGCAAGCAACGGCAAAGCGGCTATCCGTTATGCCGCCAGTGAACCTACGCAAGATCCACGCTGGGGTTTGTTATCTGGCATTGATTTAGCCACGGGCAAAATTGCTTGGCAAAATAAAACCGCACAGCCGCTTGTTGGTGGTGTGTTAGCAACAGCTGGCGGATTGCTGTTTACAGGTGAGGGCAATGGCAACTTTAATGCTTACAACAGCCAAACGGGCGAGCTGCTATGGCAAACCAAATCAGAATTTGGCGTTAATGCACCACCCATTACTTATAGTATTGATGGTGTGCAATATATTGCGGTAGCCAGTGGCGGTAATTCCATTTTTGGCTACAAACAGGGCGATGCAGTGCTGGTTTATCGCCTGCCTTAACTATTTTTTATATTGACCAAGTGAGTTATTTTTTATACTGAATGGTTAAGCCCACCAAGCGCGATACGGCGATTGTTAAATACATGACGCTTGAAAAGATTTGTAATGAAGCAATCGCGCGCGCAGGGCTTGAAATGGGGATTACATCGCCAACCCCTGTGCCCGATTGAATAGAAAAGCTCATAAATAATAACTCTACCCAGCTGCGTGGGTTGCTGGGGTTAATAGCCGCCAGTAAACTATTGGGGTAAATCTGCTGGCAAACCGAGTACGCCAAAGTAAAGCCCCACACCAGCAAAGTGAATGTAGCGCCAATGGCATACAACTCATCCACCGTCACAATATCATCCGCAAACATCACCAGCACCATGCCCGCCGCGGCGTAAAAATACAGCAAACTTTCAAAACCGTGCGCCCATACCAGTAGTTGCGTTTGGCCAGCTAACAAAGCCAGTAATGATGTGCTTAGCGATAGTGCAATGAGCGTAAACCCAACCCAGTTGGCCATTGGGCTGCGATAAACCACCCACACCGCCAAAATTGGCACAATTAAGCCCAAACTGTTAAATATTAGTACGCTACTTTTTGAGTTGGTCATAAACCCATAAAACAGCACACTGAATAACTGTACGGCCAGCAGCATGGCAAAAGGGTAGCGTTTGATAAATGTAATGGTGGCGTGCATGCAATCTATCCTTTTTTGTTAAGTTTGTAATGGTTAATTGTAATTCTACAGCTGTATTTGGCCCTAATTTATTCAACAAAATAAGCCAGATAAGTAATTTAGTTATTTACGCTTTACTTTTTAAATAAGAACTATTATCATTTGCATTAACATTAGAACTGAACAATTTTATGCAACTTCATATGCCAAATACAGTAAAGCATAGCGTTTTATTTGATCCCGATTTGCCAACCACCAAAGATGTGTTGTCTGCAATCTGCTGTGTTGCTACACATTACGCGATTAAGCCTTCTTTTGATTTGGCTAAGTTGGCGGCCGACTTGTCGCTAAAGCTCACTGCACCTGAGTATGCCGATAGCCCGCTATCAAAAGAAATCGCCAAGCGTTTGCTCAATCAGTGGTCAGAAATTGTAGGCGAGCATCAAGCGCTAGAAGCAAAAATTTTACCGATGCACGTAACTTTGCAGTAAACAAAAAATTAACAATTAATAGTATTAAGGATAGATATGTCACGATTAACAGGCCCAAGAGTCAAAATTATGCGCGCATTAGGCGTTGATTTGCCTGGGTTATCACGCAAAACCATTGAAGCACGCCCAACACCACCAGGCCAACATGGCAATAAAGCATCACGCAAACGCCGTTCAGATTTTGGTGTAAAGCTGCAAGAGAAACAAAAAATTCGTTTTAACTACGGCTTAACCGAAACGCAAATGCGTAAGTTAATTTTAGATGCGCGTAAAGGCAAAGAGCCAACGGGCGAGCGCTTATTGCAACTATTAGAGCGCCGCATGGATAACGTAGTGTTTAGGGCTGGCTTTGCGCCAACCGTAATCGCTGCGCGCCAGTTAGTTTCGCATGGTCACTTAATGTTAAATGGCAAAGCTGCCAATATCCCATCAATTCGCCTAAAAGTGGGTGACGAATTGGTGATTAAAGCCAAAAGTAAAAATATCCCCATGGTAGTCGAAACCATCAAGCAACCATCATTGGCGCGACCAGAGTGGTTGTCTTGGGATGAAGCTGCACAGGTAGTGAAAGTGGCGCATTTACCTGCGGTATCCGATGTACCGTTTCCAGTCGATGTGCAATTGGTGGTGGATTAAGGCGTCCCTAACAACGTCTTAAATGTTGCAAATGCATGCAAATGCATCTCCTTGATTTATGGCTGCATTGACAATGTTTACTCAACATAAGCCAGTCATGTAAGGCGGTCACTTTTTTTAACAAGGTAATAATCAAGCCATATATGAAAGTCATTACTAATTTAACGGCAAAAGAACACATGAGTTTTGATGTGGCGATTGTGGCGGACGAAGCGCCGAATCACGACATTAAAATCTCGCGCATTAAGCGCTTAAGTACAGAGCAGCTATTTACCGATGTAAAAGAAGTGATGATTGAGCATTTAAACGAAACCTATGTTTTGCGCATTACCAAGCAAAACAAGCTGATTTTAACCAAATAGTTATTGGAAAATATATGTCACCCAAAAACCAACACTCACGCATTTTATTGGCAAAAAACGAAGGCGGTAGCGTGGCATATTGTGAATCGTGCGATGTGATAGAGCTAGAAATGGGTGCGGTAAGTATGAGAGTTGATGCGCCATCTTTAGAAGCCTTAAGCGCGCTGTTTAAAGATGCAGATACTCGCCTAAGCTATTACCGTTTAGAAAAAGCTAATTTTGAACAAGCGCAAGCAGCTGATTTAAGTTTTCACTAAAAATTCTATTAAGCAATTTTAAAATATTGAATTGACATTTTATGAGCAGCCAAACATCAACAGTGGTTAATTTATTTTCTGTGCGCAACGCAAAACTGCGCCAGCAATATGCGCACAACACAGCTGATGAGCAGGCAAAAGTAAGCAGATTATATGCGCTGCCTTTACAAACTGCGCGCTTAAATGGTCCAACCCCACCGCAAAAAACGCATTCATGGTTAACTACAATTTTTGTTGTACTTGCGCATATTGGCGCTATTTATTTATTAGTCACGCAACAGCCGCTGACCAAAATAGAAATGCCGCCAGCAAAGCCAATGATGGTGAGCTTGATTGCGCCGCCCGCGCCAGAGCCTGAATTGGTACCAGTGATTGAACCACCAAAACCAGAAGTAAAACCAGTTGTAAAGCCTAAAAAAGTGGTTGAAAAAATCAAACCAATTGAAACACCAACAGAAAGATTAGTAGAAGCGACTACAGAGCAGCCAGTTGTAGAAGAAGCGCCTGCCGCGCCCGTAGAGCCTGTTAAAGTTGCAGAAGCGCCAAAAGCACCGCCCGTAGTAGAAAAAATAGTAGAAGAAAAAATTGAGCCGCCACGTTTTGGTGTGTCTTATCTTAATAACCCGGCACCTGATTACCCGGCAACTTCACGCCGATTAGGTGAAGAGGGGCGTGTACTCATGAAAGTATTGGTTTCTGCAGATGGCGCGGCAGAAGATGTGCAAATCGAAAAAAGCAGTGGTTCAGAACGCTTAGATGATGCAGCAATAAAAGCAGTAAAACGCTGGCGCTTTATTCCTGCCAAGAAAAACAATCAAGCTTTAAGCGCTTACGTTATTGTGCCAATGAAGTTTTCGCTGGATAGTTAATACAACTCAATATTAAAAAATTACTTATTAATAAAGTAAATAAAAAAACGTTTTAAATTAAAGGAAGCAACATGCAACTAGCAACAGAATTTAATAGCCTCGCTTTTATTATGCAAGGCGGCTTTGTCTCTATTTCAGTCGCATTAATCTTGCTGATTATGTCAGTAGCAAGCTGGTATTTTATGATTGTTAAAACCGTGCAAGGCATTCAGGTTAAAAGCGCTTTAAAGCGCTATATTGCTGAATTTTGGGCAGCACCCAACTTGCAAACTGCCATTAGCACAATCAAAATTGATTCACCCGCACAGCACTTGGCCGTAAATGCGGTAGATGCAGCACATCACCATCAATTGCATGCTTCAAAAAATATAGTTGAATCATGTAGTTACGATGAGTTTATTGCACGCAGTATGCGCCGTAGTGTGGCGCAAACTACGGCTAAACTTGAGTCTGGTTTATCAGTATTAGCGTCTGTAGGCAGCGTTTCACCATTCGTCGGTTTGTTCGGTACGGTATGGGGTATTTATCATGCCTTGGCCAGTATCAGCGCCAGCGGCCAAGCCACTTTAGACAAAGTAGCCGGCCCAGTAGGTGAGGCCTTGATTATGACCGCAATTGGCTTGGCAGTGGCGATTCCAGCCGTGTTAGCCTACAACGCCTTTGTGAAACAAAACCGCGTTATTAATGCCACTTTAGATGGTTTTGCGCAAGATTTGCATGTGCTATTAACCACAGGCGCACCTTTGGCTGTTAATCAGCAAAATGCAAAAAATCCGCATAACGTTAAATCACTGCACAACCAAAATGCTAAACCAATGGGAGTGCCAGTATGATAGGCGGCAATGCTTCTAACAATGAGGCGCACACACAGCCCATGAGTGAAATCAACACCACACCTTTAGTGGATGTGATGTTGGTTTTATTGGTGATATTTATTATTACCGCGCCATTATTAACCCATGCAGTCAAAATTGATTTGCCGCAAGCCACCAGCCAAACGCTACCAGAAGAACCAGAAGTGATAACGCTGGCGATTGACGGTGCTGGCAAAACTTACTGGAATGACGCGCCTTTAGTGCAAGGTGAATTGAAACAAAAATTACTGCAAGCCGCCGATATCAAGCCGCAGCCAGAATTGCAAATTCGCGCTGATAAAGAAACCAGATATCAGGTACTGGCAGAAGTGATGGCAGATGCGCAGAATGCGGGAATTACTAAGCTTGGCTTCGTTAGTGAGCCTAAATAAATTAGTCTTTCTTTAAAATACAAACAACAAAAAACGCCTATAGACTTTAGTTTGTAGGCGTTTTTTTACACCTAGCTTTTATTAATAGCGCAACGCTTGACTTGTAATGTTTAGATTTCTTAGTGATTTTATATTTTTTGGCATTTTATAAAGAACAAAAAATATAAAATAGGGCATTCATTTTTTAAATTATATTTAATGAACTAATATTTTTAAAATTGAACAAATAGTGCAATATTAAGTTTGTAAAAATGCATTTTTAAGACTTTATATTTGATAACATTGTTTTCAAAACCTATCTAAGCGCCGCATAAACTAAACAATACATTAAACTAAGTGGCGCAATAAATGCCATCAAACCAATTCGAATAAAGTATGAACAACCTTTCAAATCGTAGCATCATCATTAACGGTAACAATCCATCAGTCACGCGTGAGCAGATTCGCGCTTATTTTCATCAAACTGCAGATTTGTATGAAAGCTTGTTTCAGGCCTTAAAAAGCGATGAAGCTTATTACGTTAAGCCGATTCATTTAAGGCATCCGCTCATTTTTTATTACGGCCATACCAATACTTTTTTTGTGAATAAATTGATTTTGGCTGGCTTAATCACACAGCGTGTAAACCCTCAATTTGAGTCTATGTTTGCTGTTGGTGTGGATGAAATGGGTTGGGATGACGTAAACGAGAAAAATTATCAGTGGCCAACGCCTGCAGAGGTAAAAGCGTATCGTGCAAGTGTGCGCGTTGTGATTGATGAATTAATTGACACTCTTCCATTAAGCTTACCAATTGATTGGGAAAGCAAATGGTGGCCTATTTTGATGGGTATTGAGCATGAGCGTATTCATTTAGAAACCAGTTCGGTATTAATTCGGCAGCATGCCTTACAATTTGTAAAGCCTTTGGCGGATTGGGCGCCCTGCCAAGCAATGGACGCGATTGCGCCAGTGAATAGCTTGGTCGATATTCCCGCAGTAGATATTCAATTAAGTAAATCAACCGACTATTACGGCTGGGATAACGAATACGGTCAATTTAACGCACATTGCCCAGCTTTTCAGGCGGCAAAATATTTGACCTCTAATGCTGAATTTTTAGTATTTGTAGAAGCAGGCGGCTACCAAAATAATCAATATTGGCAAGAAGAGGGCTTAGCTTGGAAGCAATATACAAAAGCGGAGCATCCTACTTTTTGGCTAAAACATGGGGATACTTGGCACTTAAGACTAATGGCGCAAGAGGTGAAAATGCCTTGGAGCTGGCCTGTAGAGGTGAATTATCACGAGGCAAAAGCCTTTTGTAATTGGCAATCGGAGCAAACGGGCAAACAAGTGCGAATGCCAACGGAGCATGAGTGGTATAGTCTCTATGAGCATGCTGGTTTGTCAGATGAGAGCGTAGCGAATAGCAAGAACGGAAATCTTCACTTAGATCACTTTGCGTCATCTTGCCCTGTTAATCAGTTTGCGCATGGCGATTTGTATGATGTGGTTGGTAACGTTTGGCAATGGACAGAAACGCCAATTTTTCCGTTTGATGGATTTAAGGTACATCCTTTATACGATGACTTTACTACGCCCACATTTGATGGCCGTCATAATTTGCTTAAAGGCGGCTCATGGATTGCAACAGGTAATGAGGCTTTAAAGAGTGCCCGTTATGCTTTTAGGCGACATTTTTTTCAACACGCAGGATTCCGCTACATTGTGACTGATACCCCAATACAAGATAACGCATCGCATTACGAATCTGATAAACAGCTTTCTGAATATGCCGAGTTTCATTACGGTGATACTTATTACGGCGTGCCTAATTTCCCCAAAGCACTGAGTGATTATGCGATACAAAACCTGCAATCGAAACCCCGTAAAACTGCATTAGATTTAGGTTGCGCAACAGGGCGCGCTACATTTGAGCTAGCTAAACACTTTGATCACGTTACCGGTATTGATTTTTCTGCACGGTTTGTCGGCCTAGCCCTAAAGCTAGCGCAGCAAGGTGTATTGCGCTATACCATGGTGAATGAAGGTGATTTAGTCAGCTATCAAGAGCGTAGTTTGAGCGAGCTTAATTTGGATAACGTTGCGCACAAGGTAGAGTTTTGGCAAGGCGACGCTTGCAACCTAAAAGCGCAATTTACAGGCTACGATTTTATTCTGGCGGCAAATTTGATTGATCGACTTTATAGCCCAAAACAATTTTTAAGTAATATTCATCACCGATTAAACATTGGCGGCGTGCTGATGATTACCTCACCCTATACTTGGCTAGAAGAGCATACTCCACGCGATGAGTGGGTTGGCGGCTATAAAAAAGATGGCGAAAATGTGACAACATTGGATGGTTTAAAAGATGTACTTGGTCAACATTTTAAATTGATGCAAGCACCCGTTGAGATACCTTTTGTGATTCGTGAAACACGACACAAATTTCAGCATACACTTTCCGAAGTAACACTTTGGGAACGCATACTTTGAGTAAAAGTTTGACCCACTCATTTGACCAAACTATTGCACGTGAGGGCACACAATCACTTAAATATGATGGCAGATTAAGCACATTTGGCACCGATGATGTGATGCCAATGTGGGTGGCCGATATGGATTTTACGATTCCAGAGGCAATATCTACAGCGTTACAAGCTAGGGCAAAACATCCTGTTTTTGGCTACAGCATCGCGCCAGAAAGTCTTTATGAAGCGCTGATAGATTGGCTGCTGGCAAAACATCAATGGCAAGTTAAGCGTGAGTGGATTGTGCTCACGCCTGGCGTGGTGCCTTCGTTAAATTTGGTGGTGGCTGCGCTAACGGCAGAAAATGCAGGTGTGATAGTTCAGCCTCCCGTTTATTTTCCATTTTTTTCTGCAGTAACTAATCAAAATCGTCGTTTAATTGAAAACCCGCTAGTATTAAAAGACGACGCTTTAGGCAATTTGCAATACCAAATGGATTTTGAACAGCTTGATGCCTGTGCCAAAGAGGCAAGTATGTTACTGCTTTGCTCGCCGCATAACCCAGTTGGGCGGGTTTGGCAACAAGAGGAGTTACTGAAATTATTAGCTATTGCCAAAAAACATGACTTAATTATTTTGGCAGATGAAATTCACGCTGATTTGGTTTATAAAAATGCCCAACATCAACCGCTTAGTCGTTTGGCCTTAGTGCTTGAAGAAACATCATTATCTGAGCAACCAGTAAATCACACGCACCCCATTATCACGGCCGTATCTCCCAGCAAAACCTTTAATATTCCAGGCTTAGGGCTTTCTGCTTTAATCGTTCCTAACGCTGCACACCGTAAGGCGATTGAATCGCATCTGAATAAAATGGGTGTCTCAGTCACTAACCCATTTAATCTTGTTGCGTTTGAAGCGGCCTACCGTGATGGCGGTGATTGGTTAAATGCGCTAATGCCTTATTTGCAAAATACGCTTGATGCGGCGATTGCATTTATACAGGCGCATTTGCCGAAAATAAACGTTATTTGTCCGCAAGGTACCTATTTGTTATGGCTAGATTGCCGAAAACTAAACCTTGATGATGCAGCCTTACACCGTTTTTTTATCCAAGAAGCCAAATTAGGTTTATCCCCTGGTGCCATGTTTGGAAGCGGAGGTGAGGGTTTTATGCGCATGAATATTGGCACACCTAAAGCTAATGTGATGGCAGCACTAGAGCGTTTAAAATGCGCTTTGGCGTAGTATTTAATTAATACATGCTGTTCAAAACCTCAAATCTGTAACACCTTAAAAAGCAGCACTCAAATATGCAACACTTCAAAACAGAATCCAGCCCAATAACGCATAAGCGCCAACTTAAAGATTGGCAAATCATTAAGAATTTATTGCCATATATAACGGCTTATAAGGCCCGCATTATTTTCACTTTATTGTGCTTAATAGCGGCTAAGGCAGCCAATTTAAGTGTGCCCATCACGCTTAAAAAAATTGTGGATTCGATGAGTGTTAACACCACTGCTGAAGCCTTGCTGGTAGTGCCAATTAGCTTGATTGTGGCTTATGGCTTATTGCGGCTATCAGCATCCTTATTTGCAGAGATGCGCGAGTTGATTTTTTCTAAAGTGACTGAAAATGCGGTCAGGCAAGTGGGTTTGCAAGTATTTAACCATTTGCATGCTTTGTCGTTGCGCTTTCATCTCACGCGTCAAACTGGTGGCCTAACACGTGATATTGAGCGCGGTACACGTGGCATTCAATCGCTGATTTCATTTTCGCTTTACAGCATTATTCCAACGCTAATAGAGCTAGCCATGGTGCTGGGATATTTCTTTTATGCCTATGATATTTGGTTTGTGGTGGTGACTTTTACGGCGCTTTTTTGTTATGTGGTGTTTACCGTGGTGGTAACCGAGTGGCGTACCCATTTTAGGCGCGAAATGAATAGCTTGGATTCTAAGGCGAACCAAAGTGCGGTTGATTCATTGATTAACTTTGAAACAGTGAAGTATTTTGGCAACGAGCATTATGAATCTGCTCGTTATGATGTCAATTTAAAAAAATATGCACAAGCTGCCGTTAAATCGCAAAAGTCATTAGCGTTTTTAAATTTTGGCCAGCAAACCATTATTGTGATTGGTTTGGTTTTTATTTTAGCCTTGGCTAGTCAAGGCGTTGCAAGCGGCAAAATGACCATTGGCGACTTGGTGTTGGTGAATGTGCTAATGATTCAATTGTATATTCCGCTCAATTTTTTAGGCGTGCTTTATCGTGAAATGAAGCAATCGCTGACAGATATAGACAAAATGTTTAATTTGCTTGAAACGGATCAAGAAATTGCAGATGAGCCAAATGCGCTCGCACTAGCGATTAAATCACCCGAATTAGGCCCACATGTTTGCTTTAAAGACGTTTGTTTTTATTATGAACAAAACCGTGGCATATTAAATCATGTGTCTTTTGAAATACTGCCAGGCCAAACAACAGCGGTTGTGGGCCACAGCGGCGCAGGTAAAAGTACCTTGTCTCGCTTATTATTTCGCTTTTACGATGTGCAATCGGGGGCAATTTATCTAGATGGTCAAAATATAAAAGCAGTTAAACAAGCAAGCCTAAGGCAGGCTGTTGGCATTGTGCCGCAAGATACTGTGCTATTTAACGACACGATTGGATTTAATATTGCCTACGGTAAACCTGATGCCAGCCAGTCTGAAATCGAAGCAGCTGCAAAATCTGCACAAATCCACGAATTTATTATGAGCCTACCAAAAGGCTACAGCACAGATGTGGGAGAAAGGGGCTTAAAGCTATCTGGTGGCGAAAAACAGCGCGTAGCGATTGCAAGAACCTTGCTAAAAAATCCCGCATTGCTGGTATTTGATGAAGCCACATCTGCGCTAGATTCTGAAACGGAACGCACCATTCAAAAAGAATTGAATGAGCTTGCCAAAAACCACACCACTTTAATTATTGCGCACAGGCTTTCAACTATTACGCATGCCCATCAAATTTTAGTCATGTCAGCAGGGCAAATTATTGAGCGTGGTACGCATGAGTCATTATTAATGCTGGGTCAACGCTATGCGGAGATGTGGCGTGTGCAGCAATCTCAAGGTCAGTCATCACAGGCATGAAAAATAATCTGAATTAAGCTTTGCGTTTTAATGAAAGCGCATTAACGCAATACCGTAGCCTGCTAGGCGCTGGGCCATCTGGAAAAACGTGGCCCAAATGCGCATCACAAGTATTGCAGGTAATTTCTACACGCATGCGACTAAGGCTTTCATCGCTATAGTAAGCAACATTATTTGGGTTAATAGGCTGAGTAAATGATGGCCAGCCCGTGCCTGAATCAAATTTTTCTGTTGAATCAAATAACAAGGTATCGCAACAGGCGCAGGTATAAACGCCTGCTTCAAAGTGTGTACACATGGGCGAGCTAAAAGGGCGCTCGGTTCCCGAATTGCGCGTCACTTCATACACATCATCTGCCAACAAACTTCGCCATTGCATACCCGTTTTAACAATGCGTTGCTCAGCAGTTGGGTTGCCTTGAGTCACAAATTTTTCTATATCTTGCCAAGTAAGCATTTAAGTATCCAAAAAAGTAAAGTAGTTAACAACAATATGTGATGCTGTATTCAAAAACTAGTTCTGTTAATTGACTGCATTCATTACAAATAAGCACTTTAAGTGCGCATATTACCTGAGACCTTTGCGCCAGCCGAAATATAACTTAATTTATAACAAAAATACAAAATTTCGTCATTCCCGCGAAAGCGGGAATCCATTTTAATCAATCACTTAGATGGATCCCCGCTTTCGCGAGGATGACGAGGTTATGAGTTTTTAGGCTTGAAATCGTTTCGTAAAAAAAGCTACCAAATGAACTTCATTACTCATTAGTGGCCTTAAATGTGGTTTTAATCCACAAATATATTGAATCAATAAGGATACATCATGAGTAGTAATCAACTCAGTAAAGCTGATCGCATGCGAGGCGCACTTTGGGGTATGTTTATTGGTGACGCTTTGGCGATGCCTGTACATTGGTACTACAACATCGCCGCGCTATGGCAAGATTTCGGTCAAATTCGTGATTATCAAGCGCCCAAGGCACATCATCCAAATTCTATTATGGCGCTTGCAAACACAGCCAAAGCCGGGCGTGGTTCGCAAGAGGGCGATATTGTGGGCAATGTCATTTTAAAAGGAAAAAAACAGCACTGGGGTCAAGCTAATCGCCATTACCATCAAGGCATGCAAGCAGGCGATAACACCCTTAATTTGTTGTGCGCACGCTTATTATTACGCTCTTTAAATACTAACGGCCATTACGATTCAACCGATTTTTTGCGTGAATATATCCGCTTCATGACAGAGCCAGATCAGCACAACGACACTTACGCAGAATCTTACCATCGCGACTTTTTTGCCAATTACGTAAGTGGCGTTTCACCCGAAAACTGCGCAGGGGTAGAGGGACATGACACGGCCTCAATCGGTGGATTGGTTAGCTTGCCTTTAGTCATTATGGCTACTTTGGGTGATGGTGATTTAGCTACTACCAATGTGGCGGCTCTAATACAACAACGTCTTACGCACCGTTCATCCCTGCTGGAACAACACACGCTTGAATTAAGTCAGTTACTGTTTCATATTTTTCAGAATTCCAACCCAGATACTGAACAACTTGCTTGCACAGCCGCAGGCAAGCTTGGCTTTCCCGCTGCTCAGGTTATTCAGAATGTACGCCGTAACAAAAGCTCAGATTCAGAAATTATTGGCGGCATACTCAGCCCAGCCTGCTACATCGATCAATCGTTTCCATCCGTACTCTATCTAGCCGCCCGCTACCATGATGATTTTGAAAGCGCACTGATTGCAAACACCAATGTTGGTGGCGATAATTGCCACAGAGGTGCCGTGCTAGGTGCAATACTGGGTGCCACTTTAGGCGTTGAAGCAATTCCCAAACGCTGGATTAACGGCTTAACAGCGCATGATGCGTTGAATGATGAAATTGAGCTGTTTATTGCAAAATATCCATAAAAATATTTGCTTTGTTAGATAGTTACAAGGTTCAAGTACAAATATAGAAAAATGATTTTGGTTAAAAACAAAGCCTCTGACTAAAAACCCCTGTTAGAATTTTGACCACTTGTATTAGCCTAGCCTGAGTGTAGTGAGAGTGAGAGTGATTTTTGCAAACGTCAACTAAGAGCATCAGCATTAAGAATATTTCTAGTCCTAATGCTTAGCTCTTATTAATTTTAAATTAGATTAAAAATTAAAACTTCCAATTGACACTTACCTTGAGAGTTTGAAAAGCAAAGTCTTCTTCACTTCCTTGTTGAATAGTGCCGCCCGATGCTGCGTTACCAAATGCCGCTAATGCTCCTCCTGCTTCGCCACTAAAGCGTGCTTTGTAACCAGAGTCGCCTAAATTGTAATGCAAGAACTCAATACCTACAGTCATTTTATCGTTTACTAAATAGTCTGCACCCAAACCTAATACATAACCAATACCGCTACCATCCTTACCATTGTCGCCACGGAATGCGCCTGAATTTCCTTCCCAACTGTATTTAACATCACCATACGCAAGACCTGCTGTCACAAATGGCAATATTGGTGATTCATTTGCATAACCCAAACGACCACGCAATGATGCTAAAGTCTTCAATTCACGGCGCTCGATGTAGGTCGCTGGCGTAGCTGAAAACGCGCTTTGTTCTTCTGATATGTTGGCGTAAGAAATATCTCCAATGACGCCATATACAAGATTATTGCGCTGGAAATTATAGCCAGCGCGCAAACCAAAAGTCTCACCGGCTTCGAATTTTCCATCAAAGTTTTGGCCGAATGCAGTATTAATAGCTGCTGTATTATTTGTTCCATCCGCGCGTCTAAATTCAAGCTCGCCCGTGTCACCCAAATCAAATCCCACACCAAAATCTACACCTGCAAACCCACCACTCCAATTAGTTTCCGCCTGTGTAGAGCCAGCAGATAGTGCAATGACGACACCAATCAATGTTCGAGTAAATGCTTTATTGTATTTATTAGATAAATCTAGAGTATTTTTCATATTTGTGATTCCTATTTAAGTTATGTTTCAAATGCCCTGCATTTGTTATACGCACATAACTTTCATTTGGATTCACAATTTTTGATAAATTATTAATATTAGTTACATAACATTACTTTTTTAAATTCAGCACATTCATAAAAAACTTATTTACCCTAATGCTATTGCGCACATAACGATTTAGATTTATTGATACCTTAACGCTTCAATCGGATTCAGCCTTGCCGCTTTACGCGCAGGGTAGAAGCCAAAGAATACGCCAATGCTGGCGGCTACGCTGAAAGCAATTAATACTGAATTGGTGGATACAATCACTTCTGCTTGTGTGAAAATGCTCACCAACACGGCGCCACCTACGCCAATGCCAATGCCTATTAAGCAACCAACAATCGAAATCACAATGGCTTCTAATAAAAATTGCATCAAAATATCGCGCTGACGTGCGCCGATGGCCATGCGGATGCCGATTTCACGGGTGCGCTCGGTGACAGATACGAGCATGATATTCATAATACCGATACCGCCTACCAATAAAGAAACGGATGCGATTGCGCCTAAAAGTAGCGACATGGTACGCGTGGTTTCGGCGG
>LNFM01001228.1_pt1 | contig 59466 bp, 59 predicted proteins | sample 596031 | NCBI WGS metagenome assembly LNFM01 (sample SAMN04254537, study PRJNA301005) | activated carbon metagenome | isolation source: dual media filters at the Ann Arbor, Michigan drinking water treatment plant | place: USA: Ann Arbor | reverse complement strand
TCGCCGAAGAAGCCCGCCTCGCCGAAGAAGCCCGCCTCGCCGAGGAAGCCCGCCTCGCCGAGGAGGCACGCCGCGCCGAAGAAGCCCGCCTCGCCGAAGAAGCCCGCCTCGCCGAGGAAGCCCGCCTCGCCGAAGAAGGCCGCCTCGCCGAAGAAGCCCGCCTCGCCGAAGAAGCCCGCCTCGCCGAGGAAGCCCGCCTCGCCGAAGAGGCACGACTTGCCGAGCAGGCCCGATTGGCCGAACAGGTACGTCTCGCCGAAGAAGCAAAGTTGCGTCGCGAGGCGGAGGAGCGCGCGATTCGGGAAGCGGAGGAAGCCCGCAAAGCCCAGTTGGAGGCTGAGCGTCTCGAGCAGCAGCGTCAGCGTCGCGACGCCGAGGAGGCTGCGCTGCGGGAGCGCGAGGAGGCCTTGAAGGCTGCGGAGGCACGTCGACGGCGCGAGGAGGAGGACGAGCGCCGACGTGTCGAGGATGAGCGTCGTCGCGAGGAGGACGGCCGACGACGCGCCGAGGACGCCCGTGTTCGGCGCGAGATCGACGAGGCACGCCTGGCAGCAGCGGTCCCGCGTGACGTGGTACCGGACATGATTTCGGCCTTGCCCGAAGTCGTGATCGGCGAGATCGCGGAGACTCCCGCCGATGCGCGCAAGCGGGCCGATCTCGAGGCGCTGCTCTTTGCCGAACTGGGGCTCGCACCGGAAGCCTCCCTCCCGGCACCGGACTCCGAAGTGGACACATCCATTCCCGTCCTCGGTCTGGACGACCTCGCCGAGGCACCGCCGACGCCTGTGGATGACGCCGATCTGCTGGCGCCGATCGATCTTCCGTCGCTCGATCTCGGGGATGCCGAGGGTCCTGGGGAGCTACCAGTGGCCGAACCGCAGTTCGCCGACATCGAGAGTGAGTTCGATGCCACTCAGCGGCAGCGGAAGGCCTTCGAGGAAGAAGCGCGGAAGGCGATGGAACGCGCAGAGCGCGAGGCCCGCGAGCGAGAGCTGGCCGAGCATGTGGCCCGTGAAGAGGCAGAGCTTCGCATTCGTGCCGAGGAGGAACAACGCGCCCGCGAGGAAGCCGTCGTCCGTGCCCGGCAGGAGGCGGAGAAACGTCAGCGGGAGAAGGAGGAGCGCCGGCAGAAGGAGGAGGAGGCCAAGCGGCGGGCGGATCTCCTTCGTCATGACACCGAACGCAATCTGCGCGAACAGGCGCTGACCAAGCAGCGGGCCGAACAGGAGGAGAAGTACCGCCAGCAATCCGCGCGCAAGGCGCTACTCGAGGCCAGCCGGAGATCGCCCTGGACGCGCTTGCGTCCGGCGGTCCTCGGCATCGCTGCTGTACTGGCACTGACCCTCGGGCTGCTGCACCTCGTCCCCGTGTCCTTCTACGCACCCGCCGTCGCGCAGATCGTCTCGAAGCGGATCGGCGAACCGGTGGCTGTCGGCGCCTTGCGGATCGCGGTCTTTCCGACACCGGTCCTCACCATGGAGGACGTCAGGATCGGTGCGCAATTCGACGTCCGGGCAGCGACCGTCTCGATGGAGCCGGACATCCTGTCGCTCTTCTCCTCACCGGTTCGCGCGAAGCGAGTCGTGGTCGAGAACATGACGGCGTCCGCAGACGCTCTCCCAAGGATCGCAGCCTGGGCGCGGGCCGGAGGGAGCGAACCCGGAGTCGAGGTACGGCGGGTCGTGTTCAGGTCGGCAAAGCTCTCGGTTCCCGACGTGTCGGTCCCGAATCTGGACGCCGACGTCCTCCTCGCGCCGGATGGCACTTTCCGGGGCGGTGATCTCAGATTCTCGGATGGAACGCTGGCGGCCGAATTCACGCCGAGCGACGAGAGCGTGGTCGTGACGGTCAAGGGGCGCAACTGGAAGCCGTCGTACGGGCCGGGCATCGTGCTGGACGAGTTCCTGGCCAAGGGCTCGGTCAGCGGCAACACCGTCAAGCTCGATGCCGTGGACGCCCAGTTGTACGGAGGCTCGGCCAAGGGCTCCGCGACACTGGAGTGGAACACCGCGTGGACGCTGCGCGGCGAGCTTTCACTGCAGCGCGTGCAGCTCTACTCGTTCATGGAAGGCGTCACGCGCGATGCCCGCACATCGGGGGATCTCGAGGCCAAGGTGAAGTTCGCGATGACATCGCCCGACTTCTCGAGGCTGTACTCGGCGCCGCAGGTGCAGTCGTCCTTCACCGTGCACAAGGGAACGCTCGACGGGGTCGACATGGTGCGTGCACTGCAGACCCCCAAGACCGAAGGCGTGTTCGGTGGCAAGACGCGATTCGACGATCTCACGGGCAATCTTTCCGTGTCGGGCGGTCGGTATCAGTACCGCGATCTGCGAATGAAGTCTGGTGTGATGGTCGCGACCGGCTCCTTCGACATCGGACCGGAGCAGGACGTCGGTGGACGCATCCTGCTGCAGCTCGAAGGCCCGGCGAATCCCATCCGGAGCAGCTACACCGTGGCCGGCAAACTGAAATCCGTGGCGCTCAAGCCCTGATCAGGGGCTGATCCGGAACACCGGTGTCCGATGGTCTCGCGCGTCAGCGGGGCCGCGACACGGCTGTGAGGAGTCTCGCAGCATCGTCCCGCGTGTCGACGTCGGCATGGATGCCGACGTCGTCCACAGGCACCTCCACGACATCGTCGCGATGTTCGAAGAGGATGCGACGGGCTCCTTCGTCGCCGGCCAGCCTCTGAAGTGCCGGACCGTGCCTGCCACTGAACCCGACTGGATGACCGCGGCGCCCACCACAGGTCGGCACGACGATCGATGCCCCGGCGTCGAGCCGGGCGAGTACGGAGCGCGCGGTCGCAGGATCGAGCAGTGGCATGTCCCCGAGCGCGACGATCCAGCCATCCGCATCAGGCGCCGCCCGAATGCCGCACGCGATACTGCGACCCATGCCTTCGCGGGCATCTGCGCAGAGCGCGATCTCGGCACCGACGCTTTCGAAGAGGGCTCGCACGGGCAGATCATCCTCGCGTACCACGACGACGGTGTCGGGCAGCGCTTCTCGAAGATGCCGCCACGCGACCACCGAAAGGGCTTCACCCGCTGGGCCGCAGGGATGCAACAGCTTGCCGCCACCGAAGCGGCTTCCTTGTCCCGCCGCGAGCAACACACCTTTCACGGTCATGGCTCTTTTCCGGGACCAGCGGTCAGCGGCGCGCGGGACGCGCAGCGGGACGGGATGGGCAGGAGGGCGGGCGAGTGGCCTTTGCGACCTCGACCTTGCACGCCGGGGTGGTGCGTTTTCTGGGGCTGGCGGCGACCGATTTCTTCGTCCCGGTCGATCGCACCGTCGACGGACGAGACTCGGCGCGAGGTGGCATCGAGCGTGCCGGTCGATCCCCCATGCGGCTCGCGTCGAAGACGGCGAACTGCATCCCTGTGCCCTCCGCACCGACCGATCGACCGCGTCCACCGGTTTCCGCGGACTCGGCCAGGCCTGGCAGCGGGCCGGGTGTGTCGGAGCGTGCCAGGTGCGCGCGGGCCAGCGGCGGATTGCGTGCGAAGTACCGCTTGATGCCGCCGGCGATGGCCCGGGCAAGTTTCTCCTGGTAGGCGTCGTCCGTGAGTCGAGCCTCTTCCTCGGGATTGCTGATGAATGCGGTCTCGATGAGGATCGACGGCATGTCCGGTGCCTTCAGGACCGCGAAACCCGCCTGTTCCACGCGCGACTTGTGCAACGAGTTCACGGTGCCGAGTTCACCGAGCACTGCGCGTCCGAGTTTCAGGCTGTCGTTGATCGTGGCGGTCTGGGAGAGATCGAGCAGGACCTTCTTCAGGAAGGGATCCGGTACATCGATGTTCACGCCACCGATGAGGTCCGCGTCGTTCTCGCGCTTGGCGATCCAGCGTGCCGCCGCCGACGTGGCGCCCCGCTCTGAAAGCGCGAACACCGAGGATCCGCGGGCATTCGGCTTCACGAAGGCGTCCGCGTGGATCGATACGAAGAGATCTGCCTGGACCGACCGCGCCTTCACCACGCGGGCCTGGAGCGGCACGAAATAGTCGGCATCGCGCACGAGCACAGCACGCATGTTGGGCATGCCGTCGACCACCTCCTTCAGCTTCCTGGCGATGGCGAGCGTGACGTGTTTCTCGAACGTCCCGTTGTGGCCCTTCGCGCCTGGATCTTCGCCACCATGGCCAGCGTCGACTGCGACGGTGACGAGCCGCTCGACGCGTTGTTCGGCAGCGGGTGGTTCAACCGTCGAGGGCTTGGCTGCGACGGGTGTTGCAACAGGCTTCGCCTGCGACTTGTCTGGTGAGGTATCCGCGGGCTTGTCGGTCTTCTTCGCGACCGTGGGCGTCGGGGGTTCGGGGGTGGCATCGGACGCCCGGGCCGACGATGGTGGGGTCTCGGAGGGCGCTGCAACGGCAGGGCCACGGTCGGCGGGGGGCGCACGATCGATCGCAGGTTCTTGCGGCACCGGCGCGGCGAGGGGCGCGACCTGGGGTGCCTTGGCCTCGAGGAGCGCCATTAGGGGGTCCTTGTGCTCGCGAGGCAGGAGTTCGAGAACCATCCGATGCGGTGCGGTGCGGCCCTCGGGTTTCTGCTGGGTCGCCTTCGGCTGCACATCGGTCTTGAGGTCGATCACGACCCTGAGGATCCCTGGCCGGAAACGGCCCACGCGGACTGCTTTCACCAAGGGATCGCCACCAATCACCTGGGAGGCGAGGCTTTCGAGTACACGGAGATCCTCGGTCGACTCGATGTCGACCACGACCCTGGCGGGATCGGGGATGGTGAACATCCGATAGGTGAGCGGCGTGCTCGATTCGAGGGTGAGGCGCGTGGTGCCAGCTCCAGGGGCAACCCGCGCAGCGGTGATCGATGGCGCGGCGCTGACGGTCCCGGACAGGCAGAGCGCGGCCAGCATCAGCGCAGCGCAACCACGCGCCGCCCATGCGTGCCTCGGTCCGGAAACCATCATCTCAGTGTCTGCTCCAGCCAATGCTCACCTCGGTTCGAACGCGCCACCAGAACGGCTGAACGACCTCCGTCATCCCTCGGCGAAAGGTCGATTTCGAGATCCGGCGGCGGCAATTGCGGACCTGCTTTCGAAGGCCACTCGACGATGCAGATCGACGGGCCGTCGAAGTGTTCGAGGAGCCCGGAGTCGCGTAATTCGGTGGGCTCGTCGAATCTATAAAAATCAAAGTGGTACAAGGATAAACTAGAAAACTCGTAAGGTTCAACCAGAGAAAACGTCGGACTCTTCACCCGGCCCTCGAATCCGAGGGCCCTGAGCAGACCTCTCACCAGGGTTGTCTTGCCAGCGCCCAGGTCTCCGTGGAGGTACAGCCGGCACGAGGGGGAGAGGCCCTGTGCCAGCCGGCGACCGAGGTCGAGCGTGTCCGACTCGTCGGCGAGTGTCAGGGTGAGGGTGGCGGGGGCCTTCGTCATCGCCTGCTTCCCACGGGATGCTTCACGACATAGGCATCGACCACTTCGAGAAACATCTGGAGGGTCGGCAGGTCGTCGCCTCGGCGCCAAGCGAGGCCGACCTCCGTGAGCGGGCTCTTCTCGACCAGCGGGCGATACACGACGCCAGTGCGTCCCATGTGTTCCATGGATGCGGGAATGAGTGCCACCCCGATCTCTGCTGACACCAGGCTGACGATGGTCTGCATCTGGATGGCTTCCTGTTCCAGCCGCGGACTGAATCCGACCCGTCGGCAGAAGGCGAGGATGTCGTCGTGCAGTCCGGGTGACATGCGGCGTGGCGTGAAGATGAAGGGCGCGTCGGCCAGTGCCGCGAGTCGGATCGGACCGGATGTGGCGGCCAGCGGATGACGTGCGGGCAGTGCGACGACGAGCGGCTCGCGGTGCACGGGCCGGATCTCGAGCGATGCCTCGTCGACCGGAGGGAGCACGAACGCGAGATCGATGCGGCCATCGGAGAGATCCTGCACGAGCAGGTCCGTCGTCGCTTCGCGCAACGTGAGGCGTACGCCCGGCGCGCGCACACGGAAATCGTGGAGCAGGGGCGGCAGCACGTTGTAGTCGGCCACGCTGACGAATCCCAGCGCCAGCTCGCCTGCTTCACCCCGGCTCGCCCGCTGGGCGGCGAGGACGGCATCGGCGGCGCGTTCGAGGATCTGTCGCGCCTCGCGCAGGAACACCTCGCCGGCCTTCGTGAGTTCCACCTTCCGCTGCGTACGTTCGAGCAGGCGCGCGCCCACCATCTCCTCCAGCGCGCGGATCTGCATCGACAGCGGAGGTTGGGAGATGTGGAGGCGCACTGCGGCGCGACCGAAGTGGAGTTCCTCCGCCACGGCCACGAAGTACCGAAGGTGGCGCAGTTCCAGATTCATAGCCAGAAAGTATCGAAAAGCGATCGACAATATATTAGACGCCTGATCGCCGGGGGCCGCAAACTGCGAGGCTGCGTCGATCGACACCGGTTGGCGCCCAATCCAAGACGACAACAAGGCGGAGGTGTTCCATGGCGGACAACTGGCGTTCGAAACTGATCACGGGTGGCATCAACCGTTCCCCGAACCGCGCGATGCTCAGAGCCGTAGGCTTCGGCGACGACGACTTCCAGAAGCCCATCGTAGGTGTGGCCAACGGTCACTCCAACATGAACCCGTGCAACGCCGGCATCCAGCCGCTCGTCGATCGCGCCATGGCGGCGCTGCATGACGCCGGCGCGATGCCCCAGGTGTTCGGCGTGCCGACCGTCACCGACGGCATCGGCATGGGCACCGAGGGCATGAAGTACTCGCTCGTGTCGCGCGAGGTGATCGCCGATGCGATCGAGACCGCAACCAACGGTCAGATGATGGACGGCGTCCTCGTGGTCGGTGCCTGCGACAAGAACATGCCCGGCGGCATGATGGCCATCGCGCGCATGAACGTGCCCGCGATCTATGTGTACGGCGGCACCATCAAGCCGGGCAAGTGGAAGGGCCAGGACCTCACGATCGTCAGCGCCTTCGAAGCCGTGGGCGCGTACACCGCGGGCAAGATGTCGAAGGAAGACTACGACGGTATCGAGCGCAATGCCTGTCCGACGGTCGGCGCGTGTGGTGGCATGTACACCGCCAACACGATGTCGTCCTCGTTCGAGGCCCTGGGCATGAGCCTGCTCGGTTCGTCGCAGATGGCATCCCCCGACCCCGAGAAGGCCGACTCCGCCGAGGCATCCGCCAAGGTGCTGGTCGAGGCCGTCAAGAAGGGCCTGAAGCCGCGCGACATCATCACGCGGAAGTCCATCGAGAACGCCGTGTCGCTCATCATGGCGACGGGCGGTTCCACCAACGCAGTACTCCATTTCCTGGCCATCGCCTCGGCCGCCGAGGTCGAGTGGTCGATCGACGACTTCGAGCGCGTGCGCAAGGTCACGCCGGTGCTGTGCGACCTCAAGCCCTCCGGCCGTTTCGTCGCCACCGACTTTCACCGTGCCGGTGGCGTGCCCGTCGTGCTGAAGATGCTCCTCGACCACGGTCTGCTGCATGGTGACTGCATGACGATCACCGGCCGCACCATCGGCGAGGAACTGAAGGCGATGAACCCGGTGCGCCGCGATGACCAGGAGGTGATCCGCGCCTGGGATAACCCGATGTACAAGCAGGGTCACCTGGCGATCCTGAAGGGCAACCTCGCCACCGAAGGTTGCGTCGCGAAGATCACCGGTCTGAAGAACCCGGCAATCACCGGTCCGGCCCGCGTCTACGACTCCGAGAACGAGACGATGGAAGCGATCGTCGCCGGCAAGGTCAAGGCAGGCGATGTGGTCGTGATCCGCTACGAAGGCCCGAAGGGCGGACCCGGCATGCAGGAGATGCTGGCACCGACGTCGGCGCTGATCGGTCAGGGCCTTGGGGAGTCCGTGGGTCTCATCACCGATGGCCGCTTCTCCGGCGCGACTTGGGGCATGGTCGTGGGTCATGTCGCACCCGAAGCCTTCGTGGGCGGCAACATCGCGCTCGTGAAGGACGGCGATTCCATCACGATCGATGCGCACAAGCTCCTCATCCAGGTGAACATCTCCGACGAGGAACTCGCGAAGCGCCGGGCCGAATGGAAGCAGCCTGAGCCGCGCTACAAGCGTGGCCTGATGGGCAAGTTCATCAAGCTCGTGTCGACGGCCTCCAAGGGCGCGGTGACGGACCAGTCCTGACCCTCCCCGAACCGCCGTCCGGAACCCCCCATCGCTGCCGGGTGCCTCGCGCATCCCGGCGGCCTGGGGGGTTTCGTTTTCCGGTGAGCCCGACTTCATGAAGCATCTTCCCCCCTCCCTGCTCGGCGTGTTCGCGGCGGTCGCCTCCAGCACGCTGGGCGGTTCGGCCATCGTCGCCACCCGCTTCGTCGTGCCGGACGCAGGTGTGCTTCCGACCATCTTCCTGAGGTTCGCCGGCGCCGCCCTGATCATGCTGGCGATCACGCTGCCCCGCATGCGGCTCGAGGTGAAGGCGCGGGATCTCCCGATCGTCTGTGGCCTGGCACTGATGCAGTTCGTTCTCTTCCCGTGGTGCTTCACGCAGAGCCTCACCTACATCCCCGCAGCGCGCGGCGCGCTGGTGCTGTCGACCCAGCCGCTCATCACGCTCGTCTTCGCGGCCCTGGCGGGGCGAGAGCGGATCACGCCAACGAAGGTGGCTGGTGGTCTGCTGGCACTGGTGGCTGTGGTCTTTGCACTGGGCGATCGCGTGGAGGCCAGTGGCAGTGACGCGTGGCGCGGGGACGCGTACATGTTCGGCGCGGCCCTTTCCGGGTCCGTCTACAACGTGGCTGCGAGCTATGCGCTCAGGAAGTACCGGGCGCTCGTCGCGGCGTCGGTGATGCTGCCCACCGGCGCGATCGCGATCGCGGCCATGCTCGTCTGGCAGGGGGACTACTCGGGATTCGCGCGGATCGATGCGTCCGGGTGGACGGCGGTGGTGTGGCTGATGACGTTCGGCGGGGCGGGGACGTTCTTTCTCTGGATCTGGGCGCTGGAGCACACGGCGCCATCCCGGGTGGCTCTGGCAGTGACCTTCAATCCGCTCGCCGCTGCCATCCTCGGCGCATTCGTTCTGCAGGAGCCCGTGACCTGGCGTCTCGCCGTGGGGCTGGCCGGCATCATCGGATCGCTGCTTCTCGTGAACGGCGCGGCCCTCAGGGCCTCGCTGCGGCGCGACAAAGGCTCGGGCTGAGCCGCGCTGCGGGGGTCAGAACAACTCGATCTCGCCCGAATCGATGTCGGTCTGCGCCACGCTCTTGTGGGACACCGACTGGAACAGCACTTCGGCGTCCGTGTGCATCGACGAGAGGGCGTCGCGCAGCGACAGTGGATCGCTGCAATGCTCCACGGCGACCGAGAGGCGGGTGACGAGCTCGTGGACCACGGCCTTCCGACGCCGGACGTGCTCGATCAGCTGGCTTGCCATGTCCTCGAACTGCAAAGTGGAGATGCCCGTCGAGAAGTGCTCCCGCAACAGGAGCCCGGTGTCGTCGTCCGCGCGGGTGTGGGGTTCGATGCCGGCGAAGCTGTTGGAGAGCGCCGCGACGGTGCTGGAGATAATCCCCCGGAGCTGGTCCAGTTCGGTGTCGAGCTCGGCGAACTGGTCCTGCAGTCCGCGCAGCGTGGTCGACGCGATCGGTGCACTCCCCTGCATTGCGCTGTATCCCATGCATCTCCCCCGTTGTCAGCGTCTGCCGTTCGACGCTTATCGGATGGCAGGCGCCGGGGTTGAGGCATCACCAGTAGTACCAGTAGGGTAGTGGCCCTCGGAAGCCCGCATGGGGGAAGGGCGGACCCCAGCCGCCCCAGCCACCCCAGTACAGACCCTGGTAGCGCATGCGGGCGTCGAACTCGACGGCACCGAGATAGGCTTGCTGCAGATGGTCCAGCACTTCGTCAGGCACGCCTTGCTCGCGAAGCTTGGCGAACTGGGATCCGGTCAGCGGCAGCACGGTGCGCGTCTCGCGCAGGCGCTGGATGATGTCGGAGGACGGGGTTTCTGCCTTCACGAGGCGGACGATGTCGTCGGTGGTCAGCGGATCCGGTCGCTTCATCACGCCCGCACAACCAGAAAGAACGGCCAGCGCTGTGCAGGCGATCAGGGCCCGGCGGATCCGGCCGGTCCGGTCAGGGGGCGGCATCGACCGCCGGTGGAAGCTCGGCATCATCGGGTCTCCTCGCAAGGGTGAGGGCGGCGCGCAGCGCGTAGGCTGCCAGCACCGCGTGGGGAAGGACAGTCGACGGGCTCGGTGGTGCCCCGAGAGACATCAATCCGGCCAGGAGCAACTCCGCACCGACGAAGAACCACAGGAACAGGCCGACTGTACCCGTACCGTCCGCTGCCGACTGTGGCCCCGGAAACCAGCGTCTGGCAAGGGAGCCCGTCCCGAGCGGGACGAGCAGGGCCAGCAGACAGAAGGGCGCGAAGAAGACGCCCGTCATGCCGCCCGCGCTGGCACCGGCCTGCCAGCTGGCCCAGAGGAATCCGATAGCGATGACAGCGACGTGGGTGCCGACGGCGAGCGCCGTCGAGGTGAAGAGCAGAAGGGCGAAGGCTGGCGGGCTGCTGGTTCTGGGCATGGGGATCGTCGATATGTCTCGGGTGGTTGGAGTGCGCGGCGGATCACCGGTTCATCGTCACGGCGCTGCGCGCCGGGCTTACACTCGAAGGAGCCCCGTCGGGTCGGGGTATCGAAACCTGGAGTCGAACATGCGTCAGAAATCCTTTACTCCCGTAGCACGCGCCTGGGCATTCCTCGGAGCTGCGCTCTTCTCCGGCAGCGCGCTGTTCTCGGGTGCCGCAAATGCCGGCGATCTGGGCCGCGGGCAGGCCCTGCACGACACCTTCTGTGTCGCCTGTCACGAGCCCGCGCTCTACCAGCGCGAAGACCGTCTCGCCAATACCTACCTCGAGATCCGTCAGCAGGTGGAGCGCTGGCAGGGCAACGCCCGGTTGCGATGGAGCCCGCAGGACATCGAGAGTGTTGCCGAGTTTCTCGCGAACCGGCACTACAAGGTTCCGCACTGATCGCTGCCCGTCCCGCGGGCGGTCGGCGCGCCGCTCCCGATGACCGGTCGGGTCAGGCCCGGTCGTCGGGCGCCAGTTGCCGCTCGAGCCACACGATCTGATCCTTCAGAAGAAGCTTGCGACGTTTCAGGCGTCGCACCTGAAGCTCGTCCTGCAGCGGCGATTCGACCATCCTGGCGATCGCCTCGTCGAGATCTCGATGTTCCACCTTGAGTGCAGCCAGTTGGTGGAGGATGGCCTCGTAGGCCTCGGGTTCTCCTTCCATCATCTCTCCCGTTGCAGCATGGCGTGGCCCAGCACGATGTCGAAGCGCCCGGTCATCGGCGAGGTACCGTCCGTCGGCCCCTCGAGCGCCACGATCAGCAGGTCGCGTTCGCGCGGGTCCCGCACGCGCGTCAGCAGAAAGTCGGTCGCGTTCTCCGGGGCGCCGGCCAGATACATCTGGGTATAGAACGGTCCGAATCCGCGGCCCTTCAGCGCGAAGTGGATGTGCGGTGCCCGACCCGGATACGGCAGTGGCCGGATCGTGCGGAAACGGTAGGTGCCATCCCGGGCCGTCACGGTGCGCCCGAACCCCTGGAAGTTCGGATCGACCGGCAGATCGCTGTCGTCGTCGGGGTGGTGGTACCGCCCGAACCCATTCACCTGCCAGATCTCGAGGGCGACATCGGCCACCGGCTGCCCGCGCAGATCGACGACGACGCCCCCGATGTCCGTGACGACGCCTTTCGCGCGTCCCGTGCGCCCGCGCACCTGGGTGAGATCGTTGTCCTGGTCCAGCGGCAGCGCCAGCGGATAGAACGGGCCCTGCATCTGGGCCGGTGTGGCTGGAGCGCCCGGGCCGGCGACAGCGGCGAGAGCGAGCGCGGGTGTGAGCACGACGGCTGCGCCGGCGCCGAGGAGTCGGCGGCGCGGCAGGGCAGGCTCCGGAAGCGCCATGGAGAGACGGCGCGCGGTCTGGGCGCGGATCGGCAGCATCAGTAGCGGTTGTAGATCTCGATCGCCTTCAGGATCGACTTCTTCTCCTGGATGATCGGCAGCATCCGAGCCTCCTTGTCGGCGTACTGCTTCAGGAAGCCCACGACCTGTTCGGCCGCACCCTGCGGCACGACGACGACGCCATCGGCGTCCGCGACCAGGTAGTCACCGGGGTGGACCTCGATCCCGCCGCACATCACGGGGATCTGCTTGTCGACGCTCACCATGCGTCCCACCGAGGTTGCAGGGCTGACCCGTCGTGACCACACCGGCAGACCGATCTGGCGGATTTCCGTGATGTCGCGCACGGCGCCGTCGATCACCACACCGGCGAGCCCGCGGACCTTCGCGGTCGTCGCCATCAGGTTGCCGATCGCGGCGATGTCCGGCGCGTCCTGCATCAAGTAGACGAGCACGCTCCCGGGTTCCGCCTGATCGAGGATCTCGAGATGGTGGTTCGGGTACTTGCGCCCGTCGTTCCGGAGCACCGGGCGCATCAACGCCGTGGCGGCGCGGCCCACCATCTTGGTATCGATGATCGGCTTCATGTCGGAATTCATCCAGCCCCGCGCGCCGGTGGCCTCGTCGACGGCGTCGGCGACGTTTCCGGTGCTGTGCACCGGATCCTTCAGGACCGCGATGATCTCGTCGGGGGTGAGGGCATGGGCCGACGCCGAGATGAGCGCGAGCAACAGGGCAAGACCGAACCGTCTGCGCATGGGACAGGACTCCGTGGAGGACGAGCAGGGAAGGGATGATACGACGCGTGCGTCGGCCGGCAGCGCCCGGCTTGTCGAACGCTGTCCAGGCAGGCCCCGGTATCCTTCCCCTGGTCGATCCATCCCATTTCCGGAGACTCCCCCGGTGCCCAACCCCGATCCCCCGCATGGCATCTATCCGATGCTCTACGCCTTCTTCCGCGCGGACGGCAGTCTCGATCGTGACGCCATGCGTCGGCAGGTCCAGGCGGCCCTGGCTGGCGGGGCCCATGGCGTCGCTGTCCTCGGCCTCGCCACCGAGGTCGGCAAGCTTTCGCCCGACGAGCGCGCACGTCTGGTGGACTGGGTGGCGGAAGATCTCGCGGGTCGCCTGCCGCTCGCCGTGACGATCGCGCCCGGAAGCGTCGAGGATCAGGTCGTCGCCGGCAAAGCCGCTGCGGCAGCAGGCGCCGACTGGGTGATCCTCCAGCCGCCTCCCGAACGGGGAGAATCCGAAGCGCACTACGCGCGGCACTTCGGTGCGGTCATGGCGGCCCTCGATCGGCCGGTCGCGATCCAGAATGCCCCCGAGTACACCGGCGTCGGACTGTCGGCGCCAGCCATCGCGGCACTGGCACGGGCACACCCGAACTTTCGGGTGCTCAAGGGCGAGGGGCCGGTCACCGTCGTGCAGGCCGCGATCGACGCGACCCGCGGGGAGGTCGCGGTGTTCAACGGTCGCAACGGTCAGGAATTGCCCGACAACCTACGGGCCGGGTGTGCCGGGATGATCCCGGCCATCGACACCTTCGATGTCCAGGTGCGGGTCTACGAGGCGATGCGGGCGGGGCGGGAGGACGAAGCGGAGGCGCTCTATCGGGAGGTGTTGCCGGCCATCTTGTTCGGCATGCAGTCCCTCGATGCCCTCATCTGCTACGGCAAGCGGATGGTGGCGCTGCGGCTCGGACTCGGTGAGGTCGTCGACCGGTCCCCGGCGATGGTGCCGACCGCTTTCGGCCTGGACTGCGCGCGCCGGTTCGCCAGCCGGTTGGGGCCGCTGGGGATCTAGCTTGCCGCGTGCCGGGGGCTTCGGTCGGCGGTCTTCATCGCGGCATCGCGATACCGCTTGTAGTAGGCCAGCACCTTCGGTACGTAGTTGCGGGTCTCGGCATACGGCGGGATGGTGCCGTAGCGCTGCACTGCACCTTCCCCGGCGTTGTAGGCCGCGATGGCGAGCTTGAGGTCGTTGCCGAACATCGCCATGAGGTCCTTCAGGTAGCGCGTGCCGGCATCGATGTTCTGTTTCGGGTCGAGGAGGTTGGTGGCGCCGTAGCGGGCTCCCGTCTCCGGGATCAGTTGCATCAGGCCGCGCGCGCCCTTGGTGGAACGCGCCAGCGGGTTGTAGGCGGATTCCGCGGAGATCACGGCGTGGATCAGCGCCGCCTCCACCTGATGCTCGCGGGCGGCGGCCTGCACGTGCTCTTCGAACCGTTCGCGGGTGACCTTGCCGATCCGGCGTGCCGAGCGGTCGAGGACCAGTGCCGCCACCGGATCGGGTGCCGAGCTCTTCGACTTGATCACGACCATGCAGCGCCGGTCGTTCGGAATATTCGTGAAGAGCGGGACGCCATCCTCGCCCGTGCAACGGTAGATGTCGGCCTGCGCTGCAGCGGCCAGGGTCAGCAGGATGCCGCCCAGGGACAGCTGCAACAGAGATCGATTCGGCACGAGGCGCATGGGTTTCCGTCGATTCGTCAGCGGGTTGTGTCCGGAAATCGACCTGACAGGCCGGAACCGGGAGGTCTCGATGGAGTGAAGTGCAACAAGCCTGCCACCGCGGTCATGGTCCGCTAACGGTCGGCGGCGGCGCCGGCTTGAGCCGGAGTCGCCCGACCAGGGATCAGCACCGTCGCCAGCGCGGCCATCACCAGGGCCATCGCGCCGAGGTCGGCGAGCCCCGGCCGTTCCCCGAGGATGAGCATCCCGCTCGTGATGCCCACCACCGGAATCATCAACGTGCCGAGCGCCGAGACGCCGGCCGGCGCCAGCGTGACGATCCGGAACCAGAGCCAGTAGCAAAGCAGGAAGGCGATGAAGATGTTGTAGAGCAGTGCGCCCATCGCCGCGTCGCTCATGGGCCGCAGCGAAATGCCGTCCAGAAGAGCCGTGCCGATGGCCAGAGGCAGCCCGCCGATCACGAGGCTCCACGCCGTGAACGCGCTGGTCGACAGGGTCGATGGATACCGCTTCATCAGCACCGTGCCGCAAGCCCAGGAGACTGCCGCCAGCATCACCATCGCCGATCCGAAGGGCGCCTCGCCGAGTACCTTCAGCGAGTCCCCCAGCAGCACAACAAGGCCAGCCATCCCGAGCGCCACACCGGTGATCTTCCGGCGCGTGAGCCGCTCCCGCAGCACGAACGCCGAGATGAGCACGGTCCACACCGGCATCGTGAAGGCCAATATCACTGCCCGTCCGGCTGGCAGGGCGCGCACGCCGTAGCCCACGAACACGTTCCACAGCGTGACGTTGAAGAGCGCGGTGATGACGAGCATCCGCAGTTCGTCCCTCGGAATCCGGAGCCTGTCGCCGGCGAGGCGGGCCACCACGAACATCGCGACGCCACCGCCCACCACGCTCAGGCAGCGGAAGGTCCAGACCGGGATCTCCGCGAGGGCGATCTTCATCATGGGCCAGTTCATGCCCCAGCCGAGGGTGAGGGCGGCGAGCAGCCACCAGGTGGTGCGCGGCAGGGTGCTGTGGTCTCGGGACATGGGAGCCTTCGGATCGGGGAAGGGCCGATGTTAGCTGCCGGTCATGGACGAAGGGGAACGATCGTGCCCCCGCGATGCTGCGGCGCATCCCTTGTGGACCGCCCTGTCGTCCGCACATACTCGGACGGCGGCAGTCCGCCGCGCCTTCACGGATCCCGGGAGCGGGGTTCGTCCCTCCGCCGATGGCTGTCTACGAACACGATCCCCCGCCGCCGTCCCGCGCCTGGCTCGCCGGCATCCAGCGGTTCCTCATCTTCTGGGGGCTGGAGGTCATCATCCTGTGGGTGGCCTCGTCGATCCTCGACAGCGTGCGCATCGACGGCATCGAGGCGCTGCTGCTCTCGGGGCTCGTCTTCGGCGTCGCCAACACGGTGCTGAAACCCGTCCTGCTGCTGCTCACCCTGCCCATCACCGTCCTCACGCTCGGCCTCTTCGTGCCGGTGCTGAACGCGATGATCCTGTACTTCGTCGAGTGGGTCGTGCCGGGTTTCCACGTGGGCACCTTCTGGCAGACCGTCGGGGCGGCGCTGTTCATCTCGTTCTGCAGCTTCGTGCTCAACCTGCTCGTGAAGGGCCCGCGTGTGCGGGTGACGGTCCGATAGCCCTCCGCCGGTCGCGGTGTATCGGGACACGCGACCCGCTTCGGCTTATCCTCGGGTCGTCGGGCGATGTGCCGGATCCACGGTGCCGCCGAGCGGAGAATGCGCCGAATCGACGGCGCCCCCGCACGACGTCCGAATGCGGACACGAGAACCACAGGGAGAGAGGATCCATGAAGCACATCTTCGCCGGAGCCGCCGTGCTCCTTTCCGCCATCGCTGCCTCGGCACACGCCGCCGACGGCTGGCAGGTGCCTACCGCGGACCAGCGTTGCCCGTCGCAGTGGGGGGCGGCCGACGAGCGCGGTGCGGCCAATCACATGACCCCGGCGCGCGTGCTGCAGGCCGCGCGGCTCGTGAAGACCGGTGAGATCGTCGAGCTGGGCCGCGTCCTCGAATCGGGCATGCCGCTCTTCGGGACGCGCAAGTTCGAGGTCCTCACGAAGCGCACCGGGCCGTCGCTGGGCGCCAACAAGCGCCGGAGCAACGAGGAACTGGTGATCACCGAGATCGGCCAGGTGGGCACGCAGTTCGACATGTTCTCGCACCAGACCATCGGCAACTTGCTCTACAACTGCATCGACTCCGACGAGATCGGCACGCGCAACGGATTCACCAAGCTGGGCGTCGAGAAGATCGGCATGCTCTTCACGCGCGGTGTGTTGCTCGACGTCGCAGCGATGAAGGGTGTCGACATGCTGGACGGTGGTTACGAGATCACCGTCGCCGACTTGGAGGCCACGGCTGCGCGCCAGGGCGTGACCATCGGCGCCGGCGATGCCGTGCTGATCCACTCCGGCTACGGCCGGCTCTGGGGCGTCGACAACGCGAAGTACAACGGCAGCACGCCGGGCATCGGTGCTCCCGCGGCGGAATGGCTGGCAAAGAAGAACGTGATGCTCTTCGGGGCGGACACCTTCGGGGTCGAGGTGACCCCCAATCCGGACAAGTCGCTGAGCCTGCCCGTGCACCAGATCGCGCTCGTCGTGCACGGCATCTTCCTGCTCGAGAACATGAAGCTGGACGAGTTGGCCGCGAGCCGTACCTACGAGTTCGCGTTCGCCGTGCAGCCGCTCAAGATCAAGGGCGGGACAGGATCAACCGTGGCGCCTGTCGCGATCCGCTGAGCGCCGTCGAGGTCGGGGTCAGGACGCCCCCGGCCCGTCCGTCGCGATCCGATGGTGCAGGCGGCGCAGACCGAACCATGTGATGCCGCACACGATCGGCATCATGATGCCCAGCGTCGCATCGACCTCCACCCGCAGCCCGAAGAATTTCCCCGCCTTCAGCACGTAGCCTGCGAGGCCCACCACGTAGTAGGTGATGGCCACCACCGACAATCCCTCGACGGCGTGCTGCAGCTGGAGTTGCAGCTGCGCGTTGCGATTCATCTGTTCGAGGATGTGCTGGTTGTGTTGCTCCTGCGCGAGCGACACGCCGGTCCGGAGCAGGTCGTTCGTGCGGCCGACTTTCGCGGCGAGGGTCTCCTGCCGGTTCGCGGCCGACACGCAGGTCTCCAGCGCCGGTGCGAGCCTGCGGTCCATGAACTCGCCTATCGTCGGGACGCCCTCGATGCGGGTCTCGCGCAGCGCCTCGATGCGTGCCTTCACGATCCGGTAGTACGCCTGCGCCGCACTGAAGCGATAGTTCGTACGCAGCGACAGCGCCTCCACCCGCGCGGCGAGGCTGGACAGCCGCGCGAGCAGCGTGGCGTCGGACAGCCGGTGCCCGGGCTGCATCATGCCGGCCGAGAGTTCGGTCAGCTCCTCCTCCATCGCGCCCAGCGTCTGCGCGCTGTCCCGCGCGATCGGCAGCGCCAGCAGCGCCATCATCCGGTATGTCTCGATCTCGCAGAGGCGTTGCACGAGCCGGCCCGTCTGGGTCTCGCGGAGACGGATGTTGCGCAGCAGGAATCGGGAGAATCCGCCCGGCCCCACCTGGAAGTCGGTCCAGACCTCTCCGCCCGTCAGCACCTGACTGCCGACCAGTGGCGGGGCCGGGAAGATCCGCTGGAGGCGGGTACTGCGGAAATCGAGGGCGTCGCCCAGCTCCACCGCGATGTGGCATGCCACCAGCACCGAGCCCGTCAGCATCTCCAGCCAGTCGGCGGGCGCGTGCCGGATCGCGGGCTCCGCGAAGGGGTCCTCCGCGGGGACGCCCGGCTCGATGAACGTGCAGGTGCAGAACTCCGCGTGCCGTTCCCATTTCAACCGCAGGTGACCGAAGTCGTGCACGAAATGCTGGGCGCCTGCGGCTGGCGGCGCGACGCCGAAGCGTGCGCAGTACGCGGCGATGATCTGGTGCGGGCGTTCGCGGTCGTGGCCCACGTGGATGGCCAGATGCGAGACGCGGGCGGGCGCCTCGAGCGACAGGAACGGGCGCGCGTGGACTTCGCTCGCCAGGGCGAGCCGCTGCGGATGATTCAGGGATGTGGCCAGGGTCATGGGCAGCCGGCAGGTGACGAGACGCGGTCGATGGTATCGCAAGGCCCCGAGCACGTGCGCCCAGGCACGCGCGGCGCCGGTATCATCGCCCCATGAACGAGATCTTCGTCCACGACCAGCCGGTGCGCTTCGCGCACTGCGACCCAGCGGGCATCGTCTACTTCCCGCGTTTCTTCGACATGGCCCACTCCGTGAAGGAGGACTGGATCACCCAGGCGCTGGGTGTGCCCATGGCCGTGATGATCCGCGAGCGCCGCGTCGGTACGCCGACCGTCCACATCCGCTGCGACTTCGCGAAGCCGCTGCGTCATGGCGACACCCTGCGCTTCGAACTGCGCGTGGCGCGGATGGGGCGGTCGTCCGTGGACCTCGACTACACGGGTCTGAAGGACGGCGAACTGCATCTGCGCATCCTGCAGACCATCGTGTTCATGGACCTCGACACGGTCACCGCTGTGCCGATTCCCGAGGACCTCCGGCCGAACGTCGAACGCTACCTCGTCTCGCCCTGACGCCGCAGTCGTGTCAGACCCACATCTGCGTCAGACCCACACCTGCAGCACGTAGTCGAAGGCCGCCTGCGCGTTGGTCATGTCGACGCGTTGATGGCGGATGCGCAGGCCGTCCGGGGTGAGTACCAGCGTGTGGAGATAGCGACCCGCGAAATGGCGCGCGTCGTCGCGCCGCAGCTCCATCATGTGGAACCGCGAGCGGACGACCACGACGCCGGCCGCTTCGTCGACGCTCTGGACCGTGACGTTGCCGACGATGTGATTCGTCCCCCAGAGCGGCCGCTGCGACCACGCGTCCGGATGCAGCACGCGCTTCATGCGTACGGTCATCAGGTCGCGGTCCTCCGCGAAGATCGATGGCACGCCGTCCCACGTGGTGTGCTCCGGGCGTGCGGGCATCCAGTAGATGCCGTCCTCCGTGAAGAGGTCGATCCAGTCCTGCCATCGCTTGTCGTCCAGCAGTTCCGCCTGGGCGTACAGGAACTGCTCCACCTCGTGCTGGAGCGCAAGGTGGAGCGAAGGGGTCTGCGTGGTATCTGTCATCGTCATCGTCCTTGCATGCTGCTCAGGAGGCGCGGGTCATGAAGTCGACCCACGCCTTCATCTGGTTGCGCATGGGGGCCTCTGAGGTGCCCATGCCGTCGGCGGTTTCGGTGATGCCGGGGCGCTCGATGTCACGGCCGAAATGGCGATGGAAGCTCACCCAGTCGCCGCCATCCGAGGCGAGACCCTGCTGGCACTTCCAGAAGTTCTCGAGATCGTCCGCGTTGATCAGCGTCGACGGCGAGTTCACGAGGTTGTAGTACGCCAGCGCGCGGCGGTAGATGGGCTCCGGTGCGCCCTTCAGCCGGAAATGCCAGATCTCGGTGAGGGTGCGGTCCACGCCGAGCGGGCGCACGACGCGCAGCTGCTGCAGCGGCGACTGCACCGACAGCCCCGGGTAGATCAGCACGTGATGGATGTCGGTGGAGAGGATCGCCTCCTTGCGCGCCTCACCCACCGCAGCGGCGAGCGCGGCCTCGTACTCGAGCGTGTCGGGGTCTGACGGACGCAGCCCCATGTACCCGGTCAGGATGCAGTGCCCGTGCGGGTAGTTGAGCGTGCGGAAGTTGTCCCACTTGTCGATGGTCACCGTCGAGAACGCGGAGAGCATGTGGTACGAGAGCGGTGCCTTGCCGGTGCGCTTCTCGATCTCCGTTTCCACGTCGCGCGCGGCGCGCCCCGTGGACTGGTGCGTCACTGACGGATGCAGCGCGTCGAGCTGGTTCTCGAGGAAGATCTTCCAGTTCGAGCGCTGGATCACGCGGAAGCAGTGCGGAACGATCTCCACCTCCCCGCCGGGCGCGCGGTCGCACATGTCGTCGAACGCGATCTTCGACTCGCCGAGGAAATCCTCCAGAGAGGGGCCGTCCGCCGCCAGCGACGCGAACACGAAGCCGCGATACGACGCCACGCGCGCCGCCGCCTTCATCCGGCAGTCGGGGTTGTCGCGGTTCCAGTTCGTGCCGGCGTAGCCGGAATCCATCATCGGGATGTTCTTCAGGCTGCCGTCGTGATGGAACGTCCACGCGTGGTAGGAGCAGCGGAAGAACTCGCCGGTGTTGCCCGTGTGGTCGCCGCAGATCATCGCGCCGCGATGCGGGCAGCGGTTGTGCAGCACGCGCACACCGTCTGCAGTCCGAACCATCACCATGGGCTGCCGGCCGATCTGCAGCGTCACGTAGTCGCCGGGGTTCGGCACCTGCGATTCGTGCCCGCAGTAGATCCACACCCGTTCGTGGATGCGCTCCATCTCGAGGGCGAAGATCGCCGGGTCGCTGTAGACCTCGCGACGGACGCGATCGGGTTCGACGTAGGTCGACAGGTCGGGGGAGGGTGGCAGCATGCGTGGCTCCATCGAGGACATCGGATTCAGTGGGTGTTCTGGGTGGCGGGGTCGGCGAGGTTCGCGCGCACCTGTTGCAGCGCCCATCGCAGCACGCCTTCCATGCCCTCTGGAAGGCCTGCCACCGCCGCGCGGTTCAGTGCGTCGATGCGTGGGAAGATCTCGTCGAAGAGGCGCCGGCCCGCCGGCGTCAGGGCCAGACGCACGATGCGAAGATCGCGCTCGTCCGGCAGGCGTGCCACGAGATCGTCCGCGACCATGCGGTCCACCGTTCTGGAGAGGGTGCTGCGCTCGAGCGCCGTCAGTTCGGCCAGCTCGTTCATCGTGCAGCGATCGCGGGCCCGCAGTGATGCGAGGGTGCGCCATGCCGGCACGCGAAGGCCGTGGGGTTCGAGCGCTTCGGCCACCCGCAGGTCGCGAAGTGCCTGAACCTGCGTCACCCAGAAGAACAGGTGGCCGTCGAGATCGAAGCTGGATGTGGACTTGTCCCGCCGACGTGGCATCGGACCGATTCCGGATCTGGGTTGGAAGAGCGTAGAACCTGATGTGTGAAAACGCAAACATATCGTCGCCGTTGCGCCGGAAATTTGCTCGGAAAAGGCGCACAACTTAATGTGCGAACGCACATTGCTGAAGGGCCGGTGGCGCATGCTCCGAGGCGTACCATTCCATGGTCCCGAGGAGACCATCCATGCACCCCCGTCCCCAACTCGAGTGGTACTTCGACCCCATCTCGCCCTTCGCCTATCTGCAATGCGAACGTCTGCCCGAGATCGAGGCCGTCGCCGACGTGCTCCGAATCCCGGTCCTGTTCGCCGGGCTGCTCGGCCACTGGGGGCAGAAGGGGCCGGCCGAAATCGGGCCGAAGCGCCGATTCACCTATCGCTTCGCGATGTGGCGGGCCCAGGCCCTGGGTGTGCCGATGCGTCTGCCGCCCGCGCATCCGTTCGATCCTTTGAAGCTGTTGCGCCTCGCCGTGGCGCTCGAGGGCCGCCCCGATGCGGTCAGCGCCATCTGTCGGTTCGTCTGGGCCGAAGGGCGGTCGACCACGGAGCCCGCCGACTGGGCTGCGCTGTGCGGATCGCTGGGTGTCGCGGACGGGGATGCGCTGGTCACCCGGGACGACGTCAAGGCGGGGCTGCGTGCCGCCACGGAGCGGGCGGTGGCGCTCGGCGTGTTCGGTGTGCCGACGCTCAGGACGCCCGACGGGGAACTCTTCTGGGGCGAGGACGCCACCGACATGGCGCTCGACTACTTGCGCGGCGCGCCTGTCTTTCGCGATGCGCAGATGCTTCGTGCCGACGACATCCCCGTCGGGAAGGCGCGTACTGGCATGGCGCCCGGCGGCGGCTGACCCTCCAGCCCCCCCGCGGGCTGCCGTTACAAGGGGCTGTCCCCTTCGACCGGTCCGCGATGCTGTCCCTCCGTCGTCCTTTCATCTGGCTGTCCGTCGCAACGCTCCTCGCGGGTTGCGACGACTTCCAAGCGGACTCCACCCGCCGCGAGATCTACAAGCTTGCGTTCCGGACCGCGCAGTTCCAGGAGGCGCTGGAGCGCTGCGAGGCCGATCCGAAGGTGCTCGCGAAGCACGACAAGGCATGGCGCGAGATCTTCGAGGCGGCCGTGCCGTGGCTCGAGATGGAGCGCGCCGACATCACCGCGCGGCAGGAGGCGGGACGCCAGGGCCTCTCCGACGATGCCGAACTCGCATGCGAGATCGTCCTGAAGGCGACCAAGATTTCCTTCGCCGCCGCCGACCGTTGGGCCACCCGGATCGCCGACGAGGAGTACTGCGGGATCATGGACTGCGAGTGATCCCGCGATAGGTCAGCGCAGGTTCACGACCTCGGCACCTTCAGGATGCGCGCGCCTGCGCAGCGGATCGCGGATCTTCGCGCGCACTTCCCGCAACACCTTCTCGGTGCGCTCCCAGTCGAGGCATGCGTCGGTGACCGAGACGCCGTAGCGCAGTTGCGAGAGATCCGCCGGAATCGACTGACTGCCGAAGCCGATGTTGCTCTCGATCATCACGCCCACGATCGACTGGTTGCCGTCGGCAATCTGCGCCGCGATGTCGTGCATCACGAGCGGCTGCAGCGCCGCGTCCTTGTTCGAGTTCGCGTGGCTCGCGTCGACGATGATGTTGCCAGGCAACTGACTCTTCGCGAGCGCCTGCTCGACGAGCGCGATGGTCACGGAGTCGTAGTTCGGACCCTTCGATCCACCGCGGAGCACGATGTGCCCGTAGCGGTTGCCGCCGGTGCGGATGATCGCGACGGCACCCTCCGAATTGATGCCGAGGAAGCTGTGGGGCCGCGAGACGGAAAGAAGCGCGTTGATCGCGACCTGCAGTCCGCCGTCGGTGCCGTTCTTGAATCCCACGGGGGTCGACAGGCCGCTCGCCATCTCGCGGTGCGTCTGGGATTCCGTCGTGCGGGCGCCGATCGCGCTCCAGCTCACGAGGTCGCCCAGGTACTGCGGGCTGATGGGGTCGAGCGCCTCGGTGCCGGTGGGAAGACCCAGTTCGTTGATGTCGAGCAACACCTTCCGCGCGAGCTGGAGGCCGTGCTCGATGTCGAACGAGTCATTCATGTGCGGGTCGTTGATGAGCCCCTTCCAACCAGTGGTGGTGCGGGGCTTCTCGAAGTAGACGCGCATCACGAGATACAGCGAATCGCTCAGCTCGTCCGCGAGCGCCTTCAGGCGGCGTGCGTAGTCGATGGCTGCCACGGGGTCGTGGATGGAGCAGGGACCCACCACCACCAGCAGCCGGTGATCCGTGCGATCGAGGATGCGTTCGACCGTGCCACGGCCCTCGACGACGGTCTGACTGGCGCGCTCCGTCAGCGGTATGCGGCGCCGGATCTCTTCCGGGGTCGCGAGGACATCCTGCGCGACGACGTTGGTGTTCTGGATCTGATGTTCCTGCATGACGGCATCCCCGAGTCGAAAGCGGCCGCCAGCACTGGCGGCCGAGAGGTCGGATTCTACGGGAGGCAGCAGATGCGGCGTAGCCGTCGGCAGAGAGACAACCTCAATGACAGCGGGCGCACGCCGATATGCCTCCCGATGCGCGCCGACACAGCTGACATGAAACGACTCCTCCTGCTCTGCCCCCTGCTCATGCCGATGGCCGCTCCCGCAGCCGACTGGATCACGATCACGCGCCTTCCCGACGTGACGATCGAGTTCGACAAGGGCAGCGCTGTCCGCGATGGCGAGGTGGCCCGCGGGTGGGATCGTGCCACCCACGCGATGGAGCAAGGCGGCCCCGGCAGTGGCGACGTCGCTTTTCACATCGCCAAGACCCTCGTTCGATATGACTGCGTCCGGCGGACCGTCGTCCCGCTCTTGCGGGTCTTCGCCCGCGCCGATGGCGTCGAGATCCAGCGTTCGTACCTGGAAGGCGCCGAACTTCCGCAGCCGGTGGTGCCGGACACTCCGCGCGAGGGCATGCTTGCGATCGCCTGCAAGGCGCGCGGTGCCGCGCCAGCGCAGACGGCGCCGATCAAGACGAGTGTGATGGCAGCCGACGGCGTCGCGCAGCCGCCCGAGGTCGCCAAGCCGAAGTCGGACAAGCCGGCGGCCAAGCCCGCGCCCAAGGCGGAGGGCGACGCCGCCAAGAAGCCCGAAGAGCCGACCAAGACCGACGCTCCCAAGACCGATGCCACGAAGGCTGCTCCCGCGAAAGCGCCAGCCAAGCCTCCCGCGCCGGCCGCGGATGCCAAGGCCAAGCCTGCCGCGGAGAAGGCTGCCGTCGCGCCGAAGCCGGATGCGCAAGGAAAGCCCACCGAAGCGGCCAAGCCCGACGCGCGCGCCAAGGCCGACAAACCCGCCACGAAACCGGATGTCGAGAAGGACGCTGCCGACAAGGCCGAGAAAGGCGACAAGGCTGCGCAGCCGACGCGCTGGAGCTACGCAGGGCCTACCGGGGCGGTCAACTGGCACAAGCTCTCGCCCGACTACGCTCTGTGCGGGCACGGCCAGCGGCAGTCCCCCATCGACATCAAGGATGGCATCCGCGTCACGCTGGACGGCATCAAGTTCGACTACAAGCCGTCGGCGCTGAGGGTGCTCAACAACGGCCACACGATCCAGGTGGCCTACGATCCGGGCAGTTCGATCACCGTCGGCGGCACGACGTTCGAACTCATCAACTTCCACTTCCACCGGCCCGCGGAGGAGCGGGTCAACGGACGCCCCTTCGACATGGTGGCGCACCTCGTGCACAAGTCGAAGGAAGGGGCGATCGCCGAGGTGGCAGTGCTCATGATGGCGGGTGACGAGAACCCCTTCATCAAGAACCTCTGGAACCATCTGCCGCTCGATGTCGGCATGGAAGAGGCGCCCGCCGGCGTCACGATCGACGCGATGCAGTTGCTGCCGAAGATCCGTGGGTACTTCACGTACATGGGATCCATGACGACGCCGCCGTGCTCGGAGGGCGTCCGGTGGATCGTGATGCGTACCCCGGTGCAGGTATCCCGCGCGCAGGTGAACGTCTTCGGTCGGTTGTACGAGAACAACGCCCGGCCCATCCAGCCGGCCCACGCCCGCCTGGTGAAGGAAGTCCACTGAGCGTCCGCCGGACGGGACAGCGGGGTGGCTGCGCAGCCACCCCGGGAATTGACTACTTCACCTTCGAGTAGCTCGTAGGCTGCAGGAAGTAGTTGGTGATCTTCGCGACGATCGGGCCGTTCTTCTCGGTCTCGGCGCGCTTCTCGATCCACTCGGGATCGGCCATGAATCCGCCCCACACGCGCTCGCGTTCCGCCATGTCCTTCCATTCGAGAAGGTAGTAGAGGTCCACGTTCGAATCGCCCACGAGCACGGTCCAGAAGCCGGCCTGGCGGATGCCGTGCCGCTCCCAGATCTTCAGCGTGATGGTTTCGAAGCGGCGGTTGAGTTCGGGCAGCTTGCCGGGCAGGCAATGGTAGATGCGCAGTTCGTGGATCATGCGAAGAGGTTCCTGGAAGTGGTGGTTCAGAGCGGGTGGTGGTTCAGAGGGCGCGCACGGCGAAGTGGCGCAAGGGCTCGGCAGGTTTGCCGAGGGTGTTGCGCAGCGGCCGGCCGAAGCCGTCCGCCGAGATCTCGAAGACGTCGCCCGGCGATGTCTTCACGTTCTGCGTGAAGCTGCCGGTGGCTGCGCCGAAGTAATGCACATGGACGTCACCGGGTGTGCGGAACTGGCGATAGCGGAAATGATGGTGCTCGAGGTTCGCGACCGAGTGACACATGTTGTCCTCGCCCGACAGCCATTCGGAGGACCAGATCACCTCGCCATCGCGCACCAGTCGCGCCTGTCCGCGGACCGACGCTGGTAGCGGCCCCGTGCGCAGTTCCGGGCCGAAGCTGCTCTCGCGCAACTTCGAGTGCGCGAGGTAGAGGTAGTTGCGGCGCTCGGTGACGTGGTCGGAGTACTCGTTGCCGAGCGCGAAACCAAGGCGCACCGGCGAGCCGTCGTCCGCGATCACGTAGAGGCCCGCGACCTCCACTTCCTCGCCGCCGTCGGCCGCGAAGGCCGGCAACTCCAGGGCGCCGCCCGGCGGCACGACCCAGCGGCCGTCGCCCTTGTAGAACCACTCGGGTGCGGTTCCGATCTCGCCGGTTGCCGGCTTCCCGCCTTCGATTCCCCACTTGAACATCTTCATGGAGTCGGTGAGCGCGTCGTCCGACTGCTGCAGCTTCGCGTGCATCGAATCGCGCGCGGCAGCGCTGCCGAGGTGGGAGAGTCCCGTGCCCGTCACGAGGCAGCGTGCGGGATCGGGATGATCCAGCGGCGGCAGCAGGCGATGCTCCGCGACGATGGCGTCGTAGTCCTCGCGGCGCCCGGAGGCGCGGGCCGCCGCGATCGCTTCGAGTGAGCGCCCGGAACGCAGCGCTTCGAGTGCGAGCCGGTAGACGCGGTCGATGCCGTCGAGCGGCTCGATGGCGTCGTCGTCGGTGACCCGCCCCACGTGTCGTTGGCCATCCCGGCCGGCGTATTGAACGAGCCTCACGATCCTCCCCCCGGGCGCTGTGCCGCGCCATTGTTCCGGAGGGTCGAGGATCCCCCGAAGGCGCGCGACCGGTCAAGCAACGTCACCTTCACCTCCTGTACTCTCGCGGCGATCGGCGACGACACGCCCGAAGACACGAGGAGAAAGCGCATGCAGGTCACGGCCAACGGCATCCAGATCGAGTACAGCGTCGCGGGCGCAGGCCCGTGGCTCGTCCTGAGTCATTCGCTCGCGTGCGCAGGCGCCATGTGGGCGCCGCAGGTGGCGGCGCTGCGGGATCGGTTTCGCGTGCTCGCGTTCGACACCCGCGGACACGGTGGCACCGAGGTGACGGACGGTGCGTACACGCTCGACCTCCTGGCCGACGATCTCGAGGAGATGCTGACCGCGCTCGGCATCGGTCGCTGTCACTACATGGGCCTGTCGATGGGCGGCATGATCGGGATGACCCACGCGTTGCGACATCCCGGGCGCTTCGAGAGTCTGTCTCTGTGCGACACCACCAGCCGCATCGGACCGGAGGCGCGCCCGATCTGGTCGCAGCGCATCGCAACCGTCGAGGCGCAGGGCATGGCACCGATCGTGGAGCCGACGCTCGCGCGGTGGTTCACGCCGGCGTTCCACCGGACGCATCCCGACGTCCTCGCGAGTGTCGGTGCCATGATCCGCGCGACGCCCCCCGCCGGCTACGCGGGGTGCTGCCACGCGATCCAGGCGCTCGACCTCACCGACCGACTCGGCGGCATCGATGTGCCGACGCTCGTGGTCGTCGGTGATCAGGATGTCGGGACACCCGTTGAGGCATCGCGCGCGATCCATCAGGCGATCCCCGGTGCGCAGTTGGCGGTGATTCCGTCGGCGTCGCATCTCTCGAATCTGGAGCAGCCCGAGACCTTCAATCATCTCGTCGCCACATTCCTCAGGCGCCTTCCGCGGGTTTGATGCCTGGCGCAGCGCGCGCATCGCCACGCGCTCGGGTGGTGGTGGCGTGCCCCCCCATTTCCAGGCCGTTCCCGCCTCGCCCCGGTGCCATAATCGGCGCCCTGTTTCGTCTGGAGTGTTCCGATGTTCCCTTGTGGTCTTCCGGGCTGGCGCATGTTCGTCGGCGTCGTTTTCGTCGCGATGTCCCTTGGTGCTCACGCACACAGCGATTCGGATCACGACGATGCCGGTGACGTCGGCTTCTTCGACTGCGAGCATCTGCCCGCCGGGGCGCTGACGTCGCTCCCGTCCCCGCTCGACGGCTGGGCGAAGCTCGAATGCACGGCCGCCGGCCAGAAGCTCGTCGCGAAGCTGCCGTGGCGATGGCGGTTTCCCGCGAGCTGGCTCAACCGGCCGGAACTGCCGGCCTGGGCGCCGGCCGCATCGTTCACGCTCCCCGGACCGAAGCACTTCGTGAAGTTGGAGATCGTCGAACTCGACGCACAGGGCATCGACGCCGGGCACGAGAAGCTGATGCGCGAGTCCGCAACGTATCGCTTCCACGTCGAGACACGCCCGATCGCCATGCATCGGATGACGATGCAGAACAGTCTCGGTCACACCATGGATGTCTACTTTCCGACCGTCTCGGACGACCTCCGCTGGGCCATTCCCTGTGTGCCCGACTGTCGTCCCGAGTACGCCTTCCTCATCGAGCGCGCACCGCGCTGACCCGGAGTCCCCATGCAACTTTCGGCTGACCGAATTCTCCCCGACGACAGCGACGACGCCCTCCTGCTGGGCCGCGCCTGGGTGCCGGGGCCACTCGCCGGACCGAGCCCCATAGTGGTCCGCAAAGGGCAGGTGCTGGACGTCTCGCACATCGCACCGACCACTTCCGATCTGCTCGCCGCGGACGAACTCGTGCCGCGCCTGCTGCGCGCGCTCGACGATGGCCGCACCCGGCCGCTGGGCGACGTCGCGTCGCTCATCGCCAATAGCCACGCCGATCGACGCGATCCGAATCGTCCTTACCTGCTCGCGCCCTGCGATCTGCAGGCGGTGCGCGCCTGCGGCGTGACGTTCGTCGCGAGCATGCTGGAGCGCGTGATCGAGGAACACGCGAAGGGCGATGCCGCGCAGGCCGACGAGATCCGTGCCACGCTCGGACGCGAGATCGGCGCCTCGCTCTCGAGCGTGAAGCCCGGCTCCGCGGGTGCACAGCGCGTGAAGGCGCTGCTCGTCGAGCGCGGACTCTGGTCGCAGTACCTCGAGGTGGGCATCGGACCGGACGCCGAGGTGTTCAACAAGGCCCAGCCGTTGTCGGCGGTGGGGCTGGGGGCCGAGGTTGGGATCCTCGAAGCATCGTCGTGGAACAACCCCGAGCCGGAACTCGTACTCGCGGTGAACCCCCGCGGCGAGGTCGTCGGTGCGGCGCTCGGCAACGACGTGAACCTCCGCGACTTCGAGGGCCGCAGCGCGCTGCTGCTCGGCCGCGCGAAGGACAACAATGCGAGCTGTGCGATCGGCCCGTTCATCCGGCTGCTCGACGAGCGTTTCGGCGTCCAGGATCTTCGACGCATCGAGATCGAGACACGGGTCGACGGGCCGGAAGGCTTCACCGTCGAGGGGCGTTATGCGCTCACGCAGATCAGTCGGGATCCGCTGGAGCTCGTCCGGCACGCGATGGGCACGCACCATCAGTATCCGGACGGGATGATGCTGTTTCTCGGGACGGCTTTCGCGCCCACGCAGGACCGCGAGGCGCCGGGGCGCGGCTTCACGCACCGGCTGGGTGACGTCGTGTCGATCCGCGCGAACCCGCTCGGTACCCTGGTGAATCGCGTGAACCACTGCCATCGCATCCCGCCGTGGACCTTCGGCGTGACGGCGCTGATGCGCAATCTCTCGGAGCGCGGCCTCATCTGACGCGCGGCGGGGTCCGCCACGGGCCCCGCTCCACGCTCGATTCTCTCGTCACACGACCCTCGATCCAGGAGCTTCCTTGGACGCCTCACGTCCTCCGGATGATCTCGCGGCCACCGCCGAGCCTCGCGCGGGCGCCCCGGTGTGGCGGCCGATCGTCGGCCCGGCTGCGCCGCGTGACCTCTGCACCGACTGCGGCATCTCGCGCACCGACGACGCCAAGCGCTGCGGCCGCGCGTGCCAGTTCATCAAGCCCGACCACGCTGGCCTGGAGGCGCGGGTGCATGGTCGCAGCCGTGACCTCTCGAAGCCCGACGAGGTCCATTTCGGACCGTTCCGCCAGATGCTGCGTGCGGGCCTCGCGAACCCGCTGCCCGGCGCGCAGTGGACGGGCATCACCACGCGCATCGCGGAGCGCCTGCTGGAGACCGGTGCGGTGGATGCCGTCCTCGCGATGGCGCCTGATCCGGAGGACCGCTGGCGGCCCGTGCCGGTGCTTGTGACTTCCGCGGCGGGTATGGCGCAGTGCCGCGGCATGCGCATGGGCTACGCGCCGTTGCTTGCGTTGCTCGAGCCGGCGCGCGCGAAGGGCTACAAGCGCCTCGCGGTGGTGGGGATTCCGTGTCAGGTCTACGCGTTGCGCGCGCTCGAAGCGGAGCTGGGGTTCGAGCGGCTGTACGTGATCGGCACGCCGTGCTCGGACAACACCACCACCGAGAACTTCCACCGGTTCCTCGAACTGCTCGCGGCGGATCCCGACACGATCACCTACCTCGAATTCCGCGCCGACTATCACGTGGAGTTGCGTTTCACGGATGGACGCGTCAAGGCGATCCCGTTCCTGCAGCTTCCGCTCTCGCAACTGCCGAACGATTTCTTTCCGCTGACCTGCAGGACGTGCGTCGACTACACCAACGTGCTCGCCGACATCACCGTCGGCTACATGGGTGGGCAGGGCGAGCAGTGGCTGCTCGTGCGCAACGCCCGTGGCGAGGAACTCCTCGGATTGCTGGGCGACGAGATTCGCACGTCGATGCCCGGGAGCGCCGGCAACCGCCGCGCGCCCGTGAAGGGGTTCCTCGGCAACATCCAGCGCGCGGCCGGGGGGCTGCCGCTGCGCCGGATGCCGGAATGGCTGCGCCCGATCGTCGGCTGGCTCATGCCGCGCATCGGGCCCCGGGGCATCGAGTTCGCGCGTGCGCGGGTGGAGATGAAGGCGCTGGAGACCGTCGTGCACCTTCGACGGGAACGCCCGCGTCTCCTGAAGCACATGATGCCGAAGCATCTGTGGTCGCTGGTACGGCCCTACGGGCTGGAACCCACGGACGACGAGCAATCCTGAGCCCGCAGGGCTCGGTTCAGAGCGCGTCGAAGTCCTTTGCGATGCGAGCGCGCAGGGCAGCATCCGGCATGCGACCCGTGCCGGCCAGCATGTTCTGCACGGTGTGCGTGGCCTTGCTCGACGCGGGAATCGCGCAGTTCACGGCCGGGTGGGACACGATCCATTTCAGGAACACCTGCGCCCAGCTCGCGCAGTCGATATCCGCCGCCCAGCCTGGCAAGGTCTTGCCCTTCACGCGCGAGAAGAGAGCGCCCTGTGCGAAGGGCCGGTTGGCGATCACCGCCACACCAAGTTCGGCGGCGAGCGGCAGCATCCGCTCGGCCGCTGCAGGCTCGGCCAGCGAGTAGTTGAGCTGCACGAAGTCCCAGCGCCGGGCACGCATCACCTTTTCGAGTTCGCCGTACGCGCCTTCGTGGTAGTGCGTGATGCCCGTGTAGCGGATGCGCCCATCGGCCTTCCAGCGGTCGAGCGTCTCGGCGTGCGTGCGCCAGTCCTGGAGGTTGTGCACCTGCATGAGGTCCATCCGGTCGGTGCGCATCCGACGGAACGACTCCTCCATCTGCCGGATGCCACTCTCGCGGCCGGTGGTCCAGACCTTCGTCGCGAGGAACACCTTGGATCGCGCCGACAGCGTCGCGACCAGGTCGCCTGCAACGCTCTCCGCCCGGCCGTACATCGGGGAGCTGTCGATGAGGGTGCCGCCTTGGTCGGTGAGGGCGCGCACGACGTCGAGCAGTGGGGCCTGCTCAGCCGCGCCGCTGCCGACGTCCAGCGCCTGATAGGTACCGAGTCCGATCACGGGCAACTGCTCGCCGGACGACGGGATTCTCCGCCGCAACACCTGTGGTGTCGCGGCCTCGGCGCTGCGCGCCTGCTCAGTCATCGCCGCGAGCGGCAGCAGCCCCATGGCGGCCGTCCAGCGGCGGCGCGCCCGGTCTGGCATCGGTTCGGTCTGCGGGTTGCGTCGGGTCATGCTGTTCCTCCTCGTGAATCGGGATGGTCGGGTGTCGGGCGAGACGCCAGCCGGTTGCGGCGCCGAGAAGGGCGACGGGCACGGCCGCGAGTGCCAGCGGCGCACCGACGACGGCCATGACTCTCGCGGCTTCCACCAGCCAGCTGCTTGCGGCATCGGCGCCGCGCACCACGACCGTGTCGAGAAAATTCTTTGCCTTGTACTTCACGTTCCGCGGCAGCACGGTGAAGACCATCTCCCGGGCCGGACGTGCGATCGCGTACTCCCCGGCCCGCCGCACCACGCCGACCACGACGAGCACCGTGAGCGTAGGGGCCATGCCGAGTGCGCTGAAACCGATCGCGGACAGCATCGGCAACAGCGCCAGGGCGACGGCGAGCCCGAATCGTCGCACGAGTGCGCTGGTGCCGACGGCCTGGGTGATGACCGTGAGGATGTTCACCACGAGATCGATCCGTGCGAAGAAGCTGGTGCGTGCCTCTGCTGTGGCAAAGGCTGCGGCTGCCAGCCGGGTCTGTTCGAAGTAGAGCACCGTGCCGAGCAGTGCGTGCAGCACAAGGTAGACGCAGAAGAGCCTGAGCACGGGGGAGCGCGCGATCAGCGCCAGGCCCTCCCAGGCACTGCCGCCGACCGCCGGTGCGTCGGACGCCACCCGCGCTGTGGCCGTGCCGGGGATCTCGACGCGGGTGAGGCGGATCGCACAGCCGACGGCGCCGATCAGCAATGCCATGGAGACGAGCGGCAGGCGCGCCACGCCGAGGGGCTCCGCGAGGAATGCCGTCAGGCTGGGTCCGACGATGGCGCCGAGACTGCCGCCCACCGAGATCGGGCCGAAGAGTCGCTCGGCGGCATCGAGTCCGAAGCGGTCGGTCAGGAGGCTCCAGAACACCGATACGGCGAACACGTTGAAGATGCTGATCCACACGAAGAACACCGCGGACCCCGCCAACCCGAAGCCGGAGTCTTGCATCGCAACATTGAAGAGCGCGAGCTGAATGGCGAAGAAACCGAAGACGCCGGGCACCAGCCTCGCAGGTCGGATCCGAGCCGCACACCATCCGAAGAGTGGTGCAGCGCACAGCATTCCGATGAACGTGGCGGAGAACAGCATGCCGAGTCGCGAGGTGCCGACCCGCACGGCCATCTCGTCGCGCAGCGGTCGCAGGACATAGTACGCAGCGAGCAGCAGGAAGAACGTGGCCGAGGCCCATGCGGCAGCGCGCCGATCGCTCGCTGCAGTGCGAAAAAATGAGTGGGAGAGGGCTTTCAATGGGGGACTTTCGGGACTTCTATGGAGGACTTGGAAGACCCTTCGACGAGGACTTCAAAAATGCTTGCGTACTCCATATGGGCGGGTATCATTTGCGCGTGTTTTGGGGTCAGGTAGTCGGCGGTACGGGAGTGCCAAGCACGGTCTTGCCACCCAAACATGAGCGCGGGTGGCAGCCCGAGAAAAAGACACAGGAGATACTAATGGCAACCGGTACCGTGAAGTGGTTCAACGATTCGAAGGGGTTCGGTTTCATCACCCCGGATGACAAGAGCGAAGACGTGTTTGCGCACTTCTCCGCCATCAAGATGAACGGTTTCAAGACCCTGAAGGAAGGTCAGCGCGTCAGCTTCGAGGTGACGAGCGGCCCGAAGGGCAAGCAGGCTTCCAACATTCAGTCACTTTGATTTCGAGGGCTGCCAGCAGCGCCTGACAAAACCCGCCTCGGCGGGTTTTTTTGTAAGTGTTGCCGCCTCGGCGGGTTTTTTTGTAAGTGTTCCCGCCCCGGCGGGTTTTTTTGTGTCCACCGTGTTGCTCCATGGTGTTGGCGTGCATCGTTGCCGCCCCATTGCCCACCGTGATGCGAGGAGACCGTCGCAATCGGCGCTCTCCCCACAGGGTGTACCGATGTCTCGATGCGTCCTGACGCAGCCTCGTTGATCTTGGCAGGTTGCCCTGCGCCATCCAGATGCGCGACACTAAGTCATGAACAAAAATCGAACTATGAACGACGTTCACAGCGCGTATCGACGGCTGCGCTCCAGTGGCGTCCGGAGACCTGCGTGTCGCTGACCCTGGATGACGTCCGAGCGGCGGCACGAGTGATCGAGGGTCAGGTCGTCGTCACGCCTTGCCTGAAGTCGCGCACGCTGTCGGCCATCGTCGGCGCCGAGGTGTGGTTGAAGTTCGAGAACCACCAGTTCACGGCGTCGTTCAAGGAGCGCGGGGCCCTCGTGAAACTGGCTTCCCTCGATGCGGTACAGCGGGCCGCCGGCGTCATAGCGGTCTCCGCAGGCAATCACGCGCAGGGGGTTGCCTTCCACGCCAACCGGCTCGGGATTCCGGCAGTGATCGTGATGCCGCGCCACACGCCGCACGTGAAGGTGGAACACACGCGGGTCCATGGCGCAGAAGTGATCCTGGTCGGGGACGATTTCGACGAGGCCAAGGCCCATGCGCTGCGGATTGCCGACGAGCGCAGGCTGACGCTGGTGCATCCGTACGACGATCCCCTCGTGATGGCGGGGCAGGGCACCATCGCACTGGAGATGCTGGCGGCGGCGCCCGAACTCGACACACTCGTCGTTCCCATCGGAGGGGGCGGCATGATCTCGGGTATCGCCACGGCGGCGAAGGCGCTGCGGCCCGGTATCGAGATCATCGGCGCCGAAGCCGAGCGTTTCCCGTCGATGCGCTGTGCCCTCGACGGCAGCACGCCGGTGTTCGGTCCCAGCACGCTGGCCGAGGGGATCGCCGTGAAGGTCCCCGGTGTCCTGACGCTCGAGGTCGTCCGTCGCCTCGTCTCGGACGTCCTCCTCGTGGGGGAAGGCGATATCGAACGCGCCATCCTGCTGCTCCTGGAGATCGAGAAGACCGTGGCCGAAGGCGCGGGTGCCGTCGGGCTGGCAACGCTCATGCGGCATCGCGAGCGCTTCGCCGGGCGGCGCGTGGGCATCGTGATCTGTGGTGGCAACATCGATCCGCTGACGCTGGCGGACGTCATTCAGCGCGGCATGGTCCGGACCGGACGCCTTGCGCGGCTCACGGTGCGGCTTCGCGATCTGCCGGGCTCGCTGGCGCGCGTGACCGCCGCCATCGGTGAGGCGAATGCGAACATCGAGGAGGTACATCACCAGCGGGCCTTCACGAATCTGCCACTGCAGGACGCGGAAGTGCAGTTCGTGCTCGAGACACGCGGGTTCGAGCATGCCCGGCAGGTCGCGGCGACGATCGAGGCTGCGGGGTTCCCGGTCGTCCTCGAAAGTGGAGGCCAGCCGGACGCGCCCTGATCCACCGTGATGGGTAACCGGGCCTCAAGGCCGGACCTGCGCTGCCGACAAATGCGCGTGACGAATCCGCCGTCCCTTGGCAGATCCGCATCCGGTCTCAGGAGGCCCCAACACGATGTCCACCGAAGAATTGCGCGGCCGGGCGGCCCGCATGAGCGCCGCCACCACCCAGGTCGAGCGCGAGCTATCCGCCCACCGACCGATCGTCACCAAGACCGATCTCAAGGGCAAGATCACCTACGCCAACCCCGCATTCGTCGAGATCAGCGGCTTCACGCACGATGAATTGATCGGTCAGCCCCACAACGTCGTCCGCCATCCCGACATGCCGCGGGAGGCGTTCGCCGATCTCTGGAATACGGTCCGGGCCGGCGTGCCGTGGCGAGGGCGCGTGAAGAATCGCGCCAAGAACGGAGACTATTACTGGGTCGACGCCTACGTCTCGCCACTCACCGAGAGCGGTCGGCACACGGGCTACATGTCGGTGAGGACACGCCCCTCGCAGTCGCAGAAGGACGAAGCCGAGCGGCATTACGCCGAGGTCCGCGCCGGGCGCGCCAAATTCCCTCCCACACCGATCCGGGCGGGCCGCTCCCTCGGCGTCAAGATGGGAGCCTTCTTCGCCTTGTTCGCAGGCACGAACGTCGCAGCGACTTTCCTGCCTTCGCCATGGAGTTGGATCGCCGGCGCGGCCGGTGTGCTCGCCGCCGCGGGCGGCTACTTCTGGTTACGTCACGAGATCGCCTCACCGCTCGCCGACATCCGGGCGGCCCTGGTACGTCTCTCGGAGGGCGACTTCCGCGCAGACGTCGCCATGACGGGCAGCGCGGAGTTCGCCGAGGTGCTGGCCGGGCTGCAGACGATGCAGGTGAATCTCCGCGCGATCATGAGCGACGTCGTCGCTGCGTCCGTGTCGGTGCAGGCCGATGCGGCCCGACTGCAGGCCAGTGCTGCCGAACTGCTGGATCGATCGAATCACCAGGCCGACGGGATCAACGGTGTCGCGAGCGCCCTCGAGGAGTTGACGACCTCCATGTCCGAGATCTCGGAGGCCACCGGCCGCAGCTCCCAGCACGCCCAGACCACCATCGAGGTGGTCGACCAAGGCGTGTCCAACATCGCGAAATCCGCGGCAGCCACCGAAGAGGTCGTGGGTGTGGTCGATGCGGCACGAACCCGAATCGAGAGCCTGGGTGCCGCGGTCGAGAAGATCTCCTCCGTGACCCGCACCATCCAGGAGATCGCGGATCAGACCAACCTGCTCGCGCTCAACGCCGCCATCGAGGCGGCGCGTGCGGGCGAGCAGGGTCGCGGTTTCGCGGTCGTGGCCGACGAAGTCAGACAACTCGCCGAGCGCACCCGCGCCAGCACCGTCGACATCGCTGCCACGGTGCGCGAGGTGCAGGCCGGTACTGCGGACGCGACCCGGACGATGGACGCTGCCGTGCAGGAGGTGCACCGCGGGACCGACCTCATCCGCGCCTCGAGCGACAGCCTCGGGTCGATCACCGAGGCGAGCCGCGGCGTGGCCTCCTCGGCGCGCGATATCGCGGCCATGCTCCAGCAACAGTCCCAGGCCTCGCAGGAGGTTGCCACGAGCATGGAGCGCATGAATGCGATGAACGAGAACAACGTCCAGAGCATCCGGGACGTCGCGTCGGCCTCCACCGAACTGGCCGCGACGTCGCAGGCCCTGCATCGTCTTGTGGAGCATTTCGCGGCACGGATGTAGGGGTTCCGCGCGCCGGGGCGCCGGCGCGCGGACGCTCCCCGGCAGCCTGGCGCCGGGGGGTTGGTCAGCCGGCGTCGAGGCTCTGTCGGCCGCTCCATTCCATTCCGGCAGCCAGAGCGATCGGCTGGGCGACCGCTGCGGCTTCCACGCACAACATGCGGCGGAACCCATCGGGCGGCATGTCGGTGAGCGCGGCGCACTTCTCTTCCCACGGGTTCCACACCACGACGTCCGGGAATCCTTCCCGACTGATCGTCAGCACACCGGCGCCGGTGACGAGGCGCTGCGCCTCCGCCGGCTTCTCGTAGATGCGGTCGACCTCGGCCGCCACCCGAAGCACTTCGTCGCGGTCTTCGCGCCGCCGATGGCGATCCGTCTGATCGCGGTATCGGGCATCGCAGAGGCCTTCGAGCGTGGCCAGCTCCACGTCCGGCACCCGGCAATACGTGTGCAATGCCGCCGTGAAGTCGAAAGTGCCGGTGCCGGTGTTCTCGACGGAAAGCTCCACGTCGATGCGGCCCCCCTCCAGCAGAACCGTCAGCTCCGCCGCGAATCCGAATGGCCAGACCCGGTGCGTTTCCGGGGTGTCGGTGAGTCGCCAGGTTGCCCGCACGAAATCCCCGCCGTCGTGGGTCTCCGCCTGCACCCAGTCCATCACCCTCCCGAAGCCGTGGCGCGGAAGCGGACCCTCGGGGCCGAACTGCGGAAAGATCACGGGGATGCCGCCCCGGATCGGTCGCCCGTTGCCGTACGGCGAGCGGTCGCTCAGGTACAGCCGTTCACCGCCGCGGGCCGGTTGCCACGACGCGACGTGGGCGCCGTAGTCCGTGACGATTGCAGTGGCACCGTCGCGGCCTGTGAGACGCAGCGCGGGAAGGCCGTGGAAGTCGATTCGTTCGAAGGGCGTGTTCATGGGGCGTAGTGTAGCGAGCGGCCAGGTGTGTGAAGCTTCGAAATTGGTGTTTCTGGACGGCGCCGGTCGATGCAGGCTCGCCAATCGGATCGTCCGACGTGGTCCACCTTCAGAGCAACAGGGAAAGATGGCTTGTTTCGCAGCTCGGGGTTGTTCGTCCGTTTTCACGCGCCCGCGACGAAGACGCAGTGAGATCACCCACCGTGCTGTTCCGGTGACGGATGCAGCGCGTCCTGCCAGGTTCGCCGCATGACCGACGCAGGCCGTCTCCGTCTCCTGCTCGTCCTCGGCATGCTGACCGCGTTCGGTCCGATGTCGATCGACATGTATCTCCCCGCGCTTCCCGCGCTCGCCCGGAACCTCGAGTCCGATGCCGCGGGCGTGCAGCTCACGCTCTCCTCGTTCTTCATCGGGCTCTCGCTCGGTCAGCTCGCATATGGCCCGCTCGCCGACCGCATCGGCCGTCGTCCTCCGCTGATCGCCGGTATCGCCCTCTTCGTGGTGGCAAGCGCGGGATGCGCCATGGCGAGCACCCTTGATTCCCTGATCGCATGGCGTGCGCTGCAGGCGGCCGGCGCCTGTGCTGGCATGGTGATCTCCCGCGCCGTGGTCCGCGACAGGCATGCGCCCGAGGAGGCCGTGCGCGTGCTGTCCCTGCTCATGCTGGTCATGGGTCTCGCCCCGATCCTTGCGCCGCTCGCGGGCGGCTGGGTGCTGGAGCGTGCCGGGTGGCGCGCCATCTTCTGGGTCCTCGTGGCGTTCGGACTCGCCTGTCTGGCGGCCGTGCTGGCCTGGCTCCCGGAGACGCGACCCGCCATGCCCGCGCGGGGCGCCCAGGACGCGTCTCGGGTGGCTTGGTACCGACTCCTCGCGGATCGCCGATTCCTCCGGCCGGCGCTGGGCGGCGCACTCGCGCAGGCCGGGATGTTCGCCTACATCTCGGCGTCCCCGTTCGTGTTCATCGAGGTCTATGGCGTGCCTGCAGGGGCCTACGGCTGGCTCTTCGGCAGCAACGCGCTCGGGCTGATCGCCGCGTCGCAGTGGAATCGCCGTCTGCTCTCCAGGGGAACGATGGAACCGGTCCTGAGACGCGCCCACGCAGTCAACGCCCTCTGCGGCGTGATGCTGGTGGCAGTCGCAGCGAGCGGGGTCGGAGGGCTCCCGCTGCTGATGGTGCCGCTCTTCGGCTACATCGCCTCGCTGGGACTCACCTTCCCGAACTCTGCGGCCGCCTCGATGGCATCGTTCCCCCGGCAGGCCGCGACGGCGTCGTCGCTCTTCGGCACGATCCAGTTTGCGCTCGCCGCCATCGCCGGCACGCTCGCGGGCCGTCTCCACGACGGCACGGCCCTGCCCATGGCGGTGGTCGTCGCGGCGTGTGGATTGTCGGCAGTCGCCGTGCGGTGGCTCTTCGCGAGGCCACGGGGATCGGTATCCGTGTAGGGGGCCAGGCCATTGTGGGAGGGGCCCATGGCTTTGTAGGAGGGGGCCATGCCCCCGAAAGCGGTGAGCGCACGGAACCGCTTCAACCGGAACGATCGCTTTCGCGGGCATGGCCCGCTCCTACAAGAAGCGCGGTCCGATCCCATGGCGGGTGGCGCATCCACGGCCCCTGTAGGAGCGGCCCATGGCCGAGAAAGCAGTCAATGCCGTGGAAGCAAATCGACCGGAACCATCGCTTTCGCGGGCATGGCCCGCTCCTACGAAACCCCAGCCCACAGCGCCTGACGCGACCAAACCGTTCACTCCCGCCGGCTCACCATCGCGATGCCGGCGCCCACCAGGATCACCGCGACGAGGAATGGCAACGTCACGGGTTCGTCGAGCAGCACGACGCCGAACGCGACACCGAAGAGAGGCGTGAGGAAGCTGAACACCGCGAGCTGGCTGGCGAGATATCGCGTGAGCAACCAGAACCATGCGAGATAGCTGGCGAACGCGACCACGATGCCCTGGAACGCCAGGCTGGCGATCGCCATGGCCGACATGCGGACCACGCCAGGTTCGCCCATCGCCATCGAAAGCACCGGCAGCAGCAGCCCCGACACCGCGAGCTGGTAGAAAAGCACCTTCGCCGCACTGATGTTCGAGAGTCGGGTGGCTCGGATGAACACGGTCGTCGCCGCCCAGAGCACCGCCGCGGCGACGCCGAAGAGGTCGCCCGTGAGCGACGCCTTCGCAGTCGTGAAGCTGTCGCCGAATGCCGCGATGATCCCTGCGAACGCGAGAGCCACGCCGCCCCACTGCAATGGTCGCAGGCGCTCGCCGGGGACGAAGATGTGCAGCCCCAGCGCGGTGAGGCAGGGTGCCACGTACAGGAACACGACCAGCCTCGACGCCCCCGTGCGGGCCAGCCCCGCGAAGACGAACGCGAACTCGCCTGCGAACATGAGGCCGGCGATGATCCCCGCGACGAGGGTGCCGTCGCGACCGAAGAGTGGTGTCCCGCGGATGCGCGCCCAGATGAACAGCAGGACCGCTGCCAGCGCGGACCGCAGGCCACCCTGCATGACCTCCGAGATGTCGGGCGCCGCGACCTTCGTCGTGATGTGCGTGAACCCCCAGAGCGAGCACAGGAAGGCCATCAGCAGCGCGATGCGGGTGTCGACGGGACTGCGGATGTCGGGCATGGGGATGCTATCGGGAGAGCGGGCGACCGCGGAGCTTACGGCATCCCTCACGCTCCGCCACGATCACCAACGACTTCGCCGAGCGCATCGGCCAGCGACGTCCGCAGGGCGGAGCAGCCTTGCGCTCGGTGTGCGGGGCGTCGTCTCGACTAACCGGCCAGGCGCCCGAGTACCCAGGTGGGCCGCTGCGCCTCGGGTACGGACGCCATGTCTTCCAGGCTCACCCCCAGGGTGAGCAGTGCCGAATCGATGCCGGCCGCGATGGCGCCGGCGATGTCCGTCTCGATCTGATCGCCGAACATCACCGCGTTGCGCGTGCCGGCGAGCGCGAGCGCGTGTTCGTACAGGTGCGGCTCCGGCTTGCCGAGGCGCACGAACGTGAGGTCCGTTCGCTGCGGATAGCGTCGGGCGAGGGCGGCCTCGAACATGAGGGCGATGCTGCCCGCCGCGAACCCGAACGCGTTCGTACCGTTCGGATACAGGATGTCGGGGTTGGGAAGCAGCAGGTGCGGCGTCCGACCGGCGTCGATCTGCCGGATCAGCATCGTGAGCGTCGCATCCATCCATTCGAGGAACGGGAAGCCCGACTCGTCGGCGATCACCAGCACGTCGAAGGGCTCGCCCATGCCGACGGGGACGCCGCCCGCAAGCGCCACGTACGCCACGCCGTCGGGCGGACCCAGCACGGCACAGCGCGCGCCGCGGAGATCCTGTGTCTCGAACCATGGCCGCAGCAGCATCCCCGAGGTGACGATGCGTGCCGGGTCCAGCGACAGCCCCCGTTGCCGGTATCGCGCTGCCGCGTTGGCCGGCAACGTCGAGGCGTCGTTCGTCACCACGTACCACGGCTTGCCGGAGCGTTCGAGCGCGGCGACCGTCTCCACGGCGCCCAGCATGACACCGGTGCCGTGGACGAGGACGCCATAGGCATCGAAGAGCAGCGCGTCGTAGCGGTCGAGGAGATCCTCGAAGCGCGCCGGTCGCGCCTTGGCAGACATCACGGACTCTGCCAGAGCCGGGTCAGTGATCCCAGGGGTTCGCGCGCTCGGTCGCGAGGCCGTACTTGTCGATGGCCTGCTTCACGATCTCGGGTTTTACGCTGCCTTCGTCCATCAGTGCCCGCAGCGTCGCGACGACCACGTGATGGCGGTCCACCTCGAAGAAGTCGCGCAGCGCGGCACGTGTGTCGCTGCGGCCGAAGCCGTCGGTGCCGAGCGTCACGTACTTGCGCGGGACCCATGTGCGGATCGAATCGGCCACGGCGCGCATGTAGTCGGTGGCAGCGATGACCGGGCCCTGCGTGTCGTCGAGACACTGCTCGACCCAGGTCTTCTTCGCGGGGGCTTCGGGATGGAAGCGGTTGTCGCGTTCCACGGCCAGACCGTCGCGTCGCAACTCCGTGAAACTCGTGACGCTCCAGACGTCGCTCGCGACGCCCCAGTCCTGCTCGAGCAGATCCGCCGCAGCGATCACTTCGCGGAGTATGGTTCCCGAGCCCAGCAGTTGCGCACGGGGCTTCGCGCTCTTGCTCTTCTTGCCCTCGTCCGCACCGGCACGCAGCTTGTACATGCCCTTCAGGATGCCGGTCTCCGCGCCCGCAGGCATGGCCGGATGCGCGTAGTTCTCGTTCATCACGGTGACGTAGTAGAAGACGTCCTCCTGCTCCTGGAGCATCCGGCGCGCGCCGTCCTGGATGATCAGCGCCACTTCGTAACCGAACGCCGGGTCGTACGCCACGCAGTTCGGGACGGTGGAGAAGAGCAGGTGACTGGAGCCGTCCTCGTGCTGCAGCCCTTCGCCGGAGAGCGTCGTGCGGCCGGCCGTCGCGCCGAGCAGAAAGCCGCGGGAGCGCGAGTCACCGGCGGCCCACACGAGATCGCCGATGCGCTGGAAGCCGAAGCACGAGTAGAAGATGTAGAACGGCAGCATCGGCACGCCGTGCGCGCTGTAGCTCGTCGCCGCGGCGATCCAGGACGACAGCGCGCCGGCCTCGCTGATGCCTTCCTCGAGGATCTGGCCGTCCTTCGATTCCTTGTAGTACAGCAGCTCGTCCTTGTCCTCGGGGTCGTAGAGCTGGCCCACGGAGGAGTAGATCGCCACCTGGCGGAACAGCGCCTGCATGCCGAACGTGCGTGCCTCGTCGGCGACGATCGGCACGATGTGCTTGCCGATCGCGGGGTCCTTCAGCCATTGCGTGAGGATCTGCACGAAGACCATCGTGGTCGACAGTTCGCGGCCGTTCGTGCCATCGAGAATCTTTTGCAGCGATTCGACCGACGGCACCGGCAGCGTCGTGCTCTTGCCGATGCGCGTCGGCAGATAGCCGCCGAGTTCCTCGCGACGCGCGTGGAGGTACTTCATCTCCGGGCTGTCGGCGGGCGGGCGGTGGAACTCGATCTTCGTGACCTGCTCGTCCGTGAGCGGCAGCGAGAAGCGGTCGCGGAAGGCGATGAGCGCCTCGTCGTCCAGCTTCTTCTGCTGGTGCGTGGTCATCTTGCCCTGGCCCCAGTGGCCCATGCCGTAGCCCTTCTTCGTCTGGGCAAGGATCACGGTGGGCTGGCCCTTGTGATGCATGGCCGCGTGGTAAGCCGCGTAGATCTTCACGGGGTCGTGGCCGCCGCGACGCAGGCGGTCGATGTCGGCGTCGGACATCCCCTGCACCAGCGCCTGAAGCTCGGGGTACTTGTTGAAGAACTGCTCCCGGTTGAAGCGACCGTCGGTGGCGGCGTACTTCTGGAACTCGCCGTCGACCGTCTCGTGGAGGCGCTTCACGATCACGTTGTCGTGGTCGCGGGCGAAGAGGGGATCCCAGTCCGAGCCCCACAGCAGCTTGATGACGTTCCAGCCGGCGCCGGCGAACAGGCCTTCGAGCTCCTGCACCACGCTGCCGTTGCCGCGCACCGGGCCGTCGAGCCGCTGCAGGTTGCAGTTCACGACGAAGACGAGGTTGTCGAGATTCTCGCGCGCGGCGAGCGACAGGCCGGCGAGCGACTCGGGCTCGTCCATCTCGCCGTCACCGGGGAAGGACCACACCTTGCGGCCTTCGGTCTTCAGGATGCCGCGGTTCTCCAGGTACCTCATGAAGCGCGCCTGGTAGATCGCGTTCAGCGGGCCGAGGCCCATCGACCCGGTGGGGAACTGCCAGAACTCCGGCATGAGGTACGGATGGCAGTAGGACGAGAGCCCCTTGCCGGCCGTCTCGCGCCGATAGTTGTCGATGTGGCTTTCCTGCAGCCGCCCTTCGAGATATGCGCGGGAGTACACGCCCGGCGCCGAGTGCGGCTGGAAGTAGATGAGGTCGCCCTGCTGCCCGGCGCGGAAGAAGTGGTTGAAGCCCACTTCGAAGAGTTCGGCCGCCGACGCATAGCTTGCGATGTGGCCGCCCAGTTCGGCGTGCGCCTTGTTGGCTCGGACCACCATCGCGAGTGCGTTCCAGCGCACCAGTGCGATCAGGCGCTGCTCGGTCTCGAGATTGCCGGGAAACTGCGGCTGCTCGGCGAGCGGGATCGTGTTGCGATAGGGCGTGTTCAGCACCGGCGGCATCGGTACGCGGGCATCGCGCGCGTGGTCGAGAAGCTTCCGCAGGAGGTAGGTCGCCCGCTCCTTCCCCTCGCTCTGGATCACGGCATCGAGCGACTCCAGCCATTCGCGGGTTTCGACGGGGTCCATGTCCTTCGGCAGGACGCGCCAGAAGGCGGACCAGTCCAGTTGGCGGACGTCGGAAAGATCGGTCATGTCGGTGCACTCCAGCCTGTGATCGGAGAGGCGGTGATCCCGCCCGCGAGAGACGGAATCGTAGCGCGGACGTCTGCGCATGGGGTTTCGAAACTGTTGACGCAGTCCTTCATGGGAAGCAGAAACAGCTGTCTGGGCGTATTTCGTCAGATTGTTATGCTGCGAAGCGCCTTCCGCATGGTCAATCCGTATCGCCCCAAGGATGGGGGTTGGGGGTGGGCCGCGGCGGCCAACGGACGGAAAAAGCGGAATCGCGGAATGGTTCCGTCCGGGCGCAAGTCGTGCAAGCATCTGCGCCCGGGACCGCCACGTCCCGAGTCCCAGGTCCCTACCGAGGCATTCCCCTTGGCCCGTCACGCATCGCCATGAAAGTATTGCTCGTGGATGACCATCCGGTGTTCCGCTCCGGGCTGGCCAGACTCATCGAGACGGTATTCCCCCGTCCGCTGCTGCTGCAGGCCGGCGATGGCGCCCAGGGCCTTGCGATGATCCGAGGGCACGGCGACATCGCCCTCGCGTTGGTGGACCTCGGGCTTCCAGGCGATCCGGACGGACTCGGCCTGGTGCGCGAAGTGCGGCGGCTGCGGCCGAAGCTGCCGGTGGTGGTCATCTCCGGTTCGGAAGGCGACGACATCGTGCGGTCCGTGAAGGCGGCGGGTGCGTCCGCTTTCCTGCCTAAGTCGGCAAGCGCGGCCCTGATGATCGATACCCTGAAGCGCCACATGCCTGCGGAGGCCTTTCCCCCCGACGCCCCGTCGGAGCGTGGCAACGCACCCGGGCACCTAGACACTGAAGGTCTCACTACGCGCCAGATCGAGGTGCTCGCGCTGGTGTGCGAGGGACGAAGCAACAAGGAAATCTGCGCGATGCTCGGCCTGGCCGAGCAGACGGTGAAGGCGCACGTCAGCGCGATCTTCCGGGCGCTGCGGGTGACCAGCCGCACCCAGGCGGTGCTCGCGGCGACGAAGCTAGGGCTGCTGCCGCCGCCGTAGCTTCCCGCTAGCCCCGTCCCAGCAGGGCCGCCATCGACGCCAGCAACCGGTCCGGCTCGATCGGTTTGTGCATCAGCGTGAGACCGGCGGCCTGGGCCTCGCGCAGCCGGTCTGCCGCGATGTCGCCCGAAATCACCATCGCGGGGATGTCGCGGTTGAACTCCTCCCGCAGTGCCGCGATGGCATCGACCCCCGACTTGCCGTCCGCGAGCCGGTAGTCCGACAGGATGATGTCGGGCACGGCGCCGCGCATCGCGTTCTCGGAGAGGAATGTCTCCAGCGACGGCGCGACCATCACCTTGCAGTGCCAGCTCTCCAGGAGCATCTGCATGCCGCGCAGGATGTGCGGCTCGTCGTCGATGACCAGCGCCAGCACGCCGTCGAGGCGGACCGCGCCAGTGTCGTGCATCACCGTCGCCCGATGATCCCGGGCGAATCCGGCGGGCAGTTCCAGCGTGAAGGTTGTGCCGCGCCCGACCTCGGACCGCAGTTCGAGTGGATGCCCCAGCAGCTTCGTCAGCCGATCGACGATGGCGAGGCCCAACCCGAGGCCTTGTGTGCGATCGCGCTGCGGATTGCCCAGCTGGTAGAACTCCGCGAACACGGCCGCATGCTTGTCGGCGGGGATGCCGATGCCGCTGTCGCGCACCTCGACGCGCACCTGCCCCGGGCCGTGCCATCGGCAGCCGAGGACGATGCCGCCGATGTACGTGTAGCGCACGCTGTTCGCGACCAGGTTCCGGAGGACGCGCTCGACGAGGATCGGATCGCTCACCACGTACCTCCGCGTGGGTGCCACGGCGAATCGGAGTCCCTTGGCCTCGGCGGCCGGGCCGAACTCGGTCGCGATGCGCTGGAACAGCGGGGCGAGCGGGAAAGTCTCGATGTTCGGTGTGACCACGCCGGCGTCGAGCCGGGAGATGTCGAGCAGCGCATTGAACAGGCCGTCGAGCGCGCCGATCGACGTCGCCATGTCCTCGACGATGGCGCGCTCGGGCGCAGGGAGATCGCGTCGGCGCAGCGTCTCGTTGAAGAGGGTCAGCGCCTGCAGCGGCTGTCGCAGGTCATGGCTCGCGGCGGCGAGGAAGCTCGACTTCGCGCGGTTGGCCTGCTCCGCGGCGTCCTTCTGATGCCGCAGTTCCTGCACGAGTTCGAGGTTCTCGAAGCGCAGCACCACCGACTCCCGCAACGTCTTGCGGAATCCGAGCGCCAGCCAGGACACGGCGACGATGAAGAGCACGCACATGGCGCCGAGGGCGAAATGCAGCGGATCCCCCTCGTAGAAGAGCCGGATGCAGAAGGGCACGGTGGCCGGGTAGAAGTAGGAGAAGACCGTCGACAGGTGCGAGCCACCGGAGAACACGGCGCCCATCGCCAGCCCGATCTGCACCGCGAGCAGCAGCAGCTGGAAATCGAGCCGCTCCGGCACGAACAGCACGATGCCTCCGATACCCCACGCGATGCCCGCCCACGTGGTACCCATCGTCGCGAGCCGCACCCATCGGTGGGCTTCCGCCGGCATCCGTTCGTGCTGCCGATAGCGATGCCAGATCAGCGTCCGGATGGGTACCTGCAGGAGCGTGAACGCGAGCCAGGGCGCGAGCACCACCAGCGGCACCGAGTCGCGCAGGACGATCGCAACGAGCACAGGCACCAACAGGTGTGTCGCGAGCGCGGCCGGCATGTTCCGGAACAGGAAGGCGACGAGTGCCGCGTTGGTCTCGTCGGCACGCTGCCCGCCGTGCGGGTCGGGGGCGAGGCCGAGGCGTGCGAGCAGAGGTGGTGTGTTCGATGGCGTGGGATCCATGCGGCAAGTGTATGTCGCGACACCAGCCTTCACTTACCATCCGGGTCCGGACAAGCGAGGGGAAGGGCATGGCGGACCTGCGGGATCTCGATGCGATCGACTGGAAGATCCTGGACGTGCTGCAGAAGGACGCGCGGATCACGAACGTGGATCTCGCGCGCGCCATCAATCTGTCGCCCTCGCCGTGTCTCGCCCGCGTGCGTGCGTTGGAGAAGGCCGGGTACATCGCCGGTTACGTCACGCTGCTGGATCCGCTGCGGCTCGGGCTGCAGGTGAGCGTCTTCATCCAGGTGCGGTTGGAGCGCCAGGTGGAGACGGCCCTCGACCGCTTCGAGCGCGCGATGCAGGAACGCCCCGAGGTGATGGAGTGCTACCTCATGACCGGCGACGCCGACTACCTGCTGCGCGTGGTGGTCAACGACATCCAGGCGCTGCAGGACTTCATCGTGAACTTCCTCTCGCGGGTGCCCGGCGTGGGCAACATCCAGTCGAGCTTCGCGCTGAAGCAGGTGAAGTACCAGACCGCGCTCCCTCTCGCGGGGCTCTGAGGCGCAGCGCTGCCGCTCGCAGGTCTTTCAGGGCCGATGCCGACAGGGTCCACCCGTATAATCCGGCGCTTTCCCGCCTCGGGGCCATGCTCGGCCCCACCGAACCCGATCCATGCCGGTCTTCGCTCTCGTCGCCGCGGCGCTTGTCGTCCTGGCACTCGCCTTCCTCCTGCCGCCTCTCCTGCGGCGCGCGCCCACCGCGGGCGTCACGACCGATGCCGCCAACATCTCCGTCTACCGGGATCAGCTCGCCGAGCTGGAAGCGGACGTGCGCCGCGGCGTCATCACCGAGGCGCAGAGCGCGCAGGCGCGTCTGGAGATCGAGCGGCGTCTGGCCGAAGACCTCGGCGCTTCTTCGCAGCCGGCGCCGGCGGCCCGTCCGTCCCGCGCCGTGGCGATCGTTCTCACCGTCGCGGTTCCGCTGATCGCCATCGGTGGCTACGTGCTCCTCGGCAAGCCCGAGGCGCTCGACCCCGAGACCCGCCTCGGCATGACGGTCGAACAGGCCGCCGGCCGCACCAAGATGCTCGAGATGACCGCGAAGCTTGCCGCGCGGGCGAAGGAGCAGCCCGATGACCCCGTTGGCTGGGCGATGCTGGGGCGCGCCTACCGCATGCTCGGCAAGGTGCCCGAGGCTGCCCGCGCGTATGGCCGATCGGTCCAGCTGAAGGGCGACGACCCCGAGATCCTCGTCGAATACGCCGAGTCGCTCGGCATGGCCCAGGGTGGACGCTTCGACGGCGAGCCGCTCGCGTTCGCGAAGCGCGCCCTCGCGCTGGATCCGAAGAACGACAAGGCGTTGGCCCTGCTGGGCACGGTCGCCTTCGAGGCGGGCGATTTTCGCGCTGCCGTCGACTACTGGGAGCGACTCCTCGCGCTCGCCGAGCCGGGGACGGACTTCGCCAAGGCGGTGGAAGGCGGTCTCGCCGAAGCGCGCGCCGGCCTGGAGGCCGCGAAGTCCGCCCCTGCATCGCGCATCACCGGCAAGGTGTCCATCGCTCCCGCGCTGGCCGCGTCTGCGCCGCCGGACGCGGTGGTCTTCGTCTTCGCCCGCGCGGCTGAGGGTCCGCGGATGCCGCTCGCCGTGCAGCGCCTGCGCGTGAAGGATCTCCCCGCCGCGTTCGCGCTCGACGATTCGACTGCGATGGCCCCGGGGATGAAGATCTCCGCCTTCGAAAGCGTCGTGATCGGTGCCCGCGTGTCGATCTCCGGGAGTGCGACCCCGCAGTCCGGCGATCTCGAGGGCACGACCGCTGCGGTGAAGCCCGGGGCGGGCGGGCTCGATCTCGTCATCGATCGCAAGACGCCGTGACCTGCCGGCGGCAGGTCCTCGCGTGGCTCGCTGCGGCCAGTCTCCCGGTCCGGGCCGCGGAGCCCCCGGGCCTGCTGAGACCCGACCTGGCGGACTTCGCGCAACAGACGGCCGCGCGGCGCGGGATCGAGATCGACTGGATCACCGAGGTGCTGCTGGACGCGCGCCTCCAGTTCGGCGTGCTCCGCGCGATGGCGGCACCCGGGACCGCTCGCCCCTGGCGGGTCTTCCGCAAGGATTACGTGCATCGCACCCGCATCGACGGCGGCGTGCGCTTCTGGCGTGAGAACGCGGTGCAGCTCGGCGCCGTCAGCGCACGGTTCGGCGTCCCCGAGGAAGTGGTGGTCGCCATCATCGGCGTCGAGACCGTCTATGGTCGGCAGACCGGCAGCTTCCGCGTGCTCGACGCGCTGGTCACGCTGGGTTTCCAGGGTCAGAACCGCACACCGTTCTTCCAGACCGAGCTGGAGGAGTTCCTGCAGCTGGCCCGCGAGGGGGTGGTCGACCCCTTCAAGGCGAGAGGTTCCTACGCCGGCGCGATGGGTTGGCCCCAGTTCATGCCGTCCAGCCTGCGCCGCTGGGGCCACGATTTCGACGGCGACGGGCGCATCGATCTGTGGACCAGCATCCCCGATATCACCGGCAGCGTCGGCAACTACTTCCGGTCGTTCGGCTGGCAGACGGGCGGCGACGTCGTCCTGCCGTTCCGTGTGACGGATGTCGCCGCAGCCGACGTGCTGGTGGCGATGGGCGTGGAGCCGCAGATCCCGCCGGAACGCCTGGCGGCTGCCGGCGTCGTGGAGGGTCGCCCGTTGCGTCCGGACGAACGCGCGGCGCTGCTGCGTTTCGAGGGGGAGTCGGGCGACGAGTATTGGCTGGGCATGCCCAATTTCCGGGTGATCACGCGGTACAACCGCAGCCAGAATTACGCGCTTGCCGTGTGGCAGCTGTCGCAGGCGATCGGCAGGGCGTACCGGGCGGGGTGAAGGCCCCGCCGCGCGAGACCGAAGCGACGGCTATCGTAGGAGCGGCCTATGGCCGCGAAAGCGGTACGTGCTAGGAAGCGCTTCGACCGGATCGATCGCTTTCGCGGGCATGGCCCGCTCCTACAGAAAGCGTGGCCATGTCCGCGGTCGGTGGTGCGCCACCGCTCTTTTAGGAGCGGCCCATGGCCGCGAAAGCGGTACGTGCCAGGAAGCGTTTCGACCGGATCGATCGCTTTCGCGGGCATGGCCCGCTCCTACAGAAAGCGTGGCCATGTCCGCGGTCGGTGGTGCACCACGGGGGGATATACAAGGGGCCCTCCCCTTGTTGGTACGCCACGCGGCCAAGCCGCCGCGGGCCCCCGGCCCGAGAGGCGGCCCATGGCCGCGAAAGCGGTACGTGCCAGGAAGCGTTTCGACCGGATCGATCGCTTTCGCGGGCATGGGCCGCTCCTACAGAAAGCGTGGCCATGTCCGCGGTCGGTGGCGCACCACGGGGGGATATACAAGGGGCCCTCCCCTTGTTGGTACGCCACGCGGCCAAGCCGCCGCGGGCCCCCGGCCCGAGAGGTGGCCCATGGCCGCGAAAGCGGTTGATGCATGGAAACGCCTCGACCGCACTTGTGCTTTCGCGACGACCACCACCGTTCCGCCGCCCCGACGCTTCGGGGTACATTGTTCCTGCGCCTGCTCGTCGCCCTGAATCACGTCGCAACCCGATGCACCCAGAGGACTCCCCATGCCCCGCCAGATCCTGAAATCGTCGAAGCTCTATACGCCGAAGTTCCGCTACAGCCCGTGCGTCAAGACAGGCCGGTGGTACTCGATGTCCGGGATGGTCGCGTTGGACCCTGCGACCAACCAGCTCGTCGGCACCGGCACCTACGGCGAGGCCCGGCAGATCATGCAGTTGATGGTCGCCGCGCTGCCCGACTGGGGGCTCACCCTGGAGAACATCGCCTCGGCGCGCATCTACACCACGCGCATGGATCAGTTCTCGGAGATCAACCGGGCGTGGGAGGAGGTCTTCGTGCCCTCCGTCGAGCCGCCTGCCAGGACATCCATCGGTGTCGCGGCATTGCCGCTCGGTGCCACCGTCGAGATCGAGTTCATGCTCTACAAGGAAGACTGACGCTTTCTGGCGTCCGCCGAAAACAACGAGGCCCGCACAAGCGGGCCTCGTTGTTTCGGGACAGGGCCGACACCGTCGGCCGTACATCGAACGATGGCGACGCTCAGGCGAGATCCGTCGACTGGATTCGCGCGACGCCCTTCGCGACCATCTCCTTCCACGCCGCTTCGAGGCCCGTGCCGCCCAGGTTGATACCGCGGCAGGCGTCCTCGATGACCGCGGCCTTGAAGCCTGCCGCGCGTGCGTCGATGGCGCTCCAGCCCACGCAGAAGTCCGTTGCCAGGCCCGCGAGATACGCGCGCTTGATGCCGCGGGCCTTCAGGTAGCCGGTGAGGCCGGTCGGCGTCTTCTTGTCAGCTTCGAGGAACGTCGAATAGCTGTCCACATCGCGGTGGTAGCCCTTGCGGATCACGAGCGTGGCGTGCGGGATGTCGAGCCCTGGCGCGAACTCCGCACCTTCGGTGCCCTGCACGCAGTGGTCCGGCCAGAGCACCTGCGTGCCGTAGGCGAGCTGCACGGTCTCGAAGGGCTTCTTGCCTTCGTGCTGCGATGCGAACGACACGTGGTCGGCGGTGTGCCAGTCCTGCGTCATCACGACGTTCTCGAACTTCTTCGCGATGGCGTTGATGAGCGGGACGATCTCGTCGCCCTTCTCGACGGCGAGCGACCCCCCGGGGATGAAGCACTTCTGCACGTCGACGACGATGAAGACATCCTTCGGCCCGGGCGTGATCTTGCCCTGGGCCAGCGCTTCGGCGAGATAGCCGGCGCCACCGGTCGCGAGGGCGGCGCCGGAGGCGAATTTCAGGAAACTGCGGCGATCGATTCCGGACATGTGGGCTCCCCAATCTGTTGTGAAGACGACGATGGATGAGTGGCGGCGCGGTCACGGGATCCCTCCGCGCCGGTTGCAACGATTCTGGTCTCTCGCCAGCGGGCGCGCAACGGGCAGCGCCGCGGCGCGTTCTTCGGTGTCAGAGGTGGTTGCGGACTCCACCGACCGACGATCGCTCCGCCCGTGCGTGCGCGGTGGCGGTCGTGTCCACGGTGCCGTCGGCGGTGACGATCACCGCGAAGCGCGCCGCTGCCTCGGCCGCCGTGTAATAGCCGCGGCCGACGTCCCGGGCGACCAGTGCAGGATCCCGTCGGAAGGCGCTTCCGTATCCGCCCCCACCTGGGGTGGACACCGTCACGGTGTCGCCCGCGGCCATCGCGATGTCCTGGTCCTTCGACAGGTGGGGCGGCACGTAACCCTGGCCGTTCAGCGTGACGTGCACCCGGTTGGTCCCGCCGTTCTCGCCGCCCAGGGCACCCTGCGGACCGAAGCGGCCGTGGTCCATGACCATCGATGCGCGCGCCGTCCCGCGCCGCAGCGTCACGCCGTAGGTGACGCCGAAACCGCCGCGGTGCTCGCCGGCGCCGCCGGAGCCTTCGTGCAGTTCGAAGCGGTCGAAGAGCACGGGATAGCGCTGTTCCATCACTTCGATCGGCGTCGTCTTCGAGATGCCGATGGTCGAGCAGCCGTTGGAGATGCCGTCGCCCGAGGGCGAGCCGCCGTAGCCGCCGCCCGAGATCACGTACATCACGTAAGGCCGTCCCCGTTCCGGATCGAATCCGCCGAGCGCGAAATTGCCCGACGTGCCGGCCGGCGCGGCGAACAGGCGATCGGGGAGGGCGATCACCAGGGCGTCGAACACCGATTCAGCGATGCGCTGGCTCACCTCGGCCGCGCAGCCCGAGACCGGGCGCGGGTACTTCGCGTAGAGGAACGTGTCTTCGGGGTCGACGATGTGCAGCGGCTCGAACGTGCCCGCGTTGATCGGCACCTCCGGGAAGATGTGCTTCACCGCGAGGTAGATCGACGAACGCGTCGTGGCGATCACGCTGTTCATCGGGCCGCGGCAGGGCGGCGAGGAGCCGGTCATGTCGAACGAGAGCGTCTCGCCCGATTTCGTGACGGCCATCGCAATGCGCAGCGGATCGGGGTCCACGCCGTCGGAGTCGACCCACGCTTCGCCGCGGTAGACGCCGTCGGGGATCGTCGCGATTTTCGCGCGCATCTGCCGGGCCGCGCGAGACTTCAGTTCCACGATCGCGGCATCGACGGTGTCGGCGCCGTAGCGATCGAGCAGGTCCGTGAGGCGTTTCTCTCCCACCGCCAGCGCTGCGGCCTGCGCCTGGATGTCGCCGATGCGCTGGTCCGCCAGCCGGATGTTCGAGAGGATGATCGACAGGATCTCCTCGTCCAGCACGCCGCGCTTGAACAGCTTCACGGGCGGCAGCCGCAGGCCTTCCTGTTCCACCTCGGTCGCGTTGGCGGAGAACCCGCCCGGCACCATCCCGCCGGTGTCCGGCCAGTGCCCGGTGTTGGCTAGCCAGCACCAGAGGCGGTCCCGGTAGAAGAAGGGCTTCACGAACTTCACGTCCATGAGATGCGTGCCGCCGAGATACGGGTCGTTGACGATGTAGACGTCACCCGGCGAGAGATCCCGCGCCCGCTCGATCACGGCCTGCGTCGAGAACTGCATCGTGCCGACGAACACCGGCAGGCCGAGGTCCCCCTGGGCGATGAGTTCGCCGGTGTCGCGATGGTAGATGCCGTCCGAGCGGTCCAGCGCCTCGGCAATGACCGGGCTGAACGCCGACCGCACGAACGCGAGGTCCATCTCGTTGCAGACCTGCTGGAGGCCGCTCTGGAGGACGGTCAGGGTGACAGGGTCGAGCGACGGGGCGGTGGATGCCATGGCGTGGGGACGGGACGGGTCGATGGCATCGACGATAGCACCGCCCGGCAGCGCGGGGCTGCCGGGATGCTGTGGTCGTCAGTGCAGGCGGGTCCGACGTCGGCCCCGCCACATCAGCACGGCGAGCCCGGCACCGAGCGTGGCCATCGTCGCCGGTTCGGGCACCGGCGCGAAGATCATGGCGCCGGCCACCTGATCGTCAGTGAACAAGAAGCCGAACTCCTCGTTCTCCAAGCGGTAGGCGATGACGCTCTGGAGCGCCGCGGGCGCGAGCGGCGAGTGCAGTTCGACGCGCTTCGTCGACAGGCGACCGACCGTCTCGTCGATGCCGGCTCCGGTCCAGACGATCGGGATGTCGAGTTCGGTGTGATTGGTGACCTCGTGCGCGTAGATGTACGTGCCGTTGTCGACGGACACCGTACTGGCGAACTCGAGGAACGTGAATCGGCCGTCGTCCGGTATGGTCATCGTCGCCGGGTCGATGGCGACGCTCGAGAATCGCGTGGTGATCCGACCGATCTCCGTGAACGTACCCGGAGCTGGTGGACTGCCGCCACCTGCGGGGGCTGCGAAAGGGCTGGCCGGGAAGTAGTAGTAGCCGGGACCTTCGGCCGGCCCCTTGCAGATGTATCCGTTGCCGTTCGCGAGGCTGCAAGGCGTGGTCGCTAGCGGCTGGGTGCCCGTGAAATCGGCGATGCCGATGGCGTCCCGGATCGCGAAGGCCCGCGTGAACTCGGAACTGTGCTCGCTTCCATCGAGATAGCCGGCTCTGAGCTTGGGGTTCCAGAGATTCGCGAAGTACGAATTGTCCGCCGACACCAGGGGGTTGCCCTGGGCGTCCCGCCACGTCAGCTCCACGTAGCGGTCCACCGGCGTAGATTGAATCAAGTGGGTGATCTCGCACTTCAAGATCCCGCAGTCCACCGATGACGTCAGCGTTGCGGTGCCACCGAATCCGAGCGGATAAGTCTTCACGAGCGGGCTGGGTGCCTGCGCGCCCCCCGCGGGGGCCAGCGAGGCGAGGATGATCCCGGCGAGCCATCGAGCCATTGCCAGCCTTGGTGGGATCGAACGTCCGGGAAGGTTCCGATGCAATGAAGCCATGGCGATTCCTCCGACAAGTGGGGACGTGGCCGGCGGTGCTCGTGCTTCAACGCAGGCTGTCGAGCCGTCGCCGAGCAAAAGTTCTAAAGCGGCCTGGCCCGATTTGCAACATGTCGCCCCGGGGCGACGGCACGATGCGCCGTGCGTGGTCGGTCGCCGCGAGACCGCAATCAACCTGTCGCGCATTCTTCACGGCGATGTCACGGTCGACCACCAACATCGACGTCCCGACGAGCACGGAGCGCCTCCCATGCGCCGCGACGCACTCACCCTGATGGACCGTCTGGACCAGAAGGTCTTCGACGCGATCTACTCGCGTTCACTGGTCTACAACACGTGCTGGGAGGATCCCGCCGTGGACCGCGAGGCGCTCGCCATCCAGCCCGACGACGTGATGCTCGTCATCACGAGCGCCGGCTGCAATGTCCTCGACTACGCGCTGTCCGCCCCGCGCTGCATTCATGCGGTCGATGCGAATCCCCGGCAGACGGCCCTGCTCGAACTGAAGCTCGCGGCCATCCGCCGCCTGCAGCACCCGGACTTCTTCGCGATCTTCGGCGAGGGGCGGCACCCCCGCTTTGCCGAGCTGTACCGCGACAGCCTGCGCGCCGAACTCTCGCCATTCGCGCAGACGTGGTGGGATCGCCGTCTGCACTGGTTCATGCATGCGGATGACCGCGGCAGCTTCTACTTCCACGGCCTGTCGGGTCTCGTCGCGCGCGGCTTCCGCAGCTATCTGCACTGGCGCCCCGAGGCGCGTCGCGCCGTCGAGGCCATGATCGCCGCGCCGGATCTTCAGACGCAGCGCGACGTGTACGAATCGGCCCTGCGTCCGCGGCTCTGGAACGGCGCGACGCGATGGGTGCTGTCCCGCCAGCTGACGCTCTCGCTCCTCGGGGTTCCCCATCCGCAGCGCCGCGAGGTCCAGGCCCAGCATCCAGACGGCGTGGCCGGCTACGTGGTGGGTGCCATCGACTACGTGGCGCGGAATTTCCCGCTCGCGACCAACCACTTCTGGCGCGTGTACCTCACGGGACGCTACGCGCCGGGATGCAGCCCGCGGTATCTCGAACCGACGGGCTTCGAGCGGTTGAAGGCGGGTCTCGCCGACCGCATCGTGCCGCACACGTGCACGGTCACGGACTTCCTCCGGCGCGCGCCGGAGGCACCTTCCAAGATCGTGCTGCTCGATCACATGGACTGGATGTCCGGCTACTACCCCGAGGCCCTGGCCGAGGAGTGGAGCCTGCTCCTCGATCGCGCCCGTCCCGGGGCGCGGGCGATCTTCCGCAGCGCCCATGCACGCCCGCACTATCTCGACGGGATCCCGGTGCAGCACGGGCGCGAACGCAAGCCGCTTCGCGATCTTCTCGTCTTCCACCACGAACGCGCCCGTGCGCTCACCCGGCAGGACCGCGTGCACACGTACGCCGGATTCCACATCGCCGACCTGCCCGGGGTCCCCGCGTGACGCTTCTCCTGGAACCGCGGGTGCTGTGGCGCCTGCTGCGCGGGATTCCACGGCATGGCACCCCAGCACAGCGACTCGCGAAGTTCTACGGTCCCCAGGCGGATCGCTACGACGCGACGCGGGAGTCGCTGCTGCGCGGGCGACGCCCGATGCTGGAACTGCTGGACCTCCCGCCGGGCGGGCATCTCGTGGAACTCGGCGCCGGGACCGGGGCCATCCTCGATCGCCTGGGCAGCCGCGCCAACGGCCTCGGGAGAATCTCGCTCGTGGACGTGTGTGCGCCGCTCCTCGCAGTGGCCCGCCGCCGCGCGGCCGGACGCCCGAACGTGACGGTCGTCGAGGCCGATGCTGCCAGCTGGCAGCCCGACGAACCGGTCGACGCCGTCGTGCTCTCGTACGCCCTGACGATGATCCCCGACTGGTTCCGCGCCGTGGACAACGCCTGCGCGATGCTGAAGCCGGGCGGCGTCATCGGCGTCACCGACTTCCACGTGTCGCGCCGCGATCCGCCGGTGGGTCTGGAACGACACGGCTTTGCCACCCGGATGTTCTGGCCGCTGTGGTTCGGTCACGACGGCGTGCGCCCGAATCCGGACCACCTGCCGTATCTGCTGCACCGCTTCGACCCCGGTGTGGTGCTCGAGCGCAAGGCGCCGATCCCCGGACTCGCGGGCCTGCGCGCCCCGTACTACGTATTCATCGGGCGGCGGCGGAAGAGGCCTGGCGCGTAGCGGCGAGGGCGACGGTTTTCGTGGGTCGAGCACCAGCTCGACGCTGCGCTGGCTTGGGCACTGCGGCGGATCCAGGAACGCGGGCGTCGGGCGTAGCCCGACCCACGGGGGTTGTTGCCAGCGCCGAGGAATCCAGCCGCGAAGGTGTTCGTCGGTCGAGCACCAGCTCGACGCTGCGCTGGCTTGGGTACAGCAGCGAATCCAGGAACGCGCGCGTCGGGCGAAGCCCGACCCACGGGGGTTGTGTTCAGCGCTGAAGGTTCCAATGGCGAAGGCCCTTCGTGGGTCGAGCTCCGCTCGACGCTGCGCCGGCTTGGGTACAGCGGCGAATCCAGGAACGCAGGCGTCGGGCGAAGCCCGACCCACGGGGGTTGTTGCGAGCACAGAAGCATCCAGTCGCGATGACTGTCGTGGGTCGAGCTCCGCTCGACGCTGCGCCAGCTTGGGTACAGCGGCGAATCCAGGAACGCAGGCGTCGAGCGAAGCCCGACCCACGGGGGTTGTTGCGAGCGCAGAAGCATCCAGTCGCGATGACTGTCGTGGGTCGAGCTCCGCTCGACGCTGCGCCGGCCTGGGCGACGAAGCCCCGAACCGCTACCGCTACCGCTTCCGCGGCCTCAGGCTCCGGCAAGCGATCGCAATCACCATTGCGTTCAGCAAGTGCCACAGCCAGTGGGTGCCGTACGGAAATGCTTCGCACACAGCGAGGTCCACAGTCCTGCACGTGATCGCGACGGAGAACACGACCACCACCGCAGTGGCGAACGGCGCGGTCGGATGGCGTTGTCGCCGGGCCCACCACGCCATGCCGAGCATGGCCACCAGCACCGGCACATAGATGATCGAACCGTTCAGGAGTCCTTGCGGCGCAGCCAGGCGGACGCCGACGATCGCGAGCATCAGAAGAAGAACGCCCACGCTCGCGAGCCCGCCGCCCAACCCCATGATCCGCGCGAGCCAGCGGTGGAAGAACATCAGCACGAAGATGGCGATGAACACCTGATCGAGGATCGCTGTCGAGCGCGTCGCGAACATGTGGAACACCAGACTGCCCACGCCCACGAGCGCTGCGAGTGTCACCAGCACCCACTCGTCGATCTGCGCGCGCCCCTCGCGGCGCAGCCGCAGGGCGAGCCAGAGCGCCGCCACCAGAAAGCCGAGATTGCCGAGCGTGTTGAGCGGTTCGCCCAGCAGGCCCGGGGCGGTCCGCTCGCAGTAGAGGTCGATGTAATCCGTTGGCATGCAATGGGCCCTCTGCATCGCCCGAGCGCGGAGCACGCTGAAGGCAAGCGCCGATTGTCGCTTGCCAATGCCGCTGCGGGAAGCCAACCTTCCGAATGCCGTGCTCCGCCGGCACCCGGCCGCAGCGACGCGCCCAGGTGCCGCGCGGGGAATCGCGTCCCCCGACTGTTCCGGAATGACATCGATGATCGACTTCGACACCGCCCCGCTCACCCCTCTCGAGATCCGCGTGCTCGGCGTGCTCGTGGAGAAGCAATTCGTGACCCCCGATGCCTATCCGCTCACCGTGAATTCGATCACGGCGGGCTGCAACCAGAAGACCAGCCGCCATCCCGTGATGGAGGTCACCGAGAGCGACGTCACCGCCACCATGAATGGCCTGAAGGCCCGGTCGATGGTCATCGAGACCTACGGCGCCTCCGGGCGGGTGCTGCGCTACGCCCACAACATCGGCAAGGTGCTCGGCATCGGCCCGCCCATGCAGGCACTCCTCGCATCGCTGATGCTGCGAGGTCCACTCACCCCGGGTGAGCTACGCAGCGCCTGCGATCGCCTCTACAAGTTCGCGGACATCTCCAGCGTCGAGGCCTACCTGGAAGACATGATCCCCCGCGCCGTCGTGCCCCTTGTGGTGAAGCTGCCGAGACAGTATGGGGCGCGGGAGCAACGCTGGGCCCACCTGGTGGGCGGACCTGTGGCGATCGACGATGAAGCTACGCCCGCACCGTCCGAAGGCGGTGGCTCCCGGGCAGATCTCCGGGCGGAGGTGGCGGCCCTGCGCGACGAAGTGGCCGAGCTGCGGGATAGGCTCGCGCGGCTGGAGGTGGCGCTTGGAGGGGACGGAGACGGCTGATCCTGGTACCCCCGTGGATGCACCGCGAGCCGTGGCCATGGGCGAGCTTTTTGTAGGAGCGGGCCATGGCCGCCTCTCGGGCCGATGGCCCGCGGCGGCTTGGCCGCATGGCGTACCAACAAGGGGAGGGCCCCTTGTATATCCCCCCGTTGACGGGCCGCCAGCCTTGGCAATGGGTGCTGGTTCTGTAGGAGCGGGCCATGCCCGCGAAAGCGATGGTTC
>LNFM01001226.1_pt1 | contig 59487 bp, 44 predicted proteins | sample 596031 | NCBI WGS metagenome assembly LNFM01 (sample SAMN04254537, study PRJNA301005) | activated carbon metagenome | isolation source: dual media filters at the Ann Arbor, Michigan drinking water treatment plant | place: USA: Ann Arbor | reverse complement strand
CGCTCGAAGTGGCCGCTGGCCACGCGCAGGAAGGCGATGCGGTCGCGGTGCGCCGGGTCCATGTTGGCCTGGATCTTGAACACCACGCCGCTGAACTTGGGCTCGTCGGGCTGCACCACGCGCTGGATGGCGGCGCGGCTGCCGGGCGCCGGTGCCAGCTCGACCAGCGCGTCCAGCACCTCCTGCACGCCGAAGTTGTTGACGGCCGAACCAAAGAACATCGGCGTCTGGTGCCCGCCCAGAAAGGCGTGCGGCTCGAAGGTGGGCGCGGCGCCGGCCAGCAGTTCGATCTCGCCCTGCGCCTGCTCGTACTGCATGCCGAAGCGCTGCGCATAGGCCGGGTTGTCCAGGCCTTCCAGGATCTCGTCGGCCGCGCCGATGCGGTCTTCGCCCGGGCTGAACACGCGCATCTGCTGGCGGCGCAGGTCCATCACGCCGTGGAAGGCCTTGCCCATGCCCACCGGCCAGGTGAAGGGCACGACCTCCATGCCCAGCTCGCGCTCGATCTCGTCCATCAGGTCCAGCGGGTCTTTCACCTCGCGGTCCATCTTGTTGACGAAGGTCAGGATGGGCGTGTTGCGCGCGCGGCAGACCTGCAGCAGGCGCCGCGTCTGCGGCTCCACGCCGTTGGCCGCGTCGATGACCATCAGCGCCGCGTCCACGGCGGTGAGCACGCGGTAGGTGTCTTCGCTGAAGTCCTGGTGGCCGGGGGTGTCGAGCAGGTTGATGACGCAGTCGCGGTACTCCATCTGCATCACGCTGCTGGCCACCGAGATGCCGCGCTGCTTCTCGATCTCCATCCAGTCGGATGTGGCGTGGCGCGACGCCTTTCTGGCCTTCACGCTGCCGGCGATCTGGATTGCGCCGGAAAACAGCAGCAGCTTCTCGGTCAGCGTGGTCTTGCCGGCGTCGGGGTGGCTGATGATGGCAAAGGTGCGGCGGCGGCGCACCTGCTCGCCTAAAGCGTGGCTGGCTGGCGGCGGCGTGACGGGGAGCTGGGAAGACATGGCGCGATTATCGGCGGCGCTGCCGCCGCGGCCGCGCCACCCCGGCTGCGCTACAGCCGGAACACGCTGACGGCGCGCTTGAGCGTTTCGGTGCGCTGGTGCAGCGCCTCCACCGCCGACGCCGTCTGCTGCACCAGCGCGGCGTTTTCCTGCGTGATGCGGTCGAGCTCGCTGACTTCGGCGTTGACCCGGGCGATGTCCTGGCTCTGGCCGGCCGCCGCCTCGCTGATGTGGCGTATGACCTCGCCCACGCGCGTGACCTGCGCCACCGTGCGGTCGATGGTGGCATTGGCCCCGCCCATCTGCTGCGTGCTCTGCGCCACCTGCTCGGCCGACGCCTTGATCAGGTCGCGGATCTCGGTGCTGGCGCGGGCGCTGCGCTGGGCCAGCGCGCGCACTTCGCTGGCCACCACGGCAAAGCCGCGCCCCTGCTCGCCGGCGCGCGCCGCCTCGACCGCCGCGTTGAGCGCCAGGATGTTGGTCTGGAAGGCGATGCTCTGGATGATCTGCACGATCTCGGAGACGCGGCGCGACTGCGTCTCGATGGCCTGCACCGCCTCGCCCACGCGCTCGATCGCGTGGCGGCCGTCGAGCGCCGCTTCGGCCGTGCGTTCGCTTTCCTGGCGCACCTCGGTGGCGGTGGTCGCGGTCTCGCGCACGTGGCCGGCAATCTGCTCCATCGACGACGCCGTGCGCTGCAGCGCGCCGGCCTGCGCGTCGGTGCGCGCCGACAGGTCGGCGCTGCCGCGCGCAATGCGCCCGGTGGCGGCAATGGTGCCGGCCACTTCTTCGCGGGTGTCGCTCATGGCCGCGCGCAGGTTGAGCTGGATCTGCGCCAATGCCCGCGTCAGCGTGCTCAGCGGGTGCGGGTGCACGACGTCGATGCGGGTCTTGAGGTTGCAGCTGGCCAGGTCCATGGCAAAGCGCTCGGCCGCGTCCAGGTGGTCTTGCACCGTGCGCCGGAACCACAGCAGCAGCGCCGTGCCGCCCGCCAGGGCGATGCCTGCCGCCACGCCGGCTGCAGCCGGTGATGTGCGGGCCACGCCGGCCACCATGGCGGCCGCCAGCAGCGCCAACCCCACCCCCAGGCGCTGGCCCAGCGTGAGCCGGTGCAGGCGGCTGGGCAGGTCGCGCCAGCCGATGTAGCGCACACGGCCGGCGTGCAGGCGCCACGTGGGGTGCTCGCGTTCGGCCGCGAGGCGCGCGTACAGCGCCTCGGCGGCCTGGATCTCGTCGCGCGTGGGCGCGTGCCGCACCGACAGGTAGGCCACAGGCCGGCCGTCCTCGATGATGGGCGCGACGTTGGCCTGGACCCAGTAGTGGTCGCCGTTGGCGCGCCGGTTCTTCACGATGCCGGTCCAGGGCCGGCCGCGGGCTATGGTGGCCCACATGTCCTTGAAGCCCTCGGCCGGCATGTCCGGGTGGCGGATCAGGTTGTGCGGCTGGCCGATCAGCTCGTCGTAGGCGTAGCCGCTGATCTCGACGAAGGCCTGGTTGCAATGGGTGATGCAACCCTTGGCGTCGGTGGTCGAGACGATCAGCAGATCGTCGGCGAAGCGGAATTCTTTCTGGGTGATGGGCAGGTTGACGCGCATGGCTGGCCAAGGGAAAGCGGCTCGGGACGACCCCATGTGCAATCTACGTCGCCGCGGTGCCCGCCCAAGGCCGGAACTGACGGGTCGGCGCGGCCCATTTCCGGGCGGCCGGCCGCCTGCCGTGCGGGTCAGCGTCGCGCCAGCGGGTTGGGCGTGGGCGCGGCTACCCGCGTCAGGCGGTTCTTGTCGACGTGGTGGAAGGGCTCGGCCTGGCCCTGGATCATCAGCACCGTGTCTTCTTCGTAGGCCCAGGTACCGTCGTCGTGCGCGGTGACGGCGATGCGGAACTCCACCGTGCGAAAGGCATGCTGCAGGAAGGGCGCCGAACAGATGCCCCAGGTCTCCAGCCCCAGCGTGGCCACCAGCTCGAAGTGGCGCGCATCGGGCGCCGCGTGGCCCGCGGCCATGGCGGTCTGGCCGCGCGGGATGGTCAGGGTGTGGATCACGGTGCCGGTGGCCGGCTCCCACAGCCAGTAGCCGACCTGGTCGTGGTAGGTCTTCAGCTGGTCGGGCTTGGTCATGTGCGCGTGGTAGCGCAGCCCGTACAGCAGTTGCGGGCCGTTGGTCTGCGGGTCGATGGGCTGCAGCTCGATGCGCTCCACATACGCCTGCTTCTTGGGTCCTTCGGCCTTGGGCTTGACGTCCAGCCCGCGCGTGCCCTGCCAGATGCCGGCCAGCGGCCGCAGCGGGCCCAGGTTGGCCAGGGTGTCGACGTCGATGTCGCTCGGCTCGGTGTAGATGTCTTGCGGGTAGTCGGACACGTTGGGGTTCCCGGGAATCAAGCGGTAAGACGCTTCACGCCCGGCAGTTCGCAGGCGTAGATGGCGTTGCGCAGCGCGGCAATGGCCTCGTAGCGCGGGAAGCTGCGGCGCCAGGCCAGCACCACGCGGCGCGTGGGCACCGGGGCGCTGAACCTGACGTAGCGGATGTGCGGTTGCAAGTCCTTGGGCACGCTCAGGCAGGGCACGACGGTGACGCCCATGCCCGAGGCCACCATGTACTTGATGGTCTCCAGGCTGCTGCCCTCGAAGCTCTTGCGGATGCCGCTGCCCAGGCCGGGGGCGGTGCTGGCAAAGCGCGCGTATTCGGGGCAGACCTCGAGCACGTGGTCACGGAAGCAGTGGCCGGTGCCCAGAAGCAGCATGGTCTCGTCCTTCAGCTCCTCGGCGCTGATGGTCTTGCGCCGCGCCAGCGGGTGCGCCTTGGGCACGGCCGCGACCATGGGCTCGTCGTAGAGCGGCGCCACCGCCAGCCCGGTGTCGGGGAAGGGCTCGGCCAGGATCGCGCAGTCCAGCTCGCCCAGGCGCAGCAGCTCCAGCAGCTTGACGGTGAAGTTCTCCTGCAGCATCAGCGGCATCTGCGGCACCAGCTCGATGGCCTGGCGCACCAGGTCGGGCAGCAGGTAGGGGCCGATGGTGTAGATCACGCCCAGGCGCAGAGGGCCGCTCACCGGGTCCTTGCCGAGCTTGGCGATTTCCTTGATGGTGGCCGCCTGCTCGATGACCTGCTGCGCCTGGCGCACGATCTGCTCACCCAGCGGCGTGACGCTCACCTCGCTGGCGCCGCGCTCGAACAGCTTGACGTCCAGCTCTTCCTCGAGCTTCTTCACTGCCACGCTCAGCGTGGGCTGCGAGACGAAGCAGGCCTCGGCCGCGCGGCCGAAGTGCCGTTCGCGCGCCACGGCCACGATGTACTTGAGCTCGGTCAGGGTCATGCCGCCATTGTGGCCAAAGTCGGCGCTCAGGCCTTGAGGTATTCCGCCCTGCCCGCCAACCAGCGCTCCACCTGCGCGGCGGCTGTCTGCGGCTGCTCGCGCAGCAGGCGCGGCGCCACCTGGCGCGCGCGCAGCAGCAGCGCGCCGTCGGCCGCCAGGTCGGCAAAGCGCAGCAGCGCGTCGCCACTCTGGCGCGCCCCCATGAACTCGCCCGGGCCGCGGATCTCGAGGTCGCGGCGCGCGATCTCGAAGCCGTCGTTCGTCTCGGCCATGCTGCGCAGCCGCGCCTTGCCGGTGGCCGACAGCGGCCCGGTGTACAGCAGCACGCACACGCTGGCGGTGGCGCCGCGGCCCACGCGCCCGCGCAGCTGGTGCAGCTGCGCCAGGCCGAAGCGCTCGGCGTGCTCCACCACCATCAGGCTGGCGTTGGGCACGTCCACGCCCACCTCGATCACCGTGGTGGCCACCAGCAGCTGCAGCGTGCCGGCCGTGAACTGCGCCATCACCGCGGCCTTGTCGGCCGCCTTCATGCGTCCGTGCAGCAGGCCCACACTCGCACCCGGCAGCGCCGCGGACAGCTCGGCGTGGGTGGCGGTGGCGTTCTGCAGGTCCAGATGTTCGCTCTCTTCCACCAGCGGGCAGACCCAGTAGACCTGACGGCCCTGCGCCACCTCGTCGCGGATGCGCGCCACCACCTGCGCACGGCGGTCGTCGGCAAACACCTTGGTCAGCACCGGCGTGCGCCCGGGCGGCAGCTCGTCCAGGGTGCTGACGGCCAGGTCGGCGAAGTAGCTCATGGCCAGGGTGCGCGGGATGGGGGTGGCGCTCATCATCAGCAGGTGCGGCTCGAGCAGCTGTTCCTCCAGCTTGTGGCGCAGCGCCAGCCGCTGGGCCACGCCGAAGCGGTGCTGCTCGTCCACCACCGCCAGGCCCAGCCGGGCGAAGGCCACGTCCTGCTGGATGACCGCGTGCGTGCCCACCACCAGCAGCGCCTCGCCGCTGGCCACCTGTTCCAGCATCTTCTGCCGGGCCTTGCCTTTGCGGCTGCCGCTGAGCCAGGCGGTGCTGATGCCCAGCGGCGCCAGCCAGCCCACCAGCTTGCGAAAGTGCTGCTCGGCCAGGATCTCGGTGGGCGCCATCAGCGCGCACTGCCAGCCGGCGTCCATGGCCGCGGCGGCGGCCAGCGCTGCCACCACCGTCTTGCCCGAGCCCACGTCGCCCTGCAGCAGACGGTGCATGGGCTGGGGCCGGGCCAGGTCGGCGGCGATCTCGGCCACCACGCGCTGCTGCGCGCCGGTCAGTGCGAAGGGCAGCGCGGCCAGCAGTTTGGCGGCCAGGCCATCGGTGCGCTGGGCCAGCATCGGCGCGCGCAGCTGGGCCCGCGCCGCCTGCGCCTGGCCCTGCGACAGCTGCTGGGCCAGCAGCTCCTCGAACTTGAGACGCTGCCAGGCCGGGTGGCTGTGGTCCTCGATGGTCTCCAGCGGCGTGCCCGGCGGCGGCTGGTGCAGCAGTTGCAGGGCCTGGCGCAGCGGGGGCAGGCCGGGCGGCAGTGCGGCCGGCGGCAGGATCTCGTCCAGCGGCGCGCGCGCCAGGCCCGAGGCCACGGCCTTGCGCAGATAGGCCTGGGGCAGCGCCGCGCTGCTGGGGTAGACGGGGGTCAGCGCCTGCGGCAGCGGCGCATCGGGTGCGACGGCGCGGAACTCGGGGTGCACCATCTCGCGGCCCAGGAAGCCGCCGCGCACCTCGCCGCGCACCCGCACGCACTGGCCCACGGCCAGGGTCTTCTGGTGCGTGGGATAGAAGTGCAACAGGCGCAGCACCAGCTCGCCGCTGTCGTCGGCCAGGCGCACCACCAGCTGGCGGCGCGTGCGCGTCTCGATGCGGCAGTCGCGCACGACGCCCTGCACCTGCGCCGTTTCGCCCTCGCGAAGGCTGGCGATGGGCACGAGCCGCGTCTCGTCCTCATAGCGCATGGGCAGGTGCAGTGCCAGGTCGATGGCGCGCGCCAGCCCCAGCTTGCGCAGCGCGCGCGCTGGGGCCGAAAGCTTCGGGGGCGGGGTCTTGGGCGGATCGTCGGGCGCCGCGGGCATGGGCATGGAACAATTTTGCGGTCTGCAGCTCCCAGGCCGGTCAAGCCTGTCGCATGAAAACCCAACCGCCCCCGCGCACCTATGGCATCGAGGACTTCGACTTCGATCTGCCGCCCGAACTCATCGCCCAGCACCCGGCGCCGCAGCGCAGCGGCTCGCGTCTGCTCGACGGCAGCGGCACCCTGCCGGTGGACCGCCTGTTCCGTAGCCTGCCCGACCTGCTGCAGCCGGGCGACCTGCTGGTGTGCAACGACACGCGCGTGATCAAGGCGCGGCTGCGCGGCGAAAAGCCCACCGGCGGCGCGGTCGAGGCGCTGGTCGAGCGCATCCTGCCCGGGCACGAAGTGCTGGCGCATCTGCGCGCCAGCAAGTCGCCGCGCGCCGGCAGCAGCATCCGCTTCGAGGACGCCTTCGACGCCGAAGTGCTGGGCCGCGCCGGCCCCGAGGACGCGCTGTTCCACCTGCGCTTCCCCGCCGACCCGCTGCTGCTGCTGCAGCGCCACGGCCATGTGCCATTGCCGCCCTACATCACCCACGCCGATGGTGCCGACGACGAAGCGCGCTATCAAACGGTGTTTGCCCAGCGCCCCGGCGCCGTGGCCGCGCCCACCGCGTCGCTGCACTTCGACGAAGCCCTGCTGCAGGCCTTGCAGCAGCGCGGCGTGGGCCGGGTCGCGGTGACGCTGCACGTGGGCGCCGGCACCTTCCAGCCGGTGCGCGCGGCCAGCATCGCCGAGCACCGCATGCACAGCGAGTGGTTCGAGGTCAGCCAGCAGACCGTGGCCGCCATCGCCGCCACGCGCGCCGCCGGCGGGCGCATCGTCGCCGCCGGCACCACCACTGTGCGCGCACTCGAATCGGCGGCCATCAGGGGTGGTGTTGGCGGCAGCTTGCAGGCCTGCAGCGGCGAGACCGACATCTTCATCACCCCCGGCTTCGGCTTCCGCGTGGTCGACCTGCTGATCACCAACTTCCACCTGCCGCGCAGCACGTTGCTGATGCTGGTCAGTGCCTTCGCCGGCCACGAGCACGTGCGCGCGCTGTACCGCCACGCGGTGGAGTCACGCTACCGCTTCTTCAGCTACGGCGACGCCATGCTGCTGGCCAGGGCGGGGTAGGCGCGCCGGGCCGCAACGCGGCCCCGCAGGCTAGGGGGACCTCGGGCACTTCCGCGACAAAGTGCGCCCTCCGACCTAAAATTTGACCACACTGATATCGCGACTATTTGCTCGCTCCGAGCCGTGGTCAGCGTGAAGGTCTCTTCGCAGGGGCGGGCTTTTCCTCATGGGGGTCAGCATGCGAAGCAGTCTGTTCTCGGTGTTGGCGGCCGTCGGCCTGATCGCCGGTTGTGACGGCGGGGGTGGCAGTCCACCAGAACCCTCGGGCGTCAAGGTCACGCTCAGCGGTGCGGCCGTCAAGGGGCCGATGGCGAGGGCCGACGTCGGCGTCTACGCCATCGGCGCCGACGGCAAGCCTGGCGCCAGCGCCCTGGCCACGGCCGAGACGGGCGCTGACGGCAGCTACACCATCAGCTTCGACGGCAGCAAGGACCAGCCCTACGTGGTCATCGTCAAGGCCAAGGCTGGCACCACCCACCTCGACGAAGTCAGCGGTGTGGCGCAGGCCCTGCCCGTCGGCTTCCAGATGCGCGCGCTGCTGATTCCGGCCAGTGCCGGCACCCTGGCCACCACCGCCACCGTCACGCCCTTCAGTGAGCTGGCCGTGGCGGCGGCCGAGAAGGCCGAGGGTGGCATCAGCGCCGCCAACGCCAGGCAGGCCGAATCCACCGTGATGCAACTGCTGGGCTTCGATCCCAGGGCGGTGCTGGCCAAGTCGACCACGGCCGCGGAAAGCGAGGACGAGAAGAAGCTGGCGGTGATGCTGGCGGCGGTGTCCAAGCTGGCCAGCGACGGCAGCATGGGCTGCGCCACTGCGCCCACGGCTGGCGAGAAGACCCAGTGCGTGGTGCGCGCGCTGCGCGACTCGGCGAGCAAGGATTCGATCAGGCTGGGCAGTGTCGAAGGCCATGACGCCGCCGAGGAGCTCAGCGACGCCATCACCCAGGTGCTGGCCGATGACAGCCTCAAGGGCTCGGTCAGCGCGGCCACGCTGACCGCATTGCAGAGCAACCTGGCCTGCACCACGGACTGCGAGGCCGCCCCGGTGAGCACGCAGCCGGCGATCGCGGCCGCCCGCAAACTGTTCACCGACATGGCCACCGACTGGAAGACGCTGTTCAGTGGCGGCGGCATCAGCGCCATCGCCACCGGCGCGGCCAACGCGCAGGCCTTCAAGTTCAGCGGCGAGTTCCCCAAGCTCGAACAGCCAGTGGACACCCTTCTGGCCGACTTTGAAGCGCTGACGATGGGGGCGCAATTGCACCGCGACTTCAAGGCCGGCGCGCCGCAGCTCACCCGGACCAGCGCGCGCGGCCGCGTGCCGAGCAACGCGCCGCAGGCCTTCTTCTCGCTCGGCGCCCGCGCCTGTGCGCTGTACCAGGACGCCGCGACCACCGTGCAGGCCACCGCACCCGCCAACGCCAACTTCGTGGGCTGCAGCGCTTATTCCTACGCCCGCCAGACGATCATCACCGGTGGCGCGCGCAACACCTACTATCGCCACGGCTTCCTGCTCACGCCCAACGCCGACGGCAGCTTTGCATGGGAAGGGCGGGCCCGCGAGACCGTCGACAATTGCCTTCCGACCTGTGCCCGCGTCGTCAACAACAACCTGCAACTCGACGCGGCAGGCGCCGGGCGTGTGTTCACCGGCAGGATCATCCCGACCCTCGTCAACGGCGAGATCACCGGGCTCGACCTGACGGGCGACCTGCCCGCGGCCTTCGACCAGGACGGCTTCGCAGGCGGCAGCTACCGGCTCGCCAACGACCGCCACGGCATGGCCCTGAAGGCCACCACGGCCACTGACGCGGCCACCGGCGCCTTCACCTCGATGACGCTGACCGGCAGCTTCGACGCCAAGGACGCGGCCGGCGTGACGCTGGCCAGCCTGCAGCTCAAGAGCGGCCAGATCACCACCATCCCGGTCGGCATCGACAGCCGCGGCAACGCCGTCGCACCCGACGCACCCAGCGCGCTGCCCGGTCTCAGCGGCTTCGAATTCGGGTCGTTCGCGCTCGACTTGCTGTTCGGCACGCCGGGCGCCCGCTTCGAAGGCATCCTCTCGGCCTCGGACGTGGCCTGGGACAAGTCGCGCACGGTCTCGATTCCTACCAAGGCCGGCGTCACGGGCATCTTCAGCACCCTTGAGGGCGCAACCGCAACCGATTTCCTGACCCTCAGCTTCACCGTCCAGGCCACCGGCTACGCCAACTTCGATGCCACGCGGCTGGCCGACGCCAGCAACCGCTACACCCAGAACGTCAGCCTCGTCGGCACGGTGACCGCCCCTGGCCGCCCGCTGCTGAGGCTTGCCTTCGGGGCGGTGGTGCAGACCAACAGCCACGGCGGCAACGCCCAGAGCGCCACGCTGCAGTACAGCAGCGTGATCGGCGGCAGCCCGCGCACGGTGATCGACATCACCGCCTCGCCCGATCCAGTGACGGGCGAGATCAACCGCTTCAGGCTGACCGAAGCCACGGCCAACCTGTCGATGGACTGGGTCGATGGTGCTTCGGCCGTCAAGCTCATGAACGGCAGCGTCGAGATCGGCACGCTGGACGTCGATCGGCGGCTGATCACCTTCAAGGACCGCACCAGCATGTCGCTCGACATCGGCCTGTGACGAAGCTTGCGGCGCGGGCCGCCGCCGCTGCGCTGGCTGTCGCAACGGCGGGGGCGGCGCCCCTGATGGCCCAGGAGGAGCCCGCCCGCGTGGCGGGCTCTGCCGTGTCTGGCGACGGCTGGGCCGATTGGGTGCTGAGCGCGCGCTCCAGCCACCACAACGACGCCCTGCCGTTGGCCCTGAGCGGCGCGGACGACGCCCGGCTGCTGACACCGCGGCCGGGCCGCAACCTGGCCTATGTCGATGACGAGTTGCGCCTGTCGCGCCAGCGCGGCGGCTGGAGCCTGGCGCTGCTGACCCGGAGCTACGGCACGCTGGTGGCGGGCCAGGCGGCGCTCGATCTCGCCGCGCAGCTTGCGCACGGCGTCCCCCCGGCGGGCGACCGCGACTGGCCGGTGGCCCTGCAACTGCGCTCGTTTACCGGCGCGGGCCTGGCCGTCGGCCGCACGCAGGCCCTGGGCGGCGGCTGGCGCATCAGTGCCGAATTCCAGGCCCTGCAACTGCAACGCTGGCATGAACGCCGCATCGACGGCGGTGCACAGTACGGCGCCGCTGCCGGGGTGTATGCCTTCGGGCTGCGCTCCGACGAGCGCAACAGCCGGCTGGCGCTCCCCTACCAGGACGCCTTTGCGGCGCGCGGCGCTGCGCTGCTGCTGGCTGCCGGACTGGCGTGGGAGGGCACGCGCACCTGGGCCGAGTTCGGCCTGCGCGACGGCGGCTGGTTGCGCTGGCCCGGCCTGCCGCGGCAGCAACAGAGCCTGGACACCGACACGCTGGGCGTGGATGCCGATGGCTTTGTGGTCTACCGCCCGCTGATCCAGGGGCGCGATTCTCAGGACGGTGGCGCGCGCTTGTGGCCCTGGCGCGCACGTTTGGCCGGCGGCTTGGTGCTGCCTGGTGGCCAGCGCCTGGGTGTGCAGCTCGAGCGGCTGCCCGATTTCGGGCTGCTGCCGGCGCTGCAATGGCAGCGTCCGGCGGCGACGCCGGGCGCGCTGGCGCTGGGCGCCGAATGGCGGGTGCACGAACGGCGGCTGGGCCTGACGATCGCGTGGCGCGGCTTCACCCTGCGCTCCGGGTTCGACCGGCTGGACAGCGGCGCTCGCTCGCGCGAGCTGGGCCTGAGCTTCCAGGCGACGCTCTGAGCGCCTCGGCCGGGCCTGTTTGTGCCCGCCGGTGCCCTGCCTCGGCCGGCGACAATCCGGCCCATGCTGCGTTTCGATCTTCTCCACACCGACGGCCACGCGCGCCGCGGCCGGCTCACGCTCAACCACGGCGTGGTCGAGACCCCTGTTTTCATGCCGGTGGGCACCTACGGCACGGTCAAGGGCGTGCTGCCCAGCGCGCTGGAAACCATGGGCGCCGAGATCATCCTGGCCAACACCTTCCACCTGTGGATGCGCCCGGGGCTGGACGTGGTGCGCCGCTTCGGCGGCCTGCACCGCTTCGAGCGCTGGGGCCGGCCCATGCTCACCGACAGCGGCGGCTTCCAGGTGTGGAGCCTGGGCGGCGCCGATGGCAAGGGCCGCAAGATCAGCGAGGAAGGCGTGAAGTTCGCGTCGCCGGTGAACGGCGATCGCCTGTTCCTGACGCCCGAAGTGAGCATGCAGATCCAGACCGTGCTGGACAGCGACATCGTCATGCAGTTCGACGAATGCACGCCCTACCAGACCGGCGACCACATCACCACCGAGCGCGAGGCGCAGGCCTCGATGGAGCTGAGCCTGCGCTGGGCGCGCCGCAGCCGGGATGAGTTTGCGCGGCTGGAGAACCGCAACGCGCTCTTCGGCATCGTGCAGGGCGGCATGTTCGAGCACCTGCGCCAGGCCAGCCTGGACAGCCTGGTGGAGCTTGACCTGCCCGGCTACGCCATCGGCGGCGTGAGCGTGGGCGAGCCCAAGGACGAGATGTTGCGCATCATGGCGCACACGCCGCACCGCCTGCCCACGCACAAGCCGCGTTACCTGATGGGCGTGGGCACACCCGAAGACCTGGTCGAAGGCGTGGCCCAGGGCGTGGACATGTTCGACTGCGTCATGCCCACGCGCAACGCGCGCAACGGCCACCTGTTCACGCGCTTCGGCGACCTGAAGATCCGCAACGCGCGCCACCGCGATGACGAGCGCCCCATCGAGGAAGGCTGCGCCTGCCACGCCTGTGCCGGCGGCTTCAGCCGCGCCTACCTCCACCACCTGGAACGTTGCGGCGAGATGCTGGCGCCCATGCTGGCCAGCCTGCACAACCTGCATTACTACGTGGACCTGATGCGCCAGGTGCGCGCGGCGCTGGACGAAGGCCGCTTCGCCGCCTGGCGCGCGCAGTTTCACGCTGATCGGGCGCGCGGGCCGGCCTGAGGGCCGGCACGCGGCGCCTCAGCTCGCCGCCGAACGCTCCAGCGCGCTCTTGGCGCCGTCGAACTGCGCCAGCGTGCGCGCCAGGAAGGGCAGCACTGGCTGCAGCGCGCCGTGCAGCGTGTGCGGCGGGTTGGCCACGAAGACGCTGCTGCCCATCATGCCGAAGCCGCGCTCGTCGGGCTCGGCCACGGTCAGGCGCGCCAGCAGCCAGCCCTTCTTGCCGCCGCTGTCGGCCGCGGCCTTCAGGCGCGGCGGCAGCTGCGTGGCCTCGATCAACGCCACCTGCGGCAGCCAGACGATGACCACGGCCTCGGGAAAGCGCTCCAGCGCCTCGCGCAGCGCGGCCAGGGTGCGCGCGTAGTCGGTCTTGATCTCATAGGGCGGGTCGATCAGCACCACGCCGCGGCGCGTGGGCGGCGGCAGATGGCTCTTGAGCGAGGCAAAGCCGTCGCTCATCTTGACCTCCACGCCCGGCGTGTCGCCCAGGTAGGAGGCCAGGATCTTGAAGTCGGTGGGGTGCAGTTCGTGCAGGCGCAACTGGTCCTGCGGGCGCATCAGCGCCTGGGCGATGGCCGGCGAGCCGGGGTACTGCACCAGGCCCTTGCCGCCGTTGAAGCTGCGCACCAGGCCCACCAGGTCGGCCAGCGGTGCGGGCAGGTCGGCGTGTTCCCACAGCCGGCCGATGCCCAGCTCGAACTCGGCGCGCTTCTTGGCGTAGTCGCCCTGCAGCGAATAGCCGCCGGCGCCGGCGTGGGTATCCACGCAGCGCCAGCCCTTGTCCTTGAGGTTCATGTGCTGCAGCACCAGCAGCAGCACGAGGTGCTTGAGCACGTCGGCATGGTTGCCGGCGTGGAAGGCGTGGCGGTAGGCGAGCATGGCCCCGACTGTGCCACGCGGCTGAACCGTTACCCTTGCGGCATGACCACACTCTTCGACCCCATCCGCATCGGCGACATCAACCTCGCCACCCGCCTGGTGATGGCGCCGCTCACGCGCAACCGGGCCAGCCCGGGCCAGGTGCCCAACGACCTGATGCGCGAGTACTACGCGCAGCGTGCCGATCCGGCCAGCGGCGCCGGCCTGATCATCACCGAGGCTTCGCAGATCAGCCCCATGGGCCAGGGCTACCTGGACACGCCGGGTATCCACAGCGCCGAGCAGGTAGCCGGCTGGCGCCGCATCACCGACGCGGTGCACGCGCGCGGCGGGCGCATCGTCATCCAGCTGTGGCACGTGGGCCGTGTTTCGCACGTCTCGCTGCTGCCGGACGGGCAGGCGCCGCTGTCCAGCAGCGCGCGCGCGGCCAACAGCAAGACCTACATCGCCGGCGGCTTTGCGCCCTGCTCGGCACCGCGCGCGCTGTTGGTTGAAGAGATCCCGGCCATCCTGGCGCAGTACCGCCAGGCGGCGCTCAACGCCCTGGATGCCGGCTTCGACGGTGTCGAGGTGCACGGCGCCAACGGCTACCTGATCGACCAGTTCCTGCGCGACAGCATCAACGACCGCAGCGACGCCTACGGCGGCAGCATCGACCGCCGCACGCGCCTGCTGCGCGAGGTGATGCAGGCCGTGGCGGGCGCCGTCGGCGGCGGGCGCACGGGGCTGCGCCTGAGCCCGGTCACGCCGTCCAACGACGCCGGCCCTGACAGCGACCCGCAGGCGCTGATGACCCACGCCGTGGCCCAGCTGGCGCCGCTGGGCCTGGCCTACCTGCACCTGGTGGAAGGCCAGACCGGCGGCGCGCGCGACCACGCGCCCTTCGACTACGCCGCGCTGCGCCGGCATTTCGACGGCGCCTGGATGCTGAACAACGGCTACACCGGCGCCATGGCCGAACAGGCCGTGGCCGGCGGCGCGGCCGACCTGGTGGCCATCGGCCGACCCTTCATCGCCAACCCCGACCTGGGCCGGCGCCTGCGCCAGGGCGCGCCGCTCAACCCGCTGGACGCCCAGACCCTGTACGGCGGCGGCGCGGCCGGCTACACCGACTACCCCGCCCTGGATGCCGCCCTGGCCTGAGCACGGAGGCAGGCCGGGCCGCCTGGCCCTGACCCTGCTGCTGGGCCTGGCCGCGGCGCTGCTGGCCGAGCGAGTGCACCTGCCGCTGCCCTGGATGATCGGCCCGCTGCTGGCCACCGCCGGCTGCTGCGTGGCCGGGCTGCGGCTGGTGGGCTCAACAAAGCTGCGCAACGCCGGGCTGGTGGCCATCGGCATGGCGCTGGGCCTGTACTTCACGCCCGCGGCGCTGGCGGCGGTGCTGCAGCTGGCGCCGGCCCTGGTGCTGGGCGTGGCCTGGGCGCTGCTGCTGGGCTACGGCTTCTACCGCTTCCTGCTGCATGTGAACGGCGGCGACCGGGCCACGGCCTTCTTCTCGGCCACCATCGGCGGCGCTTCAGAGATGGCGCAGATGGCCGAACGCCACGGCGGCCGCGTCGACCGCGTCGCGGCGGCGCACTCGATGCGCGTGCTGCTGGTGGTGGTGCTGATCCCGGTGGGCCTGCAGCTGGCGGGAGTGCACGGCGTCGACACCGGCCTGCCCGCGGTGCAGGACCTGCGCCCGGCCGGCCTGGTGCTGCTGCTGGCCGCCGCCCTGGCCGGCGTGGCCCTGCTGCACCGCCTGCGCGCGCCCAACCCCTGGGTGCTGGGCTCGGTGCTGGTGACCATGGCGCTGTCGGGCGCCGGGGTCGAGCTCTCGGCGCTGCCGCGCGAGGCCAGCAACGCCGGGCAGTTGTTCATCGGCGTGGCGCTGGGTACGCGCTTCACGCCGGAATCGCTGCGTTCGGCGCCGCGCTGGCTGGGCAGCGTGGCCGCGGGCACGCTGGCGATGATCCTGCTTTCGCTGGGCTTTGCCTGGGCGTTGGCGCGTTTCAGCGGCCTGCACCCGGCCACAGTGCTGCTGGCCACGGCGCCGGGCGGCATTGCCGAGATGTGCATCACCGCCAAGGTGCTGCAACTGGGCGTGCCCCTGGTCACCGCCTTCCAGGTGCTGCGCTACATCGCGGTGCTGACGCTCAGCGCCCCGCTGTACCGGCGGGAACTCGCGCGCGGAACAGCTCGCGCAGGCTGACCTCGCGCGGGCCCGGCTCCAGCGTGAAGGCTTCGCCGGCGCACACCGTGCCCGGTTCCAGTACCGCGAGGTAACTGCCGCAGTAGCCCGACTGCTGCATCAGCTTGACGGCCTGCGCAAAGCCCATGGCCGCGGCGAACTTGAAGCAGGGCGTGCGCGGCTCGCTCACCGCCAGGACGCAGTGCGGCAGGCGCAGGCGGTCGCCTATCCACAGCTCGCTTTCCAGCAGGCCCTGCAGCAGCAGGTTTTCGCCCAGCAGGCCCGGCGGCAGCGCCTCGCCCCAGGCGGCGGCGCCGGCCTGGGCGCGCACAGTCTGCCAGAAGGGCAGGTGCTCGCTGGGGTAGGCGTACACGGCCTTGGACAGGCCGCCGTGCGCCGTGAGGTCGGCCTGCTCGTCGCCTTCCAGCCCCAGCGGCCGCACCGCCACCGGCCCGGCCACGGCGGTCTTGGCTATGGCGCTGAGCACCGATTGCCCTTGCATCAGGCGCTGGCGTGCGGTGCCGGTGCAGACCTTCAGAACCTGCATGGCTTGCATGTGTCAGCGCTCACGTGTTTGGTTCGACGTCATGGCGGAGAATTGTCCGCGCATCTGGCGCGCCACCGGGCGCCGGTTGGCGGCACACGCGGCGCTGTCGGTCGGGCGTCAAATCACACACGGAGAAGAAACTTGAACCTGTCAGCGATTTCCGTCTTCAAGCCGCTGCGCCGCATCGCACCCTGGCTGCTGGCCTGTGCCGCGGGCATGGCCTGCCTGGCGCAGGCGCAGACGCCAGCGCCCGCGGGTGAAGTGCCCGTGTCGTCCATCGTGTCGCCGGCGCCCGCCGCGCCCGGCACCGAGGTGGCCCCGGTGATGCAGGCCCCGGGCATCGACACCCTGGCCACGATCCGCAAGCGCGGGCGGCTGCGTGTGGGCGTCATCACGGTCGAGCCGATGGTGATGCGCGACGCCAACGGTGCTTTCAGCGGCCTGAGCATCGACGTGATGCGCCGCATGGCGCAGGAGATGGACGTCGGCATCGATTTCATCCTGACGAATTCGCTGGTGATGATCCAGGACCTGCGCGACGGCCGCTTTGACCTGCTGGCCACCGGCCTGTGGATGACCACCGAGCGCGCCATGGTCATCAACTTCACCGATCCGACGGTCAACGAGGGTGTCTACCTTGTTGCCAACCGGGCGCTGGCCGGCAAGTGGCGGCAGTTGTCCGACTACGACCAGCCCAAGGTCAGGATCGCCGTCTACTCGAACACGGCACAAGAGAAGCTGGCTCGGCGCATCTTCCCGCGCGCCACCATCGTGCGGGTGGACGGCAACGAGGTGTCGGTCGTCGCGAAGGGCGACGCGCATGCTGCGCTGGTGCCCACGCTGGCGCCCGATGCGCTGCTGCTGCGCGCGCCGGCCAGGCTCTTCCTACCGCGCGAGTTGCCGGTGAGCTACACGCCCACCGCCTTCGGCGTGCGCAAGGGCGACCCCGACTTCCTGAACTTCCTGAACACCTGGCTCAGCCTGCGCCGCGGCGAAGGCTGGCTGGAAGAGCGCGCCCGCCACTGGGTGGCTGACAAGAACGCCGGCAAGGCGCCCTGATCGCCTGCGCGCCGGCCGGCGGCCGCACTTCCGGCGGCCGCTCGTCCCCAATTGAGTGCACTGCATCACGTCATGCCGGATTTGCATGACCCTGGCCGGGGGAGCAGTTACGGCGTGATTACATTGAGCCGACAATGATGGCCCCCGGCGACGCAAGTCGGTCGCCAGACGGCATTTGGCGAGCTTCGATCAAGCCTGGCACGACGGTCGGCGCTTGCCCAATACCGTCATCCACCTCGTCACGATCGGAGCCCCTCGATGAATCGCACCCAGCCGGACGGCGCGCGCCTGAACGTCCCCGCCCATGTCAAACATGCCCGCCTGGTCGATTGGGTGGCGCAGATCGCCGCGCTGACGCAGGCCGCCGATGTCTACTGGTGCGACGGCAGCGACGAGGAGTACAAGCGCCTGTGCGACCAGCTGGTGGCCGCGGGCACGATGATGAAGCTCAACCCCGAGCTGCGCCCCAACAGCTACCTGGCGCGCAGCGACGCCGGTGACGTGGCGCGGGTCGAAGACCGCACCTACATCTGCAGCGCCAAGAAGGAAGACGCCGGCCCCACCAACAACTGGATGGCCCCGGCCGAGATGCGCGCTCTGCTCCAGAGCGGCGAGAACGCGTTGTTCAAAGGCGCCATGAAAGGCCGCACGCTGTATGTCGTGCCCTTCTCGATGGGCCCGCTGGGCAGCCACATCGCCCACATCGGCGTCGAACTCACCGACAGCCCCTACGTCGCGGTCAGCATGCGCACCATGACGCGCATGGGCCGCGGCGCGCTCGACGTGCTGGGCGCCGACGGCGACTTCGTGCCCTGCGTGCACACCGTGGGCGCACCGCTGCAGCCCGGCCAGAAAGACGTGGCCTGGCCCTGCAACCCCACCAAGTACATCGTCCACTACCCCGAATCGCGCGAGATCTGGAGCTACGGCTCGGGCTACGGCGGCAACGCGCTGCTGGGCAAGAAGTGCTTCGCGCTGCGCATCGCCAGCACCATGGGCCGCGACCAGGGCTGGCTGGCCGAGCACATGCTGATCCTGGGCGTCACCAACCCGCAGGGCCGCAAGTTCCATGTGGCCGCGGCCTTCCCCAGCGCCTGCGGCAAGACCAACTTCAGCATGCTGGTGCCGCCCGAGGGCTTCAAGGGCTGGAAGGTCACGACCATCGGCGACGACATCGCCTGGATCAAGCCGCACGACGACGGCCGCCTGTACGCCATCAACCCCGAGGCCGGCTACTTCGGCGTGGCCCCGGGCACCAACTACCACACCAACCCGAACTGCATGGATTCGGTGAAGCACGACGCCATCTTCACCAACGTCGCGCTCACCGACGACGGTGACGTCTGGTGGGAAGGCATGACCGACGCCGCGCCGGCGCACCTGATCGACTGGCAGGGCCGCGACTGGACCCCGGCCATGGCCAAGGAAACCGGCGCCAAGGCGGCGCACCCCAATTCGCGCTTCACCGTGGCCGCCACCAACAACCCGGTGCTCGACGCGCAGTGGGACGACCCCAACGGCGTGGCCATCGACGCCTTCATCTTCGGCGGCCGGCGCAGCACCACGGTGCCGCTGGTGACCGAGGCGCGCAACTGGGCCGAAGGCGTGTACATGGCCGCCACCATGGGCAGCGAGACCACCGCTGCCGCCGCCGGTCAGCAGGGCGTGGTGCGCCGCGACCCCTTCGCCATGCTGCCCTTCATGGGCTACAACATGGCCGATTACTTCCAGCACTGGCTGGACCTGGGCGAGCGGCTGTCCGCCGCCGGCGCCAAGCTGCCGCGCATCTACTGCGTCAACTGGTTCCGCAAGGGCGCCGACGGCAAGTTCGTGTGGCCCGGCTACGGCGAGAACATGCGCGTGCTCGACTGGATGCTGGGCCGGCTGGAAGGCCAGGCCGGCGGCTCCGAGAACGTGTTCGGCACCAGCCCGCGCTACGAAGACCTGCGCTGGGACGGTTTGAACTTCACGCGCGAGCAGTACGCCAGCGTCATCGGCATCGACCGCGCCGCCTGGCAGCAAGAGCTGGTGCTGCACGCCGAGCTGTTCAAGCAGCTCGAATACCACCTGCCGGCGCAACTGCCGGCCACGCGCGCGCGCATCGAGAAGAGCCTGGCTGCCGCGGCCTAGAGCGGCCGGTTCAGCAGACGAGTGCCGGCGCCTCTGCGGTGGCGTCGGTGCGCCTGAACAGCACCAGGTCGTGCGATGTCAATCGCAGGCCCACGCGGCTGCCCACGGCGTATTCGTGGTCGGACGGCGCCAGCGCCAGCACCGTGGCGCCGCTGTCCAGTGCCAGCGTGTACAGGGTTTCGGCGCCGCGGAAGGCGCGCGCCAGCAGCCGCGCCTGTATCGGGCTGGCGTCGTCCAGCGTCACGTCCTGCGGGCGCACCAGCAGGTCCACCGCGCCGCTGTTGCCCAGCGGGTCGCCACAGTCGGCGCAGCGCAGCGGCCAGGCGCTGCGCACCGGGCCCAGTTCCAGCCGCGCCGCGTGGCCGTCGATCAGCTCGCCCGGCAGCAGCACGCCTTCGCCGATGAAGCCGGCCACGAAGCGGTTGGCCGGCCGGTGATACAGCTGCAGCGCCGTGCCCCATTGCTGCAGCTTGCCGGCGCGCAGGATGCCGATCTCGTCGGCGATGGCAAAGGCCTCGTGCTGGTCGTGCGTGACCAGCAGCGCGGTCGTGCCCTGGGCCTTGAGCAGCGCGCGCAGTTCGGTGCCCAGACGCTCGCGCAGGTCGGCGTCCAGGCTGGAGAAGGGCTCGTCCAGCAGCAGCAGGCGCGGTGCCGGGGCCAACGCGCGCGCCAGCGCCACGCGCTGCTGCTGGCCGCCCGAGAGTTCATGCGGATGCCGCTGCGCCATCGCGCCCAGGCCCACGGTGTCGAGCATCTGCGCCACGCGCTCGGCCGCGCCGGCCCGGCCGCGCAGCCCGAAACCCACGTTCTGCGCCACCGTGAGGTGCGGAAACAGCGCCAGATCCTGAAACACCATGCCCACGCGGCGGTGCTCGGGCGCCACCAGCAAGCCGGGGCGGGCGACGCGTTCGCCGTCCAGGCGGATCTCGCCGGCCAGCACCGGTTCGAAGCCGGCCACCGCGCGCAACACCGTGGTCTTGCCGCAGCCCGAAGGCCCCAGCAGGCAGCCGATGCTGCCGCGCGCCAGCGTCAGCGACAGGCGCTGCACCACGGCCTTGCGGCCGTAACCGGCGTCCAGGCTCTCGATGGCGAGCCAGGGTGCAGGATTCGCGGATGATGCGGCTGCGCTGAGCATGTTGAGATGATAATCGTTCTCATCCGCATCCAGACTTGCCCCTGATCAAGATTCCATGACTTTTTCGCCCACCACGGCCACCGTCACCACCATCGCGCCGCCCACCACCGGCGCGCCGCTGCGCCTGGGGCTGGCCGGCGTGGCCGTGCTGGTGGCCCTGCTGCTGGCGGCACCACTGCTGTCGGTGGTCTACACCGCGCTCGACACCGGCAGCACCGACACCTGGGCCCACCTGGCCAGCACCGTGCTGCCCGAGTACGTGCTCAACACGCTGCTGCTGTGCGCCGGTGTGGCCAGCGGGGTGTTCGGCCTGGGCGTGGGCGCGGCCTGGCTGGTGACGCGCTATGAGTTCACCGGCCGCCGCGTCTTCGAATGGGCGCTGGTGCTGCCGCTGGCCATGCCGGCCTACGTGATGGCCTACGTCTACACCGACCTGCTGCAGTTCACCGGCCCGCTGCAGACGGCCCTGCGCGAGGCCTTTGGCTGGGGCCGCGCTGATTACTGGTTTCCGGAGGTGCGCTCGCTGGGCGGCGCCGTGGCCATGCTGTCGCTGGCGCTGTACCCCTACGTCTACATGCTGGCGCGCACCGCGTTCATTGAGCGCGCCGGCGGCATGGTGGAAGTGGGCCGCTCACTGGGCCTGTCGCCCGCCGCGGCCTTCTGGCAGTTGAGCCTGCCGCTGGCGCGCCCGGCCATTGCCGGTGGCGTGGCGCTGGCGCTGATGGAGACGCTGGCCGACTTCGGCACCGTGGCCTACTTTGCCCTGCCCACCTTCACCACCGGCATCTACCGCGCCTGGTTCTCGCTGGGCGACCGCGCCGCGGCGGCACAACTGGCGCTGGCACTCCTGGGTTTCGTGGTGGCGGTGCTGGCGCTGGAGCGCGCCTCGCGCGGGCGCGCCCGCTTCCACGACACCGGCGCGCGGCGCCAGGCCGCGCCGCGCGTGCCGCTGCCCGGCGCGCGCTCGGCGCTGGCGGCGCTGGCCTGCGCGTTGCCGCTGTTCGGCGGCTTTGCGCTGCCCGCCGGGCTGCTGCTGCGCCTGACGCTCGGCGGCGGCGACGAGCAGTTCGGCCCGCGCTTCCTCACGCTGGCCTGGCACAGCGTCACCCTGGCCGGGCTGGCCGCCATCTTTGCCGTGCTGCTGGCGCTGCTGCTGGCCTACGCGGCGCGCACCCACCGCGGCGCCAGCACGCGGCTGGCGCACCGCGTCGGGGCGCTGGGCTATGCCCTGCCGGGCACGGTGATCGCGGTGGGCGTGCTCATCCCGGTGACGCGGCTGGACCATGCGCTGGCCGCACTGGCGCAGTCGACGCTGGGCTGGAACCCGGGCCTGCTGATCACCGGCACCATTGCCGCGCTGGTCTACGCCTGCGTCGTGCGCTACCTGGCGGCGGCACTGCAGTCGGTGGACGCCGGCCTGGCGCGCATCACCCCGGTGATGGACGACGCCGCGCGCAGCCTGGGCGACAGCCCGGCGCAGGCGCTGTGGCACGTGCACCTGCCGCTGCTGCGCGGCAGCCTGCTCACGGCGGCCCTGCTGGTGTTCATCGACGTGATGAAGGAGTTGCCGGCGACGCTGGTGATGCGCCCCTTCAACTTCGACACCCTGGCCACGCAGGCCTACACCCTGGCCAGCGACGAGCGCCTGGCCGAGGCCTCGACCGCCGCGTTGGCGATCGTGGCCGTGGGGCTGCTGCCGGTCATCGTGCTGTGCCGGCGCATTGCCAGCCGGTAGTCTGCAAAGCCCCTGCGCTTGGGCAATCCGGGTGCCCATGGGCCTGCGCGAGCCGTGTATTGCTGTACCCGCCGACGACGATCAGACGTCGGCGACGAAGCACGACGCCGCGAAGCGCTCCCGCAGAATCGCCGACAGCTCGTCCACCGCCACGACGCTGCGGCGTACTTCTTTGCTGTCTTCACGGGCGCGCAGCAGGGGCGTGTCATCCAAAGCCAGGAAGCGCCGGTCGCCGCTGGGGATCGAAGGGCCAGCAAAGTAGAGCAGGCAAAAGCTGTTGGGTGGCGGCGGCTTGGGCGCTTCGGGGTCGCTGTCGCTCCTGCCACCGAGCCCGGAGGCCGCGGCAGCAGCGCCAACGCGCTTGAACATCGCGGGCGGGATCGCAGCCGACGACACCTGCATGCTGAGCAGCGCGAGCATCACGTCCTCGCGCTTGGGGTTGCGCAGCCATTGCAGTTCGAACCCGGCGGCGCCGAGGAAGTCGCTCCAGGCCTGCCCGTCCAGGCGCACACCCGGTAGCTGCGTCGAATGGTCGATGTGGTCGACCGTGATCACCAGGGCGCGGCGACGGCGGCTCGGGGGTGCCAGCCGCAGGTACACATCGCCGTTCATGTCGGTGGCAATGAACGGTCGCTGGCGCCCATTGGTCTGCGCGAGCACCTTGTGGACCGTGCGCGCCAGCGCCAGGCTCAGCGACACCTGATCCGACGCCATCTCCGCCAGCAGGTTCTTCGTGAAGCCCGCGCCTTCATAACCCACCTGGCTGGACGACGTCGCTGACACGAAAACCTGGCCTTCCAGGTCGGTGCGCATCGCCTCGCGCTGGACGGCTTCCTTCAGCGCCAGCGCGGCGGCTTCGTCGGCCCGACTTCGCATGCGCTCCAGCTCCCGCGCCTCGCGCACGAACATGTAGCCCAAGGTACCCATGCCGGCGCTCAGCACCGCGCCCGCCACACCGCCGGCCACGGTGCGGCGGCGCAACTGCCGGGTTGCGGCTTCGCGCAGGGTCAGCGCCTGGGCCTGCTCGGCCACCGCGTGGGCCAGTTCGTCCAGGCGTTGCCGCTCCAGGTTCTCGCGCTGCGCCGACGCTTCGGTGCTGTGGGTGATGTAGCGGCGTTGGTCGTCGGTGATCTCGGGCGCGCCGGCATGCCAGCACGTGGCCCAGGCCTGACTGCCGGCCAGCTCGGCACCGCGCAGCAGCAGGGCATCGTCTTGACCGCGGGCCAGCCAGCGCCCGGCCAGTTCGGCGAGGCGGGTGTGCTCGCGGATCCAGTCCAGATCGACGCGCAAGGCGTCGGCCAGACGGCCCAGTGCGCGCGCGAAGGACTGGCCCGGCCCGAAATCGATGAAGTTGAGCTTGCGCAGCAGCGGCGGAACGTCGTTTTCCGACACCGGCGCTGCCACCACCGGAACGATGCGCTTGGACAGCGCGCTGGCCTTGTCCACCTCCCAGGCACAGCGCCGCGACCCGACCGAGCGCGGCGACAGCAGGAACACCACCGTATCGGCTTGCCGCAGCAGGCTTTCCAGGCGCTGCTCCCAGTCTTCTGCGGCAGCGATGTCGTGCTTGTCGAGGATGGGGTCGAAGCCGAGCAGCTCGAGGCCGATCATCAGCTCCTCGGCCAGCGCGGCAGCATCCCCTCGGGCGTAGGAGATGAAGATGCGGAGTCGGGTGCTGGCGTCCATCAGCGTTCGGCTGCTCCCCTGCGATGCAGCCGCCGGGGTGGCGCTGGATGCACAGTCGCCGCCATGGTAGCCACACCAGCCCCGACCGGGGCCTGGCGCCTACTTCCAGCCGGCGCGGTCGTACACGCGCTGCGCCAGGGCCGCGTTCTTGGCCAGGTCGCCCACCGCCAGCGCGTCGGGGCGGAAGCTGCCCAGCTTGTCCAGCGCCGGGTTCCTGGCCGCCGCGGTCTTGACCACGGGCCACTCGTTGTTGCCATCGGCAAAGTAGACCTGGGCCTCGTCGCTGGCCAGGTATTCCAGGAACTTGACGGCCGCGGCCTTGTTGGGCGCGTGCTTCAGGATGCCGGCGCCCGAGACGTTGATGTGCGCGCCCCAGGTGGCCTGGTTGGGCCAGACCACGCCCAGCTTGGCCATCACCGCCTGGTCGGCGGCGGAGGTGGAGCGCATCAGCCGCGCCACGTAGTAGGTGTTGGCAAGGGCCACGCCGCATTCGCCCGCGGCCACCGACTTGAGCTGGTCGGTGTCGCCACCGCGCGGCGGCCGCGCGAAGTTGGCCACCAGGCCACGCGCCCAGGCCTCGGTGGCGGCTTCGCCCACGTGGGCGATGAAGGCCCCGCCCAGCGACAGGTTGTAGGGGTGGCCGCCCGAACGAACGCAGACCTGGCCCTTGAGCTGGGGGTTGGCCAGCGACTCGTAGGTGGGCACCTGGTCGGGCTTGATGACGAACTTGTTGTAGACGATGACGCGCGCGCGCGTCGAGAACGCCGCCCAGTTGGGCGTGCGCAGGTTGGCCGGCACGCGCTCGTCGATGATCTTGCTTTGCAGCGGCTGGAACAGGCCCAGCTTGTCGGCCACTTCCAGGCGCGAGGCGTCCACGGTGATCAGCAGGTCGGCCGGGCTGGCCGCGGCCTCGTTGCGGATGCGCTCGACCAGCTCGTCCTCCTTGCCGTCGAGCCGGTTGATGCGGATGCCGGTGGCCTTGGTGAAGTTGGCGTACAGCGCCTCGTCGGTCTGGTAGTGGCGGGCCGAGTAGATGTTGAGCACGCCCTGCGCCTGCACCGGGGCGGCAAGGGCAAAGCTGGTGGCCAGGGCGGCGGCAAGGGTCTTGAGGACGGAGCGCATGGTGGGCGATCGGAGGTTGAAAGGGATGCGTACATGATAACGCGAATCATTCGCATTTGGCAAATCCGACCGACGGGCGCTGCACCCCGACAATGGCCGCAGGAACAAGGCTCATGAAACTGCAACTGCTGTCCGACCTGCACCTGGAGACCGAACACTTCGAGCCCCAGCCCGCCCCCGGCGCGCAGGCGCTGGTGCTGGCCGGCGACATCGACGCCGGCTGGGAGGGCTATCGCCGCTTTGCCGGCTGGCCGGTGCCGGTGCTGGTGATCGCCGGCAACCACGAATACGACGGCCGCGACTTCGACCAGGCGGCCGCTGGCCTGCGCGCGCTGTGCACCGAACTGGGCTTCACGCTGCTGGAGCGTGAAACCCTGGTCCTGACCGACGCCGACGACGGCCACCGCGTGCGCGTGCTGGGCAGCGCGCGCTGGAGCGACTTCGACCTCTTCGGCGCCGCGCAGCGCCCGCGCGCCGAACGCGCCGCCGAGTACTTCATGCGCCTGATGGGCAGCACGCGCGGCGGCCAGCCCTTCGGCACAGCGGCGGTGCGCGCCGAGGCCCTGCTGTGCCGCGCCTGGCTCGAGGCCGAACTGGCCAAGCCGCCCCGCGGCGCCTGGGACAAGACACTGGTGATCACTCACTTTGCACCCAGCCTGCGCAGTGCCGACCCGCGCTACGGCCGGCAGCCGGGCAGCGCGAGCTTCTGCAATGCCGACGACGACCTGCTGCCGCGCGCCGACCTGTGGCTGCACGGCCACCTGCACTGCCGCCACGACTACACGGTGGACCGCCCCGGCCGCCGCCCGGTGCGCGTGGTCTGCAACGCGCGCGGCCTGGCGCACAAGGGTGAAGACCTGGGTTTCGACCCGCTGTGCGTGGTCGAGATCTGAAACTGCCGAAGCCGCGGGTTCAGGCGCCGCTGCGCACCGGGCCGCACAGGCCTTGCAGGCAGGTGTGCATCACCCAGTCGACGATCTGCTCGTCGCTGAAGCGTCCGCCGGCCTTCAGAAAGGCCGGCACCGGGTCGCAGGCGCGCGCGAACACGGTGTACAGCACCACCTCGGGCGGCAGCTCCGGCGCGATGGCGCCGTCGGCCTGGGCCTGCACGATCCACTCGCCCAGACGCTCGCTCACTTCCATCAGCAGGTCCAGGTAGGACTTGCTGGCCAGCAACTCGGCGCGCAGGCTCGAGTTGTGCGAGGGCAGCGTGGGCATCTCGCCCGCCAGTTGCGTGTACAGCGCCCAGCGCGTGACGGCGTCCAGCCGTTGCAGTGCCGTGCAGTCAGGCCGCGCCGCGATGGCTTCGATCTCGGTCAGCGTGCGCTGCAGCAGGCGCACCATGGCGGCGGCGGCCAGGGCCTCTTTCGAGGCGAAGTGCTTGTACAGGCTGGCCTTGGCGATGCCCACGTCGGCGGCCACCTCGTCCACCGTCATCAGGTCGAAGCCCTTGTCGGCGAGCAGCCGGTTCACTGACGAGACGATGGCGTCCTCGCGCACGCGCAGGACTTGCTCACGGAAGGACAGTCGGGCCATGCCCCGATTCTAGCGGCGCTTAGACAGCTTCGTCGCGACCTGAACGTGCCAGTCGCGAATTGCCCTGATGGTTCAGGCCGAGCGCTTGCCGCGCAGGGAAAGGCGCCGGATCCAGCCGGGCTTGGCCGCGGCGGGCTTGGCGTGGGGCGCGCGCTCGGCTTCGTCGAAGCTGGCTTCCAGCCCGAAGGCGGTGCCCATGTCAGCCGGATCGGGCTGCGTCGGGCGCTGCCCGCTGCGCCAGCCCTGGAACCAGCGATTCGGTGTGCCGGCGTTGCTCATGAAGTGCCCCTTGTTGTCCCCGGTTACCAGTGTCACGGCGCTTGCGATTTCCCGCATCCTGAAAAGCGGGGACGGCGTGCGCCATTTCACGCCGGGCTGCCGAGGGTTGCGTCATCGCTACAATCGCGCCCCTTTTACGCCAGAAGCCCATGCCTCACGCGCGACCGGGATTCGTCGCCATCGACTTCGGCACCTCCAATTCGGCCGTGGCCCTGCCGCAGGGCGCAGGCGTGAAGCTGGTAGCGCTGGAAGGCGGCCAGCCGACCATGCCCACGGCCGTGTTCTACCGCGCCGACACGCCCACGCAACAGGTCGACGCCGAGCGCCTGTACGGCCGCGCCGCGCTGGCCGCCTACGTGGAAGGCGTGGACGGGCGGTTGATGCGTTCGATGAAGAGCATCCTGGGCTCGTCGCTGCTGGACCAGAGCACCGACATCGGCGCCGGCCGCTCCGTGCGCTACCGCGACGTGGTGGTGGGCTATCTTCGCTACCTCAAGCGCAGCGCCGAAGCCGAAGCCGGCAAGACGCTGCCGCGCGTGGTGCTGGGCCGGCCGGTGTTCTTTGTCGACGACGACCCGGCGCGCGACGCCCAGGCCCAGGCCGCGCTGGAAGCCGCGGCGCGCGCAGTGGGCTTTGCCGAGGTGCGCTTCCAGTACGAGCCCATCGCCGCGGCGCTGGACTACGAGGCGCGCGCGCCGCGCGAGCAACTGGTGCTGGTGGCCGACATCGGCGGCGGAACGTCCGACTTCTCGTTGGTGCGCGTGGGCCCGGCGCGGCGCGGCCGGGTCGAGCGCCGCGACGACATCCTGGCCAGCCACGGCGTTCACCTGGCCGGCACCGACTTCGACCGCCACGTCGAGCTGGCCGCCATCCTGCCGCTGCTGGGTTATCGCAGCCTGCGCCCGCCCCGCAAGCCCACGGAGGCGGGCGAGGCGCCGCGTGAAGTGCCCAGCGGCGTCTACTTCGACCTGGCCACCTGGCACCTGATCAACACCGTCTACGCCCCGGCGCGCGTGGCCGAGTTGCGTTCGATGAAGGGCTGGTACCAGGACCCGCGCCACCACGCCCGCCTGATGACCACGGTGCAGGATCACCTGGGCCATGCGCTGGCCAACGCCGCCGAGCAGGCCAAGATCGATGTGGCGCTGCAGGGTGCGGCGCACATCGACCTGGGCGCGCTGGAATCCGGCCTGGGTGCCGAACTGGCCGAGGCCCAGGCCGCCGCGGCGATCGAGGCCGACCTGGAGCGCATCGTGCTGGCCGCGCGCCAGACCGCCGCGCTGGCCGGCGTGACGCCGCAGCAGGTGGACGCGCTGTACTTCACCGGCGGCTCCACCGGGCTGCAGCCGCTGGTGGACCGCATCGCTGCCGGCTTTCCGGGCGCCGAGCTTGTGCGCGGCGACCGCTTTGCCAGCGTGGCCCAGGGGCTGGGCCAGCATGCCAGAGTCGTCTACGGCTAGAGCCTGCCGCCGTTGGCCTTGTAGCGCGCCACGCTCTTGCGCAGGTCATCCAGCGGCTCGCAGGGCGTGCGGCACAGCCGGGCCAGATCGGCCAGGCGGGCCTCGGCGCCGGGCAGGTCGCCCTTCATCAGCGCCAGTTCGCCGGAGTATTCCAGCGCACCCATGTGGCGCGGGTTGATGCGCAGCGCGGCGTCGTAGTAGCGCTGCGCCGCGGCCAGGTCGGGCGGGCTCTGGTTGCGCAGCGCATAGCCCATCAGGTTGTTCCAGTCGGCTTGGCTGGTGGCGTTGACGCGGCGCAGTTCGCTCAACGCCGCGGGCCAGCGCCGCGCCTGGATCTGCTCGCGTGCCTCGGCCAGCGGGTCGGTTTCGGTCGGCGGCGACATCGGGGTGTCGTCGGCGCGCACCGACAGCGCGGCCAGGCCCAGCAGCAGGGCGGCGGCGGCCAGGCGAGTGGGGAACAGAAGTTGGCGCATGGCGATCGGCACTGGGTGATGGGGCCCGCAGTGTCGCCCCAAGTGCCCCAGCCTGTCAGCCCTTGGCGCCGCGCGGGCGCCGGGCCGGGCGGGTGGGCCGCGCCGGGCGCCGCACCGGAGCGCGCGGCCGGGTGACGTCGGCGATGAGCATGAGCGCGCGCACGATGTCCTGCACCGCCTCGGCCAGGTCGGCCGGCGGCTCGAGAGTGTCGATGACCGCGATCAGCGCGTCGGCGTCTTCCAGGTCGTCGGGGTCGAAGTGCATGAACAGCAGGGCCAGCGGCTCCACCAGTTCCGGGTCGTCCACGGCCATCAGTTCGGGAAAGTGCTCCATCGCCGCTGCAAAGCCGGCGGTCCAGGGCAGCACGCAGTCGGCCGGCGTGGCTTCACCTTCCAGCGGAAAGATCCAGGGGTCGAACCACTGGCGCTGGCCGATGGCCTGGTCGAGCTCGTCGTGGCGGCGCAGCACCAGGGCCTGCAGTTCGTCCAGCACCGGGCCGGCCGGCGCGGCGCGGCCGTCGACATCGCAGACGTGTGCCAGCCAGCGCGCGGGCGGCGGGCGGCGCGGCTGCAGCAGCACGCCGCACAGGTAGCCGTCCAGCGCCGACACGTCCAGCGGCTGCAGCGGCGGCGGCAGGCTGTCCAGCAGGAACTGCAGGCGTTCGATGTCGGTGTCGGCTAGCGGCAGGATGTTCGGCATGGTCTCCCCACGACAGGGGATTTGCACCCTGCAAGCCCGCGGCTAGATTGGCCCCACTCGGCGCCGCGGCGGGCGGATTGTCCCGCAAGCGCGGCCCGGGCCGGCAACGGCCAGGCGATTTCGTACGGTCCCAACGACGTCCTTCTCGGAGGACTTGCACGAGCCCGCTGCGCAAGCAGCGGGCTCCTTTTTTGTGCGCCCGGCACGGGCGCACTCTTGCGGGTGCAGGTCCCGCCGCAAGCTGATCACAGCGAACGAAGCGAAGCGCAACTGCATGAGGGTGACCAAGTGGGGGGAGGAATCGTGGAGCGAAGCTGCGGGCAGATGAATAAGAACCGGATAGAAGGCGCCGCCGAGCAGGGCGAGCGGGCCATGAACCGCGAAGCTCTCGCTATCAAGGCGAGGTGGCGTAGATCCGGCGGATATGCAACGAAGGAGTGTGTTCGTAGCGGGGGAGATCTCGCCTTGTGGGTGCTCTGCGAAGCAGCGGCGAAGACAAAGGGCGACGGCTGCTGCAAGACGGGTGGTGTGGCAGGGGCGCCTCCTGTCATGGAAGCCCCCTATCCCGATGTCGCGCGGCGCGACTCAGCGCAGCGCCGGCAGCGCCGGGTGGCGCAGGTGCTGCAGCGTGATGGCCTCGGCGCGCCCGTCCTGGCCGCTGCGCCGGCACAGGTCGGCCAGCAATTGCCAGTGGCCGCGATTGGCGGGTTCGGTGCGGGTCGCGCGTTCGGCCATCGCCAGGGCTTCGCGCAGATCCTGGGCCGAGGCCTGAGATCCCGACTTCAGGCGTGCCAGTGCGGTCAGCGCTGGCGCGAAGTCGGGCCACGACTTCAGCGTCGCGCGAAACGCCGACACGGCCTCCGCCTTGCGGCCGCGCGCGTGCCAGGCTTCGCCCTCGAAGTACTGACCCAAGGGGTCGTCGCCGCGCGCCTGCAGCACCGGGCGCCAGCTGGCCTGCGCCTTCTCGGCCTGCTTGTCGTGCAACTGCAGCGCACCCTGCGCCAGCAGGCCGAAGTACGGCGGCTGCTCGACTTCACGCAGCCGGGCGATCGCGGATGCGGCCGCGCCGCGGTCGCCGTTGACCGCGGCACAGAGGGCGAACACGCCCAGGGCGGCTACATCCGGAACCTGCCGCGCCAGCACCGTCGTGGCGATGTCGCACGCCCGCGCCCAGCGTCCACGGCTGAGCGATTCCAGCGCATCGCTGCCCGTGGCTGCTGTCGACCTGTCCTCGAGCGCGCCGAGGGGGCCCGCCAGCGCCGGCGCGGGCGAGCCCGGTGGCGGGGCCCCGCTGGTCGGCATCTCTGTCGGCGCCGCCCGGCAGGGCGCGCTCAGGCAGGAGACCGCCAGGATGGCGGCGAGCAGCGGGTGCATTGCGGTCATGGCGGCCTTCTCCGGTTCTGCTGCGGGCGGGAGCACTCAAAGCGCCTTGCGGCGCCGGCCGGCGGCGGTGGCGGCGGCGAGCCCGAGGCCGATGAGGGCCAGCGTTCCGGGCTCGGGCGCGTTGTGGTCGCCGATCTGCGTCGCGTTCAGGATGTTGATCGCCCAGGCGGTGGACAGCTGCCGGCCCCAGTAGCTGTAGCCGTTCCAGTAGCCGCTGGCCGCGTTCTGGCTGTTGACCAGGTACTGCGAGTAGTCCTCCCACCAGTTCCAGGGATCGGACGCGTTGTCCTTGACCTGGGCGGCGGCGCCGTACATGAAGTTGTCGATCGCGGTGCCGGTGAGCCCGATCTCCGCTTCGAGGCCCTTGTAGACCGACCACATCGCGTAGGGATGGCCGAAGTTGCCCTCCCAGGTGCTGTTGGCGGTCGACGTCCAGTTGCTGTTCAGGTAGTTCAGCGCCTGGGTCCTGCCCAGGGTGTCGCCGGGCTTGGTGCCGTCGTAGCCGGCGAAGGCCATCGACGCCAGCAGCCCGCCGGTCTTGGACGGCGTCACCGGTGCGGAGCCGCCGCAGGGCTGGTCGTAGCCGGCGCCGCCGTTGGAGGAGCACTGGATGTAGTCGATCCAGAAGCGCAGTTCGTCCTTCACGTACTGCGGCACCACCACGCCGGGCACCGACTGCGCGAAGGTCAGGCCGATGGCCCCCCATTGCGCGGTCGAGCCGTCGGACTGGCCGGTGCTCGGGGTGTAGCGCCAGCCGCCGCGGAAGCCCGGGATGGCGGCGTTTCCCTGCGTCGTCTGGCCCCAGATGAACGCATCTGCGGCGTCCTGGATGATGTCGACGTAGCTGCGGCCGTTGACGGCCGCGTTGCTGCTCACGACCGTGGTCGTCGGCGTGATGCCCAGGCCCGCCGCGGTGGCGCGCGCCAGCGCGGGCAGCACCAGGCCGGTGACGTAGGTCGACTCGTTGCCACCCCAGGTCAGCGCCTTCAGGTTGCCGTTCATGTCGGAAGCCACCAGGTTGGGTGAGCCCCCGGTGCCGATGTTCTTCTGCGCCGAGATGGCGAGCGGACTGGCCGTGTCCATCAGGTACTGCAGGCCGCGGCTGACGGTGGCGCTGTAGTCCGCGCTGCCCCAGCCGCCGGGCTTGTTCTTCTGCTCGATGAAGGCGAGCAGTGCCGACGAGGTGTCGGCGGCGCAATACCCCGATTCGCACCAGTAGCCGCTGGCGGTGTTCTGCTGGCTTGCCAGCCACGCCAGACCCGAGTCGATCGCGGCCTGCTTCTGTGCCTCGGTCGATGCCTGCGACGACATCGCCACCAGGGCGGCCGTCGCGACGATGCTTGCCTTCCAGAATGCCTTGCTCTTCATGGCTCTACCTCGAGAAGTAAGTTGATGTCCAACTCTCACTCGTGGAGCGCCGTCAAGGACTGTTGCGGCGGCGGTCCGCGCGCATCAAATCAGTAGCAATACGTATGCCGTAATTCACACTTTTGTGATAATCGATTGATGCTGCAAGACAATTCCCGTTACGGCGTCATGGCTATGAACGCGGCGTGTAAACAGGTTCGACACCTAATCCGCGCGCCTGCGGCGATGCCATCGCGCGATAGGGTCGGCGCGCGTCATGCCGACTAGACTGTGTCTTTCGCCAGCGTAGGAGATCGACCATGGGCGCCACCGAAGCCTTCACCCAGACCCTCGACATCACGCACTGGATCGCCGGCGCGCCGCATCGCGGCAGCGGCGACCGCCGGCAGACGGTATGGAACCCGACGACCGGCCAGCCCGCGCGCCAGGTGCTGCTGGGCAGTGCCGACGATGTGGGCACGGCCGTGGCTGCCGCGCGCGCGGCGCAGCCGGCCTGGGCCGAGATGCCGCCGATCCGGCGTGCACGCGTGCTCAACGCCTTTCTGGCGCTGCTGAACCAGCACAAGGACCGCCTGGCGGCGATGATCACCGCCGAGCACGGCAAGGTCTTCACCGACGCGCAGGGCGAGGTGGCACGCGGCATCGACATCGTCGAATTCGCCTGCGGCATTCCGCAACTGCTCAAGGGCGACTACACCGACCAGGTGAGCACCGGTATCGACAACTGGACGCTGCGCCAGCCGTTGGGCGTGGTGGCCGGCATTACGCCCTTCAACTTTCCGTGCATGGTGCCCTGCTGGATGTTTCCGGTGGCGCTGGCCTGCGGCAACGCCTTCATCCTGAAGCCCAGCGAGCGCGACCCCAGCCCGGCGCTGCTGATGGCCGAACTGCTCAAGCAGGCCGGCCTGCCCGACGGCGTGTTCAGCGTCGTGCAGGGTGACAAGGTGGTGGTCGATGCGCTGCTCACGCACCCGGACGTGAAGGCGCTCAGCTTCGTCGGCTCCACCCCCATCGCGCAGTACATCTATGAGACCGGCGCGCACCACGGCAAGCGCGTGCAGGCGCTGGGCGGCGCCAAGAACCACATGGTGGTGATGCCCGACGCCGACCTGGGCCAGGCCGTGGACGCGCTCATCGGCAGCGCCTACGGCAGCGCCGGCGAGCGCTGCATGGCCATCAGCGTGGCGGTGCTGGTGGGCGACATCGCCGAGCGCATCGTGCCGCTGCTGGCCGAGCGCACGCGCGCGCTCAAGATCAAGAACGGCATGGAGCTCGACGCCGAGATGGGCCCCATCGTCACGCGCGAGGCCTGCACGCGCATCGAGAACTACATCGGCGTCGGCGTCGAAGAAGGCGCGCGCCTGGTGGTGGACGGCCGCGGCTGCAAGGTGCCCGGTTTCGAGGGCGGCTTCTTCACCGGCGGCACGCTGTTCGACCACGTGACGCCGGCCATGCGCGTGTACCGCGAAGAGATCTTCGGCCCGGTGCTGGTGTGCGTGCGCGTGCCCGACATGGCCGCCGCGCTGGCGCTGGTCAACGCCCACGAATACGGCAACGGTGTGGCCTGTTTCACCAGCGACGGCGGCGTGGCGCGCGAGTTCGCGCGCCGCGTGCAGGTCGGCATGGTGGGCATCAACGTGCCCATCCCCGTGCCCATGGCCTGGCACGGCTTCGGTGGCTGGAAGAAGAGCCTGTTCGGCGACATGCACGCCTACGGCGAGGAAGGCGTGCGCTTCTACACCAAGCAAAAGAGCGTCATGCAGCGCTGGCCCGACAGCATCGGCAAGGGTGCCGAGTTCGTGATGCCGACGGCGCGCTGAAGGCCGGCTTCATGCCGGGTTGCGATCGATGACATTGGGGCGAGCAGCGGCGCACGGCCAGTCGACGAGGGTCGAGCCAAGCCGCACCGGGGTCAGCAGCACTGCATTCAGCCGCCATTGGATCTGCTTGCTTTTGTGATTTCGCACGGGGCCCCTCCGCGGCGGCCGTGGCACGGGGGGCCGGCTGACGCCCCAGCACCCGACAGGACCGGCGGGCGCGAGCGGTAGACCGACCGAGTCGACTGACCCGGCCTGTCGACTCGGCTTCGCTGTCCTGCGGCCGGTTCAGGGCGTGGCGGTGTCCAGTTCGCGCCGCTCGAACACGTAGTCGGTATCGCCCTGGTGGCCGGCGGCGCGCGAGGCGCCGTACTGCGGCGTCTGCGGGAAGTCTTTCACCACGCCGGCGCGCACGCGCTCGAACAGGTTGCTGCCGGGCTGCCACTGGTCCAGGCCTTCCAGCGCGCGCATCAGGTGCCAGGCAAAGACCGAGTGGCCTTCGCGGCCCTCGTCGGCCACCGGTTCGTTGCCGCCCGAGGACATCACCACCACGGCGCGGCGGTCCAGCAGCCGCCCGGCGTCGCCGCCCTGCACCACCTGCACGCGCTCGTTGCCGGCCAGCGTGCCCGAGTAGCAGCTGTCGGACACCAGCATCAGCTGGCGCGAACCGATGGCCGCGACCATGCGCGCGATGTCGGCGTTGGCCAGCCAGCTGCGCGGCTCGCCCGCGTCCACGTCGGACGGCAGCCAGAAGCCGGTGTCCACGCCGTTGATCGGCACCACCACGCCGTGGCCGGCGTAGTAGACGATGACCGAGTCGTCGGCGTCGGCTTCGAGTGCCAGCTTGTTGAAGGCGCGCACGATGGACTCGCGGCTGGCGTCTTCCAGCACCTGCGTCTCGTAGCCCAGGCGGGTTTCGAGCAGTGCACGCACGGCGCGCACGTCGGGCACCGCGCCTTCGAGCTGCGGCACGGCCTTGTCGGCGTAGCGGTTCACGCCGATCAGCAACGCCAGCTTGCGCTCGATGCGCGGCAGCACCGCCTGCTTGACCTTGCGCTGCCCCGGCTTGCGCGCCTTGGCCAGCGGCTTGGCCGTGGCCCCGGCGCGTGCCGCTGCCGCGCGCGCGGCGATGACCTCGATCTCCTGCTTGAGCTGCTCGGTGATGATGCAGTTGCCGCTGCTCAACTCGGCCTCGCTGCGGCAGGCGCGCACGTCGGCCAGCGCCGGGTCCTGCTCCAGCTTGTACAGGCCGCCGGCCAGCACCTTCTTCTTGTAGCCGTCGCGCGCCGCCAGCAGGCTTTGCACGTCGGCGCGCGGCAGTTGCGACAGGTTGATCGAGCCGAACACCGGCGCGCCGCCACCCGAATCGCCCGCGGGCGCAAAGGCCGGTGTGGCGTCGAGCACGCGGCCGGCCACCGGAGTGGACATGGCCAGCGGGATCTGCACCGACAGCAGCGCGTTGTTGAAGCCGACCAGCGTGGCGGCGGTGGCGAGGTCGGCCACCACGGCGGACAAGGCGGTCCCTTGCAACGTCAGCGCCGTGGCATTGCCCGCGGCCTGGATGAAGACGTAATTGGTCGCGGCCAGACCCCCGCCCAGGATGGCGTAGCTGCCGGCCGGGCTGGCGTTGCTGGCCGGGGTGGTCCAGGCCAGGGTGCCGGTGGTGGCGCCGAGCAGGGTCTCGCCAGCGACGAAGCCGGCCAGGCTGCCGCCCAGCGCCGGCAAGGGCAGGCCGGCCGCTGCCGTGACCGGCGCGGCGGTGTAGGTCAAGGTGGCGGGCGTGATGCTGGCGTTGACCCCGACCGGCAGCGCCAGCGTGTAGTTGGCCGCGTCGGCACCGATCAGCGTCAGGCCGGACAGCCCCACCAGCTTGCCCACGCCGACGTTGGCGTCGCCGAAGCTGGCGCTGGCCGCGCCGCCCACGCTCACCACGTCGGCGCCCAGCGGCGTGACGCTGCCCAGGCTGCTGAAGCTGGCCACCGTGCCGCCGTCGTAGACCTTGTCGGCCACCGCCGCGCCGGCCAGGCTCAGCGCAAGCGGCGTGATGCTGCCCACCGCGCCGCTGGCCGTGCCGCTGAACTGGTAGCCGAACACCGGGATGCCGGTGCCGGCGTCGGTTGCCGTGGCGGTGACGCCGGGCACCGTCACCGTCTTGCCGCTGCCCACGTCCTTGGGCGCGTTGCCGGTGCCGGCGCTGGTGTAGCTGCCAGTGCCGGGGTTGTTGAGTACCACGCTGTCGATGGCCAGGGCGCCGCCCACCGCGTAGTTAGCGGGCAGCAACGTGGCCGCGACGCTGTTGTCGTAGACCTTGCTCACCGTGCCTTGCAGGCCGGCAGTGAGAACGGGCGCCAGGCTGTACAGCAGCCCGTTGCCGGCCGCGGCCGGGGTGCTGACGCCGAAGGTCGCGTTGTACTGGCGGAAGGCGCCGGCCAGGCCGCCGACGGTGTCGGCCAGCGGGTCGGCCGACCAGACCAGCCAGCGCGCCGCGCCGGTCACGTTCAGCACGCCGGCACCGGCGTTGTTGACGAAGGGGCCGCTGCCGGCGTTGATGACGATGGCGTCGCCCAAGCCCACCGTCGCCAGCAGCGCCGCGCCGGGGGCGAACTGCACGCCGTTGGCGCCGCTCAGCTGCAGGCTGCGGCCGTCGACCGGGCCGTCCAGCGCCAGCGTGCGCGCGCTCAGTTGCATGTCGCCGATCGACGTGAGCGAGCCGCCGGGCGCGACCTGCAGGGCGCCGGCGGCGCTGGCGTCGAGCGTGCTGCTGCTGTCGATGCCCGCGTCGATGCGCAGCGTGGCGCCGGGGTCGAGCGCGCTCAGCGTCACCGTGCCGGCGATCAGCGAACCCGGCGCCAGATCGCCCGTGGTCTGCGTCAGGCTGATGCTGCTGAAATTGGGGTCCACTTGCGCCAGCACGCTGCGCGTGAAGCTGCTGGTCACCGTCAGGCTGCCGCTGCCGCCCAGCGTGCCGCCGCTCAGGTTGGCACTGGCCAGCGTCGACGCGCCGTTGAGCAGCAGCGTGCCGGCCTGCACTGCAACGCTGCCGGCGCCTGTGACGCCGCCGGCCAGCGTGGCTGCGCCGGCGCCCGACACGGTGAACGAGCCGTCCAGCGCGGTGTTGCCCAGCACGGTGAGCGAGCCGCCCGAGACGTTCAGCGCATTGGCGCTGCTCACGGTGAGGTCGGCCACGGTGTCGATGCCACTGCCGTGCTGCACGGCAAAGCCGGCGCTGATGAGCGCCGAGTCGGCGGCGCCGGGCAGTGAGCCGCCCCAGTTGGCCGGCGTGCCCCAGTCCAGGTTGCCGGCGGCGTTGCTGAACACCCGGGTCGCGGGGCCGGCGGCAAAGATCAGCCGCGCCGCCTCACCCGCGGCCAGGTTGTAGCCGGGGCTGAAGCCGGCCGGCAGCGTCAGCGCGGCAAAGGTGCCGCTGGCCGTGCCGGTGGCGGTGACGATGGGCACGAAGTCGGCGCTGGCCGGTACGTAGGTGCCCGCCAGCGCGGCGGTCAGCGCGCCGCCCAGGGTGGCATTGCCGGTCACTGCCAGCTGGTCGAAGGAGCCGGGCGCGGTACCGCCCAGTTCGACCAGCAGCGTGCCAGCGCCCAGCGCCAGGTTGCCGCTCACGCTGAGCGTGCCCACGCCGCCGGGGGCGCCGGGGCTCAGCGTGCCCTGGTTGCTGAGCGTGCCGCTGCCGCCGGCCAGCACGATGCTGCCGCTGCCGCTGATCGTGCCGTTGTTGACCAGGTTGCCGGCCAGGTCCAGCGTGCTGCCGGCGGCCACGTCGATCAGGCCGCCCTGGGTGACGTTGGCATTGAGCCCCAGCGTACCCGCCAGCACCAGCACCGTGCCGCTGTTGTCGAAGTTGGTCACCGCCACGGCGTGCGCACCCGCCAGACCCTGGAGCAGCGTGCCGGCGTTGTTGACGCTGGTCGTGCCGGCACCGCTGCCCAGCGGCGTGGCGTCGCTGCTGGCCAGGACCAGCGTGCCGCCGGCCAGGTTGGTCAGGCTGCTGATGCCGGCCACGGGCAAACCCAGCACGATGCGGTCGTCGTCGCCGATGCTCAGCGTGCCGCTGTTGAGCCACGGCTTGTTCACGCCCAGCACCCCGCCGGCGGTGCTCATGGCGACGGTGCTGCTGCCCAGGGTGTTGAAGCTGCCGCTGCCCACCAGGTTGGCCGGGCCGCCGATGGCCAGGAAGGCGCCGGTGACGGCGACGTCGCCCGTGCCGGCGAATTCGCCACCGTTGAGGATCAGGCTGCTCAGCGTGTTGGTGCTGTCCACCGTCAGCGAGCCGGCATCGACCGTGGTGGTGCCGATCTGGGCCAGCGTGCCGGTGACGGTGAAGGTGCCCGTGCCCGCCTTCACCAGGCTGCCGCTGCCAACGACGTTGCCGGCGAAGCTGCTGCTGGCGCCCGACACACCGGTGCTCAGCGTGCCCGTGCCCAGGTTGACCGTGCCGGCGCCGGACAGCGAGCCGAAGGACTCGTTGCCGCCCAGCGCCAGCGTGCTGCCGGCGGCCAGCGTGACGTCGGGCGCGGCGATCAGGCGGTTGGCCGAGGCCAGCGTGAGCGTGCCGCTGCTGACCGTCAGGCCACCGGCCGAGGTGCCGGCCAACAGGCTGTTGCCGGTGGAGTTGATGGGACCCAGGTTGACGTTGGCACCGACCGTGCCGCCGTTCAACGCCACCGCCGAGATCGCCGTCAACGTGCCCGTGCCGGCCAGCGTGCCGGCCACCGCCAGGCTGGCCACGGTGTCGCTGCCGCCCAGCTGCAGCGTGGCCCCCGGCGCCACGGTGACGGCGGCTGAATCAGCCAGCCGGTCGGCGGAGCCCAGGGTCAAGCTACCCGCGTTCACGATCACGGCAGCAGAGGCCAAGGCGCCGGAGACGGCCAGCGTGCCCGCGTTCACCGTCGTCGCACCGGTGTAGGCGTTGGCGCCGGCCAGGGTGAGCGTGCCGGCGCCGGCCTTGGTCAGACCGAAGGCCCCGCCGATGACGCCGCCCAGCGCCAGCGTGCCGCTGCCGCCGATCGTGCTGTCCGCCGTGAGCGTGACTGCCCCGCCAGCGCTGGGCGTGCCGGTGGCCACCAGCGCGCCGACGCCGCCCACGCCGGCGCCGGCCAGGCTCAGCGCCTCGGTGCCGATGTTGACGCTGTTGAGTTCGAGCGTCGCGCCGCTGGCTACCGTGGTGCCGGCGGCGGTGGTGCCCAGCGCCGCGGCGCTGCCGGCCACCAGCGTGCCGGCGTTGACGACGGTAGCGCCGGGGTAGGTGTTGGCGCCACTCAGGATGAGCGTGCCGGTGCCGCTCTTGGCCAGACCGAAGCCGCCGCCGACGGCGGTGGCGAGGACGCCGCTCAGGGTCAGCGTGCCGGTGCCGCCGATGCTGGTGGCGGCGCCCAAGGTCACCGCGCCGCCGGCGCTGGCCGTGCCTGTACCCACCAGCGCACCGACGCCGCCGGCCCCGGTGCCGACCAGGTTGAGCGCTTCGCCACCGATGTTGACGTTGTTGATCTCCAGCGTCGCGCCGCTGGCCACCGTGGTGGCGCCGGCGACGCTGCCCAGCGCGGAGCCGCTGGCGGCCACCAGCGTGCCGGCGGTGATGTTCGTGAAGCCGGCGTAGGTGTTGGCGCCGCTGAGCGTGAAGCTGCCGGCGCCCGTCTTGACCAGGTTGCCCGCGTTGACGGCGCCCGAGATCACCCCTGCGTAGCTGGTGCTGGCGTTGTTGCCGCCCGTGGTCAGCGTGCTCGCGCCCAGCGTGACGATGGCGCCACCGGCGCCGGTCAGCGCGCCGATGGTCTCGCTGATCTGCAGGCCCAGCGTGGCGCCGCTGGCCAGCGTGACGGTAGACGTGTCGGGAATCGCGGCACCGCCCTGCACCAGCAGCAGGCCGCCGACCACATTGGTCGCGCCGCCATAGGTGTTGGCGCCCGTAAGGTCGATGTTGCCGGCCTGCACCGTCAGGCCGCCGGCGCCACCGATCGCGCTGCCCAGCGTCAGGCCGATGCCGCTGCTGGCGAGGTTGACGTTGCCGGTCAGCGTGACGGCGCCGGTCAGCGTGCCGGTGCCGACGCTGTTGCCCAGCGTGCCGGCGCTGACCTCGACTGCATTGCTGAGGTTGGCGCCGTTGTCGACGTTGAACTGCGCGCCCGCGCTGACGCTGACGTTGCCGGCGCCGATGAAGGCGTTGACGCCGCTCACGCTGAGCGTGCCCGCCGTCACCGTGGTGCCGCCGGTGTAGTTGTTGGAGCCCGCCAGCGTGACGTTGCCGCCGATGGCGCTGAGGTCGAAGGCGCCGCTGATCTGGCCGTTCACTGTGAGGCCGGTGCCCAAGCTGATGAGCGCCGAGCCGGGCGCCGTGAGCGTGACGCTGCCGGTCAGCGTGCCATTGCCCTGGGCGTTGCCGATGGTGCCGCCGGCCAGCAGGATGCTGTTGCCCACCGTGGCGCCGTTGTCGATGTCCAGCCCGTTGGCGCCGACGCTGATGGCACCGATGCCCGCGCTGGCGCCGCCGCCGGAAATGCTGAGACTGCCCCCAGCGACGGTGGTGCCGGAATGGACATTGGCGCCGGTCAGACGCAGGTCGCCGGGGCCTGCCTTGGTGAGCGGCGAGGTGCCCGAGATGACGCCGCCGTAGACCGAGCCGGTGCCGCTGAGCGTCCAGGTGCTGCCAACGCCCAGTTGCACGTCACCCGCGATACTGAGCGTGCCGGCCGTCAGGTTGGCCGACACCAGGTGCGGCGAGAAGCCACCGTTGTTGGTGATGCTCAACGCCGCGTTGCCGGCGCTGATCGGCGCGTTCACCGTCACCGAACCCAGCGGCTGGATCGGCAGCCCGCCGGGGTCATTGGCCGACAGCACCAGGCCGCCGGTGGCGGTGACGGCGCTTTGCAGCGCGATGCTGCCGCCGGCCTGCAGCGTCAGGCTGCCGGTGCCATTGATCGGCGTCACGCCGGCGGCCAGGCTGATGTCCTGCGTGGCTTGCAACACCACGTTGCCCGCCGCCAGCTGCGCGTTGACCGCGCTCGAGGTGATGGTGCTGGTGGCGGTGCCGAAGTCGGCGAACAACAGGGTGGGCGTGTTCAGGTCCACGCCCGGCGCGACGCCGGACAGGTTGGGCGCCGCCTGCTGGATGACGATGAAGGCCGGGTCCAGCAGCAGGCTGCCGTACTGGCCTGCGGGGGCGGACAGATCGGCCGTGCCGGCGTAGTCGAGCACCTGCTTGCCCGAAACCTCGGCAAAGCCGCCGTCGCCGCCCGCGGCGCCGCCGCGCGCGCTGACGTGGCCCTGGAAGCGCGTGCCACCGTCGGCCCAGACGATGACCTGGCCGCCATCGCCGCTGCCCTGCGCGTCGGCGCGCAACTGCGCCCCGGCGGCGATGCCCACGCGCTGGGCGTTGGGCAGACTGGCGTCCTGGCCCTGCAGGCCACCGCCCACGCGGATGCGACCACCGCCCGTGGCACCCGAGGCATCGACCTCGGCGCCGCCCAGCAGGCCCACCTGGCGCCCCAGCAGCGTGATGTCGCCGCCCTTGCCGGCCGCGCCCAGCGCGCTGGTGCGGCTGGCTGCGCCCAGCAGCAGGGTGTCGGTGGCCTGCAGCCGGATGCGGCCCTGGGCGTCGACCTGCAGCGCATCCACCTGCACCAGGCCCTGCTGGTTGACGATGCCGCCGTAGATGTCGACCACGCCGCCGGCCGCGGCCAGGCGGCCCAGGTTGAGCACCTCACCGGCCGGCACGTCCACGCGCACCGCCAGATTGGGCAGGCCGGTGTCGACCAGCTCGACGCTGCGCGCAGCGGCCAGCGTGGCCTGGCCGCCGGGGGTCTGGATGTCGCCGCTGTTGTCCACGCGGCTGCCCAGCAGCACGACCTGGCCGCCGAAGCTGGTGTGCAGCGCGCCCTGGTTGTGCACGCCGGCGCTGTCACCGGCCAGCGCGTTGAAGCGGTGGCGGCCGGCCAGGAAATCGTTGTCGCCCAGGCGCAGCGTGCTGGCCACCAGGCCGGCCACGTCGACGCGCGCGTTGGCGCCGAAGAGCACGCCGTTGGGGTTGAGCAGCCAGACCTGGCCGTTGCTGCCCAGGCGGCCCAGGATGTGGCTGGGATCCTGCCCGGTGACGCGATTGAGCACCTTGCTCGCCGCCGAGGCCTGGTCGAAGTAGACGCTGTTGCCGCTGCCGATGGAAAAGCTCTGCCAGTTGAGGATGGCGCCGGCGCTGTTGCGCACGGTCATGGCCGAGCCCTGCGTGGCCACCTGGGCCTGGCCGTGCACCACCTGCAGCCCACCGGGCAACGCCCCGGTCTGGGCCTGCAGGGCCAGCGGGCCGGCCAGCAGCCAGGCGCCGGCCAGGGCGTGCGCCAGCGGCCGCAGGCGGGTGTTCAGGCCGGGGCGAGCAAGGCGGGAAACGGGGCGGACTTGGGGGGCCGGGACGCGCATCGGAAATCTCCTGCCGGGGGCCGGCGCGGCGCGCGTGGCGCGGCGCCGCGCCCAGGCCATCAATGGTTGTAGATCAGGCCCACATGCAGGCGGCCGGCGCCCTTGCGCGTGCTGGCGCCTTCGTTCAGGGCCATGGCCAGGTCGGCGCGCAGCTGCAGTTGCGGCCAGCCCAGGCGCAGGCCCAGGCCCAGCGCACCCAGGCGGCATTCGCTGCTGCCGGCGCGGCAGGCGTCGTCCTGGCGGTTGCCCACCCAGCCAGCATCGGCAAAGGCCAGCGCGCGCAGCTCTCCGCCGCGCAGCCAGGCCGCGCCTTCGCCCAGGCGAAGGCTTTGCGCCTCGAGCGTGAGCTGCAGGCCGGAATCGCCGGCAAATTCGCGCTCCTCGAAGCCGCGCACCGACCAGGCGCCGCCGATGCCGAACATCTCGCCCGGCACCAGCGCGCGCGCGGCGTACTGGCCGTTGGCACGCAGGCTGATCGCGCCCCAGTCCTCGACCGGCAGGCCGAACTGCGCGCTGGCGCGCAGGGCGGTGTAGTAGCGCCGGCTGCCCGGGCGCACGGCGTCGAAGTCGGACTGGGCCGCGTGCTGGCCGCCCAGCGCCAGGTTGCCGTGCAGGCCGATGCTGAAGCCCAGCCGGGTTTCGGCCACGGTCTGCGCGCTGTAGCTCAGGCTGGCCGGCTGCAGCGCGACGCTGGCGCCGGCCGCGCCGCAGGCGCCCTGCGGCAGGCCGGCGATGGAGCAGCTGTTGCGGTACTCGCGCCACTCGACGCCGACCAGCAGGCGCTGGTCGAGGTTGTCGATGCGCGGCAGGTAGACGTTGGCGCGCAGCCCGACCACCGTGCCCTGGCCCGAGAACGCCAGCTCGCCGGCCTGCGTGGCCAACTTGCCGGCGTCGACGTCGGACCAGGCGCCGTAGGCGTCCAGCGCCAGCGCGCGGCCGTAGAAGGGCACGCGCCAGTTGGCGCTGAGCACGTTCACCGAGGCCGGATCTTCGGGCGCGGTCTGCCATTCGGCGGCCAGCACCTGGTCGGTGCCGAAGAGATCGGCGTGCTGCCAGCCGAAGGCGGCGCGCCAGCGGCCGTTCTGGCGCCCACCGGTGTTGTCAAGCCGCGCACTCAGGCGCTGCACTGGTTGTTCGACCACCGCCACCTTGGCCGCGATGCTGCCCGGCTCGGTGCCCGGCTGCAGCAGCACCTGCAGTGTCTTGGCCGGGTTCTCGTTGGCCATCTGGATCTGCGCGTCGATGACGCGCACGTTGGGCGTGCGCCCGGTGGTCAGCGCCGGCACGCTGGCCAGCAGGTTGTCACGCTTGAAGTGCGCGCCTTCCTCGACGTCGATGCGCGTGAGCCGGCCCTCGACCACGCGGATGCGCAGCACGCCGTCCTTGGGCTCCTGCTCGGGCAGGAAGGCCACCACGCCACCGTAGCCGGCGCGGCGGTACAGGTCCTGCACCACAGCGGCGGCCTCTTTGAGCCGCGGCAAGGCCAGCGCGCCCTTGTAGGGCTGCAGGCGCTCGTCGATCAGCGCCGGTGGCAGCAGGCTGTTGCCCAGCACCTCCCAGGCACGCACTTCCACGGTGGCAGCAGGGGGCGCGGGCGCTGGGGTCTGGGCGCGCAGCGCGGCAGACGCCAACAGCAACGCGGCTGCCAGCGCCCAGGCGGCCGGGGCAGCCCCGGATCTGAAGTATCTGTACAAGGCTGGACTCCCTCCGACGGGCGGGCACTATCGTTTCAGGTGCGGCCGCGCTTGGCAAGGCGGGCGGCGGCCTAGACTGCAAGCAGGCGTTGCCCGCAGCGCCCCACGTCAACTGGCCTGGGGTCGCACCTGCGCCGCCGCGGCGACGGCGGCGGTGACTTCCTTGCGGTAGCGGTTGAGCTCTTGCACGCTGGCGAAGCTGCGTTCGAGCAGCAGACTCATGTTGTGCAGGATGCGCTCGACCACCTTGCCTTCCCAGACGGCGTCGAACTGGATCTGCTTGTCCAGCCATTGCTCCAACCATTGCGGGTCGGGCAGGCGGCTCTGGATGGTGTCGCGCGGGAACAGGTTGGCGTTGACGTGCAGGTTGGTCGGGTGCAGCGCCTGCGCCGTGCGCCGCGCGCTGGCCATGAGCACGCCGATCTTGGCGAACGCGGCGCGCGCCTCGTCGCCGAAGCGCACCATGGCGCGCTTCATGTAGCGCAGGTAGGCGCCGCCGTGGCGTGCTTCGTCGCGCGCCAGGGTCTCGTAGATGACGCGGATCACGGGCTCGGTGTGCCACTCGGCAGCGCGGCGATACCAGTGGTTCAGACGGATCTCGCCGCAGAAGTGCAGCATCAGCGTCTCGAGCGCCGGTGCCGGGTCGAACTCGAAGCGGATGGCGTGCAGTTCTGCTTCGGTCGGCACCAGATCGGGGCGGAAGCGGCGCAGGTATTCCATCAGCACCAGCGCGTGCTTCTGCTCTTCGAAGAACCACACGCTCATGAAGGCCGAAAAGTCGCTGTCGTCGCGGTTGTCGCGCAGAAACATCTCGGTGGCCGGCAACGCCGCCCATTCGGTGATGGCGTTCATCTTCACCGTCTGCGCCTGCTCTTCGGACAGCAGGGCGGCGTCGAAACGCTCCCAGGGGATGTCGGTATCCATGTTCCAGCGCACCGCTTCGAGCTGCTTGAACAGCTCTGGGTAGAGCATGGTCGTGGGCGCGGGCGGGGTGGATTCCATGCCCGGATTCTAGGCAGTTGGTCGCGTCGCGCCAGTCAGACTTGCCCGCGCCAGCGCCGCAGGGCGGCCGGTACCTGCTCGACGCCGTGAAAGACCTCGACGCCAGCAATGGGACGCCGCTGCAGCACCGGCACCGTGCCGCCGGCCCACAGGCCCACGCGCGGCGGCAGCTTGGCGCGCAGTTCGGCCAGGCCGTCGTGGATGGGGTTGGGCCCCATGGCGCCGGTGAAGCTGAGCGCCACGATGTCGGCATCCACGGCCACGGCCGCCTGCACCAGGTCCCAGGGCGGCGTCTGCGCACCCAGCGACACGCAGTGGCAGCCTTCCAGCGCCAGCACGATCTCGGCCATCAGCAGCCCCAGCTGGTGCTGCTCGCCGGGCAGGGTGGACAGCAGCACGCGCGGCCGGCCCTGCGCCAGCGGCGGCAGCATGACCAGCGCGTGGCGCAGCACGTTCTGCGCGACTTCGGTGAACAGGTGTTCCTCGAAGACCTCCATCTGGCCGCGCATCCAGGCATCGCCCACGGCACTGGCCAGGGGCGAGACCACGTCGGCGGCGAAGCGCGAAAGGCCGGCATCGGCCAGCAGGCGCTGCAGCGCGGCGCGCAGGCCGACGACGTCGTGCGCGCGGATGAGCTGCAGCAGCGCGCCGATGGCGCCGTCGTCCGCCACGGCCGCGGGCGCGCGCGGCGGCTGGTCGACGGTCTGCTCGGCCAGCTCGCGCAGGCTTTCCAGCGCCAGCGGCACGATGCGGCCCGGCCGGTGCCCTGCATCCAGCAGGCGACGCACGATGCGCAGCTTTTCCACCTGTCGGAAAGGGTAGGCGCGCTCGCCCAGGGCGTCGCGCTCGGGCGCGGGGAAGCCGTAGCGGCGCTCCCAGACGCGCAAGGTGTCCTTGCTCAGGCCGGTGTCGCGCTCCACGGCGGCGATGGACAGCGTGATGGGTGGGGAGACGGTCGGTTCGGTCATGACGGCAGCGCCGGGCGTTGGCCGACCCGGTGCTTTATGAAGAGCGCGTTCATCTAACGTCTGAATTTAAGGGATTTACCCCCGCCCTGCCCTGCGCCGCAATGCCGCACCCCGGCTGAAAACTGGTGGAAACCCTCCCCCTAGTTCAGCGCCTTCGTGCTCGATCTTTATGCCTCACATACCGCACGGTATTTTTTGTGACTGTATAGTCACGAACCTGAGAGCAGGCCACCGCCCCGCCTGCCTGACCCACCAGACCCGGGAGCACGGCATGTTTGACAGCACCTTATTGCCAGCGACGTTTCTTTACAGGCCGCGCAGGGCGCACTCGGAACTTTCGTCCGCTGGCGCCCTCAGAGTCAGCAGTTCAGCCTGCTTTCGGGGCTGAACGATGAAAGTTTCCCTGTCGTGCGGTCGGCCTGAACGTCAGGCTGAAATCCCGGAGCGCTTCTCCTCCTCCTCCCTCCCTCCCTCGTTCGCTCCGGGGCGCCGCACGGCGGTCTTTTTTCCCAGGGCCGCTGCTGCCAGCGGTGGCCCGCTGACAGCCGGCGGAGGCGCGTCGTGAGGCGCGTGGCCGTCATTGGCGCCGGCATTGCCGGCCTGGGCGCGGCACGCGCCCTGTCTGGCCAAGCCCGCGTCACGCTGTTCGAAGCCGGCCGCCACTTCGGCGGCCATGCACACACGGTGGACGTCACACTGGGCGGCATCACGCACGGCGTGGACACCGGCTTCCTGGTGTTCAACGAGCGCACCTATCCCGCGCTGATCCAGCTGTTCGCCGATCTGCAGGTGCAGACCGCACCGTCAGACATGTCGTTCTCGGTGCAGGCGCCCGGGCTCGAATGGAGCGGCAGCAGCCTGAACACCGTCTTCGCCCAGCGCAGCAACCTGGCGCGGCCGAGATTTCTGCACATGCTGGCCGAGATCCTGCGCTTCAACCGCCTGGCCACACGGCTGGCCGAAAGCGGCACCGAGGCCGAACGGGCCGAACCCATCGCCGACTTCCTGGTGCGCCACCGCTTCGGCGCGGGTTTTCGCGACGGCTACTTCCTGCCCATGATCGGCTGCATCTGGTCCTGCCCCACCGATCAGATGCTGCGCTTCCCCATCGCCACGCTCATCCGCTTCTGCCACAACCACGGGCTGATCCAGGTGGCCGACCGGCCACAGTGGCACACCGTGCGCGGCGGCTCGCGCCACTACGTCAACCGCATCGTGATGGGCCTGGAAGACGCGCGCCTGGCCACGCCGGTGCGCAGCGTGCGCCGCCTGCCGCCCAGCGGCGCGGGCGGCGTGATGGTGGCCACCGACCGCGGCAGCGAGCGCTTCGACGAAGTCGTGATGGCCTGCCACAGCGACCAGGCCCTGGCGCTGCTGGCCGACGCCACGCCCGAAGAGCGCGCACTGCTGGGCGCGATTCGCTACCACCCCAACCGCGCGCTGCTGCACACCGATGCCAGCGTGCTGCCGCGTCGCCGCCTGGCCTGGGCCGCGTGGAACTACGCCCGCGCCGCCGACGCCGGGCGCGAGCAGGCGGCCGTGTGCCTGCACTACCTGATCAACCGCCTGCAGCCCCTGCCCTGGGAGCAACCGGTGGTGGTGTCGCTCAACCCCGACCCAGCGCGCATGCCCGACCCGGCCACGGTGCTGGGCGACTACAGCTACAGCCACCCGGTGTTCGACCTGGCCGCCATCCAGGCGCAGCAGCGCCTGCCCGGCATCCAGGGGCGCAGCGGGCTGTGGTTCTGCGGCGCCTGGACGCGCTACGGCTTCCACGAAGACGGCTTGACCTCGGGCCTGGCCGTGGCAGCGGCCCTGCGCGCCCAGTGGCAGGTCCAAGGCCGCGAGCGGGCCGCCGCATGACGGCCGCGGCCCAGGCGCTGATCGCCACCGGCGTGGTGCGCCACCACCGCTGGCGGCCGCACGACCACGCCTTCGAGTACCCCACCTACTTTCTGCTGCTGCCGATGCGCACGCTGCGCAGTGCTGCGCAACCGGCGCTGCGGCGCAACGCCTTCGGCCTGCTGAGCTTCCACGACCGCGACCACGGCGACGGCCGCGCCGATGCGCTGGCCTGGCTGGACGAACTGCTGGCCGCCGAGGGCCTGGCCGCCGACGGCGAGGTCTGGCTGCAGACCTACCCGCGGATCCTGGGCTATGTCTTTAAGCCAGTGAGCTTCTGGTACTGCCACCGCGCCGACGGCAGCCTGGCGGCGGTGGTGGCCGAGGTCAACAACACCTTCGGTGAGCGCCACTGCTACCTGCTGAGCGGGCCCGATCTGGCCTGGGGCCGCGAGATGCGCGCGCACAAGGTCTTCCACGTGTCGCCCTTCTGCGACGTGCAGGGCAGCTACCGCTTCCGCTTCATGCGCACCGCAGACCGCGTCGTGGCCCGCGTGGACCACGACGACGACACCGGCCCGCTGCTGCAGACCAGCGTCAGTGGCCATCTGCAGCCGCTGTCCGCCGGCAGCGTGCGCGCCGCCTTCTGGGGCATGCCACTGCTCACCCTGGCCGTGATGGCGCGCATCCACTGGCAGGCGCTGCAACTGTGGCGCAAGCAGGTTCCCTTCTTCCGCAAGCCTGCGCCACCGCAGGCCTTCGTCACCCGTTGATCCGCCAGAGCCTAAACGACGCGCCATGACCACGTCCACCGCCCCCCAAGCCAACCGCCTGGCCCTGCCCGAAACCGCCCCGGCGGCCGCGCGTGCCGCTTTCCGCCTGCTGCAGCGGCTGCAGCACGGATCGCTGGATGTGCAGCTGCCCGACGGTTCGATGGCGCACTTCGGCGCCGCCGTGGCCCGGGGCGAGCCGCGCGCCGCGATGCGCCTGCACGACTGGAGCGTGTGCGCCGCGGCGCTGAAGAGCGGCGACATCGGCTTCGCCGAGAGCTTTATTGCCGGCGGCTGGACCAGCCCCGACCTGGTGGCGCTGCTGCGCCTGTTCATCGCCAACCGCGACGCGGTGGAAGACATGTTCGACGGCACCTGGTGGGGCCGGTTGGGCTACCGCATCAAGCACCTGCTCAACCGCAACTCGCGCCGCGGCTCGGCCAAGAACATCCACGCGCATTACGACATCGGCAACGCCTTCTACCGGCAGTGGCTGGACGAAACGATGAACTACTCCAGCGCGCTGTTCGACGGCGACCTGGACCAGCCCACGCCGCAAGCGCAGGCCGCCAAGGTGCGCCGTGCGCTGCGCGAATGCGCCGTGCAGCCGGGCCAGCGCCTGCTGGAGATCGGCTGCGGCTGGGGCGCGCTGGCCGAAACCGCAGCGGCCGAGTTCGGCGCACAGGTGACCGGCGTGACGCTGTCGTCGGAACAGCTGGCCTACGCGCAGCAGCGCCTGCAGCGCGCCGGGCTGGCGGCGCAGGCCGACCTGCGCCTGCAGGACTACCGCGACATCGCCGACGGGCCCTTTGATGCCATCGCCTCGATCGAGATGTTCGAGGCCGTGGGCCGCGAGTACTGGGGCGGCTTCTTCGCCACGCTGCGGCGCCAGCTCAAGCCCGGCGGCCGCGCCTGCATCCAGAGCATCACCATGCGCGACGAGCACTTCGAAAGCTACGCGCGCAGCACCGACTTCATCCAGCAGTACATCTTCCCCGGCGGTCTACTGCCCAGCCGCGCCGCCTTCCGCGAGCAGGTGGCCCTGGCCGGGCTGGAACTGGTGAACGAACTGCCCTTCGGCGCCGACTACGCCGAGACGCTGCGACGCTGGCGCCTGCGCTTCCTGGCGCACGACGCGCAGGTGCGGCAGCTGGGCTTCGACACCCGCTTCATGCGCATCTGGGAGTTCTACCTGGCCTACTGCGAGGCCGCCTTCGCCAGCGGCAGCACCGATGTCGTGCAGTTCACCCTGCGCCGGCCAGCCTGATGGACGCTGCCCGCCGCCTGTTGCTGATAGCCGCCGTGGGCGCCGCGGCCGGTGGCGTGCGCGCGCAGCCGGCCGAACTGGCCGAGCCCATGCCCGGCGCGCGGCTGCAAGGCAGCGGCCGGCTGCGCTTCTTCGGCCTGCACGTCTACGACGCGCGGTTGTGGACGGCCGCCGCGGCGGTGGGCCCTGACTGGGCCGCCGCGCCACTGGCGCTGGAGCTGGACTACGCGCGCAGCCTGAAGGGCACGCTGATCGCCGAGCGCTCGCTCAAGGAAATGCAGCGCCAGGGCGAGATCGACCCGGCCGACGCCACGCGCTGGCTGGCGGCCATGAGCAGCTGCTTTCCCGACGTGCAGGCCGGCGACCGTCTGACCGGGCTGCTGCTACCCGGGCGAGGCGCGCGCTTCTTCTTCAACGGCGCGGCGCGCTGCGAGATTGCCGAGCCGGATTTCGCGCGCCTGTTCTTCGGCATCTGGCTGGCGCCACAAAGTTCCGAGCCGGCGCTGCGCCTGGCCCTGCTGGGCGGCGCACGATGACCGCCCCCGGCTGGCGCGGTGGCTGGCGCCCGGGCCTGGCCTACGGCGCGCTGGGCCTGCCCCTGGCCTTCGTGGCACTGCCGCTGTACGTGATCCTGCCCAACCACTACGCCAGCGAATTCGGCATCCCGCTGGCCACGCTGGGCGCGCTGCTGCTGGGTGCGCGACTGCTGGACGCCTTTGCCGACCCCTGGATAGGCCGCGGCGTGGACGCGCTGCTGGAGCGCTCGCCCACGGCGGTGATGGTGGCCGCAGCCGCGGCAGCGGTGCTGCTGGCGCTGGGCTTTCGCGGCCTGTTCTTCCCGGCGGTGCAGGGCGACAACGCGCTGCTGGTCTGGTGCGCGGCGCTGCTGGCGCTGACATACCTGAGCTACAGCCTGCTGACCGTGCTGCACCAGGCCTGGGGCGCGCGCCTGGGCGGCGACGAGGCGCAGCGCGCCCGCATCGTGTCCTGGCGCGAAGGTCTGGCGCTGGCCGGCGTGCTGGTGGCCAGCGTGCTGCCGTCGCTGGCCGGGCTGTCGGTGGCGACCGGCGTGTTTGCGCTGGCGCTGGTGGCCGGGTTGCTGCTGCTGTGGCGCGCGCCGCGGCCGCTGCTGGGTGGAGGTGCAGGTGGTGCAGGCAGTGCGGGCGCCGCCGCCCCGCCGATGGTGGCGCCACTGGCCACGCGCGCCTTCCGCCGCCTGCTGGCCGTCTACCTGGTCAACGGCGTGGCCAGTGCGGTGCCGGCGACGCTGGTGCTGTTCTTCATCCGCGACCGGCTGCAGGCCCCGACCTGGGAGCCGCTGTTCCTGGCCAGCTACTTTGCGGCCGGTGCGCTGTCGCTGCCGCTGTGGCTGCGTCTGGTGGCGCGGCTGGGCCTGGCGCGCACCTGGCTGGCCGGCATGCTGCTGGCCATCGTCACCTTTGCCTGGGCGGCCACGCTGGGCGCGGGCGACGTCGCCGCCTTCACGCTGGTGTGCCTGGCCAGCGGCGTGGCGCTGGGCGCCGACCTCACGCTGCCGGGCGCGCTGCTGGCCGGCGTGATCCAGCGCGCCGGCCACGGCCAGCGCCTGGAAGGCGCCTATTTCGGCTGGTGGAACTTCGCCACCAAGCTCAACCTGGCGCTGGCCGCCGGCATCGCGCTGCCGCTGCTGGGCCTGTTCGGCTACGCGCCGGGCAGCCGCGACGCCGACGCGCTGCAGGCCCTGACCCTGGCCTATTGCCTGCTGCCCTGCCTGCTCAAGCTGGGCGCGGCGGCCTTGTTGTGGACGCTTTGGCTGCCCGAGGAAAAATCCCCATGAAACGCCGTATCGCACTGCTCGCCGCAGCCCTGACCCTCACCCTGGCCGGCTGCGCCACACCCACCCCGGCCGACTACGCCGCCGAAAAGCCCCAGCTCGACCTGCGCCGCTACTTCGACGGCGAACTGGTGGCGCACGGCATCTTCACCGACCGCTCGGGCAAGGTGGTGCGCCGCTTCACGGTGCAGATGACCGGCACCTGGCAGGGCGCGCAGGGCACGCTGGACGAGCGCTTCACCTACAGCGACGGCAAGACCGAGCGCCGCGTCTGGCGCCTCACCGACGAAGGCGGCGGCCGCTGGAGCGGCCGCGCCGACGACGTGGTGGGCGTGGCCCAGGGCCAGGCCGCGGGCAATGCGCTGAACTGGCGCTACACCCTGGCGCTGCCGGTGGACGGCAAGGTCTGGGAGGTGCAGTTCGACGACTGGATGGTCCTGGTGGACGAGCGCGTGATGCTCAACAAGGCGCGCATGAGCAAGTTCGGCGTGACCCTGGGCGAAGTCACCCTGTCCTTCACCAAGCGCTGAGCCGGCGATGCCCCTGAACCCCCCCATCACCCGCTGGCAGGGCCAGCGCGTCTGGCTGGTCGGCGCCTCCACCGGCATCGGCCGCGCCACCGCCGAACGCCTGCACCGCGCCGGCGCGCGCGTGGCGGTGTCGGCGCGCAGCGCGGTCACGCTGCAGGCCTTTGCGCGCGAACACCCCGGCAGCCTGGCGCTGCCGCTGGACGCCACCGACCGCGCGGCCATGCGCGATGCCGCCGGGCAGATCGTGCAGGCCTGGGGCGGCATCGACCTGGCCGTGTACTGCGCCGGCTACTACAAGCCCATGCGCGCCACCGCCTTCGACCTGGACGACGCGCTGCGCCACGAGCAGGTCAACTACGTCGGTGCGCTGTTCCTGCTGGACGCGCTGCTGCCGGTGCTGCTGCGCCAGAAGAGCGGCCATGTCAGCCTGGTGAGCAGCGTCACCGGCTTTCGCGGCCTGCCCACGGCGCTGGCCTACGGGCCGACCAAGGCGGCGCTGATCAACCTGGCCGAATCGCTGTACTTCGACCTCACCGACGCCGGCATCGGCGTGTCGGTGGTCTGCCCGGGCTACGTGGCCACGCCGCTGACCGAGCAGAACGCGTACCACATGCCCGCGCTGATCAGCGCCGACGAGGCTGCGGCGCACATGATGTCCGGCTGGGAGCGCGGTCGCTTCCAGATGCACTTTCCCAAGCGTTTCACGCTGTGGGTCAAGGCGCTGGGCTTGCTGGGCGACGCGCTGTACTTCCGCGCGGTGCGGCGGGTGACCGGGCTGTGAGCGCAACCGCCCCGCGCCACCCCGACGCCCGCGTGGCGCGGGTGGTCGACTTCTTCGAGCAGCTCAAGCCGGCCGACCTGGCAGACCTGCCCCAGGTCTACAGTGCCGACGCGCGCTTCAAGGACCCGTTCAACGAGGTGCAGGGCCTGGCGGCGATCCGCGCCATCTTCGAGCACATGTTCGCCACCCTGGGCGAGCCGCGCTTCGTGGTGCACGACATCCTGGTGCAGGGCGAGCAGGCCTTCCTGAGCTGGGATTTCCACTTCCGCGCGCCGCGCCTGGGCCCGGGGCTGCAGACCATACGCGGCGCCACCCACCTGCGGATGGCCGTAGACGGCCGCGTGGCCGTACACCGCGACTACTGGGACGCGGCCGAAGAGCTGTACGAGAAACTGCCCGTGCTGGGCGCGCTGATGCGCTGGCTGCGGCGCCGGGCGGCGGCCTGACCTGCCTAACGCTGGCCTTCGGTCAGCGAGTCGGTCTGGAACAGCCCCGACTTGTCGACCATGAAGATCTCGGTGAAGGTGACGCTGGCGCCGCTGATCTTGGCCGGCGCCGGGTAGGGCGAGGCGCGCTTGATCAGCGCCTGCACCCAGGGCCCCACCTCGTCGGCCGCGGGCTTGCGCACCACGGTGACGCCGAGCACGTTGCCTGCAGGGTCGAGCTCGGTGTCGACGATCATCACGCCGTAGAGCATGGGCGGCAGCTTGCCGCGGAAGATGCGCATCGGGTAGCACGAGTACAGGTGCCGCGCTGCATCTGCGCGGAAGATCTTCTCGTTTTCGGCCGCCGAAACCTGAGGCGGCTTGCACAGCGGCGCCGGCACCATGGCGAACTGCGCCAGCGCACCCTGCGCGGCCAGCAGCGCGGTGGCGGCCAGCAGGCCGCGTGCGCACAGGCGGCGGAAAGTCTGAGACTGCTTGTTCATGAAATCCCCGACAGGCCCCTCACCGTCTGCGGCGACAGCGCCGCACGACAGAACGAACCTTCCCTACGATACGCCGCCCGCCCTTGATCGAGACTTACGAGTTCTGGGCAGAAATCGACGTTCATCCGCCGACTAGCGCAGCCAGCCCTTGCGCCTGAAGTAGATGAAGGGTGCGGCCACCGAGGCCAGCATCAGCGCCAGCGCGAAGGGGTAGCCCCAGCGCCACTCCAGCTCGGGCAGGAAGCGGAAGTTCATGCCGTAGATGCTGGCGATCAGCGTCGGCGGCAGCAGCCCCACGCTGGCCACCGAGAAGATCTTGATGATCTTGTTCTGGTTGATGTTGACGAAGCCGACCGTGGCGTCCATCAGGAAGTTGATCTTGTCGAACAGGAACGCAGTGTGCGAGTCCAGCGAATCGATGTCGCGCAGGATCTGCCGCGCTTCCTCGAACTGCTCGGCGTTGAGCATGCGGCTGCGCATCATGAAGCTGAGCGCGCGGCGCGTGTCCATGACGTTGCGGCGGATGCGGCCGTTCAGGTCTTCCTCGCGCGCGATGGCGGTCAGCGCCTGGCCGGCGGCGCGGTCGTCCACGTCCTGCTTGAGCACCTGGGCGCTGACGCGCTCGAGGTTGTCGTAGATGCCCTCCAGCGCGTCGGCCGAGTACTCGGCGTCGGCGTCGTAGAGCTTGAGCAGCACGTCCTTGGCGTCTTCGATCAGCGCCGGGATGCGGCGCGCGCGCAGGCGCAGCAGGCGGAACACCGGCAGGTCCTCGGCGTGGATCGAGAACAGCACGTTGCGGAACAGGATGAAGGCCACGCGCACGTTGCGCGCCGGCCGGGCGTCGGGGCCCTTGCTGGAGTCCTCGGCATCGATCAGGAAGTCCGAGCGGATGTGCAACTCGCCGCTGTCCTCTTCATAGAACCGCGCCGATTCCTCGAGGTCGTCGTCGACCGCGTCGACCGGGATCTCCAGCTCGAAGCGGCCGCGGATCCAGCCCTTTTCTTCGGGCGTCGGGTCTTCCAGGTCCACCCACACCGGCTGCAGCGTGGCCAGGGCCTGGGGGCTGTCGATCTCTTGCTGGATCAGCCGGCCGTTGGCCAGCGTGAAGACGTTGAGCATGGGGTCTCTCCGGAGCGCGGCCCGGGCGCCACGGGGGCAGCGGGCGGCAGGCGGGGGGCGGCGGCTTCCGTCTCAACCCGGCTGACCGGGGCCGGCGCCGCCAGGGCCCGGAAGAGACGGTCACCGAGGCTGACTCGGGTCCAATCGCGTCTCCGATAAGCGATGCGGGATTATGCCTGCGCCCCCGCGCCGCACGAGGCGGGCGCCGCGATGGCACACTGCACCGGTGAAACCTGCGTGGCGTGTCATCCTGGGCGCCGGTCTGGCCCCGATCCTCGCCGTGCTGCTGGCACTGGCCGCGGCCCTGCAGGACCAGCCGACCGTGCCTGCCCCTGTCGAGACCCGTGTGGACGACGTCGCGCGCGCCATGGCGCTGCTGCGCCACCACGACCCGCGCCGCCGCCCGCCCGGCCACCTGGGCGCGGCCTGGTTGAGCGAGCGCGACCTGCAGGTGCTGGCCGGCCACGGCACACGCCGCTGGCTGGGCGCCGACAGCCGCGTGCGGCTGGTGCGCGGCGGCGCGCTGCTGCAGCTGTCGCTGGCGGCGCCACCCAACCCCTTCGGCCGCTGGCTGAATGTCGAGCTCGAGTTCGCCGAGACCGCCGCCCTGCCCGAGCTCAGCCGCCTGCGCGTCGGCCGGCTGCCACTGCCCGCCTGGCTGGCGCGCCTGGCCACGCCCTGGGCCGCGCGGCGCGCCGGGCTGCAGGCCGAGCTGGCGCTGGCCGCCGAGGTGCTGCAGGCCGTGCACTTCCTGCCGCAGCAGCTGCACCTCACCTACCGCTGGCAGCCGGGCAGCGCCCAGCGCATGGTGGCCGGCCTCATCGCCCCGGCCGAACTGCAGCGCCTGCGCGCCTACGCCGAACACCTGCACCGGCTGACCACGCAGGTGCACGCCGGCTGGGAGCTGCAGCTGCCGCAACTGCTGCTGCCGATGTTCGAGCTGGCGCGCACGCGCAGTGCCCAGGGTGGCGACGCGGCGGCCGAAAACCGCGCCGTGCTGTTTGCGCTGGCGCTGTTCGTCAACGGCCGCGGGCTGGACCGGGTGCTGCCGGCGGCGCAGCGCTGGCCGCGGCCGCTGCCCAAGCGCGTGCTGGCCGGCGGGCGCGAGGACGTGCCGCAGCACTTTCTGGTGTCGGCCGCGCTGGCAGCCGAAGCCGGCGGCCAGCTCTCGCGCGTGGTCGGCCTGTACAAGGAGGTGAGCGACGCGCGCCAGGGCAGCGGCTTCAGCTTCAGCGACCTGGCTGCCGACCGCGCCGGCACGCGCTTCGGCGAGCTGGCGGTGCAAGACCCGCACGGCCTGCAGGCGCGCCTGGCGGCCAGCACCTCCGAAGGCGACTTCATCCCCGCCGCGGCCGACCTGCCCGACCAATTGCCCGAAGCCGAATTCCGGCGCCGCTTCGGCGGCGTCGACCACCCGGGCTACGCGGCCATGATGAGCGAGATCGACCGCCGGGTGGCGGCGCTCACGCTGTTCCGCTAGGCGCGGCGGCGGCCGGCTTGTTGGAGCCGGCCACCAGGTCGAAGCGGAACATGCGGCATTCGATGGGGCCGTTCCACAGCGGCACGCGCCGGCTTTCCTTCAGGCGCATCAGCGTCGGCAGCTTCATGTCCGGGCTCAGCAGCCAGGCGGTCCAGCCGGGGTACTGGCGCTTCCACTGCGTGGCCAGCGCACCGAAGAACTCGGCAGAACTGCCGCCGCCCTCGAAGCCTTGGCGCGCCGTGTCCGACCCGCTGCCCTTGGGCGCGATGCGCTCGCCATAGGGCGGGTTCATCATCAGCGTGCCGCGCGGCGCCGGCGGCGGGCGCTGCAGCGCGTCGGCGGTCTTGAATTCGATGGCCTGCTGCACGCCGGCGCGTTGCGCGTTGCGCGTGGCGAAGTCGGTCATGCGAAAGCTCACGTCACCGGCAAACACCGGCACGGCCGGCGCGTGCACGCGCGCCTGCGCGGCGCGCTTCAGTTCGCGCCAGGCGGCGGCGTGTGGCCTGAAGGGCAGCATGCGCTCGAAGGCGAAGCCGCGCAGCGCGCCCGGAGCGATGCCGCAGGCCATCTGCGCCGCCTCGATGGCGATGGTGCCGGCGCCGCAGCAGGGGTCGAGCAGCGGGCCGTCCTCGGCGCGGCCCTGCCAGCCGGCGGCGGCCAGCATGGCGGCGGCCAGGGTTTCCTTGAGCGGCGCCTCGCCGGTGTCCTCGCGCCAGCCGCGCTTGAACAGCGCGTCGCCCGAGGTGTCCACGTACAAGGTGGCGTGCTCGGGGCCGACGAACAGCGCCAGCGGCAGGTCGGGGTTGCGGGTGTCGACGCTGGGGCGGGCGCCGGCGCTTTCGCGCAGGCTGTCGCAGACCGCGTCCTTGATGCGCAGCGCGGCGAAGTTCAGGCTCTTCAGCGGGGAGCGCATCGCCGCCACGTCCACGCGCAGCGTCTGCTCGGGCGTGATCCACTGCTGCCAGGGCAGGTCGCGCGCCATCGAGTACAGGTCGTCCTCGTGGCGGTACTCGGCGTCGGCCAGCGGCCACAGCACGCGCGTGGCCAGGCGGCTCTCGAGGTTCAGCGCCATGGCCGTGCGCTCGTCGCCCTCGACCCAGACGCCGCCGCGGGTGGTTTCGGCCGGCGTTCTGGTGATGCGCAGCACCTCGTCGGCCAGCAAGGCCTCGACGCCGCCGGCGCAGGGCAGGAACAGCGCCACCATCAGATGGCCTTGCGCAGGCTGGCGGGGGCGATCTTCAGCGCCTCGCGGTACTTGGCCACGGTGCGGCGCGCCACCTGTATGCCCTGCTCCTCGAGCATCTCGCTGATCTGGTTGTCCGACAGCGGCTGCAGCGCGTCCTCGGCGGTGACGAACTGGCGGATCAACGCGCGCACCGCGGTGCTGGAGGCGTTGCCGCCGGCGTCGGTGTTGAGCGAGCTGCCGAAGAAGTACTTCAGCTCGAAGGTGCCCAGCTGCGTGGCCATGTACTTGGCCGTGGTCACGCGCGAGATGGTGCTTTCGTGCAGGCCCAGCTCGTCGGCGATCTCGCGCAGCACCAGCGGCTTCATGGCGATGGCGCCGTGCGTGAAAAAGGCCTTCTGGCGCTCGACGATGGCCTTGCTCACGCGCAGGATGGTGTCGAAGCGCTGCTGGATGTTCTTGACGAACCAGCGCGCCTCCTGCAGGCGCGAGCTCAGCCCCGGCGCCGAGGCGCTGCCGCGCTGGCCGCGCGCGGCCTGGGCGTAGAGGTCGTTGATGCGCAGCTTGGGCATGACGTCGGGGTTGAGCGTCACCGACAGGCCGCGGCCAGTCTTGCGCACGATGACGTCGGGCACAACGATGTGGCCCTCGGCCGCGGCGAAGGGCCGGCCCGGCTTGGGCTCGCAGGCCACGATCAAGGTCTGCGCCTCGCGCACCTGGTCTTCGTCGGCGCCGGTCAGCGCGGTCAGGCGGCGCATGTCGCGCTTGGCCAGCAGCTCCAGGTATTGCTCGGCGATGCGCACCGCCAGCTGCCGCGCAGGGCAGCGTGGCGTGGCCAGCAGCTGCAGCGCGATGCATTCGCCCAGAGTGCGCGCGCCCACGCCCAGCGGGTCCATGCTGTGCAGCCAGCGCAGCGCGCACTGCAGGCGCTGGGCGATCTCGGCGCGGCCGTCTTCGTCGAGCATGCCGGTCATCTCGGCCAGGCGCTCGGCGATGTCTTCCAGCGTGTCGGCCAGGTAGCCGTCGCCGTCCAGCGACTCGATCAGCACCTCGAGCACGGCGTGGTCTTCCTCGCTCAGCCGCATGCCCACCATCTGCTCGCGCAGGTGGTCCTGCAGCGAGCCGGCGGCGCCGCCGCGTTCCTGGGCCTCGCCGTCGTCACTGTCGTTGGACGAGCCGGCGTTGCCGGGGGTCTCGCGGATGCCGTCGAAGTCGTCGCCCTCGGTGCCGTTTTCCCAGTCTTCGCGCGCCGTGGTGCCGAACTCCTCGGCGCGGATCTCGGGGGTCGCTTCGCCGGCATCGGCGGCGTCGGGCGCGTCGGCGGCGCGGTCGGCCACGCGGTCGGCCACCTGGCGCTCGACCGGTGTCTCGAAGGGGCTGGCCGGCGCGTCCTCTTCCATCTCGAGGAAGGGGTTCTGCTCGAGCATCTGCCCCACTTCCTGGTGCAGTTCGAGCGTGGACAGCTGCAGCAGCCGGATCGACTGCTGCAGCTGCGGCGTCAACGCCAGATGCTGCGAGACGCGTACTTGGAGCGAGGGCTTCATCGACATGGGGTCACATGCGGAAATGCTCGCCCAGGTACACCTTGCGCACCTCGGCGTTGTCGACGATTTCCTGCGGCGTGCCTTCGGCCAGCACGCTGCCTTCGCTGATGATGTAGGCGCGGTCGCAGATGCCCAGCGTCTCGCGCACGTTGTGGTCGGTGATGAGCA